>JAABUY010001571.1_pt1 | contig 30094 bp, 46 predicted proteins | sample 5560271 | NCBI WGS metagenome assembly JAABUY01 (sample SAMN10711886, study PRJNA513374) | rock metagenome | isolation source: Antarctica rocks | place: Antarctica: Victoria Land, University Valley | reverse complement strand
GGAATGGGGCGGGAATGGTGGGAGGGGCTCAGGAATCAGCGACGTGGGAGCAGTGAAACGGGCGGGGGGTAGCGGTGGGTGGAGGGGGAAGACGGAGCAGGGCAAGAAGCGCAGATTCGGGACAAAGGGAACGGGGAGGGAGGGCAGGGAAGGACTCTCACCCCATGACTCGATATGCGTGCCCGAGATTGCAACGAGTGACCGCCCAGATCGACGCTACACCATGCATCTCCTTAGCCGTCCCGATCGCCTTCTGGAAGTGCGACACCGCTCGGGGGTAGCTGGTCCCATCAGCTGACGAGTCACCGGGAGTGGCAGCACGCACTCCTCCTTGTTGTACGCCACCACGCCGAGCTCATTGAGCAATAGCGGGTCGGCGGCATTGATAGCTTCTGAGGCGTGAAAGTATTCTTCTGCCAGGGACGAAGCGCTGAGCTGGAGGTGTTCCATACCAATAAAGAGGAGCGGGAGGTGTGAACCTTGGAACAGTCGGGCGCACGTGGAATACGCGGTGATCGCATGGTCGTGCTCCCCCTCGTACGCAAAGGAATGGGCGAAAGCGATCCAGGCTGGTGCAAATCTTGAATCGATAAGGTTGGCTTTGCTGAAGTGGATCCGTCAACTCCACGCAAATGCAGATCAAGGGGAAATACCTGAAGTACCGACGCGCTTCTCCCCAACGCTTGCCGGAGAAGTACCACAGACCCACCGCATACCAAGTCGTCGCGGCTTGAGGATCTTGCTCGACCAGATCGTGTGCGAGCATGAAGAGGCTCGACCGTAAGCGGTGGATGTGGTGCATGCAGGCCAGATGAAGCGGCAGAGCGGAGGCGTGCCCCGATGTTTGTGCCAATATCCTATACCAGTCAGTCGAGGCCGAGCTGAGAGAAGAGGACGCGCACTTTGACGTCACGGCGTAACAGTCTTCCCACTTGTACTTCGCATATAGCTCATCTGCCAGACCCACCAGGACATCGCTGTTCTCGCCCAAGGCATAGGTGTCGGTAAGTTCTGCCCGAGCTCTCGCAATCTCGTGCACATGACCGTCCTTCTTGAGCTTGGTAGTGTATATGAGCTTGACGAAGTTGGCCTCGTCGACCGGGAGTTGTGAGCGGTAGGCCAGGTTCTGAACAAATTCCCATTCTTCCGTCACCGACATCATTCCCCCTTCGACCAGTTCTCGAAACGCATCGTAATTTTTCACGTCGAGCATGAGAGCTTCCATGAATGCCTCTTTTGCGAGGGCGAGGGACGACAATCGTAGGTGTAGTAGCGCTCGGAGGTGGCATATCGAGGAGTGAAGCTTGATCCCTTCGTCTTGGCTCGGCATTTTCGGTCCTTCCGGTCCCGCCACTTCTCTGAACGGGTTTGACTGTCCCAGCAATTCCAAGGCTTCGTGATATTTCTCTTGATGGACCAGACATTGCGCTGCCAGATACCGACACGCCAGGCTCACGTCGACCAGTCGCCCGCTCGCAGTCTTCGCTTCCGAGAGTGCAATCACCTCATCTCCATTCGCATGTCCATACCCATTGCCCATAGATTCATCCTCGTCGCCGGGCAAGCGACCTTTGCCCTTCCCCTTGCCCGCATCCCGAGACGGAGGTCCGCTGTCACCATTGCCCGCTGAATGTCGAGTGTATAAAGGCCGTCTAGGGGGAGGAGGAAGGGGATCTGTCAAGAGTCGCTCGGCTCGAAGGTAGTGGCCCGTGAGGAAATGGGTTTGTGCGAGCCAAAAAGCGTCGTTGGGGTCGGCTGCACAGGTGTCAGCTGATCAACAGAATGGTACTGACCCGTCCAAGAGAGGATCTTGTCTCCCCAGAACGCCGCCGTCTCATAGAGATGTTGCATGATAGCATCATGCCTCCATAACCTCATCGAATCCACCATATCCCACGTCCTCGCTTCGTCCTCATCCCCCTGTGCGTTGCCCTTGACCTGCTCCACCAGATTCGACCTCGCCCTTGGAGGGACCGTAGTCCGACTGCTAAATGGGCTAGGTCGGACGCGAGGCGATATCTGACCCATGCCCCGGTTGCCTTGAGCAGCTGCATTGGGTCGTCGACCGAGAGTGAAAGAAGACTCGGCATCGGAGAGGTCAGGCGGTGGAGCGAAGGAGAAAGAATTCGAGAGAGAGGAACGTGCAGGAAGATGACGGTGACGAGAGGTGCCAGCGAGTGGGGAGAAGGCCGGCTGAGGTGTGACGTTGAGAGGGTTTGATGGAGGAGGGGTGAAATCGTACATGGCGGACGAGTAGCGAGAACTGATTAGTGAAGCACTTCGGCACTTCTCAAGCGTCCACACCTGCTACGTGTGTCCGGGACGACTCATTATGTGAAGACTTGACTGATTTCTAGGATAATCGATCAGACATGAAGGGGCCACGCGACGTGCATCACAACTTACGTAATTAGTACCTGGTCCTGATCGTATTTTAGGGCCAAACAGCCGGGGAGTCGACGCTCGGGCCGAGCCTGAATCCGTGTTTCTTTTCCGTCGTTCCTTTCTTCCATTCAGACATTTCATCGCCGATAACAATCTACTCTTCGGAAACCATTGGTCCCTTCAGCTTTTTGACGAATTGACTTCGAATCGTCCTTTGTTTCCGGCCCTGCCAGGACAGGCGCTAGGCGAGGCTGAAACGACATCATGCAGCCTCCGGGCATTTATAACGTGAGTTCCTGTCATAATCAATCCCGCGGACATAGACGTCATCTGGCGCTCTCGGACTAGATAGGTGGTCCAGCCTTGCATCGGGGATGAGGCTGCGCGAGGATATAGATCTCCCATACCATCTGCAGAAGCTGACCTTGTTACGATGTTCTCATATAGCACCACCGCCTCACGACCACCTCGGCGCCATCCGCTAATCCCTCGGTCCTATCCGGAGCATCCACAGCACGTCTCAACGAGTTCTTCGACCTCATTAAAAATGAGTTCGATACTGTCGGTCAGGATGGGAATATTTGGAAGGCCCAAAGAGACGAGTATGAGGCGAAGAGTAGGTTGTTTGTGACTCCTATATCCAATTTATACTGAAGAAGATGGCAGTCCAACAGCAGATCAATGAGCTTGGTTTGATCCGACAAAGTCTATACGAGCTGGAGTCGACGCATGCGAAGGTCCGGCAAGAGTGGGTCATGTGTGATCATCAGAGCTGTGCTGACTGAATACAGGTACGAAGCGGAGATAGGTCGATTGCGGAGGGAGCTGGATGGCCGCGGAGGGGGATCAGCCGGTGGAAGCGCAACATCTCCGCCTGAACTACCTCGACCGGGTGGAGCGGAGCTAGAAAGACCAGGTTATCCACCTACGCTGCCAGGACCTCCTCTAAACGGCGAGGCAGGTCGGTGTTATTCGAAACTCTTTTGCGGCATCTCGCCTTGATGCTGATGACGCTCACAGCGCGCTCGCCATACCCTCCACCTGGATCGCGACCCGAGTCTGCCGACCGAGAACGTGAACGCCGAGCCCCGATCACTTCGTCCTATGCAACGACATCCCCACCTGCCCTGCTATCCGACCTCGACCCGGAGAATGTGTCCCGAGAGCTGAAGAAGGAGGGGAGCGATTGGTTTGCGGTGTGGAGCAGTCAGTCGAAGAAACAGCTCGAAATCTCGCTCGTCCACACCCTCAGCCACGAGACGTACGTATTCAGACAATATCACCATTTTTTCGACTGATCAATCCACAGAGTTGTATGCTGTGTAAAGTTTTCAAATGACGGAAAGTACCTGGCGACGGGGTGCAACCGGACGGCTCAGATATACGATGTCAAAGATGGTCGGAAAGTCTGGTAATTCACATTGATCGGATGACCTCGACAATGCTGAGAGATCCGCAGTGTTTTGTTAGACGAGCAGACAAATCGGACCGGCGATCTCTACATCCGTAGCATATGCTTCAGCCCTGATGGCAAATACCTCGCAACCGGCGCTGAAGATCGTCAGATTCGGGTGCGTCTGTCTCGTCTCCAATGAGACCTTACTAACGGTTCACAGATTTGGGACATCAAGCAAAAGCGCATTCGCCATCTCCTCCAGGGCCACATGCAGGAGATCTACTCTCTTGACTTCTCGCGGGATGGTCGATTCCTCGTCTCTGGATCTGGCGATAAATCAGCGAGGATTTGGGATATCGAAAAGGGGCAATGCGTTTTCGATCTTCGGATCGAGGATTTCATCCATAACGAGCATGGACCGATTGATGCGGGTATTACTTCGGTAGCATGTGAGGGAAGCGGCATCCGACTCATGCTGATTGTCAGTATCGCCTGATGGGAAGCTCGTGGCTGCGGGGTCTTTGGACACGATGGTCCGAGTTTGGAACGTGACGACGGGACAGCAGGTGGAACGGCTCAAGGGACACAAGGATTCGGTGTACAGGTGAGTCCAGCCGATCGAATGTGGCTGATGGCAGTGTCGCTTTCTCTCCGGACGGCAAATGCCTTGTCTCTGGTTCTCTGGACCGGACACTCCGAGTTTGGGATCTCTCTGCGACGAAACGGGCTGTGGAGAACACACCTCCGGGTCCAGGCGCGAAAGAGAACGTCGAGAAAGGACTCGGCACCTGTCAATCTACCCTCAACGGCCACAAAGTGAGTACCCCTTCTCCTGCTTCGACTTGTCACTGACATGGAACAGGACTACGTCCTCTCCGTTGCCATCTCCCCAGACGGCCAATGGGTTGTCTCCGGATCCAAAGACCGCTCGATCCAGTTCTGGAACATCGCCAACGGCCAAGCGCAATTTATGCTCCAGGGCCACAAAAACAGTGTCATCTCGATCGATCTGGCGAGGAGCGGGGTCCATCTGGCCAGTGGATCTGGAGACTGCATGGCGAGGATCTGGAAGTATGAGCCGGCTCAATAGCGCACCAGAGAAGAATTGTGTCTGTTCTGGGTGATCTCGATTCGCGGGTCTCCGAACATCCTCTGATGAAAACCCTGAAGAAAAGATATTCTGGTGTTAGTCCTCGCTGGATAAGTTCGATCCATCTTGTTCTCGTCCATCTTCGACGCGGTAAAATTACCGAGTGAGGTTGAGTAGTGTGCCGAGACGCTTGCGCGAGCTGAGGTCATTTGTACTGGAAGATATGACGTCCTCGTCCTCCCGAGCACACCCTCTTCCCCTCCTCACCCCTTTTCCCTCATGCTTCCGCCCACTGGTTCCGGACAATAGTGCGAGAGTGGAAGAAAGGGAGGTGGAGTGGAAGATTGACCGTGATCTGGTGATCTTGAAATCACTAACTACATAATGCCCTAGAAAATGACATCCTGGTCCTTCTCCTCCCCAAGCATATCCTTCCCTCCCGCCTCTCCCCCTCCATTGCCCTCATCCCTGTGCAAATCCCCACCCTTACCCTCAAACTCTTTATCCTGATCCGCCCTCTCCGAATCCGCTTTCTCTGCGTCCCGCTTCTTCTTCCCCTGCACCTTCTTCAGCCGGAAGAAGTCCTCGCTATCAACCCCATTAGTAAGCTGAATAGGATGAGTTTGAGAAACAGGACTCACCGGTCCATCTCGTCGAGCTCCGAGTTGATGTATTTGATCGTGTTGTCGAGTTTGGGGATGATGACGTGCTCGATGGCGTTGACTCGTCGGTTCGTGGCGCGGATGACCTCGTCGAGGATGATGAAAGCGGTCTGGACAGCGAGCGTAAGCGAGTGCTCGAACGTGAACAGCTTTCGTGGCTGCAATGTAGAGAGGTAGAAAGCCGGAAACCCACTTGTAGCGAAGCGAGCTCCACAAGCGTCCCAACCGCCTTCACATAAGTCTCCTTACACTTCTGGACCTGCTGACCACCCCGACTCAACCCCGTCAATCCAAAGTCTAGCTCTCATAAGCTTGACCCTAAGTGGCTCGAAGGGGAGAGGACACACCGCTAGAATCCTTGGTGCGCACCCCCTCGAAAGCGGGAAGGACGACCCCACTGACGTTCTCCTGTCGAGCCTGCACGGTGTAGGTCGCCTTCTTGACGGATTCTTGGACTTGATAGCCGATATCGCCAGCGGTGTAGGTCACTTCGGCGAGTGAGAAGGAGGCGAGTTGGAGGACCCGACCCATTAGGCGTTTGGCTTCGTCAACCTTCTTGAGGATCTGTCGGAATCGGGTGGTGAGTGCGTCTCGCTTCTTGGCGAGCAGCGAGTGTCCCGTCTGAGCGCCTTTGAGTCGACCTTTGGTGAGGCCGAGGTTCATACGGGTGGGACTGTAGGTCAAAGCACAGGTCAGAAGCAAATCTGACGGAAGAGAGCGGAGTGAGAGTCGAGAGGAGTGGCAGGGATACCGTCAAGGGGACGTACAAGACTGATTCTCTGGGACCGGTACCTGACATGATGCGGGACTCGGTGAGAGGTTGATCGAGGACTCGTAAGAAGCTTCAACGTGGTTTGATTGGTCAAGTGAGGGTGTGAAAACGGAAGGGGGCCGGAGTCTCTACTCGCGAGATTCGTCCATGCCTTTCTGCGTTTCTGATTGGTTTCGCTCGAAAACTATTCCCATGCAGACAGAGTGGAGAGATGACGAGCGACGACGAGGAGGATGAAGAGGAGTATGAGGATGAGAACGAGGATGAGGAGGTGGGCTTCATTCACGTCGACCAAGCCAAAGAGGATACCACCTGACTTCTCAATGTAGGACGAAAGGATGGATTTGAGGGCGAATGGGAGTGGGGAGAGCGGAGGAGATGTTGAGGAGGATGACGGGGAAGGCGATGGGGGGTACATCACTACTGTTTGACTGGTTTCCAGGAGGTTGACGTCGGAATAGGGAGAATTCGGACGAGGATGAAGGCTCAGACGAGGAGAATGGGGACGACGATGGTGAAGGAGATGAGGATGAGGAAGACGGCAGCGAGGGTGACGAGGACGACGATGAGGACGAGGACGAGGACGAGGACGACGAGGATCGCAGCGAGGAGGAGGAGACCGGGGACGTGGAGATGACGAATGGCAACGATGAAGCCGGTCGGTCGAGTGCTTCATGCTTGCGACAATGACTGAAGCTGTACGCTCCCAGGCTCATCACATCCATCCCAACCTAAAGGCCGAGCGCCAATCCACCTCCCCGCCCCTCCTCATCTTGCCCGACGCTCCCTGTTCATTCCCTCCTATAGCTCCCCACCCGCCTCTCTTTCCATCGAAGCCATCGTTGCCATCCCCCTGCCCTCAGCTGTCCATTCGATAGCCTCGAGTGCTTGCTCGTCCTACCTTCTCACCGGCTCGCAGGAGGGCCATGTCCGGTGCTACGACTTCTGGTCGAGCGTCAACGGCGGCCAAGTGATGACTGCACAACAGCGGTCCATCGTCGGTCTTGGAGAAGGGGTGAGCAAAGCGGGTGTTGGGAGAGGATGGTGGAGCAACGAAGTGGAGGGTTCTAGAGATGGAACGGTGGGGAAGAGATTGGAGCCGGTGTACAGTCTGGCTTGCGAGGGTGATGGGCTGTGGGCATTGACGGGGACGCAGGTGAGGACATCTCCTTTGTTCGACTGCTGAGCTGATGCGACGACAGTCTGGCCCGATCAACCTATATACTGTCCGACATTCGCCAGGTCATCTCATCCATTCACTCAAAGGCCATACCAGTGTCGTGTCTTGCATGACCCTCCTGCCGAGCGAGAAAGGCTGTCTAAGCGGGTCCTGGGACGGGACACTACGGGTAGCCCTGTTATCATCCGCTCGGTATTCCTCCGCTGACAGGACTAGGAATGGGACCTCAACACCGGCCAGACGGTTCGGACGTGCCCCACACACGGCGCTCAGCTCTCTTCCATCGCGCTCCGACCCTTCGCCCATCCGCCTTCTCCTGCTCCCTCGCCAAATGGGGACGAGCAGGACGATGGTGAGGCTCGTGAGCAGGACAACGATGAAGCTCGTGAAAACGTCTCAATATCGATGGGACCCGACTTCTTCGAGAAGCGCGATACTCCGTCTCCAATCGTCAATGGACAATCAGCGCCCGAGGTCATGCAATTAGACGATCCATCCCGAATCGAACCAAACAGCACTGCAGCAGTCGCTATTCCTGAAAACGATATTGCCATGTCAGACAAGCCTTCGCCATTCGACCCACTTTTCGACGACGACGCGGAAGGTGAAGAAATCCCTCTATCTGGTGGTCTCGACATGGCCAGTTCGCCTGCTCCCAATCACCGAGACCTTGCATCGTCTTCCCCAGGCCGACCGCCAGCTCTCGCTCTTCCGAGGACGACACCACAATTTGGTGCACCCTCGTCAGCATCGACCCCGCTCTTCCCGGCCGCTCTATTGGCGTCCACTAGCCGACAGGGAGCCGCTTCCAATATCCCGCTCTTGAGCCCCGCTGCCTACAAGAGCTTCTCGGAGGATGTGCTGTTGACCAGCTCGATGGATGGGCAGGTGGTACTTATCGATCGGCGAGTACCGGTGTATGACGGGTGTAGCGGAGGTGTGGGGAGATTGCTTCCTGGTGATAAGGCTCCACCTTGGTGCATGTCTGCCTGCTGGTCAGGCGACGGTACCCAAGTCCTAGCCGGCCGGCGTAACGGTACCATCGACATCTGGGATGTCCGCCGTGCCTCCTCCTCATCATCCCCAAATCTCCTTCGCACCTTACGTACACCCACCGAGTCCGGTCACGTGAGCTGTATCGTCGCCCTCCCCGATGGTCGACGCGTAGCCACTGCCTCCCAGGATAATATCCGGTTATGGAATACGGCGGAGTACTTTGAGCAGGATGATTCGGTTCGGCGGAGTAAGAGTAGGCCGCCGTTCAGAATTATTGCGGGACATCATGGGGGGATCGTCTCGGCTATGCGTCAGTAGGGATTTAGCTATGTGAGAGTTTAGCTGATGGGGTCAAGTGGTGGATCCCACGTGTCGGTTCTTGGTGTCAGCGAGTGGGGATCGGGGATGGCAGGGAGAGAGCACAAGGGTGGTGTTGATACATGAGATAAAATGGTAAAGCAGATCGAACATTTTGCATCTATTGGTATGAACCATTGCAGTCGCGCTACTTGAGTCTCTCAAGGATCGAAGGTTAGTGAGGGTAGAGTGCCACGCTTCGCTCCTTTGAGATCTCGTCACCCTCGGAGAACGATGCGTCTCCAAGTCCAAGAGCCGCCACCCCTACTTGGCATCAAACTTTTTTCCCAACCGCACTACATCACGAGCACAAGGCATGACGAACAACGTTGTGAATTCATCATCGTCACAGGTCCGACCCCACGACTCCAGAGTCCGTCGCCTCATCCATCTCTCACGATTCCAAGCCCACGCTGGCGATCCCCGAATGGCCCTTTCGACGACGGAATTCGGAGAAGGCTGGTACGAGACTGCGTGTCACACGCTCTGGTCCGCTCGGAGCGACGACGGATATGGTACCTGGGATGTCGTACTACCCGCCGGAAGTGGGATACGTCATGAAGCGACCTTGTTGACTATCAAGAGCAAACCGATCAGTCGGACCGGCAGGACCCCGGTATCTACACCGGACGCGGATGGTGATGGCAAGATGAAAGACTGTGGGAGCGAAAGCGGTTGTTTTGATGATAAGGCGAGAATCAAAACGAAGAGGATGATGACAAGCACGATCCCATGAAGATCGGATTTGTGGGGGACCACGACGACAGTGAAGAAGTCGCGGTGGATACTCGAGCGAGACCCAGGGCGAAGACGGTCAGTACCAGGAGAGCGTTTATGATGCGTCCATCGACGACAGACGGGAGGTTCCAGACGACCATCGCACTGGAAGTGACACTGCGCAAGATGGCGACACAGATAGCGACGACAGCCAATTCGACGATGTGGGGTACTTTGACACTTTGGAAATACGGGGATGATCCACTAGATCCAGTAGATCCACTAGATAGCGGTGAGAGCGTTCCAATCCGTACAATCAGAAGAATGGTCAATCCCTATATCGTGGAGAGCGTAGAGAAGCGGGAAATGGAGAAATTCTGGAAAGACCCGCGGAGGATAATTCGGACAAGGTGTCGTGTTGGGGAATGCGATTTCCGGTCATCACCGATCCGTCGAGTCTTTAATGCAAGCACAAGGGCGCTGGACGGACCGTGGTGAGGGAGGACACAGACTGGTTACTGATTGCGGAATGAAAGTCGGCATATGATTAGGCTGTTTGCTGGCTCGACTTTGCCTTCACGTAAGTTGGCAGGCTATCAGTCCCACCGAGATGTGGGCGGACTTGATTCGTTGTGATATTGTACTATGGACCCAGCTTTGAGAACCCGGCTGATACCGCAAAGTCGGAAATCCATCACTGGCCCGAGTCGAGCTTATACTTGACACGTACATCCGTGTTGAAAGACAGCGTGAACCGAAGCAAGGGGAGAGAGAACTCATTTCGAAGAAAATCAAGGTCTGTGAAGAGAGTACGGCCGAGTTCGATGAGCTGAAGTACGAGATCAAGTAGGTGAAGGTGAGGGATGAGTCTCCGGCGAAGGCGACGTTGATCAAAGCAAAGGAGAGGGTATTTTGGGGCAGGCGAGCGTGAGTGGAACGAATGGAAGGATACACGGCGGCGGCATAAGGGTATAAGAGTGATGAAGACGCGTCCCTCAGTATTGCGCGTCGGATTCTTCACCTTTGCTCGTGGACAAACGAGTTTTGAGGATATTTAGAGGTTCGCCCTCTCTGACATCATCATCCCCCGCGTGTCACGATCCATTACGGCATCGCCGAATTGTGTCCCGACCGATGAGCCGGGTCGTCTGGTGTTTGAGAAGTTGTCAACGCTAGCCTTTGCTGGGCTCTTCGCTGAGCTTGGTTGATCAACCTGCCTCGAATCGAATCGACGATCGAACGAATCTTGGCATCAGCAATCAACAATTAGCTTGTTTTTACAAAATAGCGTGTGTCCGCTGACGGTCAGTCACGCTAGTCAACCGACCACGCAGCCAAAAATCTTGACCATCAAAACATCACTCCGCGCCGGATTGTCATTCCTCATAGATCCGACCTCAATGAGCACAGAAGGACGGGTTGGGCGATAGGTGCTCCAGGGATCGGAGGTGTTTGAGCGGAAGTCGGAGGTGGCTTTGTAAGTCGTGCTGTGCTGCGGATCTTTCTATCGCTACAGACACCTGATCACCCTTCTGATTGACCTACGCCCCGCATTCCTTCCCGCTCCGCTCTTTGACCTTCTCGGCCCCTGAATCCCCTTCCGAGACCGACCATCCTTTGGGTCGGTCCAAGCGCTCTCACTCTTCGCGTCACACACTCCCTTGTCCCCGTTTCATTAGATTCCCTCCAACACATTCAACCCTTTCTTTTCGCGCTGTTTGCTCGATTGAATCTCGCGGGTCGCTGATTTTGGCGGTGGTATAGAAGTTTGGACCTCAACTGGATCGCTCGGTGCTAGAGGTGCTTGGTCGGAGCTTGGATATTGCGTCTTTCAACCTGTCTCCGTCCGGAGAGTGAGTAAGCTACTTGCAGATAGCTTCGCAAGCTTTTGCCTCCTCGCGGGTCGCTGACTCTGACGTTAAGGTAGAGGGTTGGATCTTGACCTGATCGCTTTCGCTAGACGTGCTTGATCAGGGCTCGGATATTGCGGTTTCCCACCTGTCCCCATCCTGTATGTCAGCTATATGCCGAGAGCTTAGCAGTCATTCGCTTCCTCGCTAATGTCTTTTAGATCATGGCTACTGCACTCCACATGCAACTTCCTCACCGGCCTTCCATGGATCGGTCCCCGTCCTCCGATCAATCCCGTCCCCGATCGACTCCACCTTTTGCATCTCCCTACGATCACGCCCCTTCCCCCTCTGTCCGACCCATACACTCCCGCTCATCGTCCATCGCGTCCAATTCTCCCACATCACCGTACCAACAACCCTATCCTCCCACGTACTTCCCCCAGACGAACCAGATGTACTCCGTCCAACCACAAGCATGGTCGACCACCGCTCTCCCTGCCTCGGCTCTCTATCAGCCTCAACTACAGGCGTACCAGAATCAACCGGTCTTTCATCAGGGTTTCCAACAGTCGCAGGCGGATTTCGCGGCGTGGTCGATTGCGTACCAACAGATGGTCATGGCGTCGGCAGCGGGTCGGGGTATGTCGACGCCTCCCATGGACTATCAAGGGGAACGGAGACGTACAAACTCTGGACCACAAGGCCACCATCATAGTCAGAGCTATCACGACTATGGGCCGCCTCATCCCGTGGCTCAGCCTCCTCCCGAACACAACTTTGACGTCAAACAACCCCAGCCTTATCACAAACATCAACGCGGACTTTCCCACCGTTTTTCGCCAGAGAGTATGCGAATGCCTCGATCCACTTCGCAACCCGCCATGTCCTCTACGCTCGAGCAGCTATCCCCTTCAAGCTCGCTGTCGTCCACCCGCACACCTCCCACCAGCTCCGATCATCACCGCACTTCGAGCTCTGACTCGTCCGTCCTCTCCATCGGAACTCGTACAGAAACTGAGGTGAAGAAGGAGGAGCTTTCGAGCGGCAGCCCCGCATCACGTCCGACCGCCTCTGCCAATGTTCTCACCAAAGCACTATCTTCCACCCCTACCATCCGAGCTGTTCCTACTCCCCTCCACACAGGACCTATCGCCAATGCCACCAACTCCATCCCTCCTGCTGCAAATCGGTCATCACCTTTATCGCAATCTTCCATGGCAGCGTCCCCTGAGCCAACCGAGAAGATGATGAAGACCGGTGGCCTGAAGGGAAGGCTCAAGAAAGCATTGGAGAAGGATTCGAAGCGCGAAGCCAAGACCTCGACACCGTCGCCTCCAGCCAGATCTACCCCTATCAGTGCCCCTAGACCGGTCTTCACTTCCCCTTCCGAGACCTCGACTCGTTCCGCCACGCCTCCAACCACACCATCCCAGGACTTTCCTGCTCCGTCTGCGCCATTTGCGATTCCGGCCGCGATGGGCAGCGACGTCAGTCTGGCCGGGACTGAAGCGACAGCCACTGCACCTAGCGAGTTGACCAGGGAGAAGGGCAAGAGGAGTCTCTTCCGGATGAAAAACATGTCGACGGATAACATATCGTTGGCTTCGACGGTCTCTTCGGCGAGCATGATGATCCGCAAGATGGGCAGCATTGGGAAGATCGCACGGCGGAACAGGTGCGGGATCCAGATAACAGTGCGAATTTACGCTGACAGGTTGTAGTCTCATGGGCATCTCTAGGATCTTCAAGGATAAGCCGAAGGATGAAGATGCGGCTTTGCCTGAGAAGGACGCCAAAAAGAAGGACAAGAAGAACAAAATGGGCAAAGCAGAGATCGCGCCGGCCGCGATCAGCCATGCCACCGCGGAGCTGGACCGGATCTCCGAAGACGAGGATCGCGCTCTTGCTGGTCTGTCCCCTGCGGCAAAACTCGCTCGTCAACATACGCTACGTTCGAAGGCTGGAGCCGAAGCAGCCAACAAGGACGCGGAGAACGCGGCCGAGCCGACGTGGGATCAAAATACCGCCCCTCGTCAGCAACAGCTTCTGCCGAGTATAAAGAGCGTTACGGGCCCCGAAGTGGTGCATGTCACCCCGCGACAGGCGCCAACCATCGTTCATGCAGTCGCGGTCAGTGAGCACGAGTATGACTCAGAAGACGAAAGCTCCGAGGGGGAGACGGTCGAGGACGCAACTATCAGTATGGGGAGTACCAGATTGTCGGACGAGGCGGACGCCGAGTTTCAGGCCGTATGGGGGAACGGGCATATCGATAGGTATGCGGTACCAAAGAAGGGCATCCTAAAGAGTGAGCTTCTCAGTTGGAAAGTAAATGTTGCTGAATTTGCCAGACATCACCTCGATCGAGAATTTTGAGGCGAAAGCCAGTCGGCATCGCGCGAATTCAGCTGCTCAGACCTCCTTCTCCCGACCCGGTGCACTTTCCCAGCCTCCATCAGACGCCAGCCAGATCGACGGACTTTACCATCCCCTCCCACTTTTCCCGACCCACGAAGGCTTTCACTCCTCCGTTGCGCGTTTCGATTCGCCCGAGTTTGGGAACTTCGAATTCACATTCCCCTACCAAACACCGTCCATGAATACTTCGGCGCCTACACTGCATTTCGTCGGATCTACGAAACCGACGACGCCTCGAAGCATGACTGCGCCGGCGAGGAGACGGCTCCTCTGGGCTCCTGAGTGCGCTGTGTATAGCACGTACGACGCGGGAACGTACGATCGGAGGAGCGAGCCGGCCACTTGTAATCGCTTGACACCGCAGTTGGCCTTGGCCATCAAACAGGAGTATGTCATCTACGATGCTGTGCCGGTAATTCCCGGCTGACGGAGTTACAGGCTCAACGCGTTCAAGAAGGAAATGCCGGTCCATCCCGCATCCCAAGGCTATACGCACTACTTCGCCTGACCTCCGAGAGGAACCAGGAGCTCAACCACATCAATCAGCATCCTTGTGAAATAGCACGAATCCATCACCAACGAATAGAAAGTCACATCTTTCTAGCTTCAAGTGTGAAGTATCTTTCTCTCCATCATCACAAACCATACTCCATATGTCGGGATGTTGTGCCTTGCGCGCAAAGAATTGCATGAATCGGTTTTCTGTGCGGACGTTCCTTTGTGTGGGAAATCTTAGCTCTGACTCCATCATCTGCGAGTGGGCATATGGAGCTCTGACCCACTGACTCGACAAAGGAAGAGACGCATCATTATCATTATGGCTTACAATGACCTGTCAAGCCGAAAGAATGCCTCGAATCAAGCGATTGGAGATATATCCATTTCACAGCCGTCCGGTCGTACCTTTGTACGGTTCCATTGTCCCCACTCCGTTGTGTTCGAGCCCAAGCTTGAGGAGGTATACTACTGACTCGAGAACGGGGCTACACCTTTCTGCTCATTCTGCTTATTCTGACCTCATCGAGAAAGGCCTATGGCTCAAACCGAGCGATTCGAGACCACCTCCTTCGACGGTCGTCCAGCCTGGCTCGAGCCTTCCGAAGCGCCAACCTTCACATACACCTTCGTCGGTGGACGCTTCGGTATCGGCGGCGAGTCTACGTCTACACACGTCCTCCTACCCGAGACAGAGACGGAAGCTTTACTCAAGAGGAACGAGAAGACCACGATCCTGAACCGGTCCGGGAATCCGGTGCAGAGGTGGGATGAGAATGTCCTGCCGGGTAACGAGCCATGCGAGGACCGGCATGCGGTGGACGTCGTCTCCGCTCAAGACCTGCCGAGGCTGGTGGGTGGGACGAGGAACGGTGTGCCGTTCTGGGAGAATTGGGCCGGCATGAAGGTCGTTGGTGAGGGAGACGGCCGGAACGATATGATCTTCGCCTCGGTGTTTGACGGGTGTGATGGGTCAGCAGCCAGTGAACTTCTTCGGAAGACACTACACGGTAGTCTGGCTGCTGCTCTCGCGAATACCGATCGTGCGGACCCAGAGGCGTTCTCGAAGTCTATCAGCGGAACGTGAGTCTCCCTCCAGCTCTCCTCCTCCCTCTCTGCCTCTGAAGTCTCTTCAAGCTGGAAGGTTCTGACTTGTGGTTCGCAGATTCGAGCGATGGGACAAACACCTCCTTGCCGGCACGCGGGACGCCCTCGGCACGGCCACAGGGGCGGATCCCAGCCCAATGCTGGCCGCGCTCTCTAGCTTCGCGACGTGTGGCAGCTGTGCGCTGACAATCATCATCGACGTCGCCAACGATCGGATGTATGTGGGCGAACCTCGGTGACAGTCGAGCGGTCGCTGGTTGGTGGAGTGAGAAGGAGTGGAAATGGCGGTGTGATATCTTGACAAATGACCTTGAGGGGGAAAATACCGCTGAGGCAGATCGGTCGGTCACTTGCACTCATTGACTGTGGGTTTGACTGATGTGGGAGAAGCATGAGGAAGGAGCACCCACCCGAGGAAGCGGAAGACGTGATCTGTGACGTGGGGTACTGGAAACGTACCCTCGGGTTGATGCAGAACACGCGCAACTTCGGGAACAGCTTGGGGAAACGTACGGCCGCTGAGAGTGAGCGGTATGTGCTCAGACTTTCCTTTGTGTCACTCGGCACGCGCAGGTCGGCTTACGAGAATTCAGCATCGGTAAGGCGTTCGGCATACGGATAAACCTCCCTCCGAGACCGGTGTCGACGCCGCCATACATCATCGCCAAGCCTGAAATCACTTGGCGTGAGATACACCCGGCAAGCGGGGAGCAGCTGAGGTTCGTAAATCTCGCCGTGGATGGCCGTAAGCTCTTCTACTTGATGGTCTATTTGATTAGCTAAGGAGCGGAGAATGGGACAGGATGACTTCTGAAGAAGGCGCGCTCCTCCTCTGTGCGCATATGAAAAATCCGAAACACGCGGATATCCTCAAGACGGACCTCCCACAGCAAATCCCCTTTCTCTCGCTAGCCCAGCCTCGCGCGTATCCCGCAGAGCCGCTTCCAGGCTCGAAGGAGAGGTCCGAGGGTAGCTGGGTGTTTGAGGATGACAACGCTGCGACGCATCTGATGAGGAATACGCTGGGTGGAGCGGGATGGAATAGGGAGGTGCGGAGGCAGGTCTTGAGTATGAGGGGACAGGGCACGAGGGTCATGAGGGATGATATTACGTCGACGTGAGTGGGTTTTCTCAATTGCCGGGATTGGTATTGACGAGTTTGCAGTGTTTTGTGGCTTGAGGACGAGTAGTAGCAATATTGATCCCGTTGTAGCATACCCATTCAAAGAGAGGGGTTCGAGGACAGATGCCACGCGTAGATCCTTGTACGGTATACCTTGATGTCGGACGCTCCCAACGTCAGGTTGTGATGGGTTGGAAGGTTTAGATAGTTCTGCATGTATAACCTATGTTGAGGTATCGGTGTCCGCTGAGTACCGCCTGTGTGGGTGACCAATCGACTTTTGACCTGCGCCCGGTCTCGCATCAGGGATTGACAACGAGCTATCACGTGCCTGGCGAGAAATTACCGAGGAATGCTGACGTCGTCGAGAAATATCCCTCTTTTGTTCCACTCGGCAACCCACTCTTGCAAAGGCGAGCTCGCCGATCTTCTATCCCACGGGGAGAACCAAAACCTTAGCGGAGAGGAACAGCTTCCTTTGGGCTTTCAATCTAACCCGAGTGGGGATCCGCTTCGGCAACTCCGCATCGGGTCTCCCCCGCGTTGTACGTAACCCCTGTTTGTGGGGCGAACGAGCTAATCGTAGATAAAGAAACGACATTCTTTCCGCGGCGAGATCGCCGACTCTTTACTTCCAGAGGTGCCCTACGGTGTGCCGACATGGTGGAGCCGGAGGGGAAGCATGTGATCGAGATAGGCTATCGGGAGGGAATGCTTTATTGATAGCGGATGCCTTGAATCGAATTCCCCAGAATCGTCCCCTTCGTTGAATCGAGTATTCTACGATTGCAGATGGTGAGTGTAAGGAACCCGTTGAGAGCTGACAGGCCAGCCCAAAATGTCTGAAGAGATTGAGGACGTGACCACCCTCCCCATGGTCAACGCCGCCACACAAGACGTTGCCAGCCCTCCCATCGAGGAGAAGAAAACCCCTTTCGATGAGGAGATCACCCCGGCGACCGACGACGTCGAGGAGATGATCCGAAACGTCGAGCATGGCGCGGCAATCACCCCCGAGATGCGTAATAAAATCCTCGATCAGTATGGACGGAAGTTTGAGGATGATCAATTGGCGCCGAGGGAAGACATCAGTTTGATCCTGGATAAGATCATTCACATGTCGGAGGAGGACGCTTTGGACATTCTCCATCGCGCAATCGATTATCACAGGGACGACCCGAACTTCCCGGCCATCACCATGCACAACATCAAGCTGCTGGTCGGAGGCGCAAAGGCGGTCGGCATGGAGGAAGGGGACTGGTCTTTTGATCTAAAGACCGAGGCCGCGATGATCCACTACCATTCGCCGTACCCCGAAGTACGTTCAGTTACCGACCCGTTCGACGATCCGAGCATTCCGGCGGAGACGATCCGAGCGTATGTCCTCGGGATGTCCTTCATGGCTGGGGCCACTGCTCTCAACACCTTCTTCAGCCCTCGTCAACCGGCAATCTCCATCGGCGCGAACGTCCTTCAACTCCTACTCGCCCCATCCGGTATCTTCATGTCCAAGGTCCTCCCTGATTGGGGCGTCACATTTCGCGGCACTCGACACTCGCTCAACCCGGGACCGTGGTCTTTTAAAGAGCAAATGCTTGCCACCATCATGTTCACCGTCGCCAACGGCGCTGGCGGAGTTTACTACGTCTACCTGGTTCAGGAACTCCCGCAGTACCTCAATCAGAAGTGGGTCAAGTTCGGCTACGAGATCATCCTCGCGCTCTCGACCCAGATGTTCGGATTAGGCTTCGCCGGGTTACTTCGACGATTCGTTATCTTCCCGGTCACCTCAATCTGGCCTAAAGTCCTCCCAACACTCGCTCTGAACCGCGCATTGGTTCTCCCGGACAAGAGGGAGAATAGAAATGGCTGGAGAATCACGCGATACAGGTTCTTCCTGTTCACGTTTACCGCCATGTTCTTTTGGTTCTGGATCCCAAACACATTGTTCCAAGCGCTGCGTTCCTTCAATTGGATGACTTGGATCGCGCCCAACAACTTCCCGCTCGGCATGATCACTGGCTTCTATGGCGGAATGGGATTCAACCCGTGGGCAACATTCGATTGGAACGTTTCAGGTTCAGGCTTCCTCGTTACGCCATGGTTCAGTACGGTTCAGCAGTATGGTTTCCGAGTCCTCTCCGGTCTCATCATTATTGGCATGTACTGGGGCAATTACTACTGGTCGGCCTACACCCCGATCAACAGTAATGAAGCATTTGCGAACGACGGTACGATTTACAACGTCACAACAATCCTCGACGGCTTTGGCAGTGTGAATCAGACAGCGTACGATGCTTATGGACCGCCCTACTTCTCCGGAGCCAACCTCTTCGGCCAAGGTGCCTGGTTTGCGTGGTACCCTCTGGTGATGTGCTACGTATTCATCAGGTATTGGTCGATATTGCGAAAGGCGTTCCGAGAGATGTACCGCTCGGTCCGGTACCGCTTGTCGATTTGGGAAGGCAATGACGATGCTCACTCTCGCATGATGAAGAAGTATAAGGAGGTCCCGGATTGGTGGTTTCTCGTCATCCTCATCATCTCGCTTGCCCTCGGTATCGCTGCGATTCAAAATTGGCCCACGCAGACGCCGGTGTGGGTTCTTTTCGCGATCATCGGCATGAGCGCGGTCTTCTTGGTACCTTCGGCTATCCTCGTCGCGCAGGCAAACGTATCGATGGGCTTCAACGTGCTGTTCCAGCTCCTCGCGGGCGTCTGGTTCCCCGGCAACCCCGAGGCGCAAATCATCGTGACCGCCTTTGGACAAAACTTCAATTCGCAAGCGGATAACTACATCGCCGACCAAAAACTCGCTCACTATGCCAAGGTACCTCCCCGCGCAATATTCCGGGCTCAGGTCGCTTCGGTCTTTTTCAATTGCTTCATCTTCATCGGGATGCTCAACTGGATGGTCAACAACTTTGACAACGGCACTCTGTGCGAGTGGGACAATTCGCAACACTTCGTCTGCACCGATGCGGTACTCGTCTTCGCATCGGCCGTCGAGTACGGCGCCTTTGGCGTGAAAAACTTCTTCAAGCTGTACCCGATCCTCCCCTACACCTTCCTCATGGGTGCGGTCGCTGGAACCGGTTGGGCGATCATCCAGAAGTGGGGTCCGTCTTGGCGCGAATCCGCCCGTGTGCGCTGGTCGGAAGAGAAATACGCTCGATGGAACCATTACCTTTTTTACCCCGTTGGCCTGCTCCAGTTCTTCGACCCGGCGGTGGCATGGTCGGGCGCACTCAACTGGACCGGTGGAAACAACCTTTCCTACGCGACAAACGGCCTTTATCTCTCGTTCATCTTCATGTACTACATCAAGCGTCATTATGGTCCTTGGTGGGAGAAGGTGAGTGGATTGCAACCCTTTTCTTGAACCGACAAAATCCCGACAAAATCCCTTCCAGCGAGTTTGTGTTGATCAAAGCCCATAGTACAACTACATTCTCGAGGCTGGCTTTGACGTCGGCGTTGCGATCTCCGGCATCATCCAAACCTTCGCCTTCGCCTTCTCCAACGGCGGGAAGGGCACGACCATCGAATGGTGGGGAAACACGGTTGCCTCGGCGGGTGTGGACTATCAGAGCTACAACCAAAACGCAACGCTACTGCCGATTCCCGACGTGGGGTACTTTGGCGTGGCCCCGGGCAACTACCCGCATGCGTTTTAAAAGGGAGAAGAAGCAAGGGGAAGGGGGTGGGGCGACGAAGACTGTATCTTGTATGTCTTAACAAAGGGCTCAAAGAAAAAGAAGTGTGAAAGAAGAAATTATGCTGTGCTTAGCGAAAGCATCACGATGAATCATGCGAAGTCATAAGATGGAGCTGTACATTTGATGCGATCTAAGGCGGAGGTCAAGACAATCGTGGGAAATCGACTTGCGGGCAGTAGGTATCATCTCGACCTTGTATGCAGTGGATATTGACTTGACAACTTATGATGGATGATCGAAACGAAATACAATGAGACGCCGCTGTCGTCAAAGGGCTTCACAGGCTTCCGGATCGATTTGATCAAGCTATGAGGGGAATCGCTGATGTGGGCAAATCCCTTTCATCATTACTCGAACACCAACCCGCATGCCGCCCACAAGCTCCTCACGTCTCACATAACCCCATCGCTCGACAAGGTCATGACCTCGCAGGCCTTGCCTGCTCACGAATTGCGTTGCTTCTTTGGGGAGAAACGGTGGGAAGAGCAGCTCATCCTGAGAAAGGCGGGAACGACTTTGCTGCGCAGGAAGAAGACGATAATGGGGAGTCGAAGCAGATATTGACAGAGCAATCCCCACATTGACGTGACTTGAAAGCGCCATAGCTACCGAGAGTGGTGACGATCAGGACAAAGATCTGGAGAACGAAGTCTCAGGAATTTCCGATGTTCTCGAGAACTACTGAAGCCACCTCTCGGATCTCCATACGAATCCTCGCCTTACCCCCCTCTATCCCTCCGTCCGTCGCTCCCCTCATTTGACCTCCACTTCAATGGAGAGTCCCATACAACCCGTTGACCTCCCCAGTCGACCGCTCTCTCAATGCCACTTATCTTCACTACCCCCCATTCCCACCACCCGTCCATTATCCTCCACCATCATCCTCCCCATCGTATCCAACAACATCTTCGCGGCGTCTCCCGGCGAAAACATCCCTTCACACCCAGGTATACTCGCGATCCGAGCTTTCAGCTGATCCCAGTCTTGCCCTGACCACATTCACGTTTAACATCACCCTAAACCTGTATGATTCAAGACCCACCTTTATCTTCTGCGCTTGCTCGATCACCGACAATTGAAGGAGCGACTGGAACGACGGTGAACGCTTCGAAGCGGAGCTCGTCTGCGAGTCGACCCAGTGAGGCGTCGAGCGCGGATTTGGTCGCCGCGTAAGGGAGTCGACCTTGGAGCTTGAGTTTGTGGATGACCGCGGTGTCGCCGTTTCCGGATGTCATGTGGAAGATCCTCTTGAATGGCCTCTACGCAGCAGGGGGAGGAGGAGGGAAACGAGCTGGAGATTGCCGACTGGGAGACTCAGCGTAAAGTCCAAGGCAGAGGTGGATTACAAGACAGATAGGGATGAGGTGCCCACCAGTGTGATTCCGGAATGCGTCAATCAGGGTGGATCCTAGCTCTTCCTCGCGTCCTGCAGCCATGGGAACGTACGTCACTTGACAGCCAGCTCCATTTGATGTCGGCGACGAGTCATCAGACAGGGTGAGGGGTGGGCTCAGCGTTGAGGATCAGCACGTCCAGACTTTTTCTCCATCGCTGCTCACTGCTACCCTCAGCGGTCGAATGACGTCCAGGCAAGCTCGGCTCACCTGTAGACTTGAAGTGTCCAAGAGATCGCCTCTAACCTGCTCCACAACAATGGACTTCGGTTGAGCGCGATGACCGAAAGGCGCTCATCCTGGCCGAGCTCTTCACCAGGGCGAGCTGTGCAACAAGCATGAGCTGTGAATATGGACTTGGGTAGGCACCACTCACGCCTATCTTCCGGCTGGCTCCGTTTACGAGGTATGAAGGCATCGCCGTGATGGATGATCATCTCTTCGTAATGGGATGAAGCATTATTAAGGAGGCCCGTTCGGTCACTCCACGCCGGGATCCCGGCGCGCCTAACCTGCCGTACTAGTTTCGAAAGATTTACGGGATATTTCGGCGAGCGCCGTATCCGATAAACATAAATATTGCGGACTTCTGTGCTGAGCCATCTTTCTCCTCACCAAGCCACTTCAAAGCTCAAAAGTCAACCGTTGCCATGGCTCCCGGTTTGATGACCACCTCCGCCCCCGTCCCTTCCCATCAGCTCAATGGCCACTCCCCTTCCACCCCTTCCAATTCCCCTCAGCTCGACAGGAAGCTCTTCCCCGACGGCCTCAAGACCTCTGGGCAACACGCTGCCGTCGAGTCCCTTTTATTCCCATACTCGGAGTTCCCCAAGTATGTCGACGGACCGACGATGTGGAGAGCTGAGAAGTACCGGGACAACCCAGAGAAATGGACGCATCCCTTCACGGAATATGAGGTTGCGGAGCTCAGCGCGGTTGCAGACAGGTTCATCGAGAGTGGGATCCCTCTGACGGGTATGGCCCGAGTGAGTGGCACGAGGAGTTCAAAGCGGTCTCGGCTGATCGTCTCAGGAACTCTTCCCCCTCCCAATCCTCGGCCGTTACCTCTCCTCACTGAAAGAGACCATCCTCGACGGCCGGGGATTCGTGCTCTTCAAGAACCTCCCGGTCACCGAATGGGGCCTACATAAATCCGCAGTCGTCTACATGGGTCTCGGCACGTATTTTGGCTACTTTGTCTCGCAGAACCATCACGGCCATGTTCTCGGCCACGTCAAGGATCTACGAGAGGATCCGATGCAAACACATACCGTTCGGATTTACCGCACCAACGCCCGGCAGTTCTTCCATACCGATGGTGCCGACCTTGTGGGACTATTGTGTATCGCACGACCACTCGAAGGTGGGGAATCGGATATCGTATCGACGCAGGATTTGTTCAACACGCTTCAAGCGGAACACCCGGATGTGGTCGAGACGTTCTGTAAGCCGATATGGTATTTCGACCGTAAAGGCGAGACCTCAGAAGGACAAGATCCATGCTATCGATCTTCAGTATTCTACATGGAGAACGACCCGAAACCCTCCATCCGACGTGTCTTCGCCCGCTTCGATCCGATGAACGTCGTCTCACTCTCTCGATTCAACTCCGGTCCCAACGCCCAGATCCCCCCTCTCTCCGAAGAACAGCTCTACGCGATAAAGACCATCGAAGAAGTGGCTAAACGACTCTCGCTACATATGATCCTCGAACCCGGGGATATACAATTGCTGGCCAATACACACGTCTTCCACGCCCGGACGGCGTACAAGGATTGGCCGGTTGGATCGGTCGATGAGCATGGGAAGGAGAGGATAAGACGGCATTTGATGAGGTTATGGTTGGCCACGCCTGAGTCGGAGGGTGGTTGGAGGACGGCGTTTCCGGATAGTAAGGAGAAGAAGAGAGGGGGGATTCAGGTGGATTATAATCCCCCGACCTGTCCGCTGGACGCGGAGTAGGCGCTACTAGGCAGGACATTGGTGCAGAACGGTGAACGAGTATGCATTGGGACCTTCGCATGGTGACGATGACCATCGGTTTGAGATGCATAGATGACAAGATCTTTCTGGACTTCAGCCCAAGATGATGACGGGACATATCCCAGACACATCCCGTCGCACGTGCGGAGAACTCCGCCGCAGCGTCTCGTCGACGTAATTTCCTCCGTAAGCTTCCCTCCATCCTCTTCTCCACCCTCCTCCCTACTCTCCCAGCTTATCCACCCTCGTGCCCATCATGTCCGCCCCCATCCCCCCTCCCCGACGCCTCAACCCGACCGCCTTTACTTCCCGTAGTGACTCCCCCGATCCCGCCAAAGCCGGCTGGACATCCAAATTCAAGTCCAACTCCAAAGTATGGGGCAAGAAAGCCGTGGACACCAGCGTGAAATGGAGCGATAACGTCGGTGGGAAGGTGAATGGGATTGCTGAGAGACGGTTTGGGACCGAAGCGTTTTGGCCGGTCACGGGGGATTTCCCGAGGGAGATGGATAAGGCGGCTAGGATACTAAGGGCTTTCACGGGTACGTCCAGACCTCGCCTTCACTAGACGTCTGATCATGAGCATCGGGCCCGCTTAGAGCGAGGCTGACGTGGTTTATACTAGTGGACGGAGTGATGACGGAGGAAAAGGTAGTAGAGGAAGGTGATGGGAAGGAGAAGAAGAAGACGTCCAAGAAGGTGATTCGGAAGATCCCGCCGGACGTGATTGCCCAGGCGAAGGGGTTATGCATCTTCACTTCGATGAGAACCGGGATCGCACCGTTCGGTGGAGCGGGTGGTGCGGGACTCGTCGTAGCCAAGCTGTCTGATGGGAGTGAGTTCGCATATCCGATGACGCTGACGCTCAGTGTGGTCCGCACCCGCTTCGATCTCACCCAATAACCTCTCCGCCGGGGTAAGTTCTCATCACTCACCTAAGCCTGATGCCGATGAGTCCAGTTTCTGCTCGGCGTTGACGTGTACGACTGCGTCCTCGTCATCCGGTCGCAAAAGGCCCTCGACTCATTCGCGACTCACAAAGCAACTCTCGGCGCGGAGATCGGCGTCGCTGTTGGCCCGTACGGCGCCGGCGCAGCTATGGAAGCGGGCATCGAGAAGGCGCCTGTCTTCAGTTATGTCCGGAGTAGGGGAATGTATGCGGGTGTCGAGGTGGTGGGTCAGGTGTTTGTGGAGCGGTTCGAGGAGAACGCAGCCATGTATCATTGGCCGGGGGTCAAGGCGGGGGAAATCGTAAGCTTCGTCCTCTTGATCCGGCTGACTCCCTAGCTTGCGGGGAAGGTGCGAGTGCCAATCGAAGCGGCGGAGTTACACCGGGCTTTGAAAGACGCGGAGTCTGGCAAAGCGCAACGAGAGAAAGGCGAAGGCCTGGATATAGTCGTACTCGAAGGCACAGACCTACTGGATCTGGAAGAAGGAGAAGTCCTCAAGCTCCCGCCGACACCCGACATGACGGACGGTACGGAACATCAATCCGACCCAGAAACAGAACAGGTTCATTACCACTCCCGATCTGTTTCGCAAAATTCGTCGACCTCAGATTTCAAAATGCTGCCCCCGCAGCGACATAATCGGAACGCACCGCCCCCGCTTCCGACTCGGAGTCGACATCGACCAGTCATGGTGGAACATCGGTCGTCGACTTCGCATTACTCTGATCCGGACGATGAAGAGGCGGTTTCGACCGCTATACCTGCCATACCTCCAAGGCCGACACAAGGCGACCTAGCCAAGAGCCATGACGCGGAATTGACGGTTCCACCGGTCGACGCGGAATTGACGATCCCACCCGTCCCTTCCGATGAACGGGAACCGATGAGTGAGGTAGAAGGGACCGAGTGGGATCAATACCTCGCGGTGCAGAAGGAGGAAGAGGAGGAGGCAATACACGGTGAAGAAGCGGCGGGAGACGGAAACGAGCTGCACATCCCACGGGCGAACGCCGCGGATGCAGACGAGGGCCCGATGACCTATACAGAACGAAGCGAGTGGGATGAGTTCGTCGCTGCTCACAAGGAGGAAGAATCAGGCCACGGAGGAGGTGTAGATCCCGCTGGTCTCGCCGAGCGATTAGCGGGCCAGCACCTCGACAAGGGGGAAGGGGAAGGTCTGAGATGATAAGTGATGCTGGCGAGATGTGGCTCGTAGAGAGATTGAGCGATCTAGATGCTCAGACCAGATTCAATGCATCGTGTCTCCTTTCTATACACTTCGCAAGGCTGGAAGAATGCCTGCATCGCTATATCGGTCAAAGCTCATCTCCCACGCCTCACTTGCCGAGTTTCAACCACCTTTAGGTAGGTAGTTGAGACGTTGTAATACGAACATTATCCCAGCTATTCACCCTCTAGCTTCATCCCTTCCCATTCCACGATGCCGCCCTCTCACAATGCTGTCAAATCTCCCGTCAACCTTCTCCTCCCCTTCACCATCCTTTGCACCATCGGTCCAAGCGTCACAGCCGCGACCTCCCTCTTCGTCGTGGTGAGCAACCCTTCCCGCAAATCCCCTTCCGTATCCTGACGCGACCGCTGCCAACGAACCAGACCTGTACTGATATATCACCCAGCGATACCTGATGTGCCGATACTACTGGCTCAGACAAGATCCCTCTTCCAACCCCATGCCGGGTGATCAGATATGTGCCAATCCCAATGTGGAAGCGCTCACTGGGTCGGTCATGGCCGGTCTGGCGACGCTCGATGGGATCGTTTGTATGTCCCCGAGTACACTTAAAGATCTCAGAACCTAATGTCAGCAGCTTTCCTGTCGACGTCGTATGTCCAGCAACTGTGCGATCGGTTTGGCAGGAGACCGCTGCTCATCGCTCTGCCGTTATTGGCGACAGTCTCGACCGGGGCATTGATGATCGCTTGTGAGCTTACTTTGTCCCATAGTGTCATGTAGCTGACGGCAAGGTACTCCTAGATGCTATCTCAGAACCAGTGAGTGACTCTTTCAGATCTGCGAGGAAGCGATCTAATCGCCTCGGCAGACCCTCGCCTGGATCCTTCTTGCAGCGAACGGGATCTTCGTCTCCGCATCCACTAAATCCGTTTTCGTCCCGACACTATGCGTCGCCGATGTGGCCACCGAGGACGAGCGGCGAGCTTGACCGTCCAATAGCTGTCTTTGACTGATAACCTCTCAGAACTCGGTTCTATTCCCGGTTAGAAGCTGTTGCTTTGCTGGGTCCTGGATCAGCCTATAGTAAGCGCCGTTTCACCCTCAAACCACTTCGATCTTTCGTATATCTCTCGAGCCGTGCTGATGAGCTGCACATTAGTCGCCTCCGCCCTCGTTTCCCGGTACGTTCCCATTGTCATCTTCCCCTACTACATCGCCCTCGCCAGCCAAATCTTCGCGGCACTCTACGCATATCTCTTCATCCCGGAGACACTACATGTTCAGGAGAAGGACGAGGAAGACGAAGAGGACGAGGAGGAGGACGAGGAAGGGCCGATGAACATCGTGGAAGTGGCGGAGAACTTGGCTGCCCCGATCAAGCCGCTCTCCCTGCTTCTTCCCCATCGAGATCATTCGACAGGGGTGTTTCATTGGAAGCTGTTCTTCCTGACGATCAGTCTCCTCACCACGACATCTGGTGTACGTATTGCCATCACGCTTCTTCGATGACATATCGGCTGCTTGCTGACGCTGCTCGGCCTCAGACCGTATTCATCGCGACAGCCTCTCTCCTCTTCCTCACCGACAAATTCAACTTCGATCCGGAATACGTAGGTATTCGTCGCTGTGTCCCGTGCAGTCACTGATTCAACAGAACGCCTGGGTTCTAGCATACCTCACCTTCTCGCGATTCGCCTACCTCCTCCTCATCTTCCCCTTCGTGCTCAGTCTTGGCCGTCGCGCTTTCCATCGATTCGAGAAATGGCAGAACAAGTCGTCCTCAGAAGACGGGAACGAGCAGCAGCCGCTGCTCAAATCTGCGGAGAAGATGCCGGGCGAGGAGGCGAATCACTTCGACGTGGATATCGCCTGTGTCTCACCGAATTGCTGAAGGACTGACGTCCCAATCGCAGGTCGTACTCGCCTTCCTGTCCGTCGTGCTTGATGCAATCTCGCTTGTTCTGGTCTCCCTGTCCAAGACATACCAGCAAGTCTTGGGATGTGAGTGACCAGGTTGCACTACAGTGTAAAGCATTGACTCGAACTCTCCTCCGCTAGCTTTCTCCGTGCTGGCCCTCGGCGCAGGCGACAACCCGACCTTCAAGTCCGTCTTCGTCTCCGCCGTCCCCCCAGAGCATGCCAGTAAGCCTAGATCTACTTTGACTTATTAGGCTGAGGATCGCTTCAGGCGAAGCGCTTGCGGCGCTGGATATGATCTTGAGTGCAGCAAAACTCGCTTCTCCTCCGATACTGGGAGGACTATACGCGGCGTTCGTCGAGGTCGGCCGCCCGGAGATGATGTTCTTGGCTGCGGGGGTGCGTGGGCCTCCCTCTTTCTGCGTCCTGGCTAACGCCAAATCCCAGGGATGCTGTCTGGTCGGAGCTGTGTTCTTAGCGCCACTCGTTATGGCCAGTAGACGATAGATGGGCATAGGCATCGCCAATCAAGGGCTTAAGGCGGTTCGATGTCGAAGCGAATTAGGACCATCATCGTCCAAGTCATCTCATTTCGTAATGTAAACGTTCAGCACTGCGCCCCAACAGGCAGCACCGCCTTCTCACTGCCCTCCAGTCTCCGCCACGGTCCCTGCCCATCATCTCCCGCAGTCTTCACCAAAGCCGCCCGGCCCGCGGAGTAGAGATACGCTCCGACCTCGAGTGCGACGATGATCCAGAATCTGGTGTGGCGTATCAGCTCCGACTAAAATCACGAGGAACGGAGAACGACTCACATGTATCGCACCCCGTCTGGCGTCATCGTCCCTGTACTCTGCATAGAATTCCACTCGTCAAACCCGATATAAGCCTCTCTATTTATCATCAGCTCGAGTGCGCACGATGGGTGAAGGGGCATACGTGATGAGTAGCCCCATGAGGGTGATTCCCGCGATGATGTGTCCCCATCGGATCCAGTTCTTGCCCAGGACGGATCGAGTGGAGTCGAAGCGGCGTGATCTATCAGTCGTATGTGCGAAGAGGCCGCTGATTACGGAAGACACCTTGTCAGCGAGGGCAATGATACCATTGGGGAAGGACACGCACCCAATACCCTGGACGACTACGACGATGAACAGCCCTAATCCCAGATCGTGGTGGAGGTCTTTCATGTCGCCAATGAACTGCTGGCCCTCGCCTTGCGACTTGACCGCAGCTAGCCAGAATTAGCTCAGATGCTCGCACTCCGAATAAGTAGGGGCGGTCGTACCGGTTCCGAGGGCGAAGACGAGGACTATGAGGAGGACAGTCGCGAGGTTCAAGAATCGATGGTGATTGAACCATCGCCTATGCAGAGCACACTGTCAGTGCACGATATTGCAGATTGACTGTAAAGAACAGTGGACTCACGCATCATTTCGCAGATACCGAGCGACGAGTATCGCAGCGGGAGCCGTTCCAAGTACCGCAATACACGCGAACACCGCTGTTCCACACCCCGTCAGTCCAGCTCGGCGGAGATGATTGACTACACACCATGCACAACGATGACTTTGTCGTGGAAGTCGAGTTGAACCATCTTGACGACCTTCGAGATCACCAAGGATCGGATGAGAAGGCAGAAAGACGAATGGGTTCCATTGCGTTTCGAGAGGTTTCGTTGGCATGAGGCCTTTCGACGTCCCGTACGAGATTTGGCTCAATCCAGGGAGCTTTAAGCTTGTGACACGTGTCGTGCCTCGCCAAGACTACCGTAATCGGAGTATTTGATCGAGAAATGGCTCAAGAATCCTAAGGCCTCACAACCTTAGATGGGGTCCACGAATAATTGTCCCGGTTTGGAGTAAGGAAGGACGGAAGGGCGATGCGGTGTTTCTCAACAACCACAATCCACCGGCTGGACCGCGTAGTTGCTCGAAGTCGCTATCAGTTGAACCGACACAATACTGGAGAAGTCGCAAAATGTCGATCGTCCAGCGTATGTGTGCGTGCTTCACCACGTGGTGACCGCCGATACTGACGAGAGTGCTCGTAGCCACGATGACCTCGTCCTCGTCCGACGGCCTGTCGAATGGGACCAACGTCATGATGGGCCCCTTCTTCACCGAGTGAGTCTAGCGGACCAATCCATGAGCAGCACTGACCTGACATCCTCCCCTCATTTCCCATTCTTCACTCGCTCGCCGCCTCGTCCCGGTCTTTCTCCGCCCGCTGCATCCTTCCTCTCTCCCTCCTCTCCTCTCCCCCTTATATCTCTTCCTCTCCCCCGCCTCCCGCCTGAACCCCCCCTCCAGCATCGGCACCTCCATCCTGTGGTTCCCCAATTGGACCCCCACCACCGCCCCTGCCACATTCGCCGCCTCCCTC
>JAABUY010001570.1_pt1 | contig 30112 bp, 12 predicted proteins | sample 5560271 | NCBI WGS metagenome assembly JAABUY01 (sample SAMN10711886, study PRJNA513374) | rock metagenome | isolation source: Antarctica rocks | place: Antarctica: Victoria Land, University Valley | reverse complement strand
GGAGCGCCTGCGGGGCGGGACTAAGGTTTTCCATTTGGGTTTTTCCTTTGCAAAGGCGCTTCGCCCTCATAGACCTAGATAGGGACTGAATAGGGAGTTAATAGAACAAATAATAATAATAATATATTATGTATTAAAATTGAGCTTATTATTTAACTTTTAATGATGAGTTAACTTAAATACTTCAGTATTTTCTTCTATATCTGCAGTATTATTTTCTTTTTTCTTTTCATCAACATCAATTTTTTCTCTCTTAAATATCTTTTTAAATGTCTTTTCTGCTGCTGCTGTCTTCTCTTTATCTGATACAGTCTTTATAGCATTACATCTTAAAGTTTTTTTAATATGTGTTATAACATAATATAATGACACAATAATGCTTTAAAATTAAATTAATAAAAATATTATTAAAAAGCAATTTAAATGCATCTTTAAATGATAATGAGTTCTAGAGTGATCTTATAGTTTGAAGATGCATTGTAATTTGAAAGTATGTTGTAGTTTGAAAGTATGTAATTAAAAGATGTATTAAGAGCTTTTAGATGTTAGCAATACTCAGATATTAAATTGCTAATAACTAATATATTTATTTATAATATATATATTAATGTTATAAATAAATATATCAACACATTCACTTTTAATACTTAATTTAACACTTTCTTATCTTCATTTCTATTACTCAATCTACTACATTCACTCTATCTCTACTCAATCTCTATACTCAATCTCTACACTCAATAAATATATTGCTTAATGCTATTACTTATTTTACTGCTCATTTCTTAAAATTTAATCTTATACATTGCTTTTATACTTCACTCTGATGTGTAGCTGTAATGTATACATATAATGCTTAATTATATTACTCAATATAGAACTTAACAGCTAACTATATATTTTAGACTCTCATCATAATAAATTTAGACATTAAGCTTTTATTGTAAACTGTAAAACATTTAGCTTTTAATTCATTCTCAGTCTCTGAAAAAAAAATCTAATCATCATGACTATTTACAGAAGTTTATATATAATTTAAAAAAACATTTAGTGAATACTTAAACAACTTAAAGACTGTATGTGCAAGAAAGAAATGACAGAAATGTATGAAGAATAAGAACTTTAAATGAATTGAAAATGTAAAGATGATAAATTGTAAAGTTATGAAATGAAAAAGAGATGTATTGAAGAAGATTGATTTATATTAGATTGTGAACTCAGCATTGAAGAAGATTATGAAAGAAAAGATTAAAGATGAAATCTTAAAGAAATAATATAATTGTAAAATTTCTTGTAAAACTTCTTTAGAATTATTATACTTAATTATATTACTTTTAATTATTTATAAATATTTATTATAAAGATGAGCTGAGAAACAAGTTAATGAAGAATAAGAATTGAATTTAATTTAAAGAAAAGACTGAGAAAAAGATGTTATTTACTGAAGTTTTTGCATTAAAAGAAGAGCAAAAGTTCAAGAAAGTGAAACAAAAAATATATTACATCTATATTTTTTATAGACTCTCTGACATTCTCTAGAATATCAATAAAAATGAAGTTATTGAGCAGAAATACATCAACATTAATTATTAAATTAAGAAGTATCTAATAATTATAATTAAGCATTAAGAAAGAATTCTTAATAATACAGAAGAATAAGAATTATACAATGTTGAAGATTTTAATTTTATTAAGATTATGCATTACTTCTGTAGTGAAGTTCTTGATTCTAAATACATTAATGACTTCAATTATATATAAATATTATATTATTTAATTATAACACTTCTTAATTTTAACATTAACTAGTTACATTTAAGAGTCTGCATTTGATCAGAAGAAAAAAGATGAAAAGAGTGTAATTAAAGATGTTAATGAAGCTTGTGTGATGATATTTGAAGATAAGAAATTTTTAGATAATGATTTCATTGATAAATTTGTTTTTAATGACTTGATTAATGACAGTGAAGATAATGAGAAGAACATTGAATCTATTAATGATGAAGAGAGTAATGAAAATAATAATAAATAATCATTATTAATTAAATAGAAAGCTGATCTTCAGAGATTAAAGATGTAAGATAAAGAATAATTAAATAGATCTTTAATTATTAATTAAAGATTTTTTAATGAGAAATCTCTTCATTAATACTTAATATTTGCTATACATAGTAATTTTTAAATAATATTTATTATAATTAATATTGTAAAAAATTCATTTTACATTCAGATACATGTTCTGTTACATGACTACAATCTTGTATATATTAATTTTAAAACTCTCACAACACACTATCATCAACACATTACTTAAAATACAACAAAATATCATTTATTTACTTAATTTACTACAATAACTCAACATCATGTCTTTATACAGCTCATCATTCAGTCAGATTTTAAACAACTTAAAAAGATTATTTCTAAGTGTTTTTAGTGATAAAATTAAGTTATTTTAATTAAATCAATCTTATTCTTTAATTTTTATAGACACTTCAAACTCAAAGTATGTTCTTTAAAGATTTGTAACAAAGTGAGAGTTTTAAGACTGATGAGAAATAACTGTATGAAGTTAAAATATAGATATAAAAATTAAGAATTATATTTAAATAATATAAAACAGTTTAGCTTACTCAATAAAGATCTGACAGTTCTTTGCTGAAGTAATTAATAAATATGATGAAAGATTAAATATAATGTATATTAACTGTTACAATATCATAAATCATTCAACATCAAAAAATAATGAAACAATCATCATAAAATATTATTTGAAAAGCAGCAGTTGCTGAAAGATAAAATCAGCATTAAAAAGATAGATTTTAATCTTTGAAGTAATGAACTTAAAGATATGTTATGATTTTCAATTATAAGCTTTAATATAATACTTACTTTTTGACAGACAGCTTAAAAAATCATTATTAAATTATTTAACTTTATTTTTAAAGTCTTTAATCAGCAAATTCTTCAATTCATTATAGCACTCAATCTACTCTTTTATGCTATTAAGTATATAAAGTTTCAAAAGCTCATCTGAATGTGTTATGTTAATATTAAGATTTTAAATTGAATTAAGATTGTATAACTTTTTAAGTATTGTGTTGTAAATGTTTAAAAAGATGTATTTATAAAGCTTAAAATATAGATTAAAATCTTTATTGTATTTAATAAATAAATTAATTTAAATCATCTTGCATTTTTAGACATTACTGCATACTTTATTGATGTTAAATAAAAATATATAGAGATACTTTTAATCTTTAAAGAACTAAAGAGTTAACATAATGATGAAAATCTTGCTGAGTATATTTTTAAGATGTTGAAGAAGTAAAATTTAACACATTAATTGCTGATAGTCACAGCAAATAATACATTCAATAATTATACATTACAATATCATTTGAGTCAGCTTTTAAGTCAGAAGAATATCATTTAAAGTGATGAAATTGAAATTATAAACTGCATAATACATATAATTTAGCTTGCAGTTAGTCAGTTACTTATATATTTGAAAGTCAATGTAAAGAATAATCAGCTCATCATTACATTTAATGATAATGAACTATAAAATTTCACAATTAATAAAGATTACTTCTTTAACATTATACTGAAAAAGATCAGTATATCTTCTATAATGCTTTATTATAATGCTCATATCTGTTAAATTAATATTTTAATAAAAGTTTTATATAAATTTAATTACTAATTATTGTCATTATGACATCATCACAGCATTTAGAGTTGTTTAAAGATTTGTAAAAAACAAATTTATAGAGCATGATTAAAAATGTAAGAATTGAGTTAAGTATATAAGCTATAAATTAAACTTTCTCAATGAATAGAATGTCTGACTTTGACAATAAGTAGAATGAAACTTTTTAAATATAATATAAAAAAGTAACAATATATTAAGAAGTACAGTGCTTTATCTGCATTCTTGACTTCTTTAGTCTTAGTATAAAGAGTTAACAGAGTCTTTTTCTGTCTTAGATGACAGAGTTTCTGTCATCAATTTAACTACATTTAAGTTGACTGCAGTCAATGTTGACACATTAAATTCATTAAATAGACAGATAGCACAAGTACTCATTATTTTTTTAATAGATTATGAGCTCAAATTAACAAGAGACTTTTCAGAGAAAGTGCAGACTGATTTAGTGCATATAGTTCTTAATATGCTGCTCATTAAAGCAAAACAAGTAGACAGCTCTTAATACACTGCTTATTAAAGCAAAATAAGTAGATAACTCTTAATATGCTGTTCATTAAAGCAAAACAAGACAGACATAATGAACACAATGATTTGACAACTTAATATAAGTTAAGCATTGATAAATAAGTATTCTCTACATTGTCATAAGCAGACAGTACATACACATATCTCTTTTATTATTATATTTATCTTTACAACACACTCTTTTATCTTCAATTCTTATACTATGTGTCAATCATCACTATAAATCAAAAGCATAAATCATCATTCTTTATAAAGCAACATTCAATTTCTGTTCTTACTTAAAAGAATTATGAGAAATGATTTATTCACATAAAGAGATAACTGACTGATAAGAATCTCTGATATGTAATAAAGATTCTCATTTAAATCTTTATAAATAATATACTAATCAACAACATCTTCTTTTTCTTTTCACTAAGCAGTCTCAATTTTAAAAATCAATAAATTAACAGTAAAGCTCTGTTTTAAATTACAGTCTGCATTAATGTTAATAATAAGAACTATTTTATGAATAAAATTACAGCAAAAAAAGCTTGAAATGCTTTCTTCTTAAAGTATAAGAAGAAACTGCAGACAACTGAGAGACAATATTTGACAAAGTTTGTTGAATATAAGATATCATTAAACATAACTGTCAACAAGACATGAATTTAACTTAGTAATCTTGACAGAAAGATTACTGCAACACAGTTAAGACTTAAGAATTTTATTATATTTAAACAGCAATTTTAAATACTGCTTTAAATACTGTCAGCAGAGTATACTGTTATCTATGATATTATTGATGCTTAAAATGCATTTAACATTGAGATGAGTCTGCAGAAACTTCAGAAGAAAAAAACTTAATTAAAGATGTTTAACAATGCTTTATGAACTGAGCAGCAAAGATAGAACAAAAGTCATTAAGAATGTTAAATTTTACAATATGATTATAGAAGATATTTAAGCTTAAACAGTAATTATTCATCATTATACAGAACTTTAATTTATTATCTTTATAATAATATTTACTGTAAACAGAACTGTAAATATGTCTCTGTAATTCACAAGATTATATAGTTAGTAAAGTTAGTTAAGACAGTTAAAAGGTAGATTAAGTTGACTGCAGTTAACTTACATAGAAATAGAAGAAGAAATCAGATCTATGATGTAAAGATTGTTTCTGAAGAGAAATTTAGCATACAGAAATCTGAAGCTATAAATGAGTTTGATAAGAAGATTGCTGCTATCTTTAGAAACATTATCAATAAGATTTTTCAATTAGATTAAGTTGTAGACTCTGATGTCTCATCTTATATAATTAATAAACTTTAGCTTTTCAGTGACTCTCTGATGTGCATGTGGTGATGTATCATCAAAGTCAGAAAGAAAAAATTGTATATTAATTATTATGACACAGTCACTATGCAGAATAAGAATGAGAATTCAGTTCTTTTAAGTTTAACACTTTATGTTTTAAAGCTTGAAGTCAATCTTCTGTCAGAAAAGAAGATGTGTAAAAAGAAATTACTTAAATATTTTGATTATAAGAATTTCTACATGCAAAATAAGAGCAAGAAGCTCATGTTAAAAACATCTGAGAAAAAAAAAGTCTACATAATTAAATACATCTTAAATGATTTTAATGAATTTGCTTTACTCTCTGTTATGCATATACAAAGTAAGTCAAAGATCACTCTTTTAAAAGTATGTAAGAACTTATAAATTCAGATCTCTGAGTTTATTACAGATATACTCAGTAAGAATGTATAAATGAATGATGACACAGTTATATTACATAATAACAAGATCAAGACATATAGACTTTAACATTATTAGTTTATTCATCTTAGCACAATTAAGCTTTATAATTTTTATAAGATCATCACTTTAAGCAAGTCAATTCTCATTATTAAGAACAATATCAATATGTATAAGATCTGTGCTCTGATTAAGTTTGTAAATCAGCAAGAACACAACATAAGTAAAAGAAAAGTCAACATTCTTACTCTAATCTTCATCAATATATATGAACTTCTATCTTTGTCATTTATTAACTATCAATACTTTCTGAAAATTGTAGATAATCACTTGCAGAAAATATAAACAATATCATTAAAGTAATAAGATAATGTTTTATAGAAACTGTAAAAGTGATAATTAAAGATTGAACTTTAGTTTGATGCAAAGATTCTTGCTGTATAAAGCAATAATGCAACAGAGCTGAGATTTATTCTTAATAAGTGATGTATATCTTTCAGCATTATATCACAGAATATAGTGTTTTATATATTAATTTAAAATGATGTAATTAAGAGAGCAATCAGAATCACTGAGAACTCAGTGTATATAATAATTAAGAAAATTAAATTCTTAATAAAGTTCTGAGCAGAGACTGTACAGACTAATGTTTATCTTTATAACTGCATAGCAACTGACTTCTTAATTAATAATAAATAAGTCACTTCAGAGAAAGTGTTCATCAAGATGAAATCATTTATTAATTATGTATATATATAAGAATGTAAATGCTACTTCTATATTGACTTAAAGTCTCTGTTTAAAAGCAGACAGAATAAATTTATGAATTGAGAATAAGTAAAAGTATTTATGAGTTATAGTGAGAAAATCATAAAGTAGTATCTGCTTTAAGCATTAGATCTTAAGTAGATCATTAAGAGTTATGCTGTTAAGTTTGTTGAAAACAAGAAAGAAAATAGCATTGATATGAGATTTTATAGATAAATATTAAACATTTTTTCAGAATAAAAGTCTGTTAAACAATTACATAAGACTGAAACTGCAACTACTTCACTGAAACAGTTTCTGAAATTTAATATGCAAACTTACAGATTCAGATCTATAAGTTTTTATTCTGTTATTACACTGTCAAAGAAAGAGATCACAGACAATTCATTATTAAAATTAACTGCAATTAACTTTAATTACAATGTATTAAAGCTCTTTTTTTATGTTAAGATTTCTATTAACAAGATCAGTCATTCAGACATGAGAATCTCAATTAAGAAAGTTAAGACATTTTTGCACATTGAGATATTAAAGAAAAGATAGAAAGACAATGATACTGATTTTAATGAATTTATAATAAAGATTTTAAAAGTTATATTGACATTGACTGCATTCATAGTCAATGATGAGAATAGTAAGTACTCAGTAAAAATTGATATCTCAACTTCTCTAATATATATTGAAGCAGTGAGAGACTTAATCTGAGAAGAGATGTAAAAGAACATTATTAATGTAGAGCTGACAGCATTTACAGTAAATGATATTTGAAAAAAGATTGTTCTATTAAGAAAGATCAACATTGTAATTAGTAAGTAAGTATTTAAACTTAAGCTGCATACTGATGATTTTCTTAACAAATTAAAGACAAAAGTAGTGACAAGAGAGTTCTTATAGATGTATAACATCAATTATAAAGATATCTTTACATTAACTATAAAGTTTAATACTCTCTATGTCTTTCTGATTCTAGTTGCACTCAAAGATCTAAAGTGTCATCAAATAAATATTAACAACATCTTTATTGAGTCATTTCTGAAGAAAACAATCTACATAACATTATCTCTCAAAGTTATAACTACTTTTAATTATACATTACACATTCTGTGCAGTCTATATGATCTGAAGCAAGCTATCAGAGATTAACATAAACAATATGTTACTGAGCTTCTTTAATTAAGTTTTCATCAAAGCAATGTAAATTCATATCTTCTAATTTACACTGTTAAGAGCATCATGCTACTTCTTTATGTAAATGATATCATTATAATCTCATTAAATCTCTTAAATGTTCTCTGATTCAAAAAGTTTCTCAGAAGCTTATTTAAGATTAAGAACTTAAAAGAGACACAGAAAATTCTTAATATTTAAATAATTTGTAACTGCAAGAAAAGAACACTGTGCATAGATTAGACACACTATGTTGATAAGATGCTTAAAGATCTTTATATATAAAGTGATAAGCATAAATACACTGAGATCTTACTAAATAAATATGACTCTCTTTGCTTAGCTAATTTTAATGATCAGTGCATAGATCAAAGAAAATATCAGCAGATCATTGAAAGTCTTATGTATACTGTAATTTATATACATTTAAACATCTTCTTTATCTTAAAATAACTAAGTCAGTATCTCAATGACTCTGCAGAACATTATAAATATGTGTTTAAGAAATTGCTGTAATATATATAATTAATTATTGTTGAGAAGTGATGTTCTAGCTGCTTCTATGAAGCAAAGTAGAACTAATTTTAGAGATTAAGTGAAAACTTTATTTACATTAACTGCAGTCAACATTCTTTTTACTTCTTCTGTAACTCTCTCAATCAAGATGTACTCATAGACAACACAATTTAGAAATTTCACTAAATGATATAGTATAGCACAAGTATCTACTTTCTTTCAATAAATTATGAGCTCAAATTAACAAAAAGCTTCTTAAAGAAAGTGTATATTTTTAGTGTGATGACAGCTAAGTATGTTGATTTTTAAGATTCATAAAAGATTTATAATAAATTCAACTTTAACAGAATCAGCACACTGACAACAGCTATATACACTGATTATTGAGATTCACAGTCAATCTGACTTTAACAATATTATTAATTATTAAGATTTATAATAAATTCAGCTTTAGCAGAATCAGCATTCTGCAGCAGCTGAGTATGTTTAACTTAAAAGATTTATAGAAAATTAATCTCAGCAAAAATTAACATTTATAGTTATTCAGAAAGCACTGTTCTTCAATAACTTAGTATAAGTCATTGAGATGAATAAGCATTATTATCTTACAAAATAAAAGATATAAAAGCTTTCTATTTGTTTTATTTATATTATCTTTAATGCATACATTGTTATTTTACTTTATGCACTTCTTATACTATATGTCAACTATCATCATCATAAACTTCAACAACTTCTTTATAAAGCAACAACTCATCTCAATTCTTATTTACAAGAACTGCAATCAATAATTTATTCTTATAAAAAGATAACTGATAAAAGAAGATCTATAAAATGTTATTGAAATCTTAATAATTAATATATTAATCAGTAAATTCTTAAACTTATTTTCTCTCAGCAGTCTTAACTTCAAAAGTCAGAAAACTGATATAAAGATTTTATATTGACTTATTATTTATATAAATATAGATAATCAAGAATATTTAATGAACAAAATCAGTGCAAAGAATGTTTGAGATACATTAAAGTTTAAGTATAAGAAAAAGCTGCAGATAATTAAGAAACAATATTTAATAAAGTTTGTTAAGTACAGAATGTCAAAGAATGTATTTATTAAAGAAGCATAAATTTATCTGAGCAAACTTAGTAGAAAGATTGCTGCAACTCAGCTTAATATAATTAAGTTATTCAAATCAGAACAACAGTTTCAGACACTGCTTTAAGCATTATTAGTTAAGTACATTATAATTTATAATGTCATCAATACTTAGAACAATTTAGATGTTAAGAAAGATTTATAAAAGTTTTAAAAGAAAGAGATATAGCTTAAGACTGACAAGACTGGCATTGTCTTATGAATAAATAAATAGAAAGAAAATCAATATTTAATGAATTAAAATTGCAGTTCATTAAATTATTATACAGTTAATATTAAGTAACATTATTGCAGATCATTCAGCTTAGACTGTAATCATTTTTCTTATTGCTTTATTAAGTGCTTTCTTTACAACAACTTTTACTTCATTAAAGATTGCAAATTTCTTTTTAATGTTAAGCAAAATACTTAAAAAAAAAACAAGCAAATCAATTACAGTCAAGCTGTACAGATTAACTGCAGTTAAGTTGTATTAAAAGTCAATTTATAAAGAAAAAGAAAAGAGACACAGAATCTTTAATGTAGAAGTCAGTAACAGTAATAATGATGATTTCTTTTTTAAATTTAAAGAAAAAAAGAAAGTTAACAATGAAATTACTGCTCTGTTTAAGAAGACTGTCAGTAAAATGTTTAAATTTAAATAAATTATAGACTTTAAATTTTTCTTATACATAATTAATTAACTTTAACTCTTCAGTAACTTTCTTATATAAATGAGACATCAATAAATTAAAGTTAAAAGAAGACATTTATACTCTTATTATTGTGAAGTGATCATTATATAAGTTAAGTCAGAAAATTCTGTGAGATTGAGTTCAACACTTTATGTATTTAAACTTGAGATTAATCTTCTGTCAGAAAAGTAAATGTATAAAATAAAACTATATAAGAACTTTAATCAACACTGTCTTCAAATGTATAATAAGCACAGCAAAACTATAATAGAAGCATCAGAATGAGATAGAATCTATATAATTAAATATATTGCAAAAAGTTTTAATGAATTTGCTTTAATATCTACAGTGCACACATCACATTTAGAGATCATCTTCTCTGCTGTTGCTTCAAATGTAAGCTTATATGTTTAGATTTATGAGCATAATCTTATGATTAACTTTTTAGATGTTGACACTGCATCATTGAACAGAAAAATTAAGATTTATAAACTTTAATATTGATGATTTGCTCATCTTAATTTCATGAAGTTATGTAATCTTTACAAGATAACAATTCTTGAAAAGTCAATTCTCATCATTGAGAACAACAAGAACATATATAAGATTTGTGTTTTAATTAAGTTTATCAATAAGTAAGATCACACTGTAAGTAAAAGAAAGATTAACATTCTTGTTTTTATCTTTATTAATATATATAACTCATTATTCTTATCATTTAATGAATATCAGTACTTTCTGAAGAAGTAGATAATCATTCTCAGAAGACATAGACAATATTGCTGAAGTAATATAATGAGATTTTATAGACACTGCAAGAATAATGACTAAAGACTGAACTTCAGATTGATGCAAAGATTCTTGCTGTACAAAGCAACAATAAAATAAAGTTAAAGTTCATTTTAAATGATTAATGTAAGTCTCTTAACATTACACTGCAATACACAGTGCTCTACATGTTAATTTAAAATGATGTTGTCAAAAAAGTCATTCAAATCACTGAGAACTCAATGTGCATTATGATTAAAGAAATACAACTATCAATAAAGTTCTAAGTGCAGACAGCACAGACAGATGTTTATCTTCATAATTAAATAGTAATTAATTTCTTAATTAACAGCAAGTAAACAACTTCTGAGAAAGCTTTCATTAATGTGAAGTCATTTATTAATTATATTTATATATGAAAATGTAAATACTACAGCTATATTGATCTCAAGTTATTATCTGAAGACAGATGCAACAAATTCATAAATTAAGAATAAATAAGAGTCTTTATAAGCTACATTGAGAAAATCACAAAGCAGTATCAGCTTTAAGTTTCAGATCTTAAGTGCATCATTAAGAATTACACTGTGAAGTTTATTAAAAGTGAAAAGAAAGACACTGTTGATTTTAAACTGTAATGATAGACATTAAATGTTTTTTTAAATAGAAGATTTATTAAACATTTACAGAAGAAGTTAATCATTGTGAAGATTACAGCTTCAGATTAAATATTCATAACTTAAAACAGTAAGATGCAGTCTGACTTGACTATAATTAAGATTAATAAGTCTTAAGATAAACAACATAAAATTAAGTTAACTGCAGTCAATCTAGATAAGTTATTAGATAAGAAGATTAACATTAATTAAATTAAAATAATGATATTCAAAGAAGTTAGAATCTTTCTGTGTGTTGAGATCTTAAAATAAAAGAGAAATAACAATGACAACAATTAAGATGTGAATGAGCTCTTAATTAAAATATTAAAAGTTATACTAACACTTATAGTATTCTCTGCAGACAAAGAAGATTCTGTAATTAAATCTGACATTTTGACATTTATTATCTATGCTGAAGCAGTGAGAGATTTAATCTGAGAAGAAATGTAAAAGAACATTATTTATGCAGAGCTGACAGTTTTAACAGTAAATGAAATATGAGAAGAGACTGTGTCATTAAGAAGAGTCAACATTGTAATCAGCAAATAAGTTTTTAAACTTAAGCTGAACATTGACAAATTCTTAAATAAATTTAAGATAAGACTTGTGACAAGAGACTTCTCACAGACATATAATGTTAATTATAAAAATATTTTTATTTTTATTATTAAGTTTAACATTCTGTGAGTCTTTCTGACTATTGCTGCACTCAAGAATCTAGAATGTCATTAAGTAAATGTTAATAATATTTTTATAAAATTCTTTCTGAAGAAAACAATCTATATAACACTTTCTTCTGAAGTCAATGTTGCATCTAATTGTATTCTATACATACTGCACAGTCTTTATGATCTTAAGCAAGTCACACAGAACTGACATAAACAATATGTTATTAAACTGCTTAAATTAAGTTTTCATTAAAGCAAGACTGATCTCTATCTTCTTCTTTACAGCATCAAAAGAATTATACTGCTTCTTTATATAAATGATATTATTATAACTTCAACAAATCTGCTATATATTCTCTGATTTAAGTAAGCTCTTATAGACATGTTCAAAGTTAAGAACTTAAAAGAGATACAGAAAATTCTTGACATTTAAGTCATATATAATTGCAAAATGAGAACTCTGTATCTGAATTAGACTCATTACATAAATAAGATATTAAAGAATCTTCATATATAATTTAATAAGCATAGAATCATTAACATTTTATTTAACAAATATGATGTTTTTTATCTTGCTGACTTAACTGATCAAAGAATAGATTAAAGACAGTATTAATAGATAATTAAAAGTTTAATGTATACAGCAATTTATACTTAATTAAACATTATTTTCACACTAAATTAATTAAGTTAATATCTCAGCAATTCTGCAGAACATTATGAACATACATTTAAGAAATTATTGCAGTATGTAAGATCAATCATTAATCTCAATATTATGTATAATCTTAATGAAAGTCAAGCAATGCTTAAATACTCTAACTTTAACTATGCTTTGAATAAACAGAATCAGAAATCAATTCTAAAATGTGTTTATATGCTTTAAGATGAATCAGTATCATGAATAAGTTAAAAGCAGAAGTTTATTATCATTTTAATTATTGAGATTAAATACATAATCATGTCAATATGTATAAAGACTGAGATCTGACTTGAACAGATGTTAAAAAACATAAATATAAGTAAATATCTTGAAATTAACTCACACTGCATAAGCATTCAAGAGAACAAAGTTCATTGAGTATCTTTATTTATTTAATTTAAAGAAGATAATTAAGCTGTCTTGATCTTAATTAAGAACATACATATACATAAATGATTAAAGCACATTAATGTCTTTTATTATAACATTTATGATCTGCATAAATGCAATTAGATTCAGATAGACTTTATACTTAATTAAGAAATGATTGTTAACAGACTTATTAAGTCTCTATTTAAATAAATCTTTAAGTAATTCATTGAATTCATAAAACTCACTATAAATGATTAGTTAAATTCTTAAATGATTTATTAAACTCTTAACAATGTATTTAATTATTTAATGTTTGTTGTCAGTGAGAGTCAATAGATGCAGTCTCATCAAGTGAAAGTATTAAGAAATGATGTTTTAACTGCTTTTATAAAGCAAAGTAAAATTAATGTCAAAAATTAAGTAAAGACTCTATTTACATTAACTGCAGTCAACATTCTTTTTATTTCTTCTGTAACTCTCTTGATCAAGATGTGCTCATAGACAACACAGTTTAGAGATTTCACTAAATAATATAGTATAGCATGATTATCTACTTTCTTTCAATAATTATCAATTTTAAAATTATGTATAAGCTCAGTAAAAGTCAAGATCTACTTGAATACTCTGACTCTGACTATGCATCAGATAAGTTAAACAGAAGATTTATTTTAAATTATGTCTTTTTGCTTAAAAAGAAATCTATGTTATGAGTTAGTCAGAAATAGAAGTTAGTGATAACATTAATTATAGAGATTGAATATATAATTATATCAATATGTGCAAAGACTGAAGTCTGACTCACTTAAATATTAAGAAACATGAAGTTAAGCAAGTATCTTGAAGTTAATTTACATTGTGTAAGCATTTAGAAAAATAAAACTCATAGAGAAAATACATTTCTTCAGCTTAAAGAGAACAATTAAACTGTTTTAATACTGATTAAGAATGCTTATGTGCATAAGTAATTAAAACACATCAATATCATCTATCATTACATTTAAAATCTGCACAAGAAAAATTAAATTTAAATGAACTTTGTACTCAGTCAAGATATGATAGTTAATGAACTGATTAAGTTTTTATTAAGATAGATATTTAAGTGCTTTGTATATCAGTTAAGACTTGACAACAGTGAGAGTTAATAAATATGAATGCATTAAGTAAGAATGTTAAGAAGTACAGTGCTTTATTTATTTTCTTGACTTCTTTAATCTTAGCATAAAAGATTAACAGAGTCTTCTTTTATTTTAAATGACAGAGCTTTTATCATCAATTTAACTACATTTAAGTTAACTGCAGTCAATGTTAACACATTAAATTCATTAAATAGATAGATAGCACAAGTATCATTATTCTTTCAATAATTTCTTTATTAAGTATAGATCTTCTTACAGTAAAGAAACTAACATTAAAATTATGTTATATAGCATGACAGAGACATAACAAAAGTTAAAGTTATAAAAAAATATTAAATATGTTAGATATATAACTCATGATAGCTGTGGCTAAAAGTGTGATGCTCACTTTTGACAGATTATGAGCTCAAGTTAACATAATAATATTAAACATGCATTGACTGCCTTACTCACATAAGCTTAAGATTATAAGTTTAAATTATATTATGTGTGCATTCTTTCTGCCTGTGAGAAGCTGAGTAAGCAACATATAAGTGTGCTGATCAATTGTGAGTTAAAGAAAGTGTTAGATATATAATTCACAATAGCTGTGGCTAAAAGTGTGGTGCTCACTTTTGACAAAATAAATTTTAAAGTTTATAAATTTGACAACACAAGATTCATTGAAGAGAACAGAATATGAATTACAGATAAAGATGTATAAGATAAAATTAAGTTTATGAAATGAAAATAAAGAATAAGTTATTAAGCATAATATCTTTAAAGAAGAAAATTAAATTATTAATAATTCTTTTTTTTTCAAATTAGTTTCTGCACAAAAAGAGCTAAGTAAATTATATAATTGCATCATTAAATTAAATTAAAATGCTTAATTTTAACACTCTTTAATCAGCTTATGCAATGCAGCAATAACAGTATTGATAGAAACTATATTCTTTTACTTTAAATTTAAATTTTTTTTTACTGCTAATTAAAAAGATTTTTAATCAGTACAATGACAGTCTGAAGTAAAATTAATTAATTATTACAGATTTGTAAAAGACAAGTAAGATATATCTTTATATATTTTTTAAAAATATAAGTTCTTGTATATTAAGAATTTCTTTCATAACTTATATGTAATATAGTTGTCAAGCTACATAAAAAAGAGAATCTGATAACATCAGAAAAATTGTAAAAGATAAAAACAATCTTTTATACATTGCAGACTTACTAAAAAAATAAAGTATATTAATTAATGTATTTTTGCTCTGTAGAGAATGAGTGATCTGATAATTAAGTTAATAATGCTTATATATAATACTTATAAAGTAGATATGTAGTTAAACAAAAAGAATTGTACATAATGCTAATTGAAAATATTACAATAATAACTGCTATTAATATAAAATTGCTTAATAACAGAAGCTAATTAATTTTAATTTAATTTAAACTGTCAAGAATAACTTAATTTGACTCTGTTTAAACTTAACTCTATACAGAATTGAGTTAGATTGCAAAGTAAAGCTTAATAAATTAAGTTAAATTCTAAAATTTAAGCTTAATCTGACTTGATGATTAGTTTAAAAATAATAATTTATTTAATGTTTAACAATAAATGCATCAACAACAATTATTATAATATAATAAAGTAACATAAATTTCTGTTAATTTAATTTAATTTAATTTAATTCAATTAAGTTTAAATTACTTTATTGAACTTTTGTTCATTCTTAAAAATCATTATTGTAAATGTAAATATGAGATAAAGTTATAGAGAAAGATTACTATTTAATTTAATTAAAATTAAACTTATTTAAATATATTTAAACTTACTGTAAGATTAATCTTTTCTGAAAGATCAATTCATTAAATATTAAATATTAACAGTTCTTGATCTTCTGCTAAAGTAAATGTGAAGTTTTTACTTTAGATTGTTTAAAAAATATAAGAAAATAAGTTAAGATTTTAATTTAATTAATTTAATTTCAATTGATCTTGAGCTTGAAAAGCAAGTAAGATCAATTCATTATAGTGAGACATTCTATGATGATAAAATTATATTTATTTGTTAATAATTAATCATAATCAGAATGAGACAGTTTTAATTGTAAAGTGTGTATAACATTAGTTTAACTGAAAATTAACTAAAGAGATTTATTAAGCTCTGAAAAGTTAAGCTGAAGAAGTCTGTTAAGAAATGCTAAAAGTATAATGATTTAATTTTGCTTAGCACTAGTAGATCTTATGCACTGCTCACTTACTGAGCAAGACTCATTAACATTTTCATCATCTAGTTGAGTCAGTCACCTAAGTGAGTCACCTCAAAATCTTATACAATAGTAATATTTTGAAAATTCATAACTTTATCACATTATGATGTATTTACTTAAGAATTGATATTCTGCTCAGAAAATAGATAAATCAATTAAGAATAAAAATATTATATAAGAGTTGCAAGAATTAATTGTAGAAGTATGATATAATTATAAATTTCATAAATTACAGCTTTTATAAGTGAAGAACTCAAGATTATGTATTTTTATTGAATTATAATAGAGCTATAAGTAAACATATTCATATAATGTCAAATTAAACTACACTCCCTGAATTTTATATAGATGTTCTGAAGTTATGAATTTCTAAATGTTCATGGTTTCTATGAGATTTTGAGGTGGCTCGCTTAGGTGGCTGGCTCGACTAGGTGGCGAGTACGTTACCGAGATCAGCGAACTTAGCGAAGCAATAATAAACATTTAGCGTTAAGTTATTTCGAGAACACGTCATTACAGAACTGGCTTGTTGTCAGCTAATGAACTGTGTCCCTCCCATCCCTAAGCTCGGAAATTTTCGAGTTCCCACTTGTACGGTGCCATTGGATCGACGAGTATGCGCCCGCAGCCGTGGATCCTCGTCTCGCCCTCGTCTCAGGGGATCGGTCTCGCATTGACGCGACGCTTGCTCAAAACGACAAGACTTCCGATTGTCGCGACCACGAGAAGAGACCAACACGGTACGAAGGAGCGGATGTTGGAGGGAATGGACGTGGCCAAGGAGAGGCTCGAAGTGTTGACGGTCGACGTTACCGGTACCGTCTCTTTCCGACATCATATCCGTAGCGTGTTGATGCAGCTGAGAGCAATTGACATTCCTGTTCACCAGGGGCTTACCGGTGCAGATGAGGGAACAGTGGCAGACGCCGCTGCCCGCTGCAAAGACCGTTTCGGAGGCGCCCATCTCCGCCTGGCCTTTGCTATACCGGGCATCCTTCATCCCGAACGATCACCCGCACAGGTCGACTACCGCAGAGCGCTGGAGACGTTCCAGGTCAACACGCTGGGTCCGATGCTCCTGATGAAACACTTCTGCCCTTTCCTCCCGAGAAAGACGACCGAGCTGACGGCGGAGGACGGCCTCCCGCGAAATGCCGTCTTCGCCGTCATGTCTGCCCGGGTCGGAAGTATCACGGATAATAGGGCCGGCGGCTGGTACTCCTATCGATCATCCAAAGCTGCCGTCAACCAGATCGTCAAGTCTCTGGATATTCACTTGCGTAGCAACGCCGGCGAGAAGGCCATGGCCATCGCGCTGCATCCGGGAACGGTCAAGACCGGTCTGAGTCGCAATTTCTGGGAGACTACCCCAAGCGAAAAACTGTTCAGCTCGGAGTTTAGCGCGGAGAAGTTGATTGATGTGGTTAAGGGAATGACTGTACAGGGAAGAGGGAGGTGTTGGGATTGGGAAGGGAAGGAGATACCGCCGTAGAAACCTTATCTAGGTATGAAAACTGTATTGAAGAGTGTGGTGATACCCCTAAAGTCGCCACGAAGCATAGAACGACGCCCGCCATGCTCTGAGAACATATGCAGAGAGCCCAGTCCGAAACGAATATGGATGTTCAGTTCCGGCACCGTATCGGGTCACCTTTTGCTCTTCGTAACTGGCGGCAGTGCTTCCACAGCGTCCGCTCCGAACCCTCTCCCGTCTCTTGAGGCGCCCACCCTTGCCTCCACTCGAGCCTCTTTCAACCTCCGCAACCTGTCCATTCGACTTTCGCCTGGCAATGCTGGCATCGGATCGACGTCTCTCCAGCTACCCCGACTCCTCCTCCCTTGTTCACCCCACATGCTGACTCTCTGGACCTTCCTTAACTTTGTCAACCCGTAGGAACAAACTATCGCCGCAAAGATAAAGGACCATGCGCTAACGCCAATAAACCCGTAATCAGACTCCTCGATGAAGTTCTTCAGGTTCATCCCGTAGAGCGCGGCGATAAACGCACCGGAACCGATACCTAAGGTACCGATGCTAAACTTGAGGTCCAAGAGCATTAGGGAGTTGCGATTCGCATCCAAGATGGCTTTCACTCTATTCTCGAAGTCAGACTTGAAGTGATGGTCGACACGTACTTGAAAGGGACTTGCTCACATCTCTTCTGTATTGCGGATATTGCTGACCAAATTCCCGCTCACTTGCACGATCTCGTCGCATACCTTGTGGTATGATTCGAGCAGCATCTCCACCTCAGTATGATCTTCTTCTTCTCGTGTTATGCCTCTAGCCCTCTCTGTGAGGTACATTGCCGCCAGGTCATCATCTGCGTCCAGTAAGTCATCAATCGCATCGCGTACGAGCCGCGCTTTCTGCTCAAAAGTTCCAAGCTTCTTTGAGAATATCAGAAGATGCCGCAGCTTCTCTCGGTCGATATCCTCTTCCAGCTCTCTCAGGACTCTGACTACCGGCTCTCTCACACCTTCAAACTCTCCCTCCAACCCACTCGTGACACTGATTAGCACGGCTTCCAGCGCACGGAACTCGTACGGTAATCCACCAGCTTGCCTCGAGCCTTCCTTCTGCCTCAACTTCCCTTCCAGGTCGTACATGAAGACGGACTGGGTGTAAGAATCTGTCGAGCCGTATGCATCGAACACGAGTACTCGATTATGCTTGATCAGAGCACGGAGGTGAAGGAGATTTATGAGAATGGCCGATGGCCGGACAAGGATATGAGGAAGGAGGGACGAATCGATTTTACGTAGGTCTCGTGGGAGGAGACCGTACTATAATCATATCAGCATGAGTACATATGCAAGCAGTATGAAATGGAAACCGGGCAATCGATACCTTTGCAATCAGTTCGCTCTTTTTGAACTCGCCATTGACCAGGGTGACGTTTCCGTTTTCGTCAAACTCAGTACATCGCAGTTTCAGCTCATTTGATGCCTTCCCAGCAAGGCTGCGACCAAGACTGAACATCGAAGTCTCCGCCCCCTCGTCCAGAAAGCTTGTCAATGGGGGTAGGTCGTCCGGCTTCAGTCTCGTCTGACCAGTGCTGCTCTTGAAGTCCCAGAGGCGACGCAGCCAAGGATGACTACTTGTTGACGCATGACGTGACTGTTGTTGCCACACTGCGCAGCAATCGTGAAGAGATGATATGGTAACAAGCGTTGATAGTAGTGCTGTAGGTTTTCTGACCTTCGAGGTAGGCCGGAGTAGGTCAGCTCTCAACAGAGAAGCTTCAACATGTCCCCGTCGCGGACCCTCCGTACTAATCAGTCTAGCTGATGCGGGATCTTTGCTTCGTCTGTTGACGAAATGGGCTGTGAGCTCTCGAAAGGTGCGATGGGGGCATTGACCCGGCTTTATATTAGAAGGTGAGAAGCAGAGATTTTCAGACTGCGATCTCAGAAATTTCAGCAAAGTGGATGATGGCGCGGATGTCTTGAGACACGAAAGATGCATCCTATCCTCCAATAGGGAAGCAATCGCACTCTTCTCGGAGTCCACGATGTTACTGTACCTACCTAGTCTGCAATGCCGGATCAAATCTCAGTACTGAAGGTTAACTACGGTAAGCTCCGTCATTTTCCATACTGTACCTAAATGGTAGTTCGTACTTCGTATATATCCGATCGGTCATCTATCAATAATAAACACTAACCGCACATGAGCAGACCTTCGAATACCTTCCCAACATGCGAGTTGTGATGAGGGAGTAAGTCGGCTTCATGCCCAGTGCGGAGTCTCTCGGAGTAAAGTATCGCGTCCACGCATTTGTACCAGTCCGATGCAACACGAGTTCCAGCAATCTGTAAAGAGTAACATGCCAAATTGCAACACTAAAACGTGGGTGTGAAGCTTTAAGGTCTCTACGAGTGCGAACGTTGGCAACATGAGAGCATCCGCGGGAATGACGAGCTCAAGGATAACGCCATGAGGCAAAGCCTACCACAGCAGGACAGTTACAAGCTCCGGCTCATTTTCTTTTGGGTGTCTCATCCCAGTCGTCATCGTCATCTTCATCATCTTAAGAGCTTTGCGTCAGCACGAAAACAACGTAAGCCCTGAGGGGAACTTACCACTTGCACTAACTTTCGCCTTACGCTTTTCCAAGGCTGCGGCCAGGGCCCCGGCTAAGCCGCCCTCCCCACTTGCGTTCGGGGCGGGTGCGCTTCCTCGTGCCCCTACTGCACCATCCAGTGCCCCTGGCACCAATGCAGCGCTCCTGTCCCGCCTCTCAGTGTCGCTTACTTTCTTCAGCCGACCCCCTCCAATACCACCAGATGCTCGAATCGATGCTAGGACGTCTTCTTTCCCTCCGATAGGGCCTGGCACAGAGGACTTGCCCATTGGTTCGCGTCCAGGAGGTAATGGTGGAGGTGGTGGAGGTTGGTGGCCATCCGATGCAGGTGGTGCAGGTGGAGCAGGTGGAATTGTTCTCGAAAGAGCTGGGAGAGGTGGCGGAGGAGGTGCTGACGGGATGTTGTTCCGGTTCGGCATTGGTGGAGGTGGAGGCGGTGGTGCTGAAGATGCGGTAGGCGCGTTTGGCGTTTTCGGTGGAAGAGGCGGAGGAGCGGAAGTGTTGTACGGCAGCGCATTGATGTTAAGACTTTCCCCCGGATGTGGCGCCGTCGGCCCCGATCCCCGGCTTGGCGGTGGCGGAGGTATTGTGGACGCGATCCGATCACCATGAAATGGCGGCGGTACACCGAACTTCAGCCCATTCTCCACCGTCTCGTCCATCGGGGTTTTCGGTGGCCGCGGAGGCGGAGCTGGACCTGTATTTGATACCACGCGTGGTCGCGGAATGTTTGCAGCGCTATTGGTGTTCGCGAATTTGCCAGCATCGGCGATGGGGGGGGGTGCCCTAAATCTTGGCGGTGGCGGACCAGGTGGTGGCGAAGAATCTCGTGCGGGCGAATCAGGAGGGTTGTCAAATTGTGGTGAGTATGAGTGAGCGGTGTGACTATCAGGACGACTTCTTCGAGATGGTGGCGGAGCTGGCGGAGGCCCTCTCCTCGAAGCAGTGGTGCTGCCGGTGTTTTGAGGGCTGATTGCGCTTTGTCTTCCAGGTGGGACACTTGGCGGTGCAGCCGGTGGGGGAGCACTGGCCTTGCGGTCGTTTCCACCGGAAAAGCTGCTGTCGTCCAGAGCATTGCTACTTTCGGATGCCTGTTTCTGCTCGATATATGTCCTGATAAAATCCCAATTTTGCTCAATCTGGTCTTCTGTAATGCCCATTTGCCGGAGTTCTTCGAGTAACGAAGGGTCCACCCTAGCTGAAGACGTAGTCTTGCTCTCTGTAGGAAGTGGTGCTGCTAGGGAAAAGGCTTCCCGGGATGGAACGATAGGTTGTGGCATGGGTATACTTGGAGCGGATGAAGACCTATGGCCATGTAGGAGATTCCCAATACCTCCCAGAAGGCCATGACTCTTTCCGTTCACCCCAGTGCCTAGCGGCGGACGCCCACCAGATCCGAACATTGTTGCTTTGGTACTCTTACTCGCATTCTTTTCCCGCTCATCCACCTTCTTCTTGAACTGTTTTGCCTCCTTCTCATCAACGAACAACAGGCCAGCTGCACAGCTCTCGAGCTCGAACGAATGGAAAAAAGTCCGATCCTGGTTGTAAGAGAACGTATCATATATTTCTTGATCCCACAAGACTCCACGATTGGCGGGCTGCAAATTGTCAGCCTGCAACACAACGCAGAGAACCGGATTGGTCTCCGCGGAATGGGGAGATATCACAGGCCTTGAGGCAAACGTACCGATATGTCGACCATCTTGATCCAGAAGGTATTGCCCACCAAGTCGTTAGCTAGCACTGCGGCACCCTGTATGCCTGTATAGGTCCATCGCTGCTTGTTGGGATATGCAATATACAACCTCGCAACTGCGACGGCATGTATTTTGTTTGCTGCTTTTGGGACCGTTCTCTTCACCGTCTCCTTGTCGTCGTCTGATAATATTGAGGGCATCGCAGAAAGAGTGCGTATGAAGGCGCACGATGTCCTGCTCTCAAACACCAGTGGTATAGGTAGCAAGGTAGGCTGCGTAGACGTGATTGACAACGTACTAGGTAAGTTAAGGTAAGTGACCTTGAGTTAAGTTAGGTAAGGTACTTGATCTGACTTAGCGTGCCGTATCTACCTTAGGTACTTCCACCTCCCCACCCAGTACGAAGTACCTTAGGTGCCTTTAGGTGGTTCACTACCAGGTAATATTGATAATCGGTTTTCTCATCAAATCAAATAATCGACGTTCGATGAAAGGCCTCTTCCCATCCTGCACTATCGCCTCCGCACTGGGTTCATATATACCCTCAACTACTGTCTGCGGCGAAACCTTCATAAGGTAGGCAGGCGGCGAACTCACAACTGCAAGGTAGCCAATTCGAGTAATATGGCACGGTGCATGTGTGGCTGTGCATCGTGGTCGTCAAGCTCGTGATTGCCTACAGGTCTCGGCATGGAAATCTCTTGGAACACATCACGTCGCACAATACAATCTGTATAAAGGCTCCAACTCGGCCTGTCCGTTCAAATTTGGGAAGTCGGCAATGCTGAAGATGAAGGAGCCGACGAAACGGATTGTGAGGCAATAGCTAGCCGCTGGACAGGTGTGGGTGTCAGTGAAGTTGGACTATGAGGACCTGAATGTGCGGAACATACATCTGTACATTGATGGGGAAGTCAATGTTTTGGACCGAAAAGATGTTATCGGTGGGATTAGAGCAGTTGAAGTGTCAATGACAGATAATTTGTCGTGGTGTTTTGGGTGGGTACTCTCTGATGATGGCCTTGCTGCTGAGACTGCTCGACGGAGGAGGAGTGAGGCGATGGAAGAGGAGGATAGTAAAAAGGAACCATCGTGTGAGATGACAATTGATTGAACGGTGGTTATGTCATAACCTCTGCAAGAGCAAATTGTTTTGCATATAGGTAGCTTAAGGTAACCTCACCATAGAACATTTCATACCAGGTGTAATCTAGTCAGACAGAGTTCAGGGTGTCAACGGTTGACTACCTCTCAAACATACCTTAGGCCACCATGCTGCTCTACCTCACCCTATGTGAATTGTATCTAGATTCTAGAGGGGGTTTGCCAAGTCAATGATCCTCTGAGGTACAAATTACCTACCTCAGGTAAGGTACCTATACGGTAGAAAAGAGAAACGACGTCATTGGTCGCACTGAAGTAACTGCAAGTCTCACCGAGTTCTATCCACTCGACCAAGGCTTGCCAGCTTACACCACGACAACACCAACGACCACATTCCTCAACATCTTCATATCAACTGAGTTTACTACTACTTCTATCATCCCAAGCGTCATCGCCCATACCGTCACCATGCCCGTACACCCTTCCGAAGAAGAAGCTCCATCTGGCATCTTCGACCAGATAGCTAAAGACCCTTCCTCAGCTACCGAGTCTACTGCGAGCGATCATCCACTCCATCAAGGCGACAACACAGAGAACGGCAAGGCTACTGCGCAGGATTTCCAATCCAAGGGTCCAGCTATGCCCCAAAACATGAACGGTAAGTGGCAACGAGCAGCGTTTGTGCGGTTCAAGGTAATGTCTTACATATGCTAACAAATCCGCAGACATGCCCCCTAAGGCGTCGAAAGAAGAGTTGAAAGCTCGCTCGGAGGAGTTGAACAAGTAAGATGTTGCTCTCGTAGGTATGCAATACAAGGCCGCGTTATTTCGATCAATAGGTGCCACGTATCTGACTTTTGTAACCCAGTTTGGGATCGCCGCGGGCTTCTTAGCAAGTTCACACTGGTCTCCGGCATACAAGCGAAATATCGGATCAGAAGGCGACTCAACCTGGGTGTACTCGATAGCTACCTACCTACCTATCTGGTAGGGTCTAGAGCATCATATGGGGATGTTAGCAAGACGTCTCATAATGAATCGAAATCGGAAAGGCGCAGGAGAAAGTTGAATCTCCGTCATAGATTCGTCTGATGAGGACCATGACTGTTAACACTCATATGCCCGACTGCGAACACACAGGTTCATACTGTAGTGATAGTAGACCTTTCCGAAAGCCGATACTGTTGACCGTCGTTGAAAGCACTCACCATCATCTGCCCCACTTACCTTGGGTACATACAACGGAACTACCTCGATGTACAGATAAGGTGAGATAAGGAAGGTAACATAATCACCACCTAGTCAAGCCAGCCACCCAGTCAAGCCACCTTGCTGTCACTTAATTAACCCATGTTGAAACACCTTGAATTATTGATATTACCTTCATTCTAAACTAATTATATAAAAACTGAATCATTCATTGACATTTTCTTTTAAATAAACTTCACAAACTCAACTTTGTTTCTTAATGCATAATATTTAACTATTTTATTAATCAATTTCTTCATTCTATTCTCTGTCTTCTGTATCAAAGCTTTATTCTTGTCAACAGTAAGAACTCAGACATTTTTAACATTCTTTTATGACTACTTTTTCTGCTGTTACTTCTGCTTATTAAATAGCTTTTAATTAATTTACTGTAAATGTTGAGAAGCAGTGTTCTAGCTGCTTCTATGAAGTGAGATAAAACTAATATTAAAGATTAAGTAAAGACTTTATTTATATTAATTACAGTCTACATTCTTTCTACTTTTTCTGTAACTTTCTTGATCAAGATGTGCTCATAGACAACATAGTTTAAAGATTTCATTAAATAATATAATATAACATGAATATTTACTTTCTTTTAATAAATTATGAGCTCAGATTAACAAAAAGCTTCTTAAAGAAAGTGTATATTTTTAATGTAATAATAATTAAGTATGTTGACTTTTAAGATTCATAAAAGATTCATAATAAATTTAGCTTTAACAGAATCAGCACATTGACAGTAGCTATATATATTAGTTATTGAGATTCATAATCAATTTAACTTTAACAGTATCACTGATTATTGAGATTTATAATAAATTTAACTTTAGCAGAATCAGCATTTTGTAACAGCTGAGTATGTTTAACTTAAAAGATTTATAAAGAATTAATCTTAATAAAAATCAGCATTTACAGTTACTCAGAAAGCACTGTTCTTTAGTAGCTTAATATGAGTCATTAAAATGAATAAACATTATTATCTTACAAAATAAAAGATATAAAAGCTTTCTATTTATTTTATTTATATTATCTTCAATATATACATCATTATTTTACTTTATGCACTTCTTATACTACATATTAACTATCATCATCATAAACTTCAACAACTTCTTTATAAAGCAATAACTCATCTCAATTCTTATTTGCAAAAACTGTAATCAATGATTTACTTTTATAAGAAAATGATTAATAAAAAAAGATCTATAAAATATTGTTAAAGTCTCAGCAATTAATATGTTAATTAATAAATTCTTAAATTCATTTTTTCTTAGCAGTCTCAGCTTCAGAAGTCAGAAAACTGATGTAAAGATTTTATATTAATTTATTATTTATATAAATATAAATGATTAAGAATATCTGATGAACAAAATTAGCATAAAGAATGTTTAAGATGTACTAAAGTTTAAGTATAAAAAGAAGTTGCAGATGACTGAAAAACAATATTTAATAAAGTTTGTTAAATATAGAATGTTAAAAAATATGTTTATTAAAAAAATATAAATTTATTTAAATAAACTCAGTAAAAAGATTGCTGCAACTCAATCTAATATGACTGAGTTGTTTAAATCAGAATGACAGTTTTAAGCATTGCTTTAAGTGCTATTAATTAAATATATTGTAATCTGTAATGTCATTAACACTCAGAATAATTTAGACATTAAGAGAGATTTATAAAAACTTTAAAAGAAAGAAATATAACTTAAAATTAATGAGACTGTCATTGTCTTGTGAGTAGATAAACAGAAAGAAGATTAATATTTAATAAATTAAAATTGCAGTTTATTAAATTACTGTATAGCTAATATTAAGTAACATTATTGCAGATCATTTAGCTTAAATAATAATCATTTTTCTTATTATTTTATTAAGTACTTTTTTTACAATAACTTTCACTTCATTAAAGATTGCAAATTTCTTTTTAATATTAAGTAAAATACTTAAAAGAAGATAAAGCAGATCAATTACAGTTAAGCTGTACAGATTAATTGCAGTTAAGTTGTATTAAAAGTCAGTTTATAAAGAAAAAGAAAAAAGATACAAAGTCTTTAATGTAAAAGTCAGTAATAATGATGATGATGACTTCTTTTCTGAATTTAAAGAGAAAAAAAAAATTAATAATGAAATTATTACTCTATTTAAGAAGACTGTCAGTAAAATATTTAAATTTAAATAAGTTTTAGACTTTAAATTCTTCTTATACATAATTGATTAACTTTAACTCTTCAGTGATCTTCTTATATGAATGAGATATTGATAAATTAAAGTTAAAAAAGAACATTTATACTCTCACTATTATAAAGTAATTATTATGCAAGTCAGATCAGAAAATTCTGTAAGATTAAGTTTAACATTCTATGTGTCTGAACTTAAAGTTAATCTTTTGTCAGAAAAGTAAATGTATAAAATGAAACTACATTAAAGCTTTAATTAATACTGTCTTTAAATGTATAATAAGCATAGCAAAACTATAATAGAAGCATTAGAACAAGATAAAGTCTATATAATTAAATATATTGTAAAGAGTCTTAATGAATTTATTTTAATATTTATAATGTACACATTACATTCAGAGATCATCTTCTTTATTATTGCTTTAAATGTAAACTTATATATTTAAACTCATGAGCATGATCTTATGATTAACTTCTTAAATGTTGACACTGCATCATTAAATGAAAAGATCAAGATTTACAGACTTTAACATTAATAATTTGTTTATCTTGATTTCATAAAGTTACATAATCTTCATAAGATGACAATTCTTGAAAAGTTAATTCTCATCATTGAGAACAATAAGAATATATATGAGATTTATGCTTTAATTAAGTTTATTAATAAGCAAAATCACATTATAAGCAAAAGAAAGACTAACATTCTTGTTTTTATCTTTATTGATATATATAATTTATTATTCTTATCATTTAACAGATATCAGTACTTTCTGAAGATAATAGATAATTATTTCTAAAAGATGTAAACAATACTGCTGAAGCAACATAATGAAGCTTTATAGACATTATAAAAATGATGATTAAAGACTGAACTTTAGATTGATGCAAAGATTCTTGCTGTATAAAGCAACAATGAAATGAAATTAAAGTTTACTTTAAATGACTGATGCAAATCTCTTAACATTATACTGCAATACATGATACTCTACATGTCAATTTAAAATGACATTGCTGAAAGAATTATCTGAATCACTGAGAACTCAGTGCACATCATGATTAAAGAGACATAACTGTCAATAAAGTTCTGAGTGCAGACAGTATAAATAGATATTTATCTTTATAATTAAATAATAATTAATTTCTTAATTAATAGTAAGTAGATAACTTTCAAGAAAGCTTTTATCAATGTGAAGTTATTCATCAATTACATTTATATATAAGAATGTAAGTGTTACAGCTACATTAATCTTAAGTTATTATCTGAAGATAGATACAACAAATTTATAAATTAAGAATAAGTAAGAGTCTTTATAAACTACATTGAAAAAATCACAAAGCAGTATTAACTTTAAGCTTTAGATCTTAAGTACATCATTAAAAATTATACTGTGAAGTTTATTAAAAGTAAGAAAAGAAACACTGTTAATTTTAAACTGTAACAGTAAACATTAAATGTTCTTTTGAACAGAAGATTTATTAAATGTTTATAAAAGAAGTTAATTATTATGAAAATTACAGCTTTAAATCAGACACTTATGACTTAAAACAGTAAGATGCAGTCTGACTTGATCATAATTAAGATTAATAAGTCTTAAAATAAACAACATGAGATTAAGTTGACTGTAGTTAATCTAGATAAGTCATTAAGTGAGAAGATCAACATTAATTAAATTAAAATAATGACATTTAAAGAAGTTAGAATCTTTCTGTACATTAAGATTCTGAAATGAAAGAGAAATAACAACAATGATAATTAAGATGTAAATGAGTTCTTAATTAAAATATTAAAAGTTATGCTGACACTTACAGTATTCTTTACAGATAAAGAAAACTTTATAATTAAATTTAACATTTTAACATTTGCTATCTATGCTGAAGCAGTGAAAGACTCAATTTAAAAAGAAATGTAAAAGAACATTATTTATGCAGAGCTGACAGTCTTGACAGTAAATGAAATATGAGAAGAGATTGTGTCATTAAGAAAAGTTAACATTATAATTAGCAAATGAGTTTTTAAATTTAAGCTGAACATCAACAGATTTTTAAATAAGTTTAAGATAAGATTTGTGACAAAAGACTTCTTATAAACATATAGTGTTAATTATAAAAATATTTTTATTCTTATTATTAAATTTAACACTCTGCAAGTCTTTCTGACTATCATTGCACTTAAAAATTTAAAGTGTCATTAAGTAAATGTTAATAACATCTTTACAGAATTTTTTCTGAAGAAAACAATTTATATAACATTTTTTTTTAAAATTAGTATCACATTTAATTATATTCTGCACATACTGCACAGCCTTTATGATCTTAAGTAAGTTATACAGAACTAATATAAATGATGTGTTATTGAATTATTTAAATTAAGTTTTCATTAAAATAAGATTAATTTTTATCTTCTTTTTTACAGCATTAAAAGAATTATGCTGCTTCTTTATATAAATAATATTATTATAACTTCAATAAATCTACTATACATTCTCTGATTTAAGCAAGCTCTTATGAGCATGTTTAAAGTTAAGAACTTAAGAAAGATACAGAAAATTTTTAGTATTTAAGTTATACATAATTACAAAATAAGAATTCTGTATCTAAATCAGACTCATTATGTAAATAAAATATTAAAGAATCTTCATATGCAATCTGATAAGCATAGAGTCATCAGCATTTTACTTAATAAATATAATGTTTTTTATTCTGTTAATTTAATTAATTAAAGAATAGATTAAAGACAGTATTAATAGACAATTAAAAGTTTAATGTACACAGCAATTTATATTTAATTAAACATTATCTTTACATTAAATTAATTAAGTTAATATTTCAGCAATTCTGCAAAACATCATGAATATATATTATTATTATTTGTTCTATTAACTCCCTATTCAGTCCCTATCTAGGTCTATGAGGGCGAAGCGCCTTTGCAAAGGAAAAACCCAAATGGAAAACCTTAGTCCCGCCCCGCAGGCGCTCCGC
>JAABUY010001567.1_pt1 | contig 30130 bp, 33 predicted proteins | sample 5560271 | NCBI WGS metagenome assembly JAABUY01 (sample SAMN10711886, study PRJNA513374) | rock metagenome | isolation source: Antarctica rocks | place: Antarctica: Victoria Land, University Valley | reverse complement strand
AAATTCTAAAACATTCTGAATTTTCAGAATTTTTGACTGCCTAGAGTTCTGAGTTCTATAGCACTGATAGTAATGAGTTTTGGTGGTAAACATGCCATTCGCGAAGACTTTTGACCTAGTACTGTAACTTACCTCGGAGACTACTAGGTAGTACTAAGGTAGGTACCTACCGTGACTGAAGTACCTAGGTACTGTAGTTAGTTACCGTTAACCGAGGCCACACACTTGGCAACGTGCCTGATACTGGCCTTCAACCTTGCCATCCTGCTCCTCGGGGACGGCGATCCTCTGGGGATTTGTCCCTGCTTGTCTCTGGGCCGGAGGACTGTAACGTGAACCTTCGAGCGTTCCGGAAGCTTCGGCTCCAGGTGGCGCGAACCGGTGGACACGTCCTGACCATCAACATCTGAGCTTGGCCGCACGTGGGCACACGCCGTACACTCAGAATGTCATTTCTGTCGAGATTTTCAAGCTCGTCCATGATGTAAGAGAAGTCTCAGTGACAGTGTCCTGCCTAAGATGCGTCTTGTCAGGCCTGACCCTGCTATCCTTACCGCCCTTGTTGTGCAGTGCTTGGCGTACATATAAACCCGAGTCAATCCTGCACTGGTTTTACAAGCCACAGCGGGCTTCATTGTTCTTACAGCTCACAACCTCACTCCTTACAGTCTCATCTGTCTCATCATCACGATGATTCTCTCCACACTCGGCGTCACTGCCTTTGCACTTGCTAGACTTGTTGTGGGGCAAAACACTGCTACCTCAGCTTCGGATGTCGCGGCCGCTGCGGCGACGGCCAAAACCGAAAGCCCCACCAGCAATGTCCCGGGCAAGGCGTTCGATCGCTTCGTCATCATTTGGCTGGAGAACACAGACTACAGCGCGGCGGCAGCAGACCGTAATTGTCCTCTGTTGCATCGGCTCCATTCTTCGACTAATATCCTCTTAGCGAATCTGGCATGGCTTGCCAAGAAGGGCATCACCCTGACCGAGAATTTCGCTGTGACCCATCCCTCGTCAGGAGACCCTTATCTCGATGAGAGTACCCCAAGGTGTGTCTAATGATTTGCCCGAACAGTGAGCCAAATTACGTCGCTGCAGTCGGCGGTGACTACTTCGGCATGAACAATGACGCCTTCCATGCAGTCCCATCCAACGTCTCGACGGTGATCGACTTGCTAGAAGACAAAAAAATCAGCTGGAGCGAGTATCAGGAAGACATGCCTTACTCCGGCTTCGAGGGCTTTGCCTGGGTCAATCAGAAAACTGGCAAGCAAGACTACGTCAGGAAGCACAAGTAAGTCGACATCATCTAACGTACGGCTGCGTGTTGGAGACTCATGTGAAGTCTAGCCCTGCGGTTATCTACGATTCTGTGGCCGACAAGCCTGATCGCCTGGCCAAGATCAAGAATTTCACGCTGTTCTATGATGATTTGAAGAATAATAACCTGCCGCAATGGCTTTTCATAACGCCCAACATGAGTCAGTTCAAACTTCAAGGATCTTGCTATGGACAAATAGCTGACATCTCCATAGCCGACGACGGACACGACACCAACGTTACTGTGGCGGGTCAATGGGCCCGTAGCTTTGTGACGCCGCTATTAACGGACAAGAAGTTCATGAATAATACCTGCGTACTCATCAGTGGGTATCTCTAAAGCTTCATGTTCGAAATTGCCATCTAACCAACGTCAGCATTCGACGAGAACGAAGAGTACAAGCAACAGAACCGTGTGTTCTCGATCCTGCTAGGAGATGCGGTTCCCCAGGAGCTCGTCGGAACAACGGACAACAACTTCTACAATCACTACTCCGAGATAACCACCGTCGAAGCGAACTGGGATCTTCATACACTGGGCCGTTGGGACGTGGGCGCCAACGTGTACTCGTTCGTCGCAGCAAAGACGGGTGATCGCGTCCGGACGTCGGAGAATCCTCCACTGGCCCAAACGTATCTCAACCTGTCGTACCCGGGCGTCTTCAACAACAAGCAGTACGCGCCGCTACCGGTGCCTAACGTGAATCTGTGCCAGAACGGCAGGACGGTCTTGCCGGCTATCAAGGAGACGTGGGGATGTCTGCAGGATAAGAGTTGTTATCATGGACAACTCGAGATTCCAACTGGCGCGAACCCACCTGCTTGCCCTGCTTACTGACTCACAGGCTCTTGAGGAGAGGCCTCTGATGGCGCTATTCATGGGTGGTCCTGTATATCTCACTGTACATATACTGCATGACGTCCGTCCATACCGGTTTCTTACAAGGTGAACTCGAAAAGCGTGCGACATTTAATAAGAGGTCCCTCTTTCAATGCATCGACCTTGCTCAACAGCTTCTGAAGAGGATCCGTGTACCTCTCTGAGGGTTTATCAAGTAATTCAGAAACAACTCTGCGTCAAGCGGTCTTAATCCTCCTAACCCGGCCCACGGCGGTGCTTGGTTGTTGATATGCACGACCCTACGGGTTAGGGCAGGGGTCCGGTACTGTACGTACAGTACGAACCTCAACCGAGCCGCAACTTACAGTATCAGCTCGGCACATCCGGCCCGTTTTGGCCGAGCGCGAGAAAGGGCAGGACTCGGTCGGCATCACCTCGAGATACCTTCTGCAGTAATAGTGGTTTCCTCGAGTTTCCATTCACGTAAGGTATCTTACACACCTACACTGTTACACACACCTCGCCTTGCCCAGTACATAAGGTACAGTCCGTCGTACTGTAAGTTACAGTACAAGTACTTCCGTACAAGTACCAACTCGTAGCTCACACGCCATCGCGGCCGTATCCGCCGTCCGGCCAAAGCCAAAGCCAGACGTCGGGAAAGACCGAGACCAGTCCAATCGATAAGGTACTCTTGTACCTTGAGGTATTGTAACATTCACCCCCGCCCTCGACTCTTTCTTTCATTCTTTCACCCTCGGCATCCCACGTCCAAGCGAAGCGGGAAGGAAAGTGCAGATCCGATGTTTTGGTCGGGGTTAGACAGGTTTGGGATTGAGATGTTGGGGACACGGGTGAGTCGAGGAAAGAAGTAGGTGAAGATTATTGTCGTTGGAGTTCGTGTTCGCGGTGCTGGGGAGTTGTGCAAAACATACAGGTACCTTGTAGGTAAGGTATGAGAGGTGGCTGGGCAGGCTGGCTTGGTCTATCCGCAGGGCGCGAATACCTTAGTGGCCTTGGGGTATACTGGTCGGCGCTATGTCCGAAAGAAAGGAAGAAAGAAGGAAAAGCCTGAAAGCCTTAAAGTACTGCAGGTGTGGCCCGGCGTTTGATGCCCAAGTTAGACCACTGCGTTACACTTACCTACCTGACCTACTTAGCCGTCTCAGTGACTCCGCTGCTTCGCTGTACGAATGACTGGAGCAAAGATGCACGAGGCTGATGCGAAGAAAGTCGTGGGACTTTTGGCACGAAAGGCAGTTGGCAACTGAGCTGCGTCCTGGTCCTGAGGCAGTCGAGGTTATCTTTACCGTACCTTTCTTCAAGCAAGGCGTACGAAGGTACATTCGTTACAGTACCAGGCACCATACCTAGTCAATGAGACATCGGCGCTCCCCCACCATCAACGGAGCGACTCAGTTTCAGTCTCATTAAAATATCAATGACCCTTGCTGTGGCCGGACCCCGACTCGAATCGAGCCTCCGTACCAAAATCAGCCAAGTTACATCCTTTTCATGTAAGGGCATCACCTTATTTATACGGGCTGTACGGTGTCTGCGCTTATATCGTAGGTACGAAGCACCTGGTACTTCCACCTACCTGAAAGTGTACGAGTGTTTGTAACTTATTTCGTTTATTGTTATCATTGTCTTCGTCGACTGTCGAAGGGACAGCTGTGGGGAACAGTTTCCCTTAATCATTCAGTCGAGCTTTCTGCACCTCGTGCTGTCTCTTCTTCGAATGCCAGGGGTCTTTCGAATGCACAGTACCTTGCCTTGGGTACTTCGTATCAAAACCTTCCTTACCTGGTAGGTACGAACGACGGATGCACGCTTTGAGGAACCGGTCAATGAGGTAGCAGCAAGCTGTGAACCCCAAACGCCTTGCAGTAAAAAAGTGTGCATCAAGCCACAGCTGGGCATACCTTACGGAGTACTTACTGTAGTAAGGCAACCAGGTGTTATATCAAGTACCTATTCTGTAGAGTACAAAGTAGGTACTTCGTACAGTAAGGTACAGTACCACAAACAACTCCACCAGCTTCCGTGTCGGCTCCGCTGCATCTCATTGTGCTCTGATCCCGCTTGCCTTGTCATGCCCGCCAGCGCCAGCACTTCCTTCCCCATTCAACCCCCATTCAATCCTACCTTATTCGACCCTATTCACCACCAACTTCCTCCCGCAACACTCGCACCTACCTACCTGCCTCAATAACAATAGCTTCGCTATTCACAGCAGGTTCGAATAACACTGGTAGTATTTATTCATCACAATTCACTGACAGATGGAACTCAACTTTCTTCTCTCTTCCCGACTGTTACGATACAGATATCTGAGCTGTTCTAACGTCGTCACTAACTTTCACTACTCTCGCTCCGATACTTGACAAGAGCTCTACTTCATACGTTCAATAACAACTCGAGAATATGCCTGCCGTCATGAAACCTGCGGTTGTGCCCAGGACTGGACTGGCTCTGGTCAAATCAGCAAATGCTACCGTCCACCCCCCCACACATAAGCCCACTCAAGTCATGGCGGCAACGTTCGAGGATGACATGGTCAAGGAGCTTGTCAAGACCACCCGCAATGGTGCGAAGCCCGTCAAGATGTCTTTTGGAAAGATGCCGGTATGTTGTCGCACACAATTGCCCCGCCGAGATCATGTTCCCGTTGCTGACTCGACTTCATCAGACACTCCACTACGCGAACAAGAGCCAACGTCTCACGCCCAAACGTGAGCCTGCCATACACGAGCTGTACCGAGCCTCGACCGACGGCGAAGAAACACTTACATTGGTCGGTGTAGTCAGTCTCAGCTTGGAAGTCAAGAAAGCGGAGGAGACCGTCGTGGGCACTGATGCTGCATTGCTCGCTCTACAAAATACCCTGGCCGAACATCAAAGAAAGAAAGAGTCTAAGCAGTAAGTGGAAGCCAGATGATGTCGTTGCAGGTCGTGGGACCCCTGCTCACGATCGTCTTTTTAGGACGCTGTTCGTTGATAGCTCCAAGCTGCCTCCCGCCAAAGGTGCCAAACGACCCCCGACGAAGAGAAAGTCCTCCTTGTCCTTTCTGAAAAACGACCGTCCTCGCATCTTCAACAGCGCTACGACTCGATCGGTACCAACCACTCCGCCGCTGGGAATCTCTACTGCTCCAACTCGCTCTAAAAGCGCGCTTCCGCCCACTTCCGCACCCGTTCAGCCCGATCCGAAGTTGGCCAGATTGGAAGCTTTACGCGTACCCTTTATACACTTGCTGGCCATTCGCCCCGTCTCGGAAAAGTTTCTTGCTCAAACAACTGGGGCGTCGGTGGAGGAGTGTTCGGGACTCTTACAAAAAGTTGGTAGGCCGTGGAGACTCGATGCGTCCAAATGGGAACTCTCGGACAGGGCGTACAAGACTCTCGACATCTGGAAATTCCATTATGCTTCGACGGACGACCGCCAAATGGCAATCGATAACACCGTTAAAGCTTTCGACCGACAACGACTTTCACGCACTGATAAAGTATGGGACTCGCTACTGCCCGTCAAGGAACGCAACAAAGGAACATGTCTCTCCCGATTGAACCTTCATTCCGGATTTATCCAGAGAAGCAGTACGCCTCGCATCAACGTTCAACAACACAAGGAGGAAGGAACCGTCAGTGCGACTAGTACGAGCAACGAGAGCGACAGTCGGAATGGTGCGCTTGTGCCTCATGGCGGCGAGGCGATGGTCAGATCCAGGTCACAGGATCCCATCAAAAAGACCAAAATCAGTGAGAGGGAGGCTCAGTCCAAACGTCTGCTGTCGAAGGATCCGAAACGGGCCACACTGGCGTCGAAGGCGAAAGAGAGGAAGCCAGCACCGAAGAAGGACGCCAGCACCACCAACCCCCGAGTCAAATCCGCCGAGTTCGTCCGAGACTCGGACGAAGAGTCCTCCCCAATGGAAGGGGTTGTACTTACGGGGGGGCGGTCCCAGCCACAAAGACCCGCGCAAGAGGCAAAGCCAGCGGGCAGCGTGATCGTCCCCCCACGCAAAAGAACCAACTCCACCGTGCCCCAGAAGCCATCACCACTGGGGTGTTCCCCCCCGACCAACGCCTCCGACTTCGAGAACGAAGTCGGATCCTCCTCCTCCACCACCTCCACCACCACCGCCGCCACCGCCTCGACCGCCGCCACCATCACCTCCACCACCGCCGCCCCCTCTACCACCACCACCACCACGACCACGCAAAGGTCACAGGGCCCCCCGCTGAAGCGAAAGGCCGACGCTCTCGGCGGCAACGCCGAGAGCGTCACCAACAAGAGGCACCAAGCCTCCTCTCCGGCGATCACCCCCCAATCGTCGGAGAGCAGCGGGGGGTCCCGAACGCCGAGCCAGGAGGTTCTCCTCCTGGCTCGGCGCTTCAAGTCGTACTACGCCAAGTACGAGAGGTTGTACCGGGAGGTGGCCACCTCCCCTTCACCGCCGCCAGAGCAGGTCAAGAAGGTTATGGATATGCATAACCGCCTGGCGGCGATGAAGGCGGAGATCGAGCGGGGCGCCGCTTGATGGGGCCACCTCCCGGTATGACGCCGTACTTGGCGGGTGGGGCTCGGTGTCGCTCGTACTTTTTTTTTCTTTTTTTTTGTTATTATAGCGTTATTCGGCATTTTATGAGGGGCGTTTATGGGGGATATCATGGCATGACGATTATGGTTGCATGAGTTAGCGGGTATCATGGGTAGCATAGCATCGGTGTTCTTTGTACTTTAAAAAACAGGACTACCTGGTAGGAGGTACCCTAGTCAAAAGATTTATTTATCGCAGTGTCTCACGTTTCGGAGAGAAGAGGACTCTGTATTTGTCGGTACCTGAATCTCCGAGACAGGCCAATTCTACAGGAGCGGCTGGCGATTGCGGAAATGTCGCAAGACGTCATCACAGCTGTCATTGATTTCCTTAGCGTCCCGCAGCCCTACAGTAGATCCAGAGATCCATACCTAGATCTTAGGCTTTTATATATTTTACATTTCAAGACCTCGAATGAGACCTACCCACACGACAATCACAACTCTCACCTTTGTCAGCGCTCTAATCGCCATCCTACTCGCCATCTACCTCTACGCTCCGTCCACCACCACCACCACCCCCACCACCACCACACAAGCAAGCAAGATGGCGACCAAACCCTCCATGTTCAACTCCAACGGTACGCTTCCTTCCTTTCCCTTTCGCCCTGTTTATTTCCCCCTTTCCCCTTCCCCTTCTTTCGACGAACAACGGATAAAGCTCCGCTCCCCGTCGAACGGTGGTGGTGGTGGGGACAGAGGGGGTGGGGAGGGGGGGGAGGGTTTGTCCGCAGCTAGCTGACGGGTTTCCTCAGTCTACAAGAAGCCCCTAGCTCTATTCTCGCAGAAGCCGATGACGGGCTTCTACCGCGACGGGTATTGTCGCACTGGGGCTGAGGATGGGGGGAATCATGCTGTTGCTGGTATTGTTTCCCCCTCTATTTTCTTTCCTTCGCTCTGTTCTTCGGGTTGAGTTCGTTGGGGGGGGTGCGGGGTGAGTGGTGGAGGAGGAGCTTCTTTTTTCGGACGTTGGTCGAAGGGCGTTTGGCTGACCGGGAGTGAGGGGGAAAACAGCGGTAGTGACGGACAAGTTCCTCGACTTCTCGGCCTCGCGGGGGAACGACCTGCGGAAGATCGGCTTGACGGGCGGGTGCAAGTGGTGTTTGTGCACGGCGAGGTGGAAGGAGGCGTTGGATGCCAGGGAGGGGGACGATGATCCTGTTGTGCCGAAGTGGGTTTTTTCCTCTTTCTCTTTCCATCTCCCTCATGTCGTTATTTTTCTTGCGTTCGGATGCTGTGGTTAGGGGTGGGGGGAGGAATGGTTAGGAGTGGATGGGTTGATTGATTTTGACGGCTGATTGGGGAACGGTTAGGGTGTTTCTGCATGCGACGGATGAGAGTGCGCTGAAGACGGTCGCGATGGCTGATCTGAAAAAGTTTGCGGCCGAGGGCGAGGCGGCGAATGCGTCGACTACGGCGCAGACGCCGAGTGGGAGGCAGGGTGCTTTGGCTAGGGAGACGCATTAAGGCGTTGGGTTTGGGGCAGTGCCGGGTGGAGGGGCCGTTGGTGTTTGTTGCTGTGTGCGAGGAATGGGGTTGGAGATGATCTGTCAATATCGCGGTGAAACTACTCTTGTAGAGGGTAAAAGCACTGCTGTCTTAGAGTATTATTGATGAGTTGAGAACTCGTCTTCAGTTATGACGTTCTTGGCTAGCTTGATTCGGACGATGACTTTCAAGAGCTCTTCACAAGTAGCTGTAAAGTGTCTAACTTATCCACTCAACGAGCTCAACACAATCAGAATGGCTCCATCGGCGGTTGGGGTCAAGAAGGGACCTACAGTACTGGTTCGTAGCTCCCACACAAATCTCAAGCCCCATCCCGCATTCTGACCACAGTTCTACTCCACAGGTCACCGATTCCCGTGAACAACAACGGACCGCTCCCCAATATCCTCTCCCCCAAACCCGCCGCCCGACCTCACGCTTCGTGACCGTCGACAACGTCCTCCGCTATGAGTCCGAAATACCCTCGATGCAACAACGCCAACCGCTCCGACCGCACTCCTCGCGCAGCGGAGCCGGCCGACCCACCGACCCACGACTAACCGGCCGTCTGGCACCCCAACACATGCCCGCCCGCTCAACCAAAGTATCAGAGAAGCTCGTCCTGATCCCCGAAGCCGTACCCGAAGGCGACGAAGAGAAAGGCGACTACGGCCTCGACAACGACGCCACCCCGACGCGCGACGACGAGGAAGCGCGGCGGCAAGGAGCGGCCACGGGGGTGCTGGCGGGCAAGAGCTACGCGGAGCGGTTACCCAAGGCGCGGCGGGCGGAGAAGCTGGCGCGCGTGACGGCGTATTGCACGGCGCAGGCGTACAAGATGAAGAGCACGGCGGCGTTTGTGAAGGACAAGCATCGGGCCAAGACGAAGCTGTACGACGACTGTCTCTACACCGTGTATCATCTGCCGCTGCTGCCGGGGAGCGGTGGGTATAGGATCCGGAGTAGCCCCGTGTTGAAGAGTCCGGGCGGGAAAGCGGTGCTAGATGAGGAGATTGAGAGGAGCGAGCGGAGGGATTATCATGAGGGGTACTTTGAGGACACGGAGAGCTACGGCGTGCGAGGGAATGAAGGCGGTGAGGAAAGCCGCCAACAGCACGACGACGACGACGGTGACGCCGGCAACGGCAGCGGCAGTGGCAGCGGCAGGAGAGGCAGCGACCAATCGCGGCGGTCCGAAAGCCCAACGCGGCTGGCGCCCGACGCGTTCGCGTTCGCGGAGATGTTCGTCTTCTCGTACGGCGTAGCCGTATTCTGGAACTTCAGCGAGAAGCAAGAAAAGGACATCCTCGCCGACCTGACCTTCTCGGCGGCGGCGACGGGGGTGTCGCTAGTGACGCGGCCGCAGCGCGAGGAGGACTTCGAGACGGAAGAGTTCCACTTCGAGTACTCGCCCGAGACGCCCCGGCCGCGCGTCTTCAACGACATGATCACCCTGCGCTCCGGCGACCACATGGTCAAGCTGGCCATGTCGCACGCCATCGCCCAGAGCACCAAGCTCAGCTTCTTCGAGGAGCGCATGGCCAATCAAATGAGCGAGGCGCAGTACGTGCCGCGGAGACTGGCGCTGACGGGGAACTTGGGCATGAAGAGGGAGGAGGTGGTTAAGATTTTGGGGAGGCTGTTTAAGAGTCGGGTCGATGTTAATCTTTGTAAATTCTTCCCCCCCTCCCCCCCCTCCGAGAAACTCACCGCTTTGCTTCCCTTTCGATGTGAGGAGACCCCATGTCTGACCATGACGGGATGTATCTAGCGTCCAACATGCTCGACGTCCCCAACTTCTTCTGGGACAGCGAACCCACCCTGCATCCCTTGTACCACGCCGTGCGCGAATACCTCGAGATCAAACCGCGCATTCAGGTCCTGAACGAGCGCTGTCGCGTCTTCCTCGACCTCGCTGAGATCCTGTCCGATTCGATTGCGGATCACAAAATGTCACGTACGTCTTCCTCTTTTTCTCTCCCTCTCTCTCCTCGCTCTCTCTCGCTCTCTCTTTCTCTCTCGCTCTTGCTCCATTTCCGGCCGTCAAAGCTACCCTACCGGCCGGAAACTAGGCTCGGAAAGAAAGCTAACGTGCTCAATGCGTGCGTGCGTCTCTAGGCTTGACGTGGATCATCATTGTTCTGATCCTGCTGTCCATCTTCGTCACTTGCTCCGAGGTCTTTCTCCGCTTCGGTATCCTGTCGACGAGGTCGAAGGGCAGTGCCGTCTCTGGGCCTGGTGCTTGTCTCGTGGCTGTGGGGATCAAGGATGGGTTATAGATGGACTTTCGCGATAAGTGAGGGCTACACCGGCGTAGCTGCAGGACGAGAAGTGTTCGGAACAATGGCAGGCGCATGATTCATCGGTGGGGAGGGAAAGGAGGGCTTCATCTTAGCGATGGCGTTGGGAGTCTAGCTACATAGTCGTACATAATCCAACAAAGATAGCAAACCTGCATCCCCTATACGACCGAGAGACCTCCCTCCAATCGCCTCACTCACCCAGTCCAAACAAAAGCCCTGCGACCTCTCCATCCCAGCCCTACCCACCCAATCCTAGCCCCCTCAAGAACCGCACCTCATCCGCCTGCGTCTCCAGCGCCCTCCTCATCGTCATCCCATAAATCCGCTCCTCCCGCCCCACCAGCCCATCCACCACCTCCTCCTCCCACTCCTCCGCCCCCTCCGCCATCTCCCCCATTTCCCCATACCGCACCATCCCCACCCGCTCCCCCGTCCAGACCAACAACCCCTCTCTCCCAACCCCACCCATCCCCGTCCTCAACGTCAAAATCTTCCTCGCCACCTCGCCCCCGCCCCCGCTCCCACCATCAACACCGCCAAACAAGCCACCCCCCAACCGCGCACCCCCTGCCCCGCCTCCCCGCCGTCGGAACTCAGACCCAGACCCAGACCCATCAATATTCCAGCCCCGCACGGCCGTCGCGCCATCCCGCTCCACCCACCGCAGCGCGCCGTTGGCGTCGGCGTACACGAGGCGCGTGCCATGCGGCGCGACGGATAGGAGCTTGGAGGCGGAGGCGCTGACGCGGTTTTTGAACGTCGATGGTGGGGCGCTGATGTCCGTGGAGGAGGAGGAGGGGGAGGAGGGAGGGGAGGGGGAGAAGGAGGAGGAGGCAGGAGGGGAGAGGCCGTAGAGCTCTAGCGAGCCTTTGCCGTTGTACTCCCCCGCTGCGACTAAGGTGGTGCCGGGGGCGGCGGCGGCGTTGAAGGGGAGGCTGGTAAGCGAGCAGAGGCGGGCGCCGGAGTGGATGGTGGCGTGCAGGCGGGGGAAGGCGCGGCGGGAGTAGTGCAGGATGCTGGGGAAGCGGCCGGCGACGAAGATGGAGGCGTGGGCGCCGTGTTGGTGGTGATGAGGGCCGGGGTGGTGCGGGCGGAGGGGGTCGAGGTGCAGGATGGCGAGCGGGCCCGGCTGGACCAGCGGGGCGGGGATGGGTAAGTCACGCCTTGGGAGGCCGGTCGGCTGGGCGCGCGGCGGGGAGGCGGGGAAGGTGGCGACGCGGTCGAGGACGTCGGCGGCGTCGTGTGGCGTGCGGGCGTTGTGGGCGTGGCGCGGGTCGTGCAGGTGCAGGCTCAGGGCGGTGCCGACGGTCAGGGGGAGGGGATGGCGCGCTTCGGAGAGGGCGGAGATGGGGGAGGGGTAGTGTTCGTGCGAGATGAGCTGGAGCGTTGACAGATCCACCTCGTTTAACGTGCTCTGCACGGCGACGTACGCTGTCTTTCGGAAGTCGTCGACGCTGATGCACTCTACGACGCCGGTGCTGTTCGTCTTTGCTCTCGCGTACGCCGGGTCCGGCCAGCTTGGGGTGTTGGCGTCGTCGATGGATAGCAGGCCGGCTTTACTCCGGGCGGCGATTCGACCCTGCCGGCTGCGTGTTGTGCTGTCGGCTTCGCTGATGTCCCACAGGCACACGCTTCCGTCGTCTAGAGGAGCCACCACCCTGTTCGCGCCTCCAGCGTCGTAGGCGTCGAACAGCGCCATGCCCTGGACCTCGCGCTTCTGGCCCCGACCGCCTCGGTCTCCGGAAGCGGTCGGGTGCTGCAGCCAGTCCATCGAAAGCGGCGCGTGCCGGGCTATGTATTCGCCATACCAATCCACCTTCTCGGTCGGATAGGAAGGATCCCAGTTCGCCAACGCCCTGGTCCTCTCGTTCCACTTGTCATCCCTCTCTGTCCCCCCAGAGTGTCCCATGCCGGGTTGACCGCGATGGTCAGGGAGAGAGGCATCAAGGGCGTGTGTCGAGTTGCTTGCTGCCTGTTGCCGTGTAAGGGCTCGGGGTACATGTGCTGATGTCGCAGCCGGGCGCTGTGTTTCTCGTCCCCAATAGATGGCGCCGGACCGGGAGTTGTCGAAGGTCAGGAGCTTCCATAGCTGATTGTCGCGGCCGAGCTTGAAGAGGCGTTGGGAAACGGCTTGTAGTCTGACAATGTCAAGGGGGTCGAGGACTGGAGGGGCGTTAATATCGTGGAAATAGAACTGAGGAGGTATCTCTCACAGTTTGCAATGTGGAATAGCAGCTCCGCCGGCAGCTCTTCAAGCATGATGATGACTTACCAGTGATGTTGACTTTCAGTGATCAATACGTAGTCTGATAACAAGGTTATTACATGCAGTCTGCCTGATATTATCGTCGAGCCTACGGAATACCTCTGTCACGCTCGAACTGACTCATGAACGTTTAAGAAGCAGATAGAGCGAGTCACAAATACTTCGGCATCGCCACTACACTCAGACTCCGGGAGAGACATACTGAGATAGCAATATGGGCACGAAGTAAAGTAGCATTAGGTTGTAGTTCGTTCAGAACGTGAGGAATGTAACTTGTCTATGTCTATGAACGAATGCCCGGCTAACCATGTACAGACTAAAGGATACAGACGTTTTGGGTCAGTCGAGGCAGGAAGTGACCGACCACAATCCTCGACCGACCCAACAGTCAACTTCTCGACCAGCCCGACTCCAGGCAGCGGTAGGTCAGCGTCCGGAGACACTGTCCAGCCCCGAAGCAAGGAGTCGAAACTGATCGAGGAGCCACTCCCCCCCCTTGGCAGATCAACCTTTCGGTTCCAACTATGGCCTTCTGGTAGGTCAGCCTCAGAGAGACTGTCCAGCCCCAGAAGGCACACAATATAGACCGAAAGGGTTCCAGGCTCAGAGGGGAGCAGACAGAAAGAAATATACAAAAACGCCAAATCCAACCTGTGCTATGCAAGAAGACGATACAAAAAACATCAATAGACCCCATTCCATCGCACCAACCAGACTCCAGTACCAGAGCGAAACGAGTCCCTATAAGGACTTGCTTTCCTCCAGGATGTTCGCCAGTTTTACTGCATCATCGTCCTTCTTCACTTTGATCACCCAAGTCCTTAGCTTGCCATCTTCTGCAACGACAGCCATCTTGACTGAGGCGGGGGCTTGATGTTCATATTTCACACCGTCCAGTAGCGCAGTATTCAAAACAAGCCTACCACTCGGGTCCAATCTCATGACGATGCGAGTTTTGCCGGTTTTGCGGTGCTTCAGGAGACGGAACGAGCCGACTCCTTTGTTCTGCCAACCTTGCTTTGTCTGCTCGTCTTCCGCCTCAGCAAGCCACATTAATGCTTTTGCACGGACCTGGAACAAAACTTCTTCGTCTTCTTCACCCGGTCCCACAGTGGTCAGATTGAGCTGTTGCGTATTACTTGTGGTCTCAGCATCAGCACCTTCAGCGCTGGAGTCGTTGGCGCTCTCTCCACCCGTGTCTGTCGTTAACCCAGGCGATGTGGCACGTGAGGAGGCTACCGAAGTAACTGCCGAAGGGACTAATAGCGAGCTTCCAGTGTTTTTCGGGAGCTCCCTAATGTTCTTCCCGTTTTCGTCTTTCGAAATTCGGTCAAAGAGGCTTTTTCCGGGTGTAATAGCGGGTTGCTTCTCGGACAGGTGCCCAAAAATGTTCGGCATGCTGACGGTCTGGGGAGTATCACTGTCGAAGACAGATGCTCCCCCTACAGTAGATGGCGTAGAGGGACTGGTGCTCGCTGCAGTGTCAAAGTGTCCTCCCGTGCTCTGCTCATCTTCCTCAATTACGAAACCTTTACCAGGGACGAACTTGGCAGTCTTGCCCTTCGCAGCGTCCGCGAGTTTTTGCTTCTTCATACGCTGCTCTTCAGCGTACTTTCGTTCCCATTCGGCTTCATCATCCTCGTCCGAGTCGAAATCCTCTGCCTTTCGTTTTGCCTTCTCCTTTCGTTCGGTTTCTGCCACGGACTGACCGAACTGAGCCAAGAAGTTGGCCGGCTTTGCTGAACCAAAAGTGGGCGGATTGAATGTCGGAATGCTGAAATTGGGAGGTTTGGCGGCACTAGCTCCGTTGAAGCTATTGTTCGTTATGGGGGTCTGAGAATTGCCCTTGAGGTTGTTGAAGATGTTAGAAGTCGGAGGCTCTTTGAAAGTCTGCGGGGTAGGGGTTCCTTCAGATTCTGGCCCCGACTTCTTTGGCGTAGCTTCGTTGGAGCTGCTGTTCGTTACCGCGGCTTGGGTATTGCTCTTGAGATGGCCGAACATATTGAAGTTTGAAAATACTTGGGGATTTTTGAAGGTAGGGGTTCCTTCAGACTCTGGCTTCGACTTCGTTGGCGTAGCTTCGTTGGAGCTGCCGTTCGTTACTGTGGTTTGGGTATTGGTCTTGAGATTGCTGAATTGATGGAAATTTGAATATCCTTGGGTTTTTTGCAAGGTAGGAGTCATTACAGACTCTGGTTTCGACTTCTTGGCTGGGCTACCACTCTCCTCCGAAGTCTCATCGCCTGCGAGTTTTCTCTTATTGCCTCGGAGCCCCTCGAGAGGTAACCCCCCTGCAGCAATGATCTTCTCGTGTGTCTCCGTGTAGAAGCGAACTGCATGCTCTACGTCTCCAGGCTTTACCTCTGTCAGGCTTGAAATATGCTTCTGAAAGCTTAAGTCGAGCGAGCGAATGCGATAGAGGGTGACATATTGTTTCTTCTGATCTTCCGTAAAGTGGGCAGGTGCAGGTGGCGGCATTCCCATAAATAAGGCGTCTTTGTTCGAGGCTTGGTCTGTGGGTTGTTTTGGAGTGTTTCCAAACGAGTTGAATGGCTGAGGCATCTTCTTGGTTTGTGAAACCGGAGTGGCTCCGTTGACTCCATTCGTCAACTTCTCCTTCTGACTTTCCATGGCCGGAGCTTTGGAGCTGCCCACGATGTCTCGAAAGATGTTCGAGGTTTGAGAACCTCCTGTGGCTTGTGCAAATGATGGGGTTTTGCTGACCCCGTTGGTCAACCTCTCCTTCTGGATCGGAGTCTCGGCTGTTGAGGAATGTTGTTTACTTGCCAGAGGTGATGGAGTAGAAGGGGGCATTAGCAGGCCAGAAAACAAACCCTTAGTGTTACCAATCTTAGGAGCTGCAGAAGCTGATTTAAGGGTAGCAAAAGGGCGAGAGCTCGCACCGATGATGTTATTTTTGACGCTTGACGCGTCTGTGGTCGTCGAAATTGGGTTGGGCGTCGACGGCGGCTGGGATGATTTTGAGAACAGATTGGCCGCACCTGATTGAGGATTGACTTCAGTCGAAGTATCCTTTTGTGACTGGGACAGGAAAGAGAAAGCTCCCGTCTTAGGCGCATCACCCTTCGCTGACGTAATGTCTGGTGAGATTTGCATCTTCTCCGCGCTTTGCACGGAGACATTGCTCGGTGAACTGTACTGCATTGTAGAAGTAATGCTTCGCCCAAAGATGTTGGTCGTGGCTGGGGTGAGCTTGTCTTGCTCCACAGCCTTTTGTCCGAAGACGTTGGTCGTTGTTGGTGTTTGGGCAGTCTTGCTTGTTTCTTCAGGCTGTGTGCTTTTATCGGCATCGCTGGACAGATAGTTCAATGGCTCGGAAGGCATTGGCGCGAACTGTGGTACGGAATCTCTTCCAGCAGTAAGAGTGAAGATAGAGCCTCTGAAACCTGTGTGGCCACCACCTACACTGCCCTCTGTACCCGAAAAGGATTTGGGATGGAGAATCGGTATGTTTCCGGGCGTAAATGGATTATTCACATTGGTCGGACCAGTAAAACTGAACGTAGAGCCAGGAGATGCCGAAGTATCTGTGCTAGTGTCCTTGCCAGATGCGTGGTTAGTGGGAAAGATTTGCCTGAGTCCGAAAAGGGTTCCACGATGTTGCAGCGGAGGGGGCGTGTCTGACTGCTGAGATTGCTGGTCCGCGTTGCCCGGCGCGTTATAACTGAGTATGTTGGGGTTGATATTAGTGAATGGACTCGCCATTTTTTGTTCGTGCTCGGGCGGGTCGTAGATTGGCAATCCTCCAGCGGTCGGGTGGCGACGTGTCAGTCTACCCCGTACGATCCTAGTTGTAAACCCATTAGCTCTCAAGCACTCAGAGACTTTGTAGCTGAGCGGACCACCAGAAGGTCTCAATTGTGACCATAGAATATCCGAGGCGTCTCAATGTAAGGTTGTTCGGGTAATAGATGTTACGTGTCGCCGGACGGTTTGACAAGGTGAACACTGGGTGCGGACAAGGAAAAGAGTCGTGAGAAATGAAGGACTTACTTTCGTTGCGCCAGCTGAGCAGCCGTTGCTCGTCTGGGCGTATCCATGCCAGCTCCGGCATTGCCAGCGGGATTTGTGAACCACCCATCGCGACCACCCTGCACGTCGGCGCCTCTTTTCGACATGATGCGCTGTCTGGTTTTCGTGTTGGCTAGGTGAGCCGGCTGAATGTTGTTGGGGATTGAGAGACTCGACTGTTCGAGATGGATAGAAGAAGCAGAGTTGAAGAGTTAGAACGAGTAGTGAAGTGTAATATGTGTCGAAGCGGTGAAAAGGTTTTGGAGTGCGTTCATGTAGGTAGTGTGAAGGTTTCGGAGGACTTGAATGTGGGAGAATTGTTATTGTTGTGTTGAGTCGGAGGGCGAACCTTCCTCAAAGTTCGCGCGCAAAGCTCAGTTGTGCTTCCGGAAGGAACGAAGCGCAACACGGAATCAGAGAGCATACGTCAACAACACCAAGAGCCAGACACTACCACAGACAAGAACTTCCACCATCGAAGTCGAGTGTGTCATGAAAGGGATTGTGAAGTTGAGGAACTCGGGATAGACGCGAAACTGAGACAGCGGGGCCGGTTGTTGTCAAGCAAATAATAATTGCACAAAGGTTAGGAGGAGGGCCTTTCCCGAAGAAAGAACGCCAAGACATATCTACGCTAGCCGATCACGTGCCAGAGTCATCATCACCACACCTACGAATTACATAGTACAGTTACAGAGGTATTTGTAAGGTACTGTAAGTACAAACCTGGTTGTCCATGATGCTCAGATTAAGGTACTACCTTACTCATATCAAAGGTCTTACCCGAAGGTACGAAAAGGCCCGTTTCTCCCCCTGGCTCCATAAGTACGATAAGGACAGTGATGATAGTAGGTTCATGTCACTGCGGTATACCGAACTGAGGAGAAGTGTTCGAAGAATTTCTTGGATATATCGCATCACCACAATCAAAACTTCCATAACCTAAAATACTCCCTACAGCTTCGCCTTCGTCTGCGCCCTTTTCAGTATGAGCTCCATCTTCGTAGCCTTCATAACGTCTCCTTTGACCTTCAGCTTGCCTGCCATGAATAGCCTCTGCGCGTTGGCCTTGCCGCTGATCAGTTTGCCAAAGTCCTCGTCAGATAGAGATAATGTGACTATTAACAGGATTATTAGCACCTGCTTGCTTCTCTTCTTGACTCCAATCCCGCGTAGTCGGCATGAAGTAAGAGCGGACAGAAGAGAACGGGCAAGTGAGGGCAGCAAGTTGCGATGAGCATACCATTGGTCTTTTGCCCCTCCGGTCCCGTGCCTCTCGCCACCTCTCCCTTCTCCTTCAAGTCTATGTACCAGCTCTCGACCTGCCCTTCCTTGTTCTTGAGCGTGAATGCGAATATTGCGTTGCCTTTCTTGATGGCGTCTTTGCGCTCGGCTTCGTCGGATCGCAGGGAGTCGTTGATCAGATCGAATGCTTCGGATGAAGGGAAGGCATCTATATGTAGGACTCAGCGCGTATCGTTCCAAAGGTAAGGCTAGCCAGGCATACCGATTTTGAGTGACATGGCGATGGTGATATGCTTGATTCTAAGGGTGACGCAACTGGTCAAAGATTGCTGAATGAATCCCCTTGACACGAACGTTGATCTCAGTCACGGAAAAACGCTCGATTAGAGAAGAGGTTTGAGCGCAGTGTGATATTTAAAGGAGAGATCTATGGCCGGGGATTTCTTTGCACTCGTATCACGAGTGCTTACAATGACGATCTGCGGCCTTGAATTGCATGTGACGACGGCCATATTGCCGAGGCCGACTCTGCTGCCTTAGCCATGCGCAACCATCTTTATCACGACTTCGAACTGTTTGCAACATGAGTTCATGATCACGTTAACATAATCTCTAAAGCAGCACCAGGTCGGTGCAATTCCCGGAATCGCCGTTTAAGCCTTAGACTCCAAACACCCAATTGACCCTATCGCCAGCTGAATATGGAACTCCTCAGGAACTTCTTCATGTGTTCAGGACCACCCCAAAATATTTCTCTTCCCCTCGATCCTGCTTTGTGTAGCCCTCCGAATAACTTCCTCTCCTTGAACTTACTCCGCTCCTTCTCTGACTCCCACATCACTTGCTCCATCTCTCCTTTGCCTAAGCCGACTGCATCAAGGATAATGGGAACCTCCATCACTTCCTCGGCCTTCTGTTTCCACGTCTCGCTGCCGCTGATCCGTGTTAACGGGGCCAAAGCTTCTTCCCAGGTTCCGGTGCGGAGGATGACGTCTTCGAAATTGAATTCGTAGAGCGTGCGCCGGTGTGAGGTTATGAAGCTTGAGATCTGGGTCGCGTCCAGGACGGCGTTCTCGAGTTCCATGTACCTCAGCCTCGGAAATCTGAGGGCTCCTGGAGGACGGGTCGAACGTGTCGGACACGCCGCAGATGATGTGTTGTAAGAAGGTGATGGTAGGAAACACGGCTCGGTGGAGAAGGAGAGCGGCGAGGGGCCTTTGTTTCCCCTCCAGCGAAACAGGAAACGTTTCAAAGACGGCTTGAATAGATCAAGGTAAGAGTGTAAGAGCCTAAGATGATCGACCGGAGTCTGAGAGTCGAAAGGGCAGCTGTCCATATGGATTGCAAGTCTGTCGATCTGGGTCCAGCGCTTCACCGAGTTAGGCAAGGTGCCGAAGCTCATAATTGGACGCAGGTAGAAAACACCCGAAGGGTGTATCGGAAGGAGCGAGAGTGTGTTGAGAGATGGGAGAGAAGCTCGCTCGGCAGCAATCCGGACGGATATTAGGGCATAGTCGACAACGCTTCGCCGGTACCTTAGGGCGGAGTCTTGGCCTGGACAGGAGATAACGAGGTGGGTCATGCAAGGCATGGCGGAGAAGGCTCGAATGAATGAAGGTACATCGGTGGCGGCGTGAAACAGTGGTGGGTACTGTTTCACCAATAAATCCGTCATCTCCCAGCTTCCATACTTAGGGACACTGAGCCGCGACGCGGACACTCTGGATGATTGGATATGAGGCGTATAGACGAAGGTCTGCTCCTCTCCAGTTACAGGATCCAGGAGAGGAGGTAGAAACGTCTCTGGGCCATGTGACATATTGAATTGAAATGTTTCAATATGATGGCCTATTCGTTGCAGTGCGGCCATCCGTGCTGGTTTGGTGAAGGAACCCGGGCGAAAAGTGACAGCGACCTCTCTAAAAAGCAAAGGGGCGGCGCGAACGCTGAAGTCATGGCAGGCGAGGCGAACTGAGTGAAGATCATCCTTTGCGACATGTGAGAGAAATGCATTGCGGGTGTTGTCGGTCCACCAAAATCGTAGGAAGGCGGAACCGGACGACATGGGCGATAAGCATATCGGTATTTGCTGTTTGCCTTGTTTGAAAAGGGGTGTTAGATAAGTACATCATGACCGTACGAAGAGACCTCCATACAGATGTACCCGGATTCTTCCAGCAATTGCGCCCTAACCGAGTGTCTGCCTTTGAAGCTTCAGTATTGATGAAAGGATGTAGAATTGATCTGTCGGATACGAAATTTTGTAACTCAATGCAATATTGCGATTGAATTTTCCTAGTATAAATCGTGGGCAAGCATCATTGCAAGATTCGAAATGAAAGACACCTCAGGAATGAACGAGGCATCCCTCAAACATAAAACAACCTGATCATCTAGCCAAAAGATTCGAAAACGCGCGACCGCAACTATGAGTCAGAGGCAAGCGTTTCAAAAGCGGACAAGATTCGCATCTTGTTCGCTTGATGTAGAAGAGAAACGATGCAGAAACGCGAGCATCGCACCAGAATATCACGACCATTGCGCGCTCGTGGTTGACCGCCATGACGTGAAGAAGGTTATGGTTGGCCTCAGGGCCGGAAGAGGTTGGGGGAAGGTTGGCCTGCAAGCCTGCCAGTCTGCGGGCCTGGCGCGATACTCCTCTTTCCTGTGTGATTCAACCAACCAGATGGCGAGAAGAGTTCAAGTCTACTTCGTACTGAAGGTTACCTTAAAGTGTTGCAGGGCTCCGCGCTATCGATAAGGACGCGCTTGACGCCTGCGGAGGTTCCCGACCTTACACGTTCGGTCAGAGATCCCCTCGAAATGCACGACTCAAGGTCTTCGTGTAGGGTTAGGTAGGGGTTTCCTGATCGTACGAAAGACTTACAGGATATTAAGTTATTAGGTAATATCCACGCGACTGAGATCACACACAGACCCGACGCTCCCGATCCCGCTCCAGCTTCAGTCAACACATTTACATAGAAATTGTTATTCTGGAGTAGCGTTTTCGTACTGAAGATCTCGTATCGATCTGATTATACAAAGTAGGTAATGATAAGTTGAGAAGCTCAAGCAAACCTGGAAGGTATCCCAAGTCTGACTGAGCAACAACCTGTGCACACGCTTGAATTCCAGACAGGAGTAGACTTGGGACACTTCATTCGGAATTCGATTTTTGATTATATGTACTCGGTTTTGGTTCATTAATATTGTTACTGAAGTTCTGAAAGCTGACCACGACGTCTACGAGGTGTATTGAATATTTACTACCGTGTACATAACGTTAAGTGCCTAAATATAAACTCCCGAGCATGGGTTCTCGAACGGGCGGCAGAATGTACGCTAACCTCCTGCAGCAACGACTACAAGGATTAGAAAAAGATCATACCGATATTGTATACTAGTACACCTGGTAACTCTGCGGTGCACTGATAGCGGTACGACCCGCGCGAGGACCATAGCTTTTCGGGAGGGTTCAAGCTTCTCTGCTCACGCTCACCATCGGCACAGTTCTTCCATTGGCCGTGGAGGAATCGAGTGGTGTGGGTGGGTGCAGGGAAGCCTGGGAACGTAACGACCGCCCAGATACGCCGGGAGCCTTGCGGTATCAGCGGTCCGCAGACCGGCCATCTGGATTCGGTGGGTGGGAGGACGTTGTGGGAGTGGCAGGGTTGTGGATCTCCACAAGGCTTTCTCCGGATCGAAGGTCTCCTATATAAGGACCTCAACCTCAAAACATGCGAATCCCAATACGCGAGCAGCTGGCGCTCCTGGTTCTGGTGACCTCCCTTGCGGCCTTGGCCGTGGTGGCCATTGCAACTGTGAGTATCAACCGAATCCGATAAGCACTCCCTTCCAGTACTGATGTACTGTGCAGTGGGTCAACAATTACTCCTTTGTGGTCAACATCAGGTAGGTCGCCTTCTGATCAAGCTTCTGCGGTATCTGAGCCTGCTGATCCGGTGAAAAGGCTCTCCAGTCTCTCTCTTACTGCATCTCTCAAGGCCGCCCAGTTATCATCCAATCTACTACTCCTACAATCCAGTGTTCAGGCGATGTCGACGCGGATAGTGGTGCAGAATGTTCTCTTGCTGTATAATGAGGGCAACAACACCCAAGAGAACTGGTCCCGAGCCGCTGCCGATCTGCAGACTGCCATAGGGGGCGGGCCAACCTCTGCTCTACTCCTCCAAGTCATTCTGTTTTCCAAAAACGGCACTGGTATTGGGGATCCTCACGGTTTGCTCAACATCACAGGCGATGGTATCCGAGGTAAAATACAACTACCATATTCATATCAGAATAGCACAGCTTTATTTCTAGGAGACATTGGTCTAGGGTATCCTCCATCACTATATCCGAACTTTACGTACACCACCTCGGTCATTAACAGCACTCATAACTCTTCGGCCGCCTTCTTTAACGGCGACCCGCTCTACTCAGATTCAACGCTATTGCTGGGGCCGTGGCAGATAAACGCTTCGCTCTCGCTGCTATCCATTACTGTGCCTGTCACCAACAACACCTCTGCCGCAGATACTCTCGGTTGGATGACTGTGGTGGTGAACGCGCAGATGGTATACGATGTTGTCAGCTCACTGGAGGGTCTCGATAACACGGGCACTGTGTTGCTTGTTGGACCCACAAGACCGAACAACAAACTTCCTCCGGACCTGACTGATACCGGCAAGTCTACAGCGAACGTAACGGCAGCAGGCAAACAAGAGGTCCACTTTATACTGCCACCTTTGCAAAACGAATCTCGGGGTATTAGGCATTCTAAACATGCTTACGGCGAGCCGAACACGCCTTTCATGATGCAGGACTACCCGGCAGTACTTAATGCCTTCACCACCACCAAGCCGGGAAGCTTGATATCTACGACTAATGAGGAGAACAAGAGTGTCTCTGTGGGTTATTCGTTGCTCTTAACAAACTTCGTTGATTGGGTGCTCTTGGTTGAGCAGGATCACGGCGAGGTCATCGCACCAATTAGCCATCTTCGGAACGTTCTCTTTGCCTGCGTGTTCGGGACCACCGGTGTCATACTCCTCCTTGTATTACCTATCGCGCATTTTTCAGTTAGGCCAATCAGGCGGTTGCGGGAAGCTACGAAGAAAACCGTGGACCCATACAGTTTCAGCTCGGACGACGCCAGCTCACATTCCTTCAACTCAAATGATAACCAAAACAATGACATATCCTTCAATGACGCCGATGCGGCTCAAGCCGCCAAAAAAGAAGGCTTCATCAGCAGTTTATCAAGTTGGGGGTGTCACAGACGTGAACGTAAATCGAAGCGTCCAGAGCGGGACGGTGGGCAATCGTTCCGTATCCCCGGAAAAGTGCACGATGGGAAGCATATCGTACATGACGAGCTTACTGATCTCACAAGGACATTCAACGAGATGTCTGAAGAGCTCATGATGCAGTATGAAAGGCTTGAAGAGAGAGTCAAAGAGCGGACAAAAGAGTTAGAACAAAGTAAGAAGGCCGCAGAGGCTGCCGATAAGAGCAAAACCTTGTTCATCGCAAATATCAGGTACGCTTTATCTTGATTAGGATATATGCAGTAACACATCGCGACAGCTCCACGTCCTTCAACGTCTGCACCAACGCCATGAAGAGGTTCTCAAGCTGACATACCTTAGCCACGAACTCAAAACTCCGCTCAACGGTATACTTGGAATGTGTACGGTGTGTATGCAGGAAGAGGACCAGACAAGAATCAAAAGATCGCTTGGCATCATTTACAAATCAGGCGATCTTCTCTTACATCTGCTTACCGACCTTTTAACCTTCAGTAAGAACGAGATTGGCCAGCAGCTTACTTTGGATGAAAAGGAATTCCGCCTGGCAGACGTCAGTTCTCAGATCTTATCAATCTTCGACAACCAGGCGAGAGAAGGGGTTATCAGCCTTGGAGTAACCTTTCATGCACCACCAGACTCGCTTGAGGCCGCCTCCAGTGTACCTTCTCCGCAGAGCCATGGCCCTTTTGGCATAGGAAATGTAAAAGACATGTACCTTTGGGGTGACCAACACAGGATTCTACAGGTGATTATTAATCTGGTCAGCAACGCTCTGAAGTTTACCCCACCTGGAGGTTCTGTGGAAGTAAAGATCAAATGTCTTGGTAGCGTGGAAGACAAGCCGAGCAGTCGTAAGGACTCCGCACAAGTGAAGCTGTCCAAGCAGTACTCATCCTCAAGGATTTCCAGAACCAGACATGGTCACGCTTCAGATTCTTCCACCACGTCACCAGTACCAAGTGCGGTAAGGGCCAACTCTCCGGACGGTCTCTCGGAGACGAATGTCAGAGGCACAAGCAAAGCTCGGCCGCAGTTTGCTCTTCGCGAACGATCTACATCTCCTCCTCCCCTCAACGCAAGGAACCTTTGGTTCGAATTCGAAGTTGAGGATACTGGGCCAGGCATACCCGAATCTCAACAACGGCTCGTTTTTGAACCATTTGTTCAAGGCGATCTGGGTCTCAGTAAAAAGTACGCGGGTACGGGACTTGGATTGAGTATCTGTTCGCAGCTAGCACGGTTAATGGGCGGCACCATCAGTTTGAGGAGCCAAGAAGGGGTTGGGAGTACCTTCACTCTCCGAATACCTCTGAAATTCACCAAGGAACGTCCCGGCAGTAGCACGAGTTCCACAGTCAATCTCCATACTCGCAGCGATACCGACCCCAACTCACTAGGTGGCGGTCGGGTACTGCAAAGAGCCGGCTCGTGTTCCGATCTCTCGATCAAGTCCGCACCTACTGTTGGCAAAGAGTCCAACGCGTTCAATGTCCCCATCAATCCACGCTTGGTTGGATTTAGCCAGCCATTCTTTGCGACGAGCCCTCCTCTAGATACACCTAAGCAGCAGCTGGAGGCGATGGAAAGAGCTGCAGTGGACGCTTCGCGTAGTAGCAATAAGGTCCGGGTGTTGGTGGCGGAGGATAACACAGTCAATCAAGAGGTAGTCCTTCGCATGCTAAAGCTAGAAGATATTTATGGTAGGCTGTTGTCAAACCGCGTGCGAGAGTCAACGCTGACAAACACGTGCTAGACGTGACACTCGCAAAGGATGGTCAGGAGGCTTTGGATCTGGTCAAGGAAAGCATGGTGCAGCAAAAGCTCTACAACTTGATCTTCATGGACATCCAGGTAAGCCCTCACAAGTGACATGTCTACCATTGCTGACGCAGTCCCTGGTAGATGCCAAACCTTGACGGTCTCCAAAGCACGCGCCTCATCCGCGAATTGGGCTTCTCCGCCCCAATAGTGGCACTTACGGCGTTTGCAGAGGAGAACAACATCAAAGAGTGCATTGCTTCAGGCATGAACTACTTCCTCCCCAAACCAATCCGTCGGCCAGCGCTCAAGCAAGTGCTGAATCGATATTGTCCATCAATTCCCGAAGCGGCCGAGGAGGTGGAAGTCATACCAGCTCCCAATGAAGAAAACAACGCCGATAAGATATTATAATGTATAACGACCATCTCGTATCTAGACGCGCTGCTTCCTTGCTCGCCGCGTTTCGATCCCAGCATCAACCGATGCAACGTTCGAAAGCGCTAACCTCAGTACCCCTGTCCTTGGTTAGGAAACAGTGTTCGTTTTCCTCGGCGCAGTGATCATTCTTACGACGGCCATGCTTGTAGATGTGGAAGGGTCAGGATTGTTGGCGTTTGAGGAAAAACAGGAACTCAAAGACTTTTGATTATACTCTACCTTCACTGTTCGATGTTAAGCATTCGGGGTAGCATCCCACCTGTTATATATGGTGCACAATCTCCTTATTGGTGTCTATCTGCGAGTCTGATGCTGGTGGTTGTCCAGGCGTACTTTTATGGTCATCATTAGCTTTCAGATGAGCTCCTAATCCGTATATCGGACTGCACATACGAGTACAATTCATACATACCTAACACAGCCATACATTTCCTCTCAAGAATCTCGCTTCACGCCTTCCCACACACATACATTGTTGGGTATTCCACAATCAACATATTCTATGCTTTCCGTGACCATGCAGCAAAGTCGCCCGCATCAGACAATACAAGTTGCCTCAAGCAGTGGTCCATCGATCATTAGTTGGGCCGACCCGACGGTACAGTCCACAGTCTACGATGTTTGATAAGAGGGTAAAAGACTCCGCTGATCTATGCGACTGCATAAAAGACTCAGATGGTAGTCAACCCATAAAAAAGACTCAGATGAACAATCCTTCAGGCTCTGTGCTGTCACCCTCATCAGTGTTGCTTATGTTCACTGTCACTCACATCATTGCTGTCATCAAAATTGTCACTGTCGCTCATGTCACTGTCATTCATATTATTCTTCACATCATCACTGTCTATGACCCTGCACAGGGCCTATCAATCAGGGAATACAGCTTCGACAAGTGAAAATTGTGATGTTGATGACAGTGAGATGAAATTGTGTAGAAATGAGTGATGATGATGATGACAGCAAGATTGAAACACATCAGAATTTTGATGACAGCAACATGTTTACTAAAGACAAAAGAGTTAGCATCAACATTGAGACTATCTGAGTCTTTTTTACAGATTGACTATCATTCAAGTCTTTTATGCAGTCGCATGGACCAGCGGAGTCTTTTACCCTTGATAAGATAGACTTGCTCGATCTGTATATTCCATGCGAAGGCATGACGATGGCGGGTCGAGGACCCATCATCTCATCACCTTCTCCTAACCCTGGCTTCTTATCAAGTTTGTCAGTCATGCCAGCTTACTTGGAAATGCATCCACCAGAGAGAATCATACAATTCCTATCCATGGACTATACCTGGACTGTTATAAGCTATCATCTCATGAAGCATCAATATCATTTGGCTTTCCTACTTTATTAGGCATGCCAATGACGCAGGAGTTTCCGGGGGGCGACAACTGGGTTTGTCGATCCCCTAACTTAATGGACTGCTTAAAGATGCCGGGAACGCTAAAGATGCCTAGCATGACACCTCTACTCCGCAATTAGGAAAAGGCAATTCATAGAACATGCCAGGAACTCATTTGACCCAAAGTGTCGTGGAAGTTGAGTATCGTCTGCGACTCAGGGAAGCTACAAGAGAAGGAACAGCTTAGCTAGGACTACGTCGTTACCGGAGCGCAACAAATTGATGACCCACAAAACCGACGGACATGGAGTGCACTCCACGAATGCGGCCATTACGGCTGTCAGGATGGATGCACCACAGATACCGACTCCGGACGAGATAGGCAGAAGCAAGCCGGACGCAGAGAAGGAGAGCTATGTTGCGGAGAATGAGCCCTGTGCGATCCGTTTTCCAGATGAGAGCAAAGAGGCGCTGGGTGATCCGGCCTCGGTCAAGACGGAGGAGGAGGTCACCTACCCCGAAGGTGGTCTGCGTGCATGGCTCGTCGTGTTCGGCTCTTTCAGTGGCATGCTGGCAGCCTTCGGGATGATGAACACGATCGGGGCCTTCCAAGCCTACCTCAGCACGCACCAATTGAGCGATTACAGTCAAGGCACCATCGGCTGGATCTTCAGTCTCTACGTTTTCCTTGCTTTCTTCTGCGGCATCCAGATCGGGCCGGTCTTCGACGCTAAAGGTCCACGGTTGTTGGTCTTCGCCGGGACTCTTTTTCTTCTGGCGAGCTCCTTTCTTTTGGGCATCTGCACTGGTAACTACTATACCGTCTCCCTCTATCCATAGCTCAACTATACCTACCATGGCTAACTCCCGATACTAGCATACTGGCACTTCATCCTCGTCTTCGGCGTCCTCGGCGGCATCGGCACCTCCCTAATCTTCACCCCCGCCGTCTCCTCCATCGGCCACTTCTTCCTCGCCAAACGCGGCACCGCCACCGGCCTCGCCGCGACCGGCGGCTCCATCGGCGGCATCGTCTTTCCCATCATGCTGCAGGCCCTGTTCCCGCGCATCGGCTTCGCCTGGACGACGCGCGTCATGGGCCTCATCTTCATCCTCCTCCTCGCCCTCGCCAACCTACTCATCCGTTCCCGGCTGCGGCCCGCCACCGGCACCCGCACCAGCGTGCTCCCGGACTTCACCATCTTCCGCGACCCAACCTTCGCCCTCACCACGACGGGCGTCTTCTTCATCGAATGGGGTCTCTTCGTCCCGCTCGCCTACATCTCCTCGTACGCGCTCGGCCACGACGTCGCCCCCGCCTTCGCCTACCAGCTCCTCGCCGTCGTCAACGCGGGTTCCTTCTTCGGCCGCTGGCTGCCCGGCTACGTCGCTGACCGCCTCGGCCGCTTCAACACCATGATCCTCACCGTCGCGATGTGCTTGCTCACCACCCTCGCCCTCTGGCTGCCCGCCCGCAATAGCGTCCCGCTCATGTGCCTCTACGCCGTCCTGTTCGGCTTCGCGAGCGGGAGCAATATCTCCCTGACTCCCGTCTGTGTTGGGCAGCTCTGTCGCACGGAAAGTTATGGGAGGTATTACGCTACTTGTTACACCGTTGTTAGTTTCGGGTAGGTTCACCCCCCCCCAGTCGATTATTCGTGCGTGGATGACGTAAATATGCGCTTCTTTTGCTGATGATGGGGAACGTTTTAGGACTTTGACCGGCATTCCGATCGCAGGCCAGATCCTGACGGCTGACGGCGGCCGTTATCGCGGTCTCATTCTCTTCACTGCCATGTGCTATGTCGGTGGGCTTGTTTCGTTCACGGCGGCGAGGGTGCTGCAGGTTGGGTGGAAAGTTACGGCCGTTTACTGATTCGTTCTTCTTTTCTCGTCGCAGTCGGGTGTGTAGAAGCATGGTGTTGGGAGTTCGGATGGGTCGCCACCGGAAAAAGAGATAGGCATGGAAAAGTCATGGGCTTCGAGGGAGTTGGCGTGTTAAACTGCGTGTGGCGCGTGTAGATATGACTTGTGATTGGGGAGAAGAATGTCTCGCTCTATTGTAGAGGCTATCCTCGCAGCGGTCTAGACCAGACACGTCCAGGCATCACACACATATTACCTTATCAATCATCTCTCTTACTGTAGCATGAGTTCGGCAAGGTATATTTTTATTATCAATAAATTTATCTTTTTTTGCCTATTATATATATCTCGACAGCGGCGTAACCTATCTCACCTAGCCAAATAGCCAGCCCAACGAATGTACTCATGACGAAAATCGTCATGTAATGAACGTAGAGTAAGGTATGTACAACACAACGGGCCCTAGATCGTAAAGAGCGTTTTCCATTCCCATGTTTTATTAATCCCCCACCCAAGCATCACAAAACCCGGCAAACAAGAGAACCCAGCGAAACTAGCAACGTATAGCGAGATCCATCCCCTCCGGCCTTTCTTCCTCACTGTCCCCGTACTCTCTCACAGCTGACTCATTGACTCTTGTCGCCTCCCTGATTGTCGGTCTTGTCACCTCCCTGGTTGACAGTCTTGTCGCCTCCCTGATTGCCAGTCTTGTCGCCTCCCTGGTTGCCGGTCTTGTCGCCTCCCTGGTTGCCGGTTTTGTCGTCATCATTGTTCCCGGTTTTGTCGTCATCATTGTTCCCGGTCTTGTCGTCATCATCATTGGTGCCGGTCGGTGACGGAGACGCGGTCGAACTGCCCCAGGTGCTGGTCGGTGTCGTTGAAGTGCCCCAGGTGCTGGTCGGTGTCGTCGAAGTGCCCCAGGTGCTGCTGCTGCTCGGTGTCGTTGAACCCCAGGTGCTGCTGCTGCTCGGAGACATCGAACTGCCCCAGGTGCTGGTCGGTGACGTCGAACTGCCCCAGGTGCTGCTGCTGCTCGGAGACGTCGAACTGCCCCAGGTGGTGCTGCTGCTGGTCGGTGTCGTCGAACTGCCCCAGGTGCTGCTGCTACTCGGAGACGTCGAACTGCCCCAGGTGCTGCTGCTGCTCGATGACGACGACGCGGTCGAACTGCCCCAGGTGCTGGTGCTGCTGCTCGGTGACGACGACGCGGTCGAACTGCCCCAGGTGCTGCTGCTGGTCGGTGTCGTCGAACTGCCCCAGGTGCTGCTGCTACTCGGAGACATCGAACTGCCCCAGGT
>JAABUY010001566.1_pt1 | contig 30138 bp, 33 predicted proteins | sample 5560271 | NCBI WGS metagenome assembly JAABUY01 (sample SAMN10711886, study PRJNA513374) | rock metagenome | isolation source: Antarctica rocks | place: Antarctica: Victoria Land, University Valley | reverse complement strand
AGGCCCGACGAACCCGGTCCGCGCCACCGCCGGCACCCACGAAGCGTTCGCGACCACCCAGCCTCGGTGTCAGGCGCCCGACGCTGCCCCGGCGCCACCTTATTGGCGCCGCGCAGTCCCCATCCTAAGGGTATCTAGATGGAGACCCCATCTCTTCCGATCCGGCCGCCCCGCGACGCGAGAACGGATCAAGTGACACTTCTGCTCGCCAGCCGAAGGGGCCGCGATCGACTGGTCAGTGACCGTTAGGCTTGCCGCCAGCTCCCGTCAGCCCGCGCCGATGGATCGCGACCGGTGTCGGGCAGCCGCGAGCTGAGCGCCAGCACCGAAACCACCAAGCATCCGAGCACGCCGGCCGGGATCGCCACGCGCAGCACGACATCGCGCGGCGACGGCGAGCGCCCGCGAATCATCGCCCCTCGAATGGCGTGACGCAGAACGACCTCCGGCGCCTCGCCGTTGGAGCAGGGCCGCGACCGCCTCGGCTCATGCTCGGGCACACTCAACACGGGAACTCAGCCCCGCAGCAGCCTTCGGAATTCGTCGCGAGAGATGTCGGCGTCCTTGAGCAACCGCGACAGCGTCCCAATTGACATAACGCGACGGGCGACCGGCACGGTCAGGGTGCGACGCCCGGCCGAATGGATGAAGACGCGGTGGCTGCCACGGGAGCGATCCAGGTCCCAGCCCAACTGCTCGATGACCCGGATGAACTGTCGCGACGTAACGCGGGGGAGCTTTCCGCTCACGCCGCTGGCGCGACCCGGCGGTGCTCGACCCGCGGCAGGCTCCAGCCCTGCTCGTGGCGCGATTCGAGATACAGCGCCATCGCCTGAGCAATCATCTCCGCGGCCTCTTCGAGGCTGTCGCCCTCGCTGACGCAGCCGGGCAGGTCCGGCACGTAGGCAGTGAAGCCCCCGTCTTCCTGGGTCTCGAAGACAACATCGAATTGGCGACTGGCACTCATACTGAAGCCAAGGATACGACGAACGCTTGAGTTTGATCAAGCCGACCCCCGGGGCGCACGACCACCACTTGAGAGAGGGTCAAGCCGTCTGCCCGAAGAGCGCTTCGGCGGGCGGTTCGCCTGCTGCGAGTCGCCTGCGGATGCCAACGTTGCGCCCCTGACGATCAATGATGGCGGCGACTGCATCGCGGGGAGCCGCCGTCGACAAGCACCGCCAGGACGGCGTGGAGACGAGGCGTGCGCGGCGCAGATCCCGCCAGACTCGGCTGCTCGCGCCCATGGCCAGATGCGAGCAAACTCGGCTTCACGCCTGGTCCGGGGCCGATCGCCCAGCAAAGGCGCGGTTGGGAATGATGTTGCTCGGCCCTGATTACGCCTCCGCGGCATCCGGCGGCAACGCAAGCCCTCGCTCCACGAGGTCCAGGAGATCGCCGCTGATCAGGACGTGCCCATCACGGCGGGCGGCGGCGACGTAGGCGGCGTCGTACACGGTGATCTGCTCGCCGTCCGCGATCCGCACCGCCTCCTCGGCGAGGTCGGCGCCAATGCGCACAAGACGCTCGCGGCAAGCGGTCAGGACCAGGAGGCACAGGCGCCGGGCGCGCTCGGGATCGCGCCAGCGCCGCGTGGCGACGTTGCCGACCTCGTAGACGGTGAGATCGAGCGCAGCGTGCTCAATCCGCTCCGAGTGGACGAGGCGCCGAGCCGCGTCGTGAAAGGCGTCGTCTCGGTCGGCGGCCGCCAACCAGACGTTGGCGTCGAGCAGGAGGCTCACCTAGTCGCGCGCAGCCGCCGGATCTCCGCTGCCGCGCCGCCCCCGTAGTGGCCGGGCTCGCCCAGGAGCTCGTCTATGCGGGCGGCGCGAGCGTGCTGATCGCGAGTCAGCTCCCGCTCGGCTAGCCGTCGCAGGAGCCCGCTTCGGCTCGTACCGTGGTCGCGTGCATAGTGATCGAGCCGATCGAGCAGCTCGCGAGGCAATGAGATCATCACCTTGGCCATCGGTTATAGCCAGTATATAACACGGATGCTTGTCGGAAGACCGAGTCAGTCATGGCCCACCGATGCCGCGTGCCCACGCGAGATCCGGACACAAGTTGACACGGGCGCCGCGGTTCGGCTCATGTGCAGCGGGACCACTCCGCAACCCCTATACGCGGACGACCCGCACGCCGGGCATCGCGTCGAAACCGGCGTCCTGGGTGTAGACGGGGACGTCGAGGGCGCGCGCCGTCGCCGCGATCAGCGAGTCAAGGATCTTGGGCTGGCGACCCTGCTGGCGAGCCTCGGCCACGATCGTCGTGAAACGCGGGCGACCTCGTCGTCCACCGGGACTGCCGCCAGCGCCTCGACCTCGGTCAGGGTGCGCATGCGCTGGGCACGCACCGACGGGTCGGACGCCACGAGCACGCCGATACGAAGCTCGGCGACCGTGATGACGGAAACCCTCCCCTGGGCGGGCAGCTCGGCGAGGGGCCGTTCCTGCTCGCGGGTGACGAACACCGACGTGTCGAGGATCCCGGTCAGAGCTCGTCGATCGTTGCGCCGACGACGGCTTGCACATCAGCGGCGAAGCCTGGATCGAGCGGGGCGTCTCGAACGATGCGTACGACGTCCTCGGGAGAAAGGTGCACCTTCCTCGACGAGACACCGGCACGAGCTCGGCCACGGGGCGCCCGCGCACCGTCACCCGCACCGCCGGGCCCGCTTCCACCTCGCGCAGCACGGCACTGACGTTGTTGCGCAGCTCCCGCTGGGGGATCTCTCGCTTCGGAGTACAGCTACTACGATGTAGCACTCGAGGTCAAGGAGCCGGGCGAGCATGTCCGAGTCGAGCCTGCGATGGGGCTGCTCGATCGCCTGGGGCAGCGTAGCGTAGGCCTCCGCCTCGTCGAAGCGTCTGGGCACCGATCTCGCGGCTCATCACGCTCCCGCGGCTACCGGCTGGTCGCCAAAGCCACGGGACGGCGCTTCGTCGCGGGCGAGCCTCGGCCGCGGCGTGAATGGATCCGTCTCGGTTCACGGGGTCGCAGTGGTGCGCTCGATGTCGCCCTCGGCGATCGCCGTCGGCATGGTCACCGGCTCGGTGGGAATCAGGTAGCGGTAGAGCAGCGCCGCAGCCGCTCCGCCCACGAGCGGGGCAACGATGAACAACCAGACCTGGGACAGAGCCTGGCCGCCTACGATGACCGCGGGCCCCAGGCTCCGCGCCGGGTTGACCGAGGTGCCCGTCAACGGGATGCCGATGAGGTGCACCACGCCGAGCGCGAGGCCAATGGCCAGGCCGGCGAAGCCCGGGGAGCCCGCCCGGCTGGTGGCGACGAGGACCACCAGCACGAACACGAACGTCAGGACGACCTCGGTCGCGAACGCCCCGCCGCCCCCGAGGCCGATCATCGACGCCTTGGGCCCCCAGCCATCGGCACCAAGCCCGACGCCTGAACGCGAGTAGCCCGGTGCTCCCGAAACGATGCCCCACAGCACCAGAGCACCGAAGATCCCGCCGGCGAACTGCGCCACCCAATAGCCGACAGCCTCGCCGAGCGACATCCGTCCAGACACGACGAACCCGAGGGTTACCGCCGGGTTGACGTGACAGCCAGAGATCGGCCCGAGCGTGTAGGCCAGGGCAAGGAGCACGAAGCCAAAGGCCAAGGCGGTCGTGACCACCCCCGCCGACATCGACGACCCCGTCAACTTGAAGCCAAAGCTCAACGTGGCCACGCCAACCCCTACGATCACCAACAAGGCCGTTCCGAGAGCCTCGGCGACCAGCTTACGATGCTCCAACACCACGGTGCCCCTCCATCCCGGTTGGTTGCGCTAACGGCTACTCGGTCGATCCCGCAGATTCAGCGGCCTCGTCCGGCGGTTTGTGCACGCCTGGCTCGGTGATCGCAGCCGCAGCCTGCAGAGCGACTGTTGCCATGCTCGTTCGCAGCAATCTGACCTCCCAGGCCGGAGACTGACGGCGCGAGCATACATAACATCCGGACAGCCAGGGGCGGGACTCACAGCCGCGTCGCCGTGGTGGGACAGCGGGTGCCATGGGTAGCGTCAGGCATGGCGGGTCAGGCGGGACGCCACTACGGTCTGCTTCGTGGCCGCCGAGCACGCACCCCGACCGATCCACCGGTCCGAAGAGCCCGCAACGGCCCGAGCTGACGCCATCCAGGTGGTGCTCGACACCGACATCGGCGGGGACGTCGACGACGTCATCGCCCTCGCCTTCTGCGCTCTGCATCCGCGGATTGACCTGCTGTGCGTCACGACGGTCAACGGCGACTGCAAGCGTCGGGCCCGTCTCGCCCGCAGCCTGCTCGATCTCCTCGGGTGCGGCGAGGTCCCGGTCGGGGTTGGCGCCTCGGTCGGGCTGAGTGGCCGCGGGCACGCCACCATGCCCGCAGGCCTGAACCACGGCGCTGACCTGATCGACGCCACCAAGCTTGTGCCCACGAGCGCCTCGGCCGTGCTCTCCGCAGCGCTGGAGCAAGCCCCGGGGCCCGTCGAGGTCTGCACGATCGGCGCCGTCACGAACGTGGCCGCCACCCTGTCGGCACGACCCGACCTCCTCGATCGGGTGGCCGGGCTGCATGTCATGGGCGGCTGCCTGGGCCCGGTGTCCTTCGGCGACGGCGGCGATCCGCCGGGCGATCCGTTCTCAGAGACCAACCTCGGCGGTGATCCCCTGGCCACGGCCATCCTTTGGGCGCTGCCGCTCCCCATGCGCCTCGTTCCGCTCGACGTGACCATGCCGCTGGCCTTCACGAACGACGACCGCGCCACCATCGCCGGTGCCGGGCCCGTGGGACGCGTGCTGGGTGGCCTGATGGACGAGTACCTCGCGGCCGAGCGGCAGGCCGGCGCGCGCCCGGCCGAGCTCGCCGCGGTGCGCCTGCACGACCCTCTCACCGTGGTGGGCCTCGCGGTGCCGGAGGTCGAAACGGTGCAACTGCGTCACCTCGCCGCCTTCGGCTCGCCGGGGAAGGTGCGCACGGTCGACGCGGCGCACGGACGGCCGGTGGTCGCGTGCCGCGGCGCCGACGGAGCCCGTCTGCGGGCGGTGCTTGTCGAGACCCTGGGCGCTTGACCTACTCCAGCGTCCGCCGCGGCGCGTCCCCCCACAGTGACTCCAGCCGGTAGAAGTCGCGCGTCTGGGGGGTGAACACGTGGATCACCGCGTCCAGGTAGTCCATCAGGATCCAGCGCGCCTCCCCCACCCCCTCCACGCGCCGCGGCAACAACCCCAGGCGCTGCTTGAGCCCGAGGTGAACGGCGTCGTGGATGGCCTTGACCTGGCGCTCGGTGTTGCCCGTGCCGACGAGAAACCAGTCCGTGTAGCCGACGATGCCCCGCAGATCGATCTCCACGACGTCGATCGCCTTGCGGTCGAGGGCAAGCTCCGCGGCCACGGTGAGCACCGACGGCCGGTCATCGGCGAGCTCAGGGGCGGGACTGCGCGCGGCTTCGGACGCTCCAGGCCCGATCATCGGACCGCCGCCACCAGAGGTGACCGGTAGAGCCCGGCCCCGGCGATGCGCTGGGCCACGGCGTCAGGCACCAAGTGGCGGATCGGGCGCCCCTCGGCCACGCGGCGGCGGATCATCGATGAGGAGATGTCGATCCGGGGGGCGTCGAGGAAGATCACCCGGCCAGGCGGGGGGGCCAGCGGCGCGAGGCTGGCCAGCACGTCATCGCGCCCCGCCCCGGCCCGCTCGGCGACGGCCAGGCGGGCCAGCCTCAGCACCTCCCGGGGCTCGTGCCAGGAGCCCAGCGACTGGGCCATGTCGCCTCCGGCGATGAAGGTCAGCTCGGCTTCCCGCGAGCGCTCATGCAGAGTTCGTAGGGTATCGACGGTGTAGGACGGGCCGGGACGGTCGATCTCGAGGCGCGAGACCTCCAGCCGCGGCTCGCGGGCGGTGGCTCGGCGGCAGAGCTCCAGGCGCTCCTCGGCGCCGGGGTCGTCCAGCTCCTTGTGCGGCGGGATCCCGGCCGGCATGAGGAGCACCTGGTCGAGGCCGAGCTGGCCCAGCGCCTCCTGGGCGCAGACGAGGTGACCGAGATGTGGCGGGTTGAACGAGCCGCCGAGGATGCCGACGCGCGCGGCGGTCAAGCGCGGACCTGTCCCGTGCCCTCCAGGAGGTACTTATACGTGCACAGCTCGCGCAGGCCAATCGGGCCCCGCGCGTGCAGCCGCTGGGTGGAGCTGCCGATCTCCGCCCCCATGCCGAACTCGGCGCCGTCGGTGAAGCGCGTGGAGGCGTTGACATAGACGCACGCGGCATCGACCCCGAGCTGGAAGGCGCGCGCAGACCCCGTGTCCCGGGTGACGATGGCCTCGGAGTGCTTGCTGCCGTGGGCGTTGATGTGCGCGACGGCCTCCTCGACGGAGTCGACGACGCCGACGGCGAGGGTCAGCGAGAGGTACTCGCGGTCCCAGTCCTCGGCCTCGGCGTCACGCAGCTCACCCTCCAGGCCCGGGGCCAGCGCGCGAGCGCGTTGGTCGACCCGCAACTCGACGCCCTGGTCGGCCAGGGCGCGGAGCGCCCGGGGCAGGAAGGCGGCGGCAACGTCGGCGTGGACGAGCAGCGTCTCCGCCGCGTTGCAGACCCCGGGGCGCTGCACCTTGGCGTTGACGATGATGCGCTCAGCAGCATCGAGATCGGAATCGGCGTCCACGTAGACGTGGCAGTTGCCGGCCGCCGCATACATGACCGGGACCCGAGCCACCGCCTCCAGGGCCCGCTTGAGCCCCTCACCCCCTCGCGGGATGATGAGGTCCACGACCCCGGTCTGGGTGGCCAACGCGGTCAGCTCCTCGCGTCCCCCGCCGGCTACGAGATCGAGCGCCCCGTCGGGAAAGCCGCCGCTGCGCAGGGCGTCCCCGGCGATCCCCGACAGCACGGCGTTGGAGAAGTGAGCCGCGGAGGAGCCGCGCAGGACGATGGCGTTGCCCGCCTTGAGGGCGAGCGCGGCGGCGTCGATGGTCACGTTGGGCCGCGCCTCGTAGACGACGGCGACCACTCCGATGGGCACGCGGACGCGCCGCACGTCGATGCCGCTGGGCAGGCGGAAGCCGTCGATCACCTCCCCGACGGGATCGGGCAGCGCGGCGATCATCCGGAGCCCGGTCGCCATCGCCGCGATCCGCACGGGATCCAGGCGCAGACGGTCGACCAGCGCCGGGCTCAGGCCGGCGTCGAGACCCGCCTCGAGGTCGCGGGCGTTGGCCTCGAGGATCTCCTCCTCGCGCTCGAGCAGGGCCGCGGCGATGGCCAGCAGCCCGGCATCCTTGGTGGCGCCGTCGAGCGCGGCCAGCGCCGGGGTGGCGCGGCGCGCCGCCCGGCAGACGTCGGCGACGGTGGGGACGGTGACGGCCATCGCTGCACCCAAGGGTAGTGGCCTACCCGAGGACCAGGTAGTCCCGGTGCACCGCCTCCTCCCCGGCCCGTGGCAGCAGCTGGCGCACCGCCGCCGACTTCAGCCCACGGACGCGGCGCAGCTCCTCGGAGGAGAGGTTGGACAGTCCCTTGCCCACCCGGCCGTCGCCGGCCTCGACGATGTCCACGGCGTCGCCGGCGTCCCAGCTCCCGTCCAGCCCGATGACCCCGACGGGCAGCAGGCTCGTGCCGCCCTCGCGCAGAGCCCGCGCCGCCCCGGCATCGACCTCGATGCTCCCCCGTGCCGGCTTGGCGTACTTCAGCCACAGCTTGAAGCTGGAATGCCCCCGAGGCCGCGGGGCAAAGCGCGTGCCGACCGGACGCCCGGCCACGGCGGAACCGAGGTTGGCTGACCGCAGCCCGTTGGCGATCACCACCTCGATCCCGGCGGCGGTGGCCATGTCGGCGGCCACGACCTTGGAGCGCATCCCCCCTGAGCCCAGCGGCGAGGTGCCCGTGCCGATCTCCAGCTCACCGAGCGCACTGATGTCCTCCACGCGCTCGACGAGGCGAGCGTCGGGATTATCCCGCGGGTCGGCGGTGTGCAGGCCGTCGATGTCGGTGAGCAGCACCAGCAGGTCTGCTCCGATCAGGACAGCAACCTGGGCGGCGAGGAAGTCGTTGTCGCCGAAGGAGATCTCGTCGGTGGTGGTTGTGTCGTTCTCGTTGATCACCGGCAGTACGCGCCACGCAAGCAGGCGGGCCAGCGTCCGGCGCGCGTTGAGGTACTGCGCACGCGCGCTCATGTCGAAGAAGGTCAGCAGCAGCTGAGCCGAGACCACGCCCCGGGCGCGAAGGAGCTCGTCGTAGACGCGATAGAGCTTGCCCTGGCCAACGGCGCTGGCCGCCTGCAGCTCGTCGATGGCCCGGGGGCGCAGAGGCAGCTCGAGCAGGCGCATCCCCCGGGCGATCGCCCCGCTGGTCACGATCACCACCTCCTGGCCGGCGCCGTGCAGCGCGGCCACCTGGTCGCCGACCCCCTCCAGGATGTCGAGGCGCAGCTCGCCGCGCTCGTCGGCGACGATGCTCGATCCCAGCTTGACCACGATGCGCACGGCGCCAGTCTGACGCTCGGGCCCTTCTCCCCCGGGCGTGACCGCCGCCGTGCACGACGTCGGGGCCGGGTAGGGCGAGCCCCCCGGCCCCGATCCCTTGTCGCGCCGCCGACGGCGAGCGCCGGGGGGGCCGGCGGCGACCGGGGAGACCCGACAGCCCGTCACCGGCCGGCCGGTGACGGGCCGGCCCGGCTCAGCGCCGGCGGCGCGGTGCGCCCCGGCCGGTGACGGCCACGCGGGTCACCGGCGTTCCCGCGCCCCCGTGGAGGTCGTCCCCCCGCCACTGGGCCACGATGTCGATGCTGGAGCGCACGCCACCGAGCGTCGTGGAGAACGCCCCATCGGAGGCCACGGTGACCAACTGCTCAGACCACCGGCCACCCAGCGGGCGCCAGGCCACCTTCACCGTCTCCCCTCCGGCCGCCGGCGTGAGCCGGCCGCCGACGTGGATCCGGCTGCCGGCCCGGCGCAGCGCCGCCGCGCTGCGGCGATGAGGCCCGACAGCGAGGGTCAGCGACGACGACGCCGGACTGCGACCGCCGTTGGCGGTGGCGAACAGCTCACCGCCGGAGTCCAGCGCGTAGTCGGCGCCCTCGCCGGCGATGACCCCGGCGATGCTCTGGGGACCGATGAGCTGGGGCTGGAAGGAGTGGCCGCCATCAACGGTGCGCAGCACCTGCGTCCCGCCCACGCCGAAGAGTCCCTGATCGGCCGTGGCCACGTAACCGACACGGACCGACGAGAAGCTGAGATCGCTGATCGCACCGGTACCCAGCCCGTTGACCTCACTCCAGGCCCGACCGCCGTCGCTGGTGAAGAACAGCCGCGAGCCACTGGCGGCATAGCCGGTGGTGGCACTGATGAAGCTCACCCTCTCGATCGCGGTCCGCCTCAGCGGCGGGGCGACGAACCTCCAGGTCCGGCCAGCATCGGTCGAGACGATGACCCCGCTGGGACCCTCGGCGACGAGGGCGCCACCGGCCACGGCGCCCGAGGACAGCGACAGCCGCGAGATCCGTGCTCGGGCGCCACGCAGGCGCCGGCGACCAACCCGCCGGGCGGGCGCGAGGACCACCGATCCCCCCACCGGAGCAAAGCTGGCTCCGCCGTTGACCGAGCGCAGAAGCCCCTGGGGACCGACCAGGACGACGACGAGCGGCGACGACGCGAGCACCGCACTCGGGACCACATTGGTTCCCTTGTCCAGGATCCCCCAGCTCGTGCCGCCGTTGACCGTCCGCCGCAACGTCCCGCCCGCGTCGAGCGCGAAGCCGATCTGGGCTGAGGGGAAGGCCACGTCGGTGAGCGGCGCGGTGGTGGGGACCTGCAGGGCTGTCCACGTCCCCCCGCCGTCACCCGTGGAGGCCAGTCGCCCGCGGTCCCCCCCGGCATAGGCCTGCCTCACCGAGGCACCCCGGCGTAGGAAGGCCAGTCCGGCGGGCAGGCTGCTCGAAACCGCCGTGGGGAAGGTCGACCCACCGTCGTCGGAGAGCACGGTGGCTCCGCCGTCGCCGACGGCCACCGCCCGGCTCGCCGTGGCAAAGGCCACGGCGAAGAGCTTGCGACTGGACGGCGTGACCAGGGTTCCGGTGCCACCGCCGTCGGTGGTCCGGACCAGCGTTGTGGCGTCCCGGGTGGAGATCAGGCAGGTGCTGGGGTCACTGCAGGCGATGTGCAGCAGCGACGGCGTCGCGCTTCCGGCGGGCAGGGCGAGCGGGCGGGTCGCCCAGCTCGCACCCCCGTCGGTGGAGCGAAGCAGTCTCGCCCCATCCCCCACGGCATAGGCGACGGTCGGGGTGACGAAGGTGATGCCGCTCAGGGGCTGCGACGCGGTGGCCACCTGCGTCCAGGATCCGGCCCCGTCGGTGGTGCGGTAGATCCGTCCCGATCCGGGCGCCCCGGTCACGGCGAAGCCCGTGGTCGGCGAGGTGAAGTCGATCTCGGCGGCGCTTGCCCCGTTGAGGGGGACCGCCGTCCGGGCCGCCACCGTGTGGCCGGCGTCCTGGGTCAGAAAGATCGAGCCGTCGGTCTGCTCGACGTAGCCGGTCATGGCGCTGGTGAAGGAGAACGAGACGGTCTTGGTCTGACAGTCGGTCTCGGACTCGTTGATCGGCAGGCGGGTGAAGCTCGCACCGGCGTTGGTGGACTCTCTGACACTGCACCCGCCTCCGACCACCACCGTGCTCGGATCGACCTCACGCAAAGTCAAGAAGCTGCTGACCGTCCCGCTGGCCAGCCCGGCCCAGGTCACGCCACCGTCGTCGCTGCGCAGCACGGTGCCAAACGCACCCGCCGCGTAGCCGCGCGAGCCGATGAAGCTCACCGCGTTGAGCGTCTCGCCCTGGGGCGTCGGGTTGCCCCACGCCCAGCCCGAGTGCCCCACCGACACCGGCGCAGCGTGCGCGCCGGAAGCGACTGTGAACAGCATGATTCCAAGCAGGGTGAACCCTGCGCCGGTCTTGGCTCGCATATGACTCTCACCTTTCTCCGACCGCCCTCCCAGAGGCGTCCGGCACGGTTGCCTGATGCGACAACGGGCTCAGGCGATGAAAGGTGTGACCTTTCTCAAATTGACAGAGACCCGGGGCCGATGCGGGTCGCTGCTAGGCGGGCGCCTCGGGGTCGAGCTCGAAGAGCCGACCGGCGATCTCGACCTCCTCTCCGGGTTGGAACCCCCGCGCCTCCAGGGCAACGATCACCCCGGCCCCGATCAGGCGCCGTTCCAGGTATGCCATGGCCTCCTCGTTGTCGGGGTCATAGCGCGCGACGAGACGCTCGACGCCGCGGCCGCTGACCATCCAGCGACCATCCCCCGCCCGCCGGACGGCAAGGCGCCGGTCGGCGGCAGGCGCAAACAGGCGGTACTCGGGCAGCGCGTCGGCTGAAGCGACAGTCCGGCGATCGGAGGCGCTGGGACCGTGTCGGAGACCATCACCGGCGGCTATGAGGGCGAACAGCCGGAGCGTCAGGGCCTCGATCCCCGCGCCGGTGGCGCTTGAGGTGATGAGGACCGGGGCCTCCCCCAGCCGCTCGCGCCACTGGTGCGCGGCCGCCTCGGCCTGCCGGGCCGGCGTAAGGTCGGCCTTGGAGAGGGCAACAACGCGGGGGAGCGCGGCGAGGCGGGGATCGTGGGCCGCCAGCTCGGCCTCGATGGTCTCGTAGTTGGCGGCCGGGTCGCTGCCGTCCAGCGGCGCGAGGTCGAGCACGTGGACCAGCAGCTGGCAGCGCTCGACGTGGGCCAGGAACTCGTGTCCGAGACCGGCCCCTGAGCTGGCGCCCGCGATGAGGCCCGGAATATCGGCCAGGACGAGCTGACGGCCGTCGAGCTCGATGGTGCCCAGCACCGGCTCCAGCGTCGTGAACGGGTAGTCGGCGATGCGCGGCCGGGCCCGGGTCATCCGGGCCAGGAGTGAGGACTTGCCGGCGTTGGGCACCCCGACCAGGCCGATGTCGGCCAGCAGGCGCAGGCGCAGCTGCAGGGTGCGCTCCTCGCCCTCCAGGCCCCGCTCAGCGAAGCGGGGCGCCTGACGGGTCGGGCCGGCGAAGCGCTTGTTGCCGCGCCCGCCCGAACCGCCCCGCGCCACCACGGCGCGGGCACCGGGATCGACGAGGTCGTGGCGCGAGCCGTCGTCGGAGACCACGGTGGTCCCCGGCGGCACGCCAACCTCGAGCCTGGCGCCGTCGGCGCCGTGGCGCAGGGCGCCCTGACCGTGACCGCCCCGGCCAGCCCGAAAGTGGGCGCGACGGCGGAAGCTCTGCAGGTCGCGCAGCGAGTCGTCGCAGCGCAGCACCACGTCGCCCCCGCGGCCGCCGTCACCACCGTCGGGGCCGCCTCGCGGCACATGGGCCTCGCGACGGAAGCTCATCGAGCCGTCGCCGCCCCGTCCGGCCCGAATGAAGATCGTGGCGCGATCGGAGAGCATCGAGGCCCATCGTCGCAGCGCGGGACGCCGGGCTCGTGCCCCGACCGGGACCGTGGCGCCCGGTGCGCTAGGGTCGCCGGCCGTCGTGGCCGATCCCGTCCTGCTCATCACCGGCGCCTCGACCGGCATCGGCGCGGCAACCGCCCGCCACGCCGCCGGGGCCGGCTACCGCGTCGCCCTGGGCGCGCGCTCCGAGGAGAAGCTCAACGCGATCACCGCCGAGCTGGGCGGGGTGCAGCGGGCCATCGCCGTACGCTGCGACGTCACCGAGCTCGCCGACCTCCAGACGCTGGCCCAGCGGACGCTCGAGGCGTTCGGGCAGATCGACGCCGTCTTTGCCAATGCCGGCTTCGGCGGCCCGCGCGGCTTCGAGGCCGGCTCCCCCGAGGACTGGCGGGCCATGGTCCTGACCAACGTGCTGGGCTGCGCCTACACCATCCGCGCCACGCTCCCGGCGCTGCGCGAGAGCCGGGGTCACGCGGTCCTGACCAGCTCGGTCGCCGGCCGGCGACCCCTGAAGGGCTCCTTGTACTCGGTGACCAAGCACGCGGTCACGGCGATGGGCGAGGCTCTGCGCCAAGACGTCGACGGGTCGGGCATCCGGGTGACCCTGATTGAGCCCGGAATGGTCGACACGCCGTTCTTCGACGAAAAGCCGACCGACGCCCTGCATGCCGACGACATCGCCGAGGCCGTGATGTTCGCCCTCACTCGGCCGGCCCATGTCGACGTCAACGAGATCCTCGTCAGGCCGACGGCGCAGTCCGGCTGACCGCCGCGCTCAGAGCCGCGCGGCCGGCTGACTGATGCTCTCGAGGCTCTGAGCCCGGGGCCGGGCCACAGGCTCAGCGGGTGACGACCAGCCTCGCCGTCATGTTCGCGTGGATGGTGCAGACGTAGGTGATCGTCCCCGGCGCCCTCGGCGTGAAGCGAAAGCTCGCCCCCTTGGCCAGGGAGGCGGACCGGAAGCTCGCGCCCGCGGTCGCCGTCACGTTGTGGACGAACGGGTCAGCGTTGGTCCACACGATGGTCTGACCGACCTTCGCGGTCAGAGTGGGGGGCGAGAAGGCGGTGTTGCGCAAGGTCACGGCGACGGGCCCCGCAGTGCTCGAACCGGGCGAGGCCGCCTTCCGGGTGGGGCCAGCGGTGCTGGCCGGCGTCGTCGCGGGCTTGGACGCGCTGCTCGACGGCCTCGGGGCGGGGGACGGTGCGGACGTGGTCGGGCCAGGCGCCGTCGACGCTGGCCTCGACGCCACGGTGCGGTGGTGGGCCCGGCGCCGACGCCCGGGGGCCGCTCCGGACGGCCCGGTCGGGCCCGTCGCACTGGCCGGCCCGGTGGCCCCGGAGACCGATGACGCCGGTCCGGATGGACCGTTGCCCTGGGCCACGGAGCGGTCGCGGTGTGAGCCCCCGCCGCAGCCGCCCACGGCGGCGGTCAGCGCCACCGCCCCCACCGTCACCGCGCGTCGCACGCCCTGACGCCAGACCCTGAGCGCTGACTATTCCGCGGCGCTCACGGAGATGACGCGTCCGCGCCGGCCCTCGCTGAAGACCACGGTTCCCGGGCGCGAGGCGTAGATCGTGTCGTCGCGGCCGATGCCCACCCCGTCACCCGGGCGGAAGCGGGTGCCACGCTGGCGGACGATGATCTCCCCGCCGGTCACCGCCTGGCCGGCGAAGACCTTGACCCCGAGGCGCTTGGCGTTGGAGTCACGTCCGTTTCGGCTGGAGCCCAGCCCCTTCTTGTGCGCCATGGCTAGGCCTCCTCGGTGGTCGTCGTCGATTCCGGCGCGGCGGCCGGCTCACGCCTGGCGCCCGGCTCGCCCATGGCGGGCGCCGGCGTGGCCGCCGCCGTGGCAGCGCGACCGCCGTCCCGGGCCCGACCCGAGCCACCGTTCAGGGCGATGTCGCCAATCTCCAGGCGGGTGAGGGACTGGCGGTGTCCGGCCCGGCGCTTGTAGCCGCGCTTGGGCTTGTACTTGAAGATGCGGATCTTGGGCCCGCGCTCGTGCCCAACGACGGTGGCCGACACCGACACGCGTCCCAGGCCCTCGGCGTCGAGCACGACATCGTCGTCGCCGCGGTAGAGCAGCGGCTCCAGGGCCACCGTCTCGCCGACCTCGACGGCCAGCTTCTCGACGAGCAGGGTCTGGCCGGAGTGCACGCGGTACTGCTTGCCGCCGGTGCGGACGATGGCGTAGGTGGGCGTGGGCATCGGGGCGCGGGAGGTGGGTCGATCAGGCCTCGGCAGGATCAGCCGCGGCGCGCGGGCGACGACGGCCACCCCGGCGGCCACGACGCCGAGCGGGAGATTGTAGGCCATCGGCGTCGTCGTTCGGAGCGGCGGCGGCGCCCTGGCCAGGTCCGGCTCCGTCGCCCCCGGGCTCGTCGACCAGCGTAGCGATCGCCGCCGTGCGACCGACCTCCTCGATGCGCACCAGGCGCTTCTGGCCGACGTGGGTGCCCCCGCCCACCACCGAGATGATGTAGCCGTCGACCTTGGCCACCGCGTCGTCTACGGCGTACATGTGAGGCTCGACGATCTCGACGTGGACCTCGTCGCCGACGGAGAAGGGCACCGCCCGGGTGGCCACCTCCTCGGCCGAGCCCTCGAGCAGGATGTCCCAATGCTCGGCGGGGAGCCCCTCGGAGCCCTCGAAGTGAAACAACGACCCTGTCTCGGCCTCCAGCGCGTGCAGCGCCCGGCCGCCGTTACCGGTCAGCTGGGAGGAGACGCGCGGGTTGACCTGGATGAGGTAGGCCTCCGGCCCCTCCGACCCACGCTCGCGGGCCAACCGCCGCAGACGGCGCTCGAGCTCGTGGGCGATGGTCTCCTCGGAGCGGATGACCCCCTCGCCCGCGCAGGTCGGGCACGGCCGCGTCATGATCTCCCGCACCCCGTCGGTCACGTTCTGGCGGGTCATCTCGACGAGCCCGAGCTTGGAGATGTCGGCGGTGAACGTCTTTGTGCGGTCCTCGTCGAGGGCCTGGCGCAGGGTCTTGAGCACGGCCTCCCGGTTGCGCCCGCGCGCCATGTCGATGAAGTCGATGACGATGATCCCGCCGATGTCGCGCAGGCGCAGCTGACGGACGACCTCCTCGGCGGCCTCGAGGTTGGTCTTGGTGATCGTGTCCTCCAGCCGGGCGCCCTTGCCGCGACCGATGAACGACCCGGAGTTGACGTCGATGACGGTCAGCGCCTCGGCGTAGTCGATGATCAGATAGCCCCCCGACGGCAGGTCCACCCGCCGCGAGAGCGTGCCCGAGAGCACCTCCTCCACCCCGAAGCGCTCGAACAGCGGCTCGTCCTCAGCCCGCTCGTCGTAGAGCTCGACGCGGTCGACGAGCTCGGGCGCGGTCCGGGCGAAGAAGGAGGTGAGCCGATGGTGCTGCTGGGCGTCGTCGACAACCGCGCGCTCGAAGTGGGCGGCGAAGATGTCGCGGACCACGCGCACCGAGAGATCGGCCTCCTGGAAGACCATGCTCGGCGCCGAGCTCTCGGCCACGCGCTTGGCCAGCACCTCGTTGAGCTTGAACAGGTACTGCAGCTCGCGCTCGAAGTCCCGGCGCTTGGCGCCGTGGGCCGCGGTGCGGATGATCGCCCCGCCGCCCCCCAGGTCCAGCGCCTTGGCCTCGCCGCGCAGCCGGTCGCGCTCGGCGTCCTCGAGGCGCCGGGACACGCCGACACCCTCGCCGGTGGGCGCGAAGACCATGTAGCGCCCGGCGATGGTCAGCTCCATCGACAGCCGGGCGCCCTTGGTCTTCAGGGGATCCTTGACCACCTGGCAGACCACCGCCTGGCCGGGCTTGAGCAGATCAGCGATGCCCTGGCCACTGCCCCGGCCGCGCCCGCGGCGGGGCACCTCGACCCCCGGCAGGACGATGTCGTCGACGTGGAGGAAGCCGTTCTTCTCCAATCCCACGTCGACGAAGGCGGCCTCGAGCCCGGGAAGCACGTTGTCGACCCGGCCCTTGTAGATGTTCCCGACGATCGAGCGCGACCCTCGCCGCTCGATGTACAGCTCAGCGACCCGGAAGCCCCGGGTCGGGGCGGACCGGCGGCGACGCCGCCGGATGGCCGCGGTGGACGCCGGGTCGCCCTCGGCCTCGAGCAGCGCGACACGGGTCTCTCCACGGTCCACGCTGACCAGCACTTGCTTCTTCAAGGTGATACCTCATGTTCATCCGAGGGCCAGGAGTCGACCCTTGTTGGCGGCCGCGGCTCGTCCCTGCACATAAATCGATTGCAGGAGGCCAGCAGCCAGAAAGGTGACGAGCACGGAGGACGGTCCGTAGCTCATGAGCGGCAGGGGCACGCCCGTGATCGGCATGATGCCGACGGTCATGCCCGCGTTGACGATGACCTGGAAGAGCAGCATCGCCACGATCCCCCCGGCGACCAGCGAGCCGTAGAGGTTCTTCGCCAGGGTGAGTATTCGCAGGCCGCGCCAGATCAGCAGCGCATAGAGCGAGAGCACCAGGGCAGCGCCGACGAAGCCGAAGCGCTCACCGACCACGGCGAAGATGAAGTCGGTGTGGTGCTCGGGAAGAAAGTTCAACCGGGTCTGAGTCGCCCCCGCCTGGCCCCGCCCGGTACGCCGGCCCGCCCCGATGGAGATCTCGGACTGGGCCTGCTGGTAGCCCTGCTTGCGGGGGTCCTGGGTCGGGTGCAGGAAGTTGGTCAGCCGGTCGACCTGATAGGGCTTGAGCAGGCTCACGCCGGCCGCCGGGGCGACGGCCAGGACCAGGGTGATGGCCACGGCGCCCAGGGCGAACAGCGCGGCGAAGTGGCGAGCGTCGGCCCCGGCCACGAAGAGCACGGCCAGGGCGATGATCACGTAGACCAGGCCCGAGCCCAGATCGGGCTGGACGAAGACGAGCATGGCCGGTACCAGGGCCAGCAGCATCGTCCGGGTGGTGGTGTCGCGGTCGCCCAGCTTGCGCACCCGGTCGACGACGAAGGCCGACAGGGCGAGCACGAGCAGCAGCTTGCCCAGCTCGGAGGGCTGGAAGCGAAACAGGGGGAAGTCGATCCAGCGCTTGGAGCCGCGGGTGGCCGCTCCGAGGCCCAGGACGAGCACGATGGGCGCGAGCATCAGAGCGTAGATCCCGTACTTCCACTCGCGCAACCGCGAGTAGTCAAAGCGGCTGAGGCCGAGCATGAGCACGGCGCCCAGCGCGCAGGCGAAGCCCTGGCGGGTGACGTAGTAGTCAGGGCGCCCGTGGATGTCGGTCCGGGTCGCCCCGCCGATGGTCACCAGCGAGCAGACCGTCAGCCCCACGACTGCCGCGAGCAGCAGCCAGTCCAGCCGCACGCCAAGGCCGGCGCCGAGCCGGGGGCGCTGCACCTCGTCCAGCGATCGGGGAAGGGAGAAGGCGTTCATCGGGTGGTGGAGGTGCCGGCGACGAACTTCGATGCCGCCCCGACCCACTTGGAGAGGATCAGCCGGGCGGCCGGAGCGGCGGCCTGGGCACCGAAGCCGCCGTTCTCGATGGTGGCAGCCACGACGAGCGGGCCGAAGCGGCGCCCGTGCAGGACGCCCCCGTTGACCCAGCAGACGTACCATGACTGGTCGCCGTGGGGCGGGCGCTGGGCGGTCCCGGTCTTCCCGAAGACCGGGACGGGGAAGTCGCCGAACACGTCGTAGCTGGTTCCCCCCGGCTGGCTGGCGGCGTCGTGCAGCCCCTGGCGGATGGCCGAGACCCCCGACGGCAGAGTGACGTGGTGGGATGCCGGGACGTCGAGCTTCTGGACCACCGCACCGCGATTGTCGTCGACCTCCATGGCCAGGTGCGGGCTGACCACGGTGCCGCCGTTCTGAAGCGTGGAATAGGCCACCGCCATCTGCAGCGGCGTGGCCTGCAGGTCGCCCTGGCCGACGGCCAGGTTGACGCTGTCGCCCACCGACCACGGCCGCCCGTCGGAGAACAGCGGCGCGCCGCCCGCGTTTCGGCAGTGCAGTGAGGCGTGACCGTAGCGCTGCTCGCAGTCGCTCTGCGCCTTGTCGATCCGCGCCCGCCAGGCGCGATCGGGGACGTTGCCGTTGAGCTCGCCGGGCAGGTCGATGCCGGTGGGCTGGCCGAGCCCCAGACGGTGGGCCCAGTGCGCCAGCGGCTCGGAGAGGTTGCCGTTGAGCTTGGCGCCCACGGTGTAGAAGTAGACGTCGGAGGAGACGCGAAGGGCGTTTATCAGGTCGACGGAGCCGTTGGCCACCTTGCCCGAGTTGCAGAACTGGCGGTTGGAGATCGTGATGCAGCCGCCGTCGTCCACCGTGTAGCCGGGGGCGATGGCACCGGAGGCCAGCGCCGCCGTGGCGGTGATCGGCTTCATCGTGGAGCCGGTCGGGTAGGCGCCGGCGATGGCGCGGTTGTACAGCGGCGCCGGGTCCTGCTTGGCCAGGCGGTCGAAGGTGCTCTGGCTCAGCGGCCGGGAGAAGATGTTGGGATCAAAGCTCGGGTAGGAGGCGACGGCCAGCACCTCGCCGTTGCGGGGATCGAGGGCCACAGCGCCGCCGGCGTCGCCGGTGCCCTGGCCGATCGTCGTGCTCAGCGCCTGCTGGGCGGCGCGCTGGAGTGAGAGGTCGATGGTCAGCTTCACCTGCTGGCCCTCGGTGGGCCTGGTCCGCGCGATGGTCCCCTTGGGCTCGCCCAGGGCATCGATCTGGACGCTCTGGGCGCCGTCCTGGCCCCGGAGGTAGTGGTCGTAGGTGCGCTCGATGCCGTCCTGGCCCACGACGGTCCCCAGGGGCACCCCGCGGTAGTGGGAGGTGTCCTTGAGCTCCCCGGGGCTGACCTGGCCCACCGTGCCGAAGAGCTGGGCGGCGAGGTCTGTGTGGGGATAGTTGCGGGTGAAGATCGGGTTTATGACCACCGCCTGCTGGAGCTCGGCCTGGTGCTCGGCGACGTAGTTGTAGACGCTGGGGGTGGCGTCGGTGCTCAGGGTCACGGCGGCGTAGGGAAGCCCGTGGGCGGGATCTGTCTTGTCGCGCACCGCGGCATCAATCCGTGCCGCGGGAAGCCCGAGGACGCGCGAGAGCCGCCCGTACAGCGCGGCCCGAGCCGGGCCCGGCGGCGGCAGCATCTGGGGGTCGATCTGGATGGCCTCGGCGTGCCGGTTGGCCACCAGCACCTTGCCGTGGCGGTCGACGACGAGTCCGCGGGGGGCCTGCACGCGGATGTCGCGCACGCGGTTGCCGTTGGCCTGGGCCAGGTACTGATCGCCGGAGAGAACCTGCAGGTACCAGAGCCGGAAGAACAGGATGGCGAAGAGCGCCAGGGCCACCCCGCCGAAGAGCGCCACCCGCAGCGCGAGCTGGGGCGTGATCGGCGGGCGGCGATCCTCGAGGGGCTGGATCACGGGCGCGGATTTGCGGGACGGGCCACTAGAGGCGACCCCGGGTCAAAGGGCTCAGGCCCCGGCTGGCGTAGGCCCGGCGCCGGCGGCGGCGCTCGTCGGGCAGGGTGGCGCCCAGGGCGCGACGCACCGCGGCGTACACGGGCACGGCCAGCAGCGTGTTGACGATCACCCCGACGACGATCTGGCGCAGCAGCAGCCAGGAGACCGGAGCGTTGACCCCCAGCGAGAACTCGATGAGGGCGAAGCCCACGGCGACCGTGAGGGTGGCCGCCGCCCCGCCGGCGAGGGCGACCAGGGTGCCGTCGGGGTCGCGCAGCTCGCGCAGGCGCCCGGCCCCGTAACCCACCACGATGTAGAGCAGCGAGGTGATGCCCAGCGTCTGGAGCAGGGCGGTGTCGACGAACAGCCCCATGGCAAAGCCCATGGCCGCCCCGGTGATCGACCCGGACAGCAGCCCGACGGTCATCACCACCAGCGGCCCGAGGTCGGGCGGGACGCCGAAGATCGTCAGCTGGGAGACGAAGACGATCTGGACGATGACCGTGGCCATCCCCAGCAGGGCGAGGCGGACGGGGAAGGCGAGCGACGGGCTCAGGGGGTCACGGAGGCGCGGGTGCCGAGGTCGGGGTTGGGACGGGTGAGAACCTGGACGTACTCCAGGCGCTTGACGTCGGCGAAGGGTCGCAGGTGGATGTTCTGGCCGACGGTGGCGTCGCCGGGATCCACCTGGGTGACCTCGCCGATGGGGATGTTGGGCGGAAAGAGCGAGTTCAACCGGCCGGTCGTCGTGCCGGCGGTGACCACGTAGTCGTGGGACATGACCTGGTCGCCCTTGTCGACGTAGTCGAGCAGCAGGTCGTCGGGCGCCCCGACCGCGGGGTGCATCACCCCGGTCGAGGTCCCGTGCGAGGCGTCCTGGCCGTTGCGGTAGACGACGCGGGCCGAGACCCCGGTGGTGTGGTCGGTGATCAGCGTGACCTGGGCCGCGTTGGAGGTGACCTGGGAGACGCGTCCGACGAGGCCGTCGGAGTCAACCACCGGCTGGTCGACGGCCACCCCGTCACCCGAGCCCTTGTCGAGCTCCAGGGTGGCGTACCAGATGGTGGGCGAGCGCACGATCACCCGAGCGGTGACCGGCTGGTAGCGCTCCAGGCCCGACTCGCGGTCGCGCACGGCAAGCCCGGTGAGCTGGGTGCCGGTGCGCGCGGCGGCGTCGGCCTGGACCAGCTGCTGGCGAAGCTGGGCGACCTGCTTGCGCAGGCTGTCACGCTCGGACTTGGCGTTGAACGTGTCACCGAACCAGCCGACCAGGTCACGAGCGGGCTTCAGGGCCCGGCTGGCACCGTTCTGCACGGGGGCGAAGATGGTCAGCACGCCCCGCTGCAGGGAGTGCAGGGCGCCGCCCACCGGCTCGCCGAAGTAGGCGGTGAGGAGCAGCAGCGAGAGCCCGACGAGCGCCCCGAGCACCGCCCGGCGACGGCGAATCCTCTTGTCGTTCATGGCGCGGGCTCCCCCGGAGCCGGCTAGCGCCGCGAGCGCCGGTTGTTGCGCGAGGGCCGATTCGAGCGGTGGATGGCCTCGAACTCCTCCAGCGACCGACCCGAGCCGACTGCCACGCAGGTCAGGGGTGACTCGGCGAGGTGCGCGGGCATCTGGGTCTCGTGGCGCAGGCGCTCGTCGAGGCCCTGGAGCAGCGCCCCCCCGCCGGCCAGCATGATCCCGCGGTCCATGACGTCGGAGGCCAGCTCGGGCGGCGTGCGATCGAGCGTCTCCTTGACGGCATCGATGATCTGCCCCACCGGCTCCTCCAGGGCCGTGCGGATCTCCTCGGAGGTGAGCACCACGGTCTTGGGCAGGCCCGAGACCATGTCGCGACCGCGAATCTCGGCCTGGACCTCCTCGGCCAGCTCAAAGGCCGAGCCGATCTCCAGCTTGACCTCCTCGGCGGTCTGCTGGCCGATCAGCAGCTTGTACTCCCGCTTGACGTAGGTGATGATCGCCTCGTCGAGCTCGTCGCCGCCGATCCGGATCGACTGGGAGACGACGATCCCCCCGAGGGAGATCACCGCCACCTCCGACGTGCCCCCGCCGATGTCGACGACCATCGAACCGGTGGGCTCGCCGACGGGCAGGCCGGCGCCGATGGCGGCGGCCATGGGCTCCTCGATGAGGTAGGCCTGGCGCGCCCCGGCCGACAGGCACGCCTCCTCCACCGCGCGCTTCTCCACCCCGGTCACCCCCGAGGGCACGCAGACCACGACGCGGGGGTGGGCCCAGCGGTTCTGGTGGACCTTCTGGATGAAGTGGCGCAGCATCTCCTCGGTCACGTCGAAGTCGGCGATGACCCCGTCCTTGAGCGGGCGGATGGCCGAGATGGTGCCCGGGGTCCGCCCGAGCATCCGCTTGGCCTCGATGCCCACGGCGTGGACCTCCCCGGAGCGCGAGTCGACCGCGACGACCGAAGGCTCGGAGAGCACGATGCCGCGGCCGCGCACGTAGACGAGGGTGTTGGCCGTGCCCAGGTCGACCGCCATGTCGCGGCCCCCGAAGCCGGTCAGGTAGGTGAAGATGCCCATGGCGGGAGGGAGGCGGTGTCATCCGGCGGAGCGCGCGAACCGGCGGTCCGACCGCACGCGAAGGATGACCGCGGACCAGCCCCCTCGCCCCGGCGGCGGCTGACCGTCCGAGCGGCGGATTGTAGCGGAGCAACCCCCGCGGGCCCGGGCGTTGCAAGCGGGTTCTCAGCAGGCAGAATCAGCCGGCCAGCAGGCCGGGAACGAGGTCCAGCAGGGCCCCCACGGGCAGCCCGATCACCGTGGTGGGGTCGCCGCGGATCTCGCGCACCAGCGCGGCGCCGCGGCCCTGGATGGCGTAGCCGCCAGCCCGCTCGCGCCACTCCTGACAATCGAGATACCAGTCCACCAGCGCGGGGCCCAGCGCGCGGAAGCGGACATCGGCGCGCTCGACGTGCAGGCGCGGGGGCGCCCGACCGGGAAGCAGGGCAAGCCCGCTGAGCACCTGGTGGGTACGGCCCGACAGCCGCTCCAGGGTGCGCCGGGCGCCGGCGCGATCGGTCGGCTTGCCGTAGGGGACGCCGTCCACGGCGACGACAGTGTCCACCCCCAGCACCCAGGCTCCGGGACCGGCGCTCGCCGCCACGGCGCGGGCCTTGGCCAAGGCGTTGTCGCCGGCCAGCTCCACCGGCTCGCCTCGATCGCGCTCGAGCACGTCGGCCGGGGCCACCGTAAAGGCCACGCCCAGCCCAGCGAGCAGGGCCCGCCGCTGGGGCGACCGCGAGGCGAGCAGCAGCTGGGGCACCCGCGCGGCGGGCTCGCGAGCGCTCAGAGGTCGCCGAAGAAGAGTCCGGCCTCGCGCTGGGCCGACTCGAGGGCGTCGGAGCCGTGGACCATGTTCTGTCCCACCTCGAGGGCGAAGTCCCCGCGGATGGACCCCGGCGCGGCCTCCAGCGGATCGGTGGCCCCAATGGCCTGCCGGGCGGCGCGGACCGCCTCGTGGCCCTCCAGGATCATGGCCACCAGCGGCCCACCGGTGATGAACTCGACGAGCTCGCCAAAGAAGGGGCGCTCACGGTGCTCGGCGTAGTGCTCCTCGGCCAGCTCGCGTCCGACCTGCATGTGGCGCAGGGCGACGATGCGCAGGCCCTTGCGCTCGAAGCGAGCGATGATCTCGCCCGTGAGCCCGCGCGCGAAGGCGTCGGGCTTGACGAGGATGAGGGTCTGCTGCACTCAGGCCTTGGGGGCCGGAGCATCGACCGTGGCCTGCTCGGAGGTCGTGCCCTTGCGCGGGCGGCGGCGGGTCTTGGCCGCCCGGGCGGGCCCCGCGAAGTCGTACTCGCAGTAGGGGCAGACCTGCCAGGTGGGGTCCAGCGGCCGCGTGCAATGCGGGCAGGGGTCCTTGAGCTTGCGCCGGCAGCTCGGGCAGCTCAGAAAGTCGCGCTCGACGATGTAGTCGCAGTGGGGGCACAGGCGGAAGTCCAGCTCGTGCAGGCGAGCCTCGGCGGCCTGCATCTCCAGCTCGCGCTCGCGCACGTCGTCGAGGTACTCGGGCGGACGGACGACCATGTAGACCAGCGTGCCGACGAACGGGAACAGCGACGCCGCCGTCGCGCAGGCGACGAGCATCGGGTCCTCGATGCGGCGGCGGGCGTCGGCGTAGGTGCGGTAGACGAGCGCCAGCCACAGGACGATGAGGACGAGCAGCAGGAGGTTGACCGCCACGTCCAGCGAGCCGTTGGTGATGCCGAAGAGGGCGAGCATGAGCGCGCGAGTCTAGAGGCCTCAGTGGGGGTCAGTGCGCAGCCGGGTCACAGGAAGAGTCGTCCGAAGCCGTAGCCGATGGCGAAGAACACGAGGATCACCAGCGCCACGATGCCGGCCACGAAGCCGATCATCGTGAAGAAGTGTGGTCCGTCGTCGCGCATGGGGATTCGCCCTCAGATCCTCGACCCCTGCCCGGCGGCGACCGGCCGGCGCAGGTCGGCGAGCAGGTAGAGCGAGCCGGTGACCAGGACGCTGGCGCCGGTCGCCGCCGCCAGCTCCCGCGCGCGCCGCTGGGCGGCGCGCGGGTTGGCCACCAGCTCGGCCGGGGGTGCGCCCGCTCCGAGGAGCTGACGGGCGAGCGAGGCCAGGGTGCCCGGCGGCAGGGCGCGCGGGTGGGCCGACGCGGTGAGCACCACCGAGGCACAGTAGGGGAGCAGAGCGCCGAGCATCGCCGCCGCATCCTTGTCGTCGAGCACGGAGACCACGGCGACCAGGGGCCGGGCGCCGGTGACCTCGGGCAGGGAGGCCGACAGCGCCCGCATGCCCTCCGCGTTGTGGGCCCCGTCGTGGTAGGTCGGCGGATCATCGGCGACGCGCTCCAGGCGTCCGGGAACGCGGGTGGCGGCCGCTGCCTCGCGGACGGCCTCGGCGCTCAGCGGGCGACCCAGCAGGGTGGTGGCTGCGGCCCGGGCCACGGCGAAGTTGTCGCGCTGAAAGCCGCCCAGGGCAGCGAGAACGGGATCGGCGTCATCGGCGTGAGCGCGGATGATCGGCGCCCCGTGACGGGCGGCGGCGCGCTCGGCCTCGGCCTCGGCGTCGGCGTGCAGCGGCCCGACGACGAGGGCGGCGCCATCACCGAGGACCGCGAGCTTCTCCTGGGCGATGTCGCTCACGGTGGGGCCCAGCCAACGCTGGTGCTCGAGCCCGATGTTGGTCAGCACGACAACCGGGGCGCCGACGACGTTGGTCGCGTCCCAGCGGCCGCCCAGGCCGGCCTCGAGCACGGCGACGTCGACCCCGCGGCGGGCCAGCTCGGAGAGCGCGGCGCCGGTGAGCAGCTCGAACTGGGTTACCCGCTCGTCGGCCGGGGCGCTGCGCTCCACCAGTTCGGCCGCGCGCGCCGTCCGGGCGACCGCGGCGGCGAAATCGGCACCGTCGATGTCGCGCTCGCCGACCCGGATGCGCTCGGTGAAGGAGACCAGGTGGGGCGAGAGGTAGGCGCCGGTGCGCAGCCCCTCGCGCTCGAGCAGGGCGGCGATCATCCGCGTCGTCGAGCTCTTGCCATTGGAGCCCACCACATGGACGGCGCGGAAGCGGTCCTGGGGCCGGCTCAGAGCGCTGGTCAGCCGGCGCATGCGGTCGAGACCGAAGCGCATGCCGAAGCGCTCGAGGCCGAGCAGGTGGCGCTCGGCCGCCGCCTTGTCCCATCCCCCGGCGGTTTGGGGGTCGCGCCGGCTCACCCTGCGGCCAGCTCGATACGCAGGGACTCGAGCTTGTGGCGCTCGTGGGTCACCAGGTCGGCGGGCGCCTTGGCCACGAAGCCCGGGTTGGCCAGCCGGCCCTCGGCCCGGCCGATCTCGGTGCGCAGCCACGCCCGGCGCTCCTCGCGCCGGTGCTCGGCGGCGGCCAGGTCCAGCCCATCGCCGCCCAGCACCGCGACCGACCCTCCGGGGATGGCCACCGTGGTTAGCGCCTCGCCGTCCTCCGCCGACCAGTCCACCCGGGCCAGCTGGGCCACCGCCTCGGCCACCCCCCCATAGCCGTCGGCCTCCAGGCGGGCGGAGATCCGGGCGCGGGGCACGGCACCGACCTCCTCGCGCCAGGCGCGCAGGGCGGCGATGGCCTCCATGGCCCGCCCCACCTGGGCCTCGGCGTCGGGATCGATCAGCTCGGGGCGCACCGCGGGAGCCCGCGAAGCCGCGAGCAGGCCGGCCCCGCCAGCCGCGCCGTGGAGCTCCTCGGTGACGAACGGCACGATGGGGTGCGCGAGGGTCAGAGTCTCGGCCAGGAGATCCAGCAGGACGGCCGACACGCCCTCTCGGCGGTCGGGATCGGCGAGGCGCGGCTTGGCCCACTCCAGGTACCAGTCGCACAGCTCGCCGTAGACGAAGTCGTAGAGCCCGAGGGCGGCCTTGGCGAAGTCGTACCCGGCCAGGCGCTCGGCCAGCGCCTGCTTGGCGCGCTCACAGCGGGAGAGGATCCAGCGATCCTCCACCGTCTCGGGGGTGGCCGCGGCGTGGGCGTCGGGGTCGACGCGCAGGAGGATGAGCCGGGCGACGTTGAACAGCTTGTTGGTCAGCGCCTCGCCCTGGGCGACCTTCTCCTCGGAGAAGCGGACGTCCTGGCTGGAGCTCATGGCCAGCAGCCCGAAGCGCACGGCGTCGGCGCCGTAGGCCGGAAACGCGCCCCCGGCGCCGAACGCGGGCGGGCGCTGCCCGCCGGAGACCAGGTCGAGCGGGTCGACGCCGGTGCCCAGCGACTTGCTCATCCGGCGACCGTCGGGCGCCTGGATGACCGAGTGCACGTAGACGTCGCGGAAGGGGACCTCTCCGGTGAAGCGCAGCCCCATCATCACCATGCGTGCCACCCACAGGAAGAGGATGTCGCGGGCGGTGACCAGCACGTCGGTGGGGTAGAAGGCGGCCAGCTCCCGCGTCTGCTCGGGCCAGCCCAGCGTGGCGAACGGCCACAGCGCGGAGGAGAACCACGTGTCCAGCACGTCGGGGTCACGCTCCCATCCCTCACCATCGGGCCCCCTGGTGCCGACGTGGACCTCCTCGCCGCGGTACCAGACCGGGATGCGGTGCCCCCACCACAGTTGACGGGAGATGCACCAGGGCCTGATCCCCTCCAGCCAGGCCAGATAGCGCCGGCGCTGGCCCTCGGGATGGATGCGCACCCGGCCATCGCGCACGGCCTGCGCCGCGGGCAGGGCCAGCTCGTCCATGCGCATGAACCACTGCAGGGAGATCAGTGGCTCGATGCGCTCGCCCGAGCGGTGGGAGAAGGGCACCTCGTGCTCGTGGGTCTCCCGGGCGCGCACGCGACCCTCGTCCTCCAGCGCGGCCACCACCGCCTCGCGCGCCTCGAGCACGGGTAGCCCGGCGAACCGCGGTCCCGCGTCGGCGGTCATGCGCCCGTCCTCGCCGATCACCGCGAGCTCGTCCAGCCCGTGGCGGCGACCGATCTCGAAGTCGTTGGGGTCGTGGCCCGGCGTGATCTTCAGGGCCCCGGTGCCAAAGTCGGGCCGGACGTAGGCGTCGGCGATGATCGGCAGCTCGCGGCCGACCAGGGGAAGCACGCAGCGCCGGCCGATGAGGTGGGCGTAGCGCTCGTCGTCGGGATGCACGGCGACCGCCGTGTCGGCCAGCATGGTCTCCGGGCGCACGGTGGCCACGACCACCTCCCCCTCGGCGCCGGCCAGGGGGTAGGCGATCGAGTAGAGGGTGTCGGTGACCGCGCGCTCCTCCACCTCGAGGTCGGAGATGGCCGAGCGCGAGCCCGGGTCCCAGTTGACCAGGTAGCGGTCGCGGTAGATCAGGCCGTCGTGGTGGAGGGCGACGAACACCTCGGTCACCGCGCGTGCGTAGCCCTCGTCGAGGGTGAAGCGCTCGTCGTCGTAGTCGCACGACGCCCCGATCCGCTTGAGCTGGTCGACGATGCGCGAGCCGTGACGCTCACGCCACTCCCACACCCGCTCGACGAAGGCCTCGCGCCCGATCTCCTCGCGGCCCGAGCCCTCGGCCCGGAGCTGGCGCTCGACCTGGGTCTGGGTGGCGATCCCGGCGTGATCGGTGCCCAGGATCCACTTCGTGCGGGCGCCGTGAAGCCGGTGAAAGCGCGCCAGGGCATCCTGGATGGCCGAGTTGAGCGCGTGGCCCATGTGCAGCGCCCCCGTGACGTTGGGCGGGGGGATGGCGATGGAGTAGTTCTCCGCCGGAGTGCCCTCCGGGGCCGGGTGGTGCAGCCCGGAGGCCAGCCAGCGCTCGAGCACGCGCGGCTCGACCTCGGCCGGGTCGTAGCGGGTGCGCGATTCCAGGGCGGCGCGGTCGATCGGCACGGGCTCGGCAGTCTAGGAGCGGGCGGGGGCATGTCAGGCGGGCCCTGCCCCGGTTCGCGGCCCCCGCCTCCCTTTCAGGCCTGCGTGGTGGGCGCGGTCGCGGGTGGTGTCGGAAGGGGCCGCGTCCCGCGCCAGTCCCGCCTGACGGCTCGGTGCGTGGGGGGATGACCGCGGCGGGGCGCCGAACAACCGATGCGACCCGGTCACCGCCTGCTGAGCAAGCCGCCAGGTCCGGAGCTCGCGCCAGGGTTCGCAGATTACGTGTCACTACGTTGTAACCACCTCGGGGCTACTATAGGGGGATGGCAGCCAAGTCAGCCCCGTTCAGCGTGCGCATCTCCAAGGGCCTGGAGGCGCTCGTCGACCAGGAGGCGAAGCGGACCGGCCGCAGCCGGAGCGCCGTGCTGGAGACGCTGGCCAGCGAAGCAATGCGCATGCGGCTGTTTCCGGGAATCGCGTTTCGCGGCACTGACTGGGAGCGGCGCGCGTGGGTGATCGGGACCGCCCTGGACGTGTGGCAGGTCGTCGAGGCGCACCGGGACTTCGGCTCGGTGCAGCGGATGGCTGGCGAGGGGGCGGCGAGCGAGCGGCAGATCAGGCTTGCGCTGGCCTACTACGAGCGGTTCGGCGCGGAGATCGACGCCGCGATCACCGTCAACGGCCGCTCCCTCAGCCAGCTGCGCGAGGAGCATCCGTTCATCGCCGTCAGTGACGCCGCCTGACGCGCGGTGCGGCTGTTTCTCGACGCGCACATCTCCGGACCGCGGATCGCCCGCGCCCTGCGCGAGCGAGGCCACGACGTGCGCGCCGCCGACGAGGAGCGCGAGCTCGACGGCCTTCAGGACAAGCAGCTGCTCGAGCTCGCCGCTGAGGAGATGAGGCTCATGATCACCTTCGACGTCAAGGACTTCACGGTGATCGCCCGCTGCTGGGCGGAGGCCAGCCGGCCGCACGCCGGCCTGGGGATCGTCGTCGGAATCGACCACAGCGAGTTCGGCGCGATCCTCGACACGCTGACACGCGAGCTCGACGCGCGACCCGCGCCGTCTGACTGGACCGAGCTGACGCTGTTCATCTCACGCCCCCAGCCTCCCGCCCCAGACGCCGGATAGCCCGCCAAGCGACTGGAGGCCATCAGGCGGGCCTGCCCCGGTTCACGGCCCCCGCCTCGTGAGGCGTCCGTGGTGGGCGCGGTCGTGAGCGGGGTCGGAAGGGGCCGCTTCCCGCGCCAGTCCCGCCTTACGGCCCGTTGCGTGCGGGGATGACCGCGGCGGACGGCTCAGCCGGTCGGGCGCCGGCTCAGGCTCACACCGCGGGCAGGCGGGCCAGGCCGCGGGAGACGAGGTCGCGCTCGTCGCAGCTGACCAGCTCGGTGCCGAGGCCGTGGGCGGCCGCGACGTAGGCGGCGTCGTAGGCGCTGAGCTCGTGCTCGCGGATGAGCTGGGCGACGCGCTCGGCGAGCTGGGCGTCTGCGATCACCATCCGACCGTGGGCGGCAATCAAGCCGAGCCGGGCGCAGGCGGCGCCCAGCGGCCGCGTCGGCCCACACGCGGTCGGCCACGTTTGTCACCTCGTACCAGGCGAGGTCGACGCTGGCAAGATGCTCGCGGTCGAGGGTGCTGACACTGGCTCGGTAGTGGCGGTCTTCGACGTCCTCGGCCGCAAGCAGGACGCTCGCGTCGACCACGATCACCCCGGGCGCGACGCCTTCAGGATCTCGAGGCTCCTGCCCCCGTGGCCCGTGGCCTGCCCCGACAGCTCACGCATGCCGTCGGCCAGCAGGCGCGCATCGTCATCCAGCGCAGCCCGCGCGAAGTCGCGGAGGACGGCGCTACGCGAGAGGGCGCGCCGGTCTGCCTCGGCGTCGACGCGTGCCAGAAGCTCGTCGGGCAGTGAGATCATGACCTTCGCCACCGGATGAGTATACTTGGTAAGTGGGGTATCCATCTTACCGGCCTAGAATGTGGGGGTGGAGGTCGTGGCTGGCAGGCACTATCCCAGGTCGCTTGGCGAGTTCCAGGCGTGGTTTCGGAGTGACGCGGACTGCCTGGATTACCTG
>JAABUY010001563.1_pt1 | contig 30242 bp, 28 predicted proteins | sample 5560271 | NCBI WGS metagenome assembly JAABUY01 (sample SAMN10711886, study PRJNA513374) | rock metagenome | isolation source: Antarctica rocks | place: Antarctica: Victoria Land, University Valley | reverse complement strand
CCGGCTGCGGACGGGAGTGAGTTGGGGCCGGGCAAAGGAGGCGATCATCCGGCCCGCCGTGCGGCGCTACCTTGCCCATCCCTGGTACATCCTCCCTGCAACTGCGTAAGTCCTATGATCCTTCATCACACTGAAAACAGTATGCAAGCGTGAGGCCAGCGGACTTTGCGCTGACTCCACGCGTGCGTATTAGACACATGCCGGTTCGCGAACGGACTCGTGCTCCGCTTCGCTAACGACCGTTTTGGTCTCTGTCTCCTCAACGGGCCGCTTCAGGGTTAGGGCGAACACCGCGCCAATCGCACAGGCGACCGCGCCGACGAGCATTGCCTCCGTCAAGCCGCTGACGACCCCGCCGAGCACCGCGTCCTTGATCTGCAGCGCCAACACCGGGTCCGCGCCTGGGAATGCGCCGCCTCCCTTGCCGAGACTCGCGTTTGCAACGATCTGGCCCTTGACCGCATCCGGCACCGGCAGATTTACTACCGCGTTGGCGACATGGGCATGTGAGCGGTTAGCGAAAATTGCGCCGAGCAATGCGATACCGAAGACGCCGCCCAATTGCCGGTTCATGTTGAGGATACCACTGGCCACCCCCGCCTTCGTCCGCTCCACAGCGGCCATCGCGACAGCGGAGAGCGGTGACATCGCGAAGCCGATACCGATACCGATCATGACGAAGGAGGGCAAAAGATCGGTGTACGGGGAGTGCGCCGTCAGCCAAAGCCCGTCGAGCAGGAGGCCAAGGCCGACGAGCGTCAGCCCGGTGAAGACAATTGGTCGCCCGCCGAAGCGCCCGGTCAGTTTGCCGCCGAGCGGCGCGCTGAACATGATTAGCCCGGTTGTCGGCAGCGTGCGCAGGCCGGACTGGATCGCGGAGTAGCCAAGGATGTTCTGCATGTAGAGCGTCAGGAAGAAAATCGTGCCGAACATGCCGAAGGAGAGGACGAAGGAGATCACATTCGCAGCAGTGAAGGTCGTGGAGCGGAACATCCCGAAATCCACCATCGGATGCGTCTGCCAGTTCTCAACGAGGGCAAAAAGTGCGAGCAAGATGACCGTCGCCGCGAAAAGACCGAGGATGCGGCCGCTTTGCCAGCCCCACGTTTGGCCCTCGATCAACGCCAGTGTAAGGGCGAAGATACCGGGCGTGAGCGTCGCGACGCCGAGGTAATCTACCGATCGTGCGGCGTTCGGATCGGATGATTCCCGAACGACGCGCGAGCCGATCAGGAAGGCGGCGATGCCGATGGGGATATTGATGAAAAAGATCGCCTGCCAGTTGACGTACTCGACGAGCGCGCCGCCGACAATCGGGCCCGCCGCAAGCGCGAGGCCGGAGATACCCGCCCAGATACCGATTGCTTGCGCACGCTCCTTGCCAGTAAATGTGGCCGTGATGATCGAAAGTGTGCCCGGCATCATGATCGAGCCGCCGACCCCCTGCAAGACGCGGAAGAAGACCAGCATGCCGAGGTTCGGCGCGATACCGCAGGCGAACGAGGCGGCAGTGAAGATCGTCAAGCCAATCAGGAAGACCCGCTTGCGCCCGAAGACATCACCGAGTTTGCCCATCGTCACCATCAGGACGGCAAGCGAGAGCGTGTAGCCATTGACGATCCATTCCAGAGCGGAGGTCGTCGCACCGAACTTCTGCTGGATCGTCGGCAGCGCGACATTGACGACCGTGTTGTCCAACATCATCATAAAAAGCGCGAAACACATCGCCCCGAGCGTCAGCCATTTGGAGCGATTCTCCTCCTGCGCCGCCGTGCGGGGGATAGATGCAACTGCGACTGCCATGCGTTCCTCCTGTTTCATCTGCCACCACAACCCATGCGTCGGTGGTAGGCTCATTGTGCAACCAGCCAACACGCATCACATTGGCCGCACGAACGGTTTTTCCATTGCTGCCCGGAGGGGTGCGCATCCCCGCCGAACGGAGGGGAGAGCAATCTGCGGGATTACAGCGGTCTGTGTAATTACTGCTCCTGTGGTACTCTCTCCCTGTCTGGGACGCACCTGTTCGCGGTTGGGACGTGGGTCGCATCGTTTCTTCCTTCGTCCGACCATCACGTCCTCCGTTCCTGGCTCACACGAAATACCCGGAACGTCTTTCCCAGATGTCCAGCCATCCAACCCAACATTTTCGCCTTCCATCACGGTTTCGGTGTGTCCGGGGGATCGAACTCCACCGCGACGGGTGAGCGGACGAGCACGTCAATTGCGAGCCAGAGGCTCCGCACATGGCGAAAGCAGAGAAGGGGCAGCGCGATCGCGAAGAGAAATCCGAGTCCGATCTCTAGCGCGAGCGCGTGCGGATAGAGATAGGCGAGCGGCGCGACGATGAAGAGAATCGGCAAGCTCGCTACCGCGTAATTGATGACGGCGGTATTCGTGAAGTAGCCGACTTCTCGCTCAAAGTGGAAGCCGCACTGCGCGCAGTGCGTCAGCATCGTGAAGCGCCGGAAAAGTCGCCCCTGCCCACAGATCGGGCAGCGCAGCCGGAGCCCCCACCGCACCACCGTTATCCCGGATGTTTGTGATGGAGCAGTGCGAGGTTCCATGTGAAACACACTCTTTTACGACGAGCGGACTTCCCGCGCCAGACCATTGCGGACGGCATAAACGGCGGCCTGCGTGCGGTCGGCGAGTGCGAGTTTGCCGAGGATGTTCGCGACATGTCCCTTCACCGTCGTCTCGCTGATCGAGAGTTCGCGCGCGATCTGCTTGTTACTCCGCCCCTCGGCGAGTAGGGCGATCACGTCCCGCTCGCGGTCGGTGAGCGTGGCGGCGTGGTCTGGGGCGGGTTTCGGGCGAGTGGCGAGACCCATCAGCATCCGCGCCGCGTCCGGGTGGAGTTGTGGCTCGCCTCGCGCCGCGCCGCGCACCGCCTTGATGAGGTCGTCCGCCTCGACCTCTTTGAGGAGGAAGCCGACCGCGCCCGCCTGGATCGCCTCCGCGACGCGTCGGTCGTCGAGGAAGGTGGTGAGGACGAGCACCTGTGTCTCCGGGTGCGCGGCCTTGATCGCGGTAGTCGCCGCAATGCCGTCCATTTCCGGCATCACGAGGTCCATCAGCACGACATCCGGCGCGAGCGTCGCCGCGAGTGCCACCGCCTCGCGCCCATTCTGCGCCTCCCCAACCATCTCCATATCCGGCTGAACGAGCAGAAACATCCGTAGCCCCTGCCGCACGACGCTGTGGTCGTCCGCGACGAGGACACGAATCTTCTTCTCCGGAGACTGGGCTGCGCTGCTCATCCGCTACCTCGATTTTCTTTCTCGTTAGGACATATGCAGTTAGGACGATTTTCTTAGTGGCGGCGGGCTTTAGCCTGCCACAGAGAAGTAGGCTAAAGCCCGCCGCCACCGATTCCTCTCACGCACTGCGTTACTCCTACTCGTAGTGATGCGCATGTCCGATGCCAGAGAAGTTTTGCCGCCGCAACGCTCTTTTCGGCTCTTTCGAGTAGTTCGCGCTGGTCTTCCGTCACAGCATCACCACTCCTTCCCGCCGGATATTCCGCAGGAGTGGGCCGTTGCGATTCGTGAAGCGCTCTTCATCCATGAAGATGCAACTGATCAGGATGCACTCATGCGCGCACATCAGGTCGTAGAGCATGTCGCCCGTTCTCTGCCATTCTTCCACAGTATCTATCGGTCCGGCGGGGACGACGAGGACGTCACTATCCGAACCGGGTTCGGCATCGCCGCGCGCCTGCGAGCCGAAGAGGACGAGCTGCTTCAACCGCGCGCCGTAGCATGCTTCGAGCAGCCCGCGCAGTTCGGAGAGGATGGTTTGTACCTGCGTTTCCATCGCCTATCCTCACGCGAATTGCGGCTGTGCGGCGGGGATCGCGACGCGCGCGGTGATGATTGTGCCCGCGCCCGGCACGCTCGCGATCTGGAGCACGCCGCCGATGCGCTCGATCCGCTCCCGCATACCCGGCAGGCCGAGATGGCCGGGTTGCGGCTGATGCCCCGCGCGATCAAAGCCGCGGCCATCGTCCCGTATCGTCAGTGTGGCAGTCCCATCGCGGATGTCAAGCGCAACGGCGATCTCCTTCGCCCGTGCGTGCTTGAGCGCGTTGCCCACGGCCTCGTTCGCCACCCGGAATAGCGCTTCCTCCAACGGCAACGGCAGCCGTTCTTCCGCGCCCGTCGCGGCGAACGCGAGCGCCGGGCCGTCGCGCCGTTGCAGGGACTCAATGTGCCGCCGGAGCGCCTCGACGAGCCCTTCCTCCTCCAGTGCAACGGGCCGTAACTGGAAGAGGAGCGCGCGCATCTCGGCCAGCGCCTCCCGGGAGAGCCGCCGCAGTTCATCGAGGCTCCGCTTCGCCTCCTCGGGCTGCACATCCCAGAGGGCGGGGAGGACTTGTGCGAGGAGGCTCATCGAGAAGAGCGACTGCGTGACGCTATCGTGCAAATCCCGCGCGAGGCGGTGCCGCTCCTCCAATGCCGCCGCCTGCTGTGCCTGCTCATGCAACAGCGCGTTGTGCATCGCAACAGCGGCATGGTCCGCGAAGGTCGCGATCAACTGCAACTCACTTGCGTCCGGGTTGATCGGGTGGTCATAGATGAGCATCAGCACCGCGTTGTGCGCGCCCTGATAGCCAAACGGCACGGCGATAAACGCCTTCGCGTCAAATGCTTTGAGCGGTCCGCGCTCGACCTGCTCCGCGTAGTCCTCCCGCCACCACGGCATCGCCCTCGCCTCTGCATAATTGCGAATAATCAGCGGCTCTCGTTGCTGGATGGCGTAGAGCGCCGGGCCATGCCGAAGGATCGAAACATCTGAGAAGGGAAAGTGATCCAGGCCATAAATCGCGCGCGGGATCGTCGCGTCGCCGCTGGTACTCAGTTCGAGCAGGCAGCAAACGCGCGCACCCGTTACCCGTGCCGCCTGCTCGACGATCATATTGAGTACTTCCGCACGGTCGAGGCTGGAGTTGAGGAGCGCGGCAGTCTGATGGAGGGCGGTCATTTCCACCAGTTGCTGCTCGGTTTCCGCATAGAGTTTGCTGGTCTGCACCGCAATGGCGGCGTGATCGGTGATCGTCATGATCCGCTGCACCATCTCGTCGGACGGCGGTTCCTGCCGCGCGAAGTAGCAGGTGAGCGTGCCGATCGTCGCACCTTTCGCGACGAGTGGAACAGCGACGATGGAACCCCATCCACCCGCGACGGCCACCGCCCGCGCCGCGTGCGCCCCCGCCGGAGCATCGTCGGGGAGGGCGATGATGTTGCGATGCACGCGGACGCCATCGCGGAAGGCGAGCGTCGTGGGGGGTTGCATCTCGTCCGGCAGATGCACGGCGAAGCGCATGAATTCGTTAATCGTTTCAGCGTAGTCATCCGGCAGACCAAACTGCCCCATCAACTGCAAGGAACCGAGCGCGTTCGGCAGGAAGATCGCTGCCGCCCGGCTGTCAAGGAGCTGCGTCGTGCGCTCCGTAATCGCCGCCAATGTCGCATCGAGCGAGGTCGTCAGGGCGATCAGCCGCGCGATATTCGCTAAGGCCGAGAGTTCTTCCGCACGGGTTTCGCTCGTCCGGTAGAGCGGTCCCGCCTCAGCATAGACGGCGGATTCGAGCGTGATGTCCTGCACCGTCGCGCTGACGCCGAGTACGGCGCCATCCGCCATTGTCCGCAGGTGCGAGATGCACTGCACGCGCCGCCCGTCCGAGACGACGCACTCCTCGATCCGCACGCTCTCCTCATCGGTAAACGATGCGACCAGTGGTACGCACCAATTCAGTCCCGGCAGCGCGTCTACCGGCTGCCCGACCGCGTCTACATTCGGCGCGAGGCCGACGATCATCGCCGCAAGTGGGGTAATTGTCTGCACGCGGTTCGTCGTGTCTGTTGTAATCAGCCCGGCGCGGGTCGGCGTCGCGGCTGCCGTACGGCCATCGCTCGCGAGTAGCGGATAGACCGTCTCGCGCAGCGCCCGGAGCATCTGCTCCTCCGTCACCGTTTCCGGCGTCGCGCCAAGGTGCACAATCGCGCGATCGAGCGCGGCACGGTCGAGCGTCGGCACGGCGATCGGTAGCCGCTGAACGTATTCGTGATAGACCTTGTTGCCTGTCGTGCCATCCATCGTGTGCCTCGTTCTCACATACTCACGGAGCCGTCTTGTCCTGAACACCGCACCCCGGCAGAAAATATCGGGTGCGACGATTGTGCCACTGCTCATACTCTTTCGCGAGAAAGGTGGCATGCTGCTTCGTACGGGCGGTGCTTGAACCGCCCTCCCAGATCATCCGGGCCTCTCCCGCAGCTCCCTCCCGTCGCAAAAGGGCGATTCACGAATCGCCCCTACGAAGTGGGGGATCGTGGCTGCATCGATATCCCCTTCGATACGATGGAATTACGGCTCAATATCCTGACCTGTGACAACGAAATGGTTCCGCTTCGGGCGATTGGGAAGACATCAAGCATATACTGCCGCGTCAAAGCGATGCCAAGGCCGCCAACCATGTCCGCCTCTACCGATTCTACGACGAGCGGGTTCGCGGCCCATGCAGCAAAGAGCGCGGTTATGCGTTCATCGAGCAGACTTGGCTGTTCCGCCGAATCGAAATCCTCGTAGTCCTTGTAAGGATCGTCTCCTGCTGCTAAGTAGCGATCGCTCGCAGCAACGACAATAGTTGCTGCTTGGACGATTCGCCACGCGCACTGCACATGGAGGCCATACTCGCCTATCAATACGGCCTTGCCATCGCGCGTCACGTCATCAATCTGTCTTCCGAACTGGAACATTTGCATGTTTGCGGCACGATGACTGCCCCACAACGGCATACCAACGAGCACCTCCAGCGTTTGTTCGATTTCTTCCTTCGTGGCGCTCATTTCATACCGTCTCGTACGAAGGCGCAGAGCCAAGTAACGAGGGCTTCGATGTCGCCCAAATGGCCGGTCTCGAAGGGGCTGTGGGTGTAGCGGGCAGGGAAGGCGACCATCGCGGCGGGGATGTCCGCCTTCATGAAGGCCGCGCCGTCGCTACCGAACGAGCCGAAGACGGCGTGCTGGATCGGGATGCCCGCCGCGCCCGCCGTCCGCTCCAATGCGGCGGTTAGCGCGTAGTCGTAGTGCGTGAGTGCGTCTTTGTGGACGAGGATCGGGCCACCGCCAAGTCGGACCGGAATCGCGCGCTCCTCGACGCCGGGGATGTCGCTCGCCAAGCCGATCTCGACGGCAATCCCCGCGTCGAACTGCTCCCGTGCGGCGACACCGAACGCGCCGATCAGCCCGATCTCCTCCTGAATCGTGCAGGCGAGTGTCAGTTCGCAGCCCAGTTCCTCGGTTGGCACGCGGCGCAGAACCTCGGTAATCACGGCGAGCGGCACGCGATCATCGAGCGCCTTGCCGACGACATGCGGGCCGAACTGCTCTGTCGTCACGTCCCAGATGACGCGCGTGCCAGGCGTCACGCCGCGTGCCAGCAGTTCATCACGCGTCTGACCGGTATCCACCCAGAAGTCATTCCACGTCAGTTCTTTCGGCTCGTCAAGGGCGAATGAGGCGAGGTGCCCCGTCGTGCTGGCAATTACGCCGGGCAAGGGGCCGGAGCGCGCCAGTACCTGTACGCGCTGCCCAATGGTGAACCAGTTGCGCACGCTCGTCGTTCGCTGCCATGCCTGCCCATTCGCCAGCCAGAGGAATCCGGCAGGATCTATCGCCCGGACGAGGTAACAGAGTTCGTCCGCATGCGCCGCGAGAAGCAGTTTCTTGCCCGTACCGCCCGCCCGTGCAAGGACGTTGCCGGTGCGCGTCCGCTCGGTCCGCGCGCCCGCTTCCCGCCAGACACGCTCAATGTGATCAAGGACGATTCCCTCCTGCCCAACCGGCCCAGCGAGTTCAGTTAATTCCTTAATCAGTGCGAACATCGTGCCTCCGTGGTGCAATCCGAGGGACAATCGGGCATCGCGCTATCCGTCGTCTCGGTGTTTAGTGACCGCTCGCGCCAATGCGTCAAGGACCGAGCGGAGCGCCCGCACGGTCGCGGGGTCCGACACCGCACCGTTGGCGTCCATTTTGGTGCGGACGAGTGGCACGGTCAGCGTTGCTTCGTCCACAATCGCCGCGTTGACTGCGGTCAATGTCAGCAGGAGCGATGCATGCGCGCGTTCTCCGCCCGTGGGGTATGGAGAAGCGCTCAGTGCCGCTACTGGCTTGCCGACGAACTCGCCCGACGAGACGATCCAGTCGAACGCGTTTTTCAGTGCTCCCGGCATCCCGTAGGCGTATTCCGGCGTGCAAATGAGCACACCATCGGCGTCCCGGAGCAGCCCGCGCAACATTGCAACGGGGGCTGGCGGAGTATCACTATCGCGATCCGGGCTGAAATGCGGCAGGTCAGTCAATCCGCCGTAGAGAGTGCATTCCATCCCCTCAGGAGCCAGCGCCACAAGCGCACGAACAAAGGTCGTGATCGTCCCGGTGGCTTGCAGGCTCCCGGAGATCATCAGGATACGCATGTATCATTCCTTTTTACCCGTTCGCCAGATCAATTACCGACCGTAACGTTTCACCACGCTCCATCGCGTGGAAGGCTTCCTCGGTATCTTCCAGGCGGATCATCTGCGTGACGACCTCATCGAGTTTCAATTGGCCCTGCTGATACCAGGCTGCCAGGAGCGGAAAGTCCCGCGTCGGTAGGCAGTTGCCGTACCACGAGACGACGGTGCTGCCGCCGGCATCGAAGAAGCGCTGGAGGTCGAGATTGAGTTTCGGGCCGGGGCCGGGCACGCCGATAAAGACGCAGGTACCGGCGAGATCGCGGCAAAAGAGCGCCTGCTCCAGTGTCTCGGGCCGACCGACCGCCTCAAAGGAGTAGTCCACGCCATTCCCGCCGGTCAGTTCCTTGATCCGCGCGACTGGGTCGCCCTCACGCGCGTTAACGGTGTGCGTCGCGCCGAACTGCTTCGCCCATTCGAGTTTCTTCGGGTCAATATCCACGGCGATAATCGTTGTCGCGCCCGCCAGCCGCGCACCCTGGATAGCGCTGTCACCGACGCCGCCGCAACCGAAGATCGCTGCGCTCGTGCCGGGGCGGACGCCCGCCGAATAGAGCGCCGCGCCGACGCCCGTCATCACGCCGCAGCCGATCAGCGACATCTGCGCGTCCGGCAAGTCCTTGTCAATGACGATCGCCTGCGCGGCGTGAACGACGGTGTGCGTGCAGAAAGTACCAATGCCGAGTACGGGGTTAAGCGTCTGGCCGTCCTTCGCGTGCATCCGCTTCTCGGCATTCAGGCTGTTGGCGCAATAGTTCGGCTGCCCCCGCAGGCAGAAGCGGCACTGACCGCAGGGCGCGCGCCAGGCAAGGATGACATGATCGCCGACCTGTGGCTTCTCGACGCCCGGCCCGACTTTTTCGATGATCCCCGCGCCCTCGTGGCCGAGCAGGAAGGGAAAACCGCTCGTGCCATATGTGCCCATCTTCACGCCGAGATCGGTATGGCAGACACCGGAGGCGAGAAGGCGCACCAGCACCTCGTTCGGCCCCGGATCGTCAATCAGGAATTCCTCCACCTCGGCGGCGGCGCCCGGTGTCCGTGCGATTACTCCCCGTGCGGTCAGTGCCATAACGCTGCTCCTTCTGATCGGATTGCCCTGCAAAGACTGACCGCATCCTGCCATGTATGGCAAGAAGCGTCAAGAAGAGCAATGAGTGCGCAATCGTTCCGCACTATCGCTTCGTTATTTCGGAAGATTTTTACAAACGAAACATCGCTGGCATGAAATGTGTTCTTATCAGTGAACTCCTTCCAATGGACGGGCCGACATCGTCCAAAGAGGGAAAAACAAGGTCGTCCGCAGGGTCGTAGCGGACGAACCGCGCGCCGGGCATACTGAGATCATAGCGAGACGATGTGGCGGCTCACGCAACCGGGAGCGACGGAGAGGAGCGATACTACCCTCTACAGCAACATCGCCATCGCCTTTGTCGTCCTCATTGCAGCCTTCGGTTTGCCGCTGCCGGTTGCCGGGCTGCTTACCGCCGCCGGTGTCCTCGCCGCGCATGGGCAGATGAATATCGGTCTGCTTATCATCGTCGCGGCGGCGGGTGCGATCCTCGGGGATGCGCTCGGTTATGTCGCGGGATGGTGTGGTATCCGATGGCTCGCCGAGCGCGCGACGGCCCGCGATACCCGCGTCACTGCTTCGATGCACAGGCTGATGCGGATGACGCGTCGCGTTCTTGCCTGGAAATCGGTCCGGCAGGCGATTAGCTGGTCTGACGCAATGCTCGATCAGCGTGGCAGTATGGGTATCCTGATCCTCCTCAGCCGCACAGTGCTCACTGCCTTCGGCCCGGTCGTCAATGTCGCGAGCGGCGCGCGCCGCTACTCGCTCGGCCGCTTCCTCCTCTACGATGCGGTTGGCGAAATCCTCTGGGCGGGCGTCTATGTCGGATTTGGCTACCTCGCGGGCACACAGGGTGCGGACACAATGAGCGTCCTCACCAATCCCTACGTCATTGCCGGGACGATCGCGCTCACCGTTATCCCAATAGTCGTCACAGCGCGGATCAAGCCACAGCCGCAACCTATCCCTATCGCATCGAACTGCTTGCGCCATCTCACGACCGCACCGCTTTCTCAAGCGGAGAGCAGCAGATTGACGATTGGTTCCGCAAGCAAGTAGGGCAGGCATCGCGTCGCGGGATCGCTACCGTCTATATAATGGTGGAGAACACGACTGATGCCGTGATCGGATTCTATACGTTGAGCAACTTTACTGTCCTCTCGGCTGATCTCCCGACGGAACTTGGCAAATCTTTACCGGATCGCATTCCATTGCCCGCGCATTTGATTGGGCAACTTGCGGTGGACGCGCAGCAGGGCAAGGGATACGGCAGTATTCTGCTGCTTGACGCCCTTCGTCACGCGTATCGGACGATGGTGCATTCGGCTTCGCTGGCGGTCATCGTCCACGCGCTCGATACCCAGGTGGCGGCATGGTACACACGATATGATTTCATTCCCTTTCCCGCTCATCCCCCAGTCTCTGCGTACCGATGAAAGATATTGCCCGCCTCTTTCCCACATCCACGTCTGATAACATCTCTACGTAAGCATAGGGGGAGGTTCGTTGTCGCATAACACTTACAACGACTTGTCGAGGATTGCCGGTGATGATCCGGTTACGGCGGTATGGCTTACTGCCGTCCTTCGCGGTGCCAGCGCGCTCCCCTGTGGCGATGTTCTTACCGTCGAGGAGCGACCGAATGCGACGGCGTTCAACTCGATTATCACGCATCTGACGCTGACATATTCGCCGGACGCGCCCGCGAACGCACCAACGCGGCTCTTGCTGAAACGGAACCTGAGCGCGGCATGGGCAATCCGGGATGCGGCGCGGGAAGTGGCGTTTTACCGGCTCGTCGCGCCACACGCCGCCCATCTCCCGATGCTCGTGCATTGCTATGGCGCAGCATTCGATGCGGAGCGCGGCATATCCTTCATTCTGCTTGATGATCTCTCCGACACCCATGTGACGCCAATCAGCCGCGAGCGGGTGCTGGCACTCGATGGTGTCCCGTCAGAAGATCATATTCATGGCGTGATTGACGCCCTCGCACACTTCCATGCCTATTGGTGGGAGCATCCGCTGCTCGGCGAGGAGACGTTGCCGGTGCATGGCTGGTATCGCGATCGTACCGCGCACGATGCATTCATTCATGACGCCACCGCCGACTGGGAGCGATTCATCGCGGCGGAAGGCGCATCGTTTCCCGACGATCTCCGCATCCTCTACGAACGTACCCTCGCGGGCTTGCCGGATATATGGGAGCATTACCTCGCGGATCGCGTCGCGGGCCGCCGAAATCTGACGCTCAGCAACGGCGATTCGTACTTCGCGCAGTTCCTCTGCCCGAATGATCCGGCGGGCAGGACGTATCTCATTGACTTCCAAAGCCCGAAGGCCGACTTCGCCGCACTCGACCTCGTCTACCTGTTCGCCACCTTCTGGACCCCGGGGCAACGACAAGGGCGGGAGACGGCGCTACTCCGTCGCTACCATCGCACGCTTCAGGCGCATGGCATCCAATACGGCTGGGACGAATTGCTCATAGATTACCGGCTTATGATACGCTACATGATGTTCTTCCCGCTGTGGGACTACGTGAACGGCTCGCGGCGCGCCTATTGGTGGCCGAAAATGCACTGCCTGACAGGCACGTTTCAAGACCTCCACTGCGCCGAAATATTGGAGGACATGTTCAGATAGGGACGGGAAGGGTGGGATTCCGCGATGCATAGGACCGAGACAATCCGGCTGACGATGGCGCAGGCGCTCGTGAAGTATTTGCAGATGCAGCAAAGTGAGCGGGATGGGGAAACACGGCGGCTGATCCCGGCACTCTTCGGCATTTTCGGGCATGGCAATGTCGCGGGGATCGGGCAGGCGCTCTTCGAGTACGGGCAGGATTTACCGTACTATCAGCCCTGCAACGAGCAGTCCATGGTGCATACGGCGATCGGTTTCGCGAAGGCGAACCTGCGCCGCGCCACCTTCGCCTGCTCCTCCTCTATCGGCCCTGGCGCGACGAACATGATTACCGGCGCGGCGACAGCGACGATCAACCGCATCCCCGTCCTGCTCCTGCCGTCTGATTACTACGCGACGCGCCATCAGGGGACGGTTTTGCAGCAGTTGGAGCATCCGGTCTCCGCCGACCTGAGCGTCAATGATTGCTTCCGCCCCGTCTCCCGCTTCTTCGACCGCATCTCCCGCCCGGAGCAGTTACTGACCGCCCTGCCGGAAGCGATGCGCGTCCTCACTGACCCGGCGGAAACGGGGGCGGTGACGCTTTCCCTGCCGCAGGACATTCAGGCGCATGCCTACGACTATCCCGCCCACTTCTTCGCCGCGCGCGTCTGGCCGATCGCGCGCCGCCCGCCCGAATCGCGCCGGATTGACGAAGCAATCGCACTCATCAAGACGGCGAAACGCCCGGTGATCATCGCGGGCGGCGGCGTCCATTATGCCGAGGCGGGCGAGGCGCTGCGCGCCTTCGCGGAAGCGTGCGGCATCCCGGTCACGGAGACCTCCGGCGGCAAAGGAGCGATGACCGGCGAGTCGCCGCTCTTGCTCGGTGGCAGCGGCGTCAATGGTACGCCCGCCGCCACACAGATCGTGCGCGACGCTGATCTCGTTATCGCAATCGGCACGCGGCTGACCGACTTCACAACCGGCTCGCAGTCCACCTTCCAGCATCCCGATGTGCGGTTCATCGCGATTAACGTGTGCGCGCACGACGCCTACAAGGAGGGAGCGCTACCAATCGTCGCCGATGCCCGTGAAACGCTCGTCGCGCTCGCGAAAGCGGCGGATGGCATCACGACCGACACTGCGTACCGCACCGAAATCGCGGCGACGAAGGAGGCATGGGCGCGCCAATTGCGCGACGAGGTCTACGTCCAAATCCCCGGCGAGGCGATGAGCCAGGGGCAATTAATCGGCATGCTCAACGAGACGGCGCGGGCGGGGGATACGGTGATTGCCGCCGCCGGAGGCGCACCCGGCGATCTGCTTAAACTCTGGGATACACGCGGCGGCAAACATTGCCATCTGGAGTTCGGCTTCTCTTGCATGGGCTACGAACTGCCCGCCGGCATCGGCGTCCGCATGGCGCAGCCGGAGGGCGAGGTCTATGTCCTGATCGGCGACGGCACCTACCTGATGAATCCCAGCGAACTCGTCACGGCGCTGCAAGAACGACTAAAGGTAACCGTTGTTCTCTCAGAGAACCACGGCTACCAAGTGATTCGCCAGTTGCAGATGAACCGCGCCGGGCGCAGTTTCGGCAACGAGTTCCGCGCGCGGGACGACGCGACGAACCGACTCGAAGGCGAATACATCCCGATTGATTTCGCCCAGCACGCCGCCAGCATGGGAGCGCGGACCTGGCATGTCACGACACCGGACGCCCTGGAAATGGCGCTCATGGAAGCGCGGGACGAACACCGCTCCTGCATGATCGTCGTCGAGACGGAGCCGCATCGTTCCTTGCCCGGTGCCGGCGTCTGGTGGGATGTCGCCCCCGCCGAGGCGACCACCGACCCCGTCACCGACGAGCGCCGCACCGCCTACGAAAACGAGCGTGCGCAACTGCAACGGTTCTACTATTGAGCAATGAGCAATGAGCAATGAGGCTTGGCATCGTTCACTCATTGCTCGTCGCTCATTGCTCTCGACCGAAGGGAGAGATTGATGCAAGTGACGATTGGGAGTGCGCCGGATTCGTGGGGGGCCTGGTTCGCGAGCGACCCAAAGCAACTACCGTGGCAACGCTATCTCGATGAGGTTGCCGAGGCGGGGTATGCGTGGACCGAACTCGGGCCGTATGGCTACCTGCCCACCGATGTGCCGACCCTGCGCGCCGAACTGGCGAAGCGGAACCTCACAACGACGGGGACGGCGGTCATGGTCAATCTGGAAGACCCGGCCGCGTGGCCCGAGCTGGAGCGGCAGACGCGCGGCGCGGGCGAACTCGTCGCTGCTCTCGGTGGGAAGTTCCTCGTGCTGATTGATGATACCTATTCCGATCTCTTCACTGGCCGCGTGACCGCACCGAAGCGGCTCGACGACGACGCATGGCAGCGGCTGATTCAGACGACGCACCGTGTGGCGGACATCGCGCGCGATCACTTCGGCCTGCAACTCGTCTTCCACCCGCACGCCGAGACGCACGTCGAGTACGAGGATCAGATCGAGCGCCTACTCGCCGACACTGACCCTGAGCGCGTCTTCCTTTGCTTCGATACGGGCCATCACGCCTACCGGGGCGGCGACCCCATCGCCTTTATGCGCGCGCATCACGAACGCATTCCCTACCTGCACCTGAAGAGCGTCCGCCCGGAGATGATCCGCAAGGTTGAAGAAGAAAATATTCCCTTCGCCATCGCCGTCGGCAACGATATGTTTTGTGAGCCGTCCGAGGGCGCGGTGGACTTCCTTGCCTTTCGTGACCTGCTGCGTGACATCAACTATACCGGCTACGCGATGGTCGAGCAGGATATGTACCCTGCCCCCTTCGATAAACCTCTCCCCATCGCCAAACGCACCCGCGCCTACCTCCGCGACATCGGCATCGGGTGAATAACCCCCACCCCCGGCCCCTCCGCCCGCCGAGTGGGGGAGGAGTGACTGTTCGCGATACGTCGGCCAATGCTCAGAACAAAGGGTACTGATTACGGATCAATCTCCCCTCCCCCGCTTGCGGGCGGAGGGGCCGGGGGTGGGGACTATCCCGCTGTCTCGTGCAGCGCGGCGGCGAAGGCGTCCACACAGACATCAATTTCCGTGTCGCCCATCGGGGTGGAGATGCAGCCCATCATGCTGTGGGACATGAAGATGCCATGCGCCAGCAGGGACTGATAGACCGCTGCCGTGCGCGCCTTCTCCACCGGGGCGAGGACGGTGCTGCGGTAGTCGGTCAGCGGACGCGGATGCAGGTGGAGGTTGAAGACGGAGCCTGCGCCCGTCACCTGGCCGGGCATCCGCGCGCCATCCATCGCCTCCGCCAGCCCCTCGCGCAATCGCTCGCCGAGCGCGTTGATGCGGTCGAACTCCGCTGGCGTCATCTTTTCCATCGCCGTCAGGCCCGCGATGCTTGTGATCGGGTTCGCGTTGAACGTCCCGCCGTGGGGCACCTTCGGCCCCTGGCTCGGATCGAAGACAGCCATGATTTCCGCCGCCCCACCGACCGCGCCGACCGGGAAGCCGCCACCGATGATCTTCGCCATCGTCGTCATATCTGGCGTCACGCCGATCACAGACTGCATGCCGCCGTACGCGACGCGCAGCGTAATCACCTCATCGAAGATCAGCACAATGCCATATGCTCGCGTCATCTTCCGGAGCGCGCTCAGGAATGCGTGCGTCGCCGGGACATTGCCGACGCGCGAGGGCATTGGGTCCACGAGCACGGCGGCGATCTCGTCGTGATGATGCGTAATGACGCGATCGGCGTCCGCAATGTCGTTGTAGCGCGCAACGAACACGTTCTCCATCACACCGTGCGGCGTGCCGAAGGCAGTTGCGGTGGCAGGCGTCTCCGCCTCCTCCCAGCGCGACGCAGGCGTCACCTGGCTCACTTCCGCGAAGTCATAGGAACCGTGGTAGCACCCCTCGAACTTGACGATCTTCGGGCGGCCCGTGAAGGCGCGTGCCCCCTTGATTGCCATCATCACGGCCTCAGTGCCGGAGTTCGTGAAGCGTAGTTGCTCCACCGAGGGGATGCGCCCCGCGATTAACTCCGCGAGCGCGACTTCATGTACCGTCGGCATCGCGTACGACGTGCCGTATTGGAGTTGTTCGATCACCGCCGCGTTAATGTCCGGGTCGGCATGACCGTGGATCAGCGATGTGTAGTTGTTGGTGAAATCGAGCCGCGCATCCCCCTCGACATCTACGATGGTCGCGCCCTTGCCGTAGGCGACATAGGGTGGATGCGGGGACTGATAGACCGTCGTGCGCGTGTTGCCGCCCGGCATTACGATGCGGGCGCGTTCGGCCAGCGCCGCCGACGCGGACGACAGCGCCCGAAAGGCATCCCGCCGCTGATCCATCACTGCCATCCCGCATCCCCTTCTCTCATTGCCACAGATCGCTCGCAGCAGTATACGGCAAAAAGAAACCGACCCGCCAAGACGCCAAGGACGCCAAGAAAGACTCAGCACAGAGGACACAGAGATCACAGAGATCACAGGAGAAACGCTTTTGTTTTTATTTTCTCTGCGTTCTCTGCATCTCTGCGGTTCGTTCCCGGTTCCCTATTTCGTGATTGAGATGAATTTGAGGCGCGGGTAGGTACCGAGGACAGCGGGGTGATAGACGCCCTGCACCGTCGGCCTGGTGACGAAGAAGGCCTGGTTGAAGTTGATCGGGATGCTGGCGCCTTGCTGGACGAGCATCACTTCCGCATCCTGATACATCTTCGTGCGCGCTGCTTGATCGGTCATTCCCTTCGCCGTGGCGATCAGACTCTCGAACTGGTCGTTCTTCCAGTGGGTGTGGTAGAAATCCGTCTGCAAGGAGAAAAGGAAGTTGTGCCAGTTGCTCGGGTCGCCGTAGTCCGATCCCCAGCCGCCGTAGTATGCATTGAACGGCTGCGTTGCCCGCGCGCTGCGCCACGCGACGTACGCCTTGGACTCCATCGCGTTCAATTGCACGTTAATGCCGAGGTTCTTCTTCCACTCGTTCTGGATGAATTCGAGAATCGTCTTCGCCACCGAACTGTTTGCGTAGATGAGTGTGAAGTCGGCGGGCCATCCCTGCCCGTTCGGGAAACCCGCGTCCGCCAGCAGTTGCTTCGCCTTCTCCACGCCGCCGCCGGATTGTGCCCGGCGATATCCGGCGGCAGGATCGTCGCTGCCGGGAGATAGTACTTCTTCAGGACGATGTTCGTCAGGGTCTCTCGGTCGAAGGCGAGCGAGAGCGCTTGCCGCACCCGGACATCGCTCGTCGGCTTGCTCGTCGCGTCACATTGAATCATGTTCGTCTGCGAGAGCGGATACCCCTTCAAGTCCTTCGAGAGTTTGGGATCATTGAGCACATGGTCGTAATCGCCCGGCGCAACCTGCGCGCTGTCCAGTTCATTGTTCTGGTACGCGGGGAGGCTCTTCGTCAGCGTGTCATCGTAGATGGTGAATTCGGCGCGCGTGATCGTCGGCTTCGGTCCCCAGTAGTTCGGGTTCGGCTCGAAGACCTGCAATTGATCGTGCTTCCAATCCTTCAGGATAAATGGGCCATTGCCGACGAGATTTCCCGCCTCCAGCCACTTCGCCCCGAACTTCTCGATGACGTGCTGCGGTGTCGGGAAGCAGGTCCACGTCGCGGCGAGGAGCGGGAAATAGGGCGCCGGGGTGTTCAGCGTCACTTCAAAGGTCGCGTCATCGAGCGCCTTTGCGCCGAGTTGCTCCGGCGGCATCGTGCCCTTGGCGATCTCCAGCGCATTCTTGACGCTCGCCAGCGAGGCGGTATAGATCGAAGCGGTCTTCGGGTCCACCACCCGGCGCCACGCATACTCAAAGTCTTTCGCCGTCAGCGGCGTGCTATCGGACTACTTCATGCCGGGGCGCATTTTGAATGTCCAGACCGTCGCGTCCGCATTCGTCTGATAACTCTGCGCCATCGCCGGTTGGAGCGTCCCATCCTTCCAACTGACCGTCACCAGCCCCTCGAAGACCTGTGGCTCATTGACCGGGTCCTGGCAGTTCGCCGGATCGAAGTTGATCGGTTCGGGGCCGGCGAAGCGGAAGGTCTGCTTCTCCGCAAGGTTCGTGGTGCTCGTCGCCGGGGCAACGGCGCTACTCGCGGTCGTGCCAGTCGTTGCCTGCGCGGGTGCGGGCACCGCTGTATTACCAAGCGATTGCGGCACCGCGGTCGCGGTCGCCGCCGGGTCGGTCGTTGCCGCCGCTTTCGTCGGAGCCGGGGTATCGGTCGGAGCGGTCGCGCTGCCCCCGCAGGCGGCGAGCGCGATCGCCGTCGTTCCCGCCGCCGAGCATGCCAGGAAGGTGCGCCGGTTCAGTCCACGCGCCCTTGATGTTTCACTCACTGTCATTCGTATGTCTCCTTGTAACCTCACCCCCGGCCCCTCTCCTTCGCTTGAAGATCGTGGTGGGTCTGAGGTCCGTCTGGCGAAGGAGAGGGGAGGGGAAGAGAATTCGTTGGGAAGGCCGTGGCGCTCCCCAACACCCGCTACCTCCCCGTATCCCTCCCCGCATTTTCTCCCCCTCTCCTTTGCTTGCCAGCAAAGGAGAGGGGGCTGGGGGGTGAGGTTCCCCGTTCCCCCTTACTTCGCGAAGTACGCGTACTTGCCGCGCGGCACACCACCGAGGATCGCCGGATGATAGATGCCCTGCAAGCCCGGCTTAATGACGAAGAACGACTGCCCGTGGTAGAGTGGCAGGTGCGCTGCCTCCTGCACGAGGATCTGCTCCGCCATCTGGTATTGCTTCGCGCGGGCGTCCTTGTCCGTCATCCCCTTCGCCTTTTCAACGATGCTGTCGAACTCATCGTTCTTCCAGTGCGACGGCCAGAACTCGTTCTTGCTGGTGAAGAGGAAGTTGTGCCAGTTGAAGGGATCGCCGTAGTCCGACCCCCACTGGCCGAAGATGCCGTTGAAGGGCTGCGTCTTGCGGGAGACGCGGTATTCGACGGCGGCCTTCGACTCGCGGCTGTCGAGTTTGACATCAATGCCGAGGTTTTGCTTCCACTGCGCCTGCAAATATTCGAGCACCAATTTGATCGTTGCGTTCGCCGCATACTCAATCGTGAAGTCGGCGGGCCAGCCCTGTCCATTCGCGAAGCCCGCGTCCGCCATCAGTTGCTTCGCCTTTGCCACACCACCCGTCAGCGCGGCTTGGGGATTATAGCCGGAGATGTCTGGTGGCAGGACTGTCGGCGCGTCAATGTAGTACTTCTTCAGCACAACATCAATCAGCGACTGCCGGTCGAAACCGAGCGCGAGCGCCTGCCGGACCTTGACATCGCTCGTCGGCTTATTCGTGGCGTCCCAGTGCACCATAAACGTGCTGGAGCCGGGGTAGCCTTTCATCTCCTTCGAGAGTTTCGCGTCCTTGAGGGCGCGGTCGTAATCGGAGGATTGGACCTGCGCAGTATCTACCTCATCGTTCTCGTATGCGGCGAGTCCCTGCTGCAAGTACGACGAGTCCGGGAAGATCTTGCACTCCACGCGCGTGACGATCGGCTTCGCGCCCCAGTAGTTCGGGTTGATCTCGAAGGCCTGGAGTTGGTCGTGCTTCCATTCCTTGAGCATGTACGGCCCGCTGCCGACAACATTGCCCGCTTCGAGCCATTTATCGCCGAACTTCTCGATGATGTGCCGCGGCGTCGCGAAGTATGACCAGGTGGACGCGAGGAGGGGGAAGAAGGGCGTCGGCGACGTCAGCGTGAATTCGACGGTGCTGTCGTCGAGCGCCTTGACGCCCAACTGGTCCAGCGGGAGGGTGCCCTTAGCGATTTCCGCCGAGTTCTTCAGGTTCTCGACAGCGGCGGTGTACTTGGACGCGACCTTCGGGTCCGCGACGCGCTTGACGGCGTACTCGAAGTCCTTCGCCGTCAGCGGCGTGCCGTCCGACCACTTGAGACCGGGACGCAACTTGAACGTCCAGACGGTCGCGTCCGCGTTCGCCTGATACGAGGCCGCATGCGCAGGCTCGATCTGGTCATTCGTCCAGTTGATTGTCACCAGCCCCTCGAACATCTGTGGCATGTTGTAGGGGCTGGAACCGACCTGCGGATCGAAGGTCGGTGGCTCGACATCCACGTAGCGCAAGATTTGCTTGTCCGCCAGGTTCGCGGGCTTCGTCGGTTGCGGCGCGGCAGCGACTGCTGAACCGGCTGGTGCAGTACCTGTCGTCCCCGCCGCACCGGCGGGCGCCGTGACGCCGAGCGACTGCGGGACGTTCGTCGCTGTCGGCGCCGGTCCTGCCGCTGTTGCGGCCGCAGCAGGCTTGGTTGCCGCCGCAGGCGTATTGGTTGAGGTCGTCGCACTCGCGCCGCACGCCGCGAGTGCGGTCGCCGCCGTCCCCGCCGCCGATAGTGCGAGGAACTTGCGCCGTGTGTACGCATGCGCCGTCAGTTTCGTCCGCTCTTCCATCTGAAATCCTCCTAATGATCGCTTCCCCAACGTCCACACGTTGGTGGGACGCCCCTATTTCTTCATCCACGGGTCGAATGCGTCCCGCAGACCATCCCCAATGAAGTTGAACGAGAGTACCGTGAGCGACAGTACGACTGCCGGTGAGATGAGCATGTACGGATAGGAGCGCAAGTCCGCAATCCCCTCCGAGATCATCAATCCCCACGACGGCACGGGCGGGTTGATGCCGAGGCCGATAAAACTGATCCCCGCCTCGCCGAGGATGGCGGCGGGGATACCCAATGTGGCGGCGACGATGACGACAGCGAGCGTGTTCGGCAAGAGGTGCCGCGTGATGATCCGACTGCTCGATGCACCCAGACAATGCGCCGCCTCGACGAACTCCTTGCGCTTGAGCGAGAGTACCTGCCCCCGGACGAGCCGCGAGACGGTCAGCCACGAGAGGAGACCGAGGCCGAGAAAGACGCCAAGCATGCCGCCCGTTGCCGCGTCGAAATTCTTCAGCGGCAGGAGCCAGCCGCCGCTGACGTGCTGAAATTTCGCCTTCAGATAGGTCATGAAAATAATGATGAACAAGAGGTTTGGGATCGCGTAAAAGACATCCACAACCCGCATCGCCAGCGTATCCACCCAGCCGCCTTTGTAACCAGCGACCAGGCCAACGGGCACGCCGATCAGGACGATCAGCAGCGGCACGACGAGACCGACGGCGAGGGAGATGCGCGTGCCGTAGATAATCCGGCTGAGAATGTCCCGTCCGAGGCGATCCGTACCGAGAAGATGACCGGAAGAGCCGATGCCCTCAGTCGTCGCCCGGATGTCCTGCGTCGCGTAGTGGTAGGGCGCAATGAACGGGGCAAAGATGGCGGCGAAGACGATAATGCCGACAAAAACCAGCCCGGTGAGCGCCGCCTTGTTGCGGACGAACCGCCGCCACGCATCTTGCGTCAGCGAAATGCTCTTCGGGGCGATGATCGGTGCGGCTGGCGCAAATGCGGTTGCCGTTGCGGTTGTGTTTGTTGCCATGGCTCGCGTACTCCCGGCTTCGGCTTCGATTCCGACTATTCGTATGCGATACGTGGATCGAGAACACCGTAGAGCAAATCCACAATCAGATTCATGACCGCGATAATTGCCGCGAACATCAAGACGATCCCGAGCATCACCGGGTAATCCCGTCCGGAAACGCTCTTGACGAAGTACCGACCGATACCGGGCACATTGCAGGTCGTCTCGATAAAGAATGAGCCGGTAATCACGTTCGCAAATGACAGCCCGAGCACCGTCGCCACCGGGATCAGCGCGTTCCGCAGCCCGTGCCGGATAATCACGCCGCGCTCATTCAGCCCCTTCGCGCGCGAGGTGCGGATGTAATCCTGCCGGAGGACATCGAGGAGACTGGAGCGCGTGTAGCGGGCGAGGATCGCGGCGGGGCCGAGCGCAAGCGCGAAGGCGGGGATAAATGTCGTCCGACTGAAAACACCGTTCCAGCCACCCGTCGGGACGAGGTGCAACGTGTTGGCAAAGAGCAAAATGAGCAGCGACGCGATTACATACGATGGCGCGGAGATGCCGATAATCGCGCCGAGTGTGCAGAAATAGTCCACGGGCGTATTCTGCTTGATCGCGCTGAACGTCCCCGCCGTGATGCCGAGCGCGGCAGCGAGGACGATCGCGATCAAGCCGAGTTGGAGCGAGACAGGGAAGAAATCCTTGAAAATGTCCGACACCGTGCGGCCACGTTGCGCGAAGGAGAGGCCGAAGTCGCCGTGCAGAGCATTCCAGAGGTAATCGCCGTACTGCCGCCAGAGCGGCTTCCCAATGCCGAACTTCTCGTTGAGCGCCTTCAGCGCTTCCCCGGTGATCGGCTTGTCCGCGTCATCCCACGGCCCGCCGGGCGTCGCGTGGATGAGCAGGAACGAAATCGTATAGACCGCCAGCAGCGTCGGTATCAGAAGCAAGATGCGTCGGATTGCGTACCGGCCCATATGTTTCCTAATCCTCTCCCATCACCGTCGAATCGAGGTCGTCCAGATGCACAATGACGGTACATTTTCACTCGCATGGCGCACCGTGTCTATGGTTGCGTTCACATGTATTCTCAGCACGGACTGTGCAATGATACTAGCAGTGGGTGAACACACTGTAAAGAGCATGGGAGAACCTAACCCCGGCCCCCTTCCGTTCCTCGGCGTGGGAAGGGGGTGACTCATCGTGATAGCGTGGCCCTTCCTTGAACACCCTGATCTCACGGAGGCTCGCTCGTCCTTCCCACGCCAAGGAACGGAAGGAGGCTGGGGGTTAGGTCGTTTCCTCCTCCCGCAACCCGCGCACCGGCGAGCGGGCAAGCAGGAGCGGCGCGAGCAACTGACCGCCGACGGCGACGAAGAGGGCAGCGCGCAGCCCGATCACTTGGCCGAGCAGCCCGCCAAGCAGCAGGCCACTGAGCATCGCACTCCACTCGATAAAGCGGATACTCGCATGCATGCGGCCCAGCAGATGATCCGGTGTCCGCGCCTGCAAGAGGCTGACCTGATTGATCTCATAGATCGTCGCCGCGCCATCACCGAGAATCTGCTGTATCAGCAGCGAGACAACGATCCAACCCAGCGGCCCGGAAGCGAGCGGGATGAAGATCGTCGTGATGACCGCGAGGAGGAGCATCCCGATCATCGTCGGGCCGATCCCCCACCGCCGTGTGACGCGCTCCGCCAGCGCCGCGCCGATCATCGCACTGATACCGCCGATGGACCAGATTATCCCTTGCACAACGGGCGAGACATGCAGTGTGCGCGTGACATAGAGAATGATCGTCGCCCCGATGATTGAACGAAAAAGGTTCCACACCCCTGTGACCCAGGCGAGGGCACGGAAGATCGGGCGATCGTGCAGGAGGTGCAGCCCCGCCCCGATCTCCCGCCATGCCCCTGTACGCTCCGCCGCTATCGGGGTGAGCGCTGGTTCGTGCCTGCGGATCGTCGCCAGCGAAGCCGCTGAAACGAGGAAGGAGAGGGAGTCAATCAGGATCGTGCCGGGAATCGTACAGATCGGTAAGAGGAAGCCCGCAATGCTCCAGCCGCCAAACTCCGCACCTGCCGCAGTCGCCTGGAGTTTGCTGTTCCCCTCCACCAGTTCATCCCGCCGCACGAGCGACGGCAGGTACGAGCGGTACGCGACATCGAAGAGGACGGTCAGGATGCTGACAAACAGGGCGACGCCGAAGAGCAGCGCGAGGCTCAGCTGGCCCAGCGTGGCGGCAATCGGGATGATCGCCAGCACGATGGCGCGCCCGATGTCTACGACGATCATCACCGGGCGGCGGCGCAGGCGGTCTACCCAGACCCCGGCGAACAGCCCGACGATCAGTCCCGGCCCGTACTGCGCCGCACTCAGGAGCGCCACCTGAATCGGCGAGGCATGGAGCGTAAGGACCGCGACAAAGGTCAGCGCGAAGCCCCCGACGCGGCTGCCAAACAGCGAGACGGTCTGCCCTGCCCATAGTTTCAGGAAATCATGATGCTGCCACAGACCCGTGAAGCGGGTACGCGACGGTTCGGTCGTTGTTTCCATGTGAAACGTTCTCCCTCACAGTAAAAGCCCGCATGATTGTGAGGGAGCGCGGGCGGAGAATTTTGGTAGCGCAGGCTTCAGCCTGCGATCTGGGACACAGGCTGAAGCCTGCGTTACCTATATCGTCGTGTCGCCAAATCGGTACGATCCGCACGCGCTCCTACAGCGCAGCGGTTCTGAGGATGGCGGTGAAACACACCTCGCAGCGGCTGTTCATGGGGATTTCCCTTCGTGCAGTGACGGAACCGATCTCGTTGCCGTGAGCATAGCGACGCATGCGCGGCACGTCAATCGCCGGACCGTTATCGCCTCCACGCTCTTACATCATGCGATCCGCTTCAGACGGTCGGGAACCGTTGCGTGCGCCGCGTTGTAGAAGAGGTGAGGAATTACAAGAACCAGAGCAATCGCCATTCGACAGACACGGAGGAGCACTGCCATGCCAAAACGGTTTCTCGTTAGTTGCGTACTCGCGCTTGTCACGGTCGCCTGCGGTGCAGCGCCACCCACGACCACCGCCCCGCAAGCGACACAGGTGCCAACGGCTATGCCCGTAACCACTTCCACGAGTACGACCACTCTGGCAGCGGCAAACGACCGGCTCTTTATTCGCGACGGCTACGGCACATCCACCGATCGCTTGAGCGTCATGGACGCGCGGAGTGGGACGCGCCTGCGGGACATGCCATTCGGCGTCTCCACACCGGATTGGTCCGTTCTCTATACAACGCCATGGGACGCGGAGCAAACAATCGTGCGCGCGCTCAACCCGCTGACGGGGCAGACAATCCGGGAAACATCCGTGAGCGGACGATATACACTCCCCGAAATGGGCATCGCCGGTACATTCGGCGGCCTCTCCCCGAACGGCAACTGGCTCGCCCTCGAGAGGAAGCCGGGGTATGCGATTGATGCGACGAACACGAGCCACGCGCGGAGCCATCTCGTCGTCCTCGACACCGCCTTCGCGCAGCCGCCAAAGCGCGTCGAACTGGACGGCACCTTCGCGTTCGATGCCCTCAGCAGCAACGGCGCTTCGCTCTACCTGCTCGAGACAGTGCCGCGAGACGGCACGAGTACACCCACACCCGGTCTCGGCTACAAGGTGCGGCTCTATGATCTCACGACGGGCGTCCTGCAACCGGGCGTCGTTGTGGATAAAACCGCGATCGTCGAGACAATGAGCGGGACGCGGCAATCGTCCGTCGTCTCGGCGAATGGGCAATGGGTCTACAGCCTTTATCTCAATCAGGCGAAGGGGCCGTTCATCCACATGCTGAACCTGGACGGGCGCTTCGCGATCTGCGTTTTCCTGCCGACGACCGGTAAAGAGGATTTCGAGAAGCAACTGCTCTGGTCGCTCGCGCAGGCAAAGGACGGCCGCTCGCTCTATGCGGTCAATGGCGCGCTCGGCATCGTTGCGGAGGTGGACCCGGCGCAACTGAGCGTGCGGCGGAGTGTGATAATCCCGACGACGACCGCGCGCCAGCCTGCGCTCATCGCGCGCGTCGGCGCGTGGCTGCTGCCACATGCGCGTGCGAAACGCATCCTCAGCGGCGGCGCGACCCTCACGCCGGACGGGCGGACGCTCTTCATCATCGCGGAGCAGGGGCTGCTGGCCGTCAACACCGCCGATCTGACATTGCGCGGGCGCTCGTTGGCCGATTGGCCGCTGGACAGCATCGCCGCCAGCCCGGATGGCGCGCGTCTCTATGCCGTCAGCGCGGAAAAGGGCAAACTGCTCCTGCTCGATGCTGCGACGGGGAGGATGGTCAAAGAGATCGGGGGCGCGAGCCGTCCGTGGAGCGTTCTCGGCGTGGAATAAGCGGTGATTGGGAACCAATACACCGTTCGCCTTGTACTATGTGCGTATGCATCAACGATACGATGGAGGGCCAGCCACTGGAGGAACGCGCGGTCGTCGAACGAGCGCAGCACGGTGACACGGGCGCGTACGAGACCCTCGTACGGCAGTACCAGGACGTTGCCTTCCGCACGGCGTATCTGATCACCGGCACGGCGGCGGAGGCGGAGGAAGCGGCGCAGGAGGCGTTCGTCAAGGCGTGGGCCGCCCTCGATCGCTTCCGACCGGATGCGCCGTTCCGCCCGTGGCTCCTCCGTATCGTCGCGAACGAGGCGCGCAATCGGCGCAAGGCGGCCGGTCGGCGGGCAGGCCTGGCGCTCCGAGCAATGGAGCGCCAACGCAACGACGAGACAACGCCATCCCCCGAGGCGATGGCGCTCCGTGCCGAACAGCAGGATGCGCTTCTCCAGGCAATCAACCAACTCCGCACGGACGACCGCCTCGTGATCGCCTACCGCTACTTCTTCGACCTTTCCGAAGCCGAAATGGCGACAGCGCTCGCGGTCGCGCGGGGCACCGTAAAATCGCGCCTCGCGCGTGCGCTCGGTCGGCTCCGCACGGTGCTTCGGGCCGACGGCATCACCGATCACTATCTGGGGGGGCTGGAGAATGGCTGAAGACGAGCAGCAATTCACCGATCCCGCACTAGAACAGGCGTTGCGCGATCTCGGTGAGAGTCTCGCCTACCCGCCAACGCCGGACCTCGGTGCGTCCGTCCGGGGGAGGATCGCGGCGCAACCCGCGCGGCGCGGGCGATGGTGGTTGCCCACGCCGCCCACATGGCGACGGTTCGCCACCGTGCTCGCGCTCCTGCTCATCGTCGCGCTGTTACTCGGCGCGCTCTCACCGGTGCGGAAAGGCGTCGCGCGGCGGCTCGGTCTTTCGAATGTCGAGATTATCGTCGTGACCGCTGTGCCGACACTGACCATCGTGCCGACCCTGACCGCCTCACCCATCGAGACTGCAACGCCATCGCCCGCACCCACCAACCGCAACGCGCGCGCCGAGTTAGGCGTCGAGACGACGCTGCCGGAAGCACAGGCGCGCGTGGCGTTCACGGTTGGCGTGCCGGATCTGCCAGACTACCGCACGCCGGACGCGATCTACACCGGACAGCCACTGGCGGGGGGCCGGGTGTCACTGGTGTACATCGCGCGCCCCGGTCTCCCGGCGATCGCGGGGACGGATATTGGGATGCTCGTGCAAGAGTTCCGGGGTGGCCTCAGTAGTGGTCTCTTCCAGAAGGGCGTCCCCGCGAGTTCACACATCGAGCCGGTAACGATCAATGGCGCGCCGGGCTACTGGATCGAGGGCGGCCTGCGCGCCTTCGCCTATCAGGATGCGAGCGGCAACGTGCAGTTCGAGCAGACGCGCATCGCTGGGAACACACTGCTCTGGGAACAGGGTGGCATCGTCTACCGCCTCGAATCGCTCCTACCGAAGGACAACGCCCTCTATATCGCCGCCCGTATCCCCCATCAGAACCCCTAATTCTCCTGGGGTGATCCTATGCCGAAACGCCCGCTGTGCAGGCGGCGACCATGGCGGCGAGGCCCTGCGCGAGGGTGTATGCAGGGCACCAACGACCCTGCCGGATTAGCTGCTCGTTCGAGAGGCGCGAGATACGCACGTCGCCCGCGCGGGTCGGGCCGTATACGACCGCCGGTACAATACCGAGCGCCTGTCCGACGTACCGTGCGAGATCGTTGACCGTTGTTTCCGCCCCGCTTGCCACATTCCAGATGCCCGAGCCGTTCCACGCGAGGGCGGAACGAACCGCCGCCGCCACGTCCGCGACGTAGACGAAATCGCGCACCTGCTCGCCGTCGCCATTGACGTGCAATGATTGACCGCGCGACAGGCGATCTATGAAGGTGGCAATGACGCCGCCGTCCGTACCGGCGCGCTGGCGGGGGCCATAGACATTCGCAGGCCGGAGAATCACGTACGAGAGGCCGCTGAGCGCAACGTACCCCTCGGCGGCGAGTTTATGGACGCCATACGGGCTGAGCGGGGCGGGGAGCGTCGTTTCGTCGGCACGGACGGCCGTATCACCGTAGACGGCGCCGCCGGAGGAGAAGAAGACGAACCGCCCGACGCCTGTTGCTTTCGCGCAGCGCACGACGTTCTCCGTACCGACGAGGTTCACCTGCCGATCAAAGGCCGGGTCCGCCACCGAGTGCGGCACCGAGGTTTGCGCCGCGCAGTGAATGACCGCATCGAACCCGCCCGCCACGAAAACCTGCATGAGCGCGGGATCGGCGATGTTGCACACGACGAGCGGCACGCTGACCGGGAGATTCGCGCGGGCGCCGCCGGAGAGGTCGTCCACAACGGTGACGCACCACCCGTCCCGCACCAATGTCTCAACGATGTGGCTGCCGATAAAGCCCGCGCCACCGGTGACGAACACCTTTCGCCCATTCCCTGTTTCCACTGCTTAATTCCCTTTCGGCGGCGGGAAGCCGAGCATTTCACTGATCGTCACGAACCGATAGCCGCGCCCTTTCAGTGTTTCGATGATCGTCAGTACCGCCGCCACCTGCTGACTGCGGTCGGTCCCCAACCGGGTGTTGTCGCCATCATGCAGGAGGATGATGGAGCCGGGCTGAACGCGGTCCACCGTCCGCATGACAATCGTGTCAGCGCCGGGCGCATCCCAATCGTTCGATTCGACATCCCAGCCGACCGCGCGCAGCCCGCGTTCCGCCACCGCGTGAAGCGACCACGGCGTGTGAAAGCCGTTCGGCGCGCGGTAGAGCCGGGGCATTGTGCCCGTAATTCCTTGCAGAATGTCATTTGTCCGCGCCACATCGCCGTATCGCGGATCGAGGAGCGCGTCCCGCTTCCGATGCGCGTACGAATGGTTGCCGACCTCGTTCCCCTCGGCAGCGATGCGGCGCACCGTTGTCGGCTCGCGCTCCGCGTTCATCCCGACGCAGAAAAACGTCGCATGCACCCCTTCCTGCTTCAACACATCGAGAATTTGCCCGGTATATGGGTCATTTGGCCCGTCATCGAAGGTCAGTGCGACGACCTTCTCCGTGCGCGGCCCATGCATGTAGATGTCACCGAACAGTTGCGATGACGGCGTCCGCGCCGCGTAGCACCCATACGCCAGCGGTGCGACCACGACGAGCGCCATCAACCAGACGAACCGTGCCCTGGGCGTCAACAGCCCATGCGATGGTGCGCGTCGTTGCTGGATCCGCACGGTCATGTGACGCGGCATTGGTCCACACCTCCGTCCCCTCTCCATCGCCCCGAAATCAAGGGACGGAGAAAGTTCGTCTGGCGATGGAGAGGGGACGGGACTTCGCCTTGAATGCCATGGCGTTCACTCAACATCACACGCGTTTCATCTCTCCCCCCCTCTCCTTTGCTTGTCAGCAAAGGAGAGGGGGCCGGGGGTGAGGTTTACCCCGCTTCTCCCGCCACCCGTACCGCCCGCACATCATAGATCACATAGCGCTGCCCCGGATCGCGGTAGATCGCGCGGGCGAGATCGCGCTGTGTCAGACCGTCGAGCAGTTGCTGCTCGTTCGTGTGGTATTGCGCGAGGTAGCCACGCTCGATTGAGACATAGTCTATATTTTTTTTGGTCAGGAAGTCACGATACTCGTCCTCGGTCCACGAGCGACGGAACATACTCTCGGAGAAGAACTCGTTGGCGAGACGCGCGCCGTGACGAAGGAAATAGTACTGCCCGTCCTCGAACTGGTTCGGCTCCATCACGCGGTACGTCGCGCGCGCGTCGAACTGGGCGGAGACGAAATATGGGGCGTAGATGTCGTGGGACTGTGTGAACAACCCGTCGTAGCCGCCCTGCGCGTAGCCGAACGCGCCGTTCGCCATCACAATCGAGAAGATCAGCCCGACGATCCAGACAGCAAAGATTGGCCGGTACCAGCGGCGGACAGACACGATCAGGTACGTCGCAAGGAACGGAAAGGCGAGCACCGTCGCCCGCCGCACGAAGCCGTCCGCGATGGACGAGACGATCACCCGCGCCGAATTCTCCGCCAGCGCGGGTGTGCCGCGTGCAAGGAGAAGCGCTGGCAGGCTCGCCAATCCTGCCAGCACGCCCATGACGAAGAAACGCCAGCGCCGCTCCGGTTCGCTGAGGAAATGCGTCGCGAGATAGCAGAGCGCACCGATACCA
>JAABUY010001562.1_pt1 | contig 30252 bp, 27 predicted proteins | sample 5560271 | NCBI WGS metagenome assembly JAABUY01 (sample SAMN10711886, study PRJNA513374) | rock metagenome | isolation source: Antarctica rocks | place: Antarctica: Victoria Land, University Valley | reverse complement strand
TCCCTCGGCCACTGCGCAAGTCCGAAGCTTGCCGGGCGAGCTCTTGCACTGGCTCTTGCGGTCCCCCCCGCTGGTTCCTCACGTCGTTCATTCCTCGCACTACGACGACGAATAAGTTTCCCCACCGAGGTCTGCATAGGAGCAGCAAGGACGAAAGAACAGTCATAACGACGTGTCCGCAGCCTGGTACCGAGAATGATCTTTAACGACCGTCGCGTTTATAAGGGACGGACACGCGCGCATCTCATCATGGCCAGGAGAACCAATCTCCAACCAAAGGCCGAATACATTTGCGCAGACTTGGTTCTCGACCAAACTTCCCCTTGCAGTCGCGCGGCGGACCATACATGTCGGTACCTATCCAGAGAAATACTTGCTGAGGCAAGGTGATGAGCTAGCTCTCAGTGATCGGGTGAGTCCATTAGTAAAAAGATCCCTTAGGGAAGCCCTGTACAAGCCGCCACGTTCCTCTTCTGACTGAGTAGAGTTGGGAAGAGGGGTGAGGTGATGAAGCAGCAGAGTCTGGCGGCGCAGGCTACGTTTGAGAAGTTTGGGCGGAAGAGCCGCCGTGAGCTGTTTCTGGACGAGATGGAGCGTGTGGTGCCGTGGCCAGCACTGGAAGCGCTGGTTGAGCCGCACTATCCGAAGGCGGGCAACGGGCGTCAGCCCGTGGGCTTGCGGATCATGTTGCGGACGTACTTCGTTCAGCAGTGGTTCAACCTGTCGGACCCGGGCGTGGAAGAAGCGCTGTATGAGTCTCCGGTGCTGCGACGGTTCGTGGGCGTCGATCTTGGTGTGGCACCGGCGCCGGACGAGACTACAGTGTGCCGCTTCCGCCATCTGCTGGAGAAGCACGATCTCGGCGGCCTGATGCTGGAAGCGGTCAACGTGCATCTGGAGGCGAAGGGCCTCCGCATCGCTACCGGCACGATCGTGGACGCGACCATCCTGCATGCGCCTTCGTCGACGAAGAATGCCACCGGCGAGCGCGACCCTGAGATGCACCAGACACGCAAGGGCAGCCAGTGGTACTTTGGGCTGAAGGCGCACATCGGCGTGGACTCGAAGCAGGGCACGGTGCACTCCGTATGCACTACCGCCGCTTCGGTTGCCGACAAGCACATGCTGCCTCACCTGCTGCACGGTGAAGAGACCAAGGTGTGGGGCGATGGAGGCTATCAAGGGCAGACCGGGGCGATCAAGCAAGCCGCGCCTAAAGCGAAAGACATGACCTGCCGCAGAACCAGGTTCAAGCAGTACGTGGATGAGCTGCAACGCAAGAAGAACCGCACCAAGTCACGTGTGCGGGCCAGGGTCGAGCACCCGTTCCGCATCCTGAAGCGTGTCTTCGGCTTCGACAAGGTGAGGTACCGCGGCCTGGCCAAGAACCATCACCGGCTGTGCGCCAACTTCGCGCTGATCAACCTGTATCTCCACCGCAAACGCCTGGCCATGATGACGGCGTAGTGTGTCCGGGGGGCTTGACCGTTCAAGTCCGCGACCCGAAACAGTCAAAAGGAAGAATCAGCGTGGCGCATCCTGCTCGCAGATCGACTCCCGCTTCACTGCAAATCGCAAATCAAGCTCCTGCGCAGAGGCTCCTTAGCCGAGGTGGAATGATCTGCAGGAAACTTTATTCGCTCTGCTGCTTACTGGAATGTGATATCAGGAGATGCAGAAGCGCGAGTAGCCTGTCTGCGCCTGCGCCCAGAAGAGAAATGTTCTTGATGAAACAGGTTACTAGGTACGCTGCAGTCAAAGAGCGACCCGACGTCTTGCGACACGATTACCCGCTGCTATGGCTCTCGGAGCGACGCAGGACAGTCAGGCCTGCTGTTGACGGGGTTACAGCGTACGACTGATTTCCCCGGCAGGGAGACACTGTAGTGGCCGGGCCAGCGGGCGGGTTCCGCTTCGGGATAATCGGTGCTCAGCAGCTGTGCGCCGCTGCCAAGCATGGCGTCGCGGACGATCGTGTCGTTGACGCGCGCTTGTCTGGTGTCGGAGTCAGTGCGTGCGCGGACCAAGTAGCCTTCACGGACGAGAGTGCGGATCTCCTCCGCCGGCCCTCCGTTGCGTTCGAGGAAGGCGGCGTCGGGCTGTCCCGGTTCGGAGTTGGTGAAGATAACGCGGCCACGCAGCGATGGATGACCCTGGAGGTAGACGGGGCCAACGGGTCGCTGGTCCATCAGAAAAATAACCTTCCCGCGGGAGTCTGTGAGTGAAGGCCAATGACCGGCCAGAACGGCCTGGTTCAGGGTGGGGAAGTCGCCGCGCACATCGTCCGGAGTGATGAGACGCCGGGCCGGAAACACGGAGAGGATTTCAGCATCGAGTGCATCAAAGACGGCGGGGGTGAAGCGCTCGGGCTCGGTCAGCTTCAGGTTCTTTGGAGAGTCCTGCTTGGTTTCGACCAAGACAAAGAGTGGGATGTGATCGGGATGTGCATCGGACCAGGCGCGCACCTGCTTCAGGCAGGAGATGAAAGGCTGGCAGTTGCTCCGGTAGTCCAAGTCCTGCACATGCATGACCTTGAAGCCAGGCTTGAGCATCACGCCATCCGGGTCAAAGGGGTTGTCGGCAGGCAGGCCGGCGGCCTCGACCATTGCCGGGCCGGAGGGATGCGCGTAGCGGCCGCCAGCGGTATCGGCGTAAACGTCGAGCTCAATCTGACGGACGCCGGAGTCGAACTGCTGCGCGAGCGGCGGGTGCTGATACTCAAGGCCCTTGTAAGCGTCGGCGTATTTCGTTCGCCAGATATTGCTCTCGCTGGGTGCAATCCCCGCGTGATAGCTGTTGTGTGTGCCGATCACCTGAATCTGGTTAAGCTTGAGCGGTGCGATGGGCGTGTTTTGCTGCGCGATCAGCTTTGTCATCGAAAGCGCGAACAGGAGCGTGGATAGGGGGAGACGGTTCGGCATGCGGCTCCTGACACTGCCGGTAGAGCGCCTGCGGCTACGCCGTCCGGTAGGGCTTGCTGTAGTGCGTGGACCACTGGACGAGGGCGCTGTTGACGAAGCGCCAGGTGTGTTGCCGCGGGTTGATCTCGAGAAGCATATAAGCGTTGGGATCGTAGCGGGTAGAGGCCATGACATAGTGCTGCGGCCCATAGGTGTGGGCGAAGTCGATCCACTTGTGAAGGTGCCCGGAGACGACGAGCTGGATGTTTTCGCGATATCTGTGAAGCAGCGGGTGGAGACCGAAGTCGCCTCGCTCGGTGGCCACGACCTGGAGGAGCGGGTAGTGAATGAAGACGAAGGTCGGCTTGCCCTGCTGCAGCTCCGCTTCGAACCACTGCAACTGCTCTTCGCCAAGCGAGCCCAGGTTTGGATTGAAGTCGGAGGCGGTACGGTCCTGCCTGCTGCCCAAGAAATTATTTAGGTGGATGAACCTGAAACCCTTGTAGTCCAGGCTGGAGTAAGGCTTTGAGTTGAACTTAGCCTCGAACAGGCGGTGACTCATCTCGCGCGGCACACGCTGCACATCGTAATCGTGGTTGCCGAAGCCCAGGTGGACGGGCATCTTGAATCCGTCTGCGAGAGTCTTGGCATGATCTAGGCGGGTCGTGTTCTTGAAGTAGAAGTCGTAGTCGGTGGAGGGATAGTTATGGAAGAAGTCGCCGATGACAAACACCTGCTCGATGGCCGGCTGGAGCGAGTTGATGAGATCTCGTGCGGCGATCAGGCGGGGAGTGGTCAGCAGGATGCTCTCGTTGTCTTCGACGCCGTTCTCGCTGCCCGGCTTATAGAACCTGTCGATGATGTGCGTGTCGGCGACAAGGGCAAGGTAAAAGGCCTCGGCATGCCGGGCCTCGCGGGTCTGCTCTGCCCACAGCTCTGTCATAAGCAGCGAAGCGAGCGACCCGCCGGCCAGTGCGTTGAAGTTCCTTCGATTCATTGACGCTCCACAAACGCGTAAGTCGAGTTACGGCTACTAATAAATTAGCTTCAGGGCGAACTGAATTTGGCGGGCCGGGAACGCCGTGCCGATTAATCCATACGACCCGTTGCTACGGTTGGTATCGGGTGGGCCAAAGTTCGACTGGTTGAAGATGTTGAAAGTTTCGGCGCGAAAATCAAGCATCGTGCCCTCGCGCAGGAACTGGAAGCCCTTGTGCAGGCCCAAATCGGTCTGCGAGAAGTCTGGGCCACGGATGGAGTTGCGTTGCGCGTTGCCGAAGGGATTGACGCCTGTCGGCGTAGCCACGCCTGCGGGATCAAGAAAGCGGATAGGGCCACCCGCAGTATTGTTGAAGCGGACGCGATTCTCCGGCGCAAGCAGAAGGTTGCCGACCACGTTCGGACGATAGGTGTAGAGTCCCGTGACCGTCGTGTTGATGCTCGCGTTGTAGTTCAGGTTCGCGGGCAGACCGCTCGAGATGGTCGTGATGTCGGTGAGTTGCCATCCGCCCGCCAGGGTCTTGAGCAGGCCGCGGCTGGAGCGGAAGATGGGCAGATCCCAGACGATGCTGGTGGTATTGTTCAGCGGCTGATCGTAGCCGGACGGACCGTAGTCGCTGCTGGGGTTGGCAAAGTTGACGCGCGAGTTATCGCCGCTGGTAGATTCGAGATGGCCTGATGCGATGTCGAAGGCGCGGCTGTAGGTGAAGGAGTTGAGGAAGTACAGGCCGTGGCTGAAGCGGTTTTCGAACTTCGCCTGAATCGAGTTATAGTTCGAGCCGCCGGCTCCGTACGCGACCTCAATGGTCGTAAAGTTGCTGACCGGGCGACGAGCCTGCAGGGTCGGGCACGCGGCGGTCGTAGCTGCGGTGCACACAGCCGCCTGGTTGTAGTCGCCCAGCACCATCAGGTGAACGCCGTGGCTACCCACGTATGCGATATCCAGCAGCATGCTCTGGGTAAGCTGGCGCTGGAATCCGACGTGATAGCTTTCGACATAACCAGTCGGGTTCTTGCGCGGGATGTAGCGAGATTGCGCGATCAACGTGCTGAACGCTGCTGGCGACGCGAGATTGACGCCATAACCCTGCTGCGTAGGACGGAAGCAACCGCGTGGATTCTGCGCGTCGTTGACGCACAGACCGAGGCTCGGACGCTGATCGATGCTGGCGTTCACAATATATGGGCCGTTGTAGGCAAGCAGGTTCTCGCCACCCTCGCGATTGAACTGCTCGAAGGTGATGCCGAAGCCGCCGCGCAGAACGGTCTTCGAGTCGGCGCTGTAGGCAAAGCCGAGCCGCGGTGCGAGGTTGTTCAACTTCACGTCGACCAGGCCTCGGTCGTAGAAGTCTCCATCGGTGGCCTGAATGAGCGCGTTCAAACGAGGATCGAAGTTAGCAAGGTGGTTGCCGTCGACATACTGCGGCGTCGCAATCTCGTAACGCAGGCCAGCGTTGACGGTCATGCGCGGCGAGACCTTGATATCGTCCTGCAGGTAGAAGAAGTTGAAGCGCTGCTGCAGACCGACGACGCGGAAGTTGTTCAACTGATAGTTGCTGCGAAGACCGAAGATGAAGTCCGCCACGCTATACGCCTGATTCGCGGCCGCGCCGGCGACCGCCGTTCCCAGAGCGCTGAACCTGCCGTTGTAGGTGTCCTGGCCGAAGGTAGGATTGAAGTCGTTGATCTGGGTGGAAACGGCCTGAAACTCGTATCCCAACTTCAAGCTGTTGATACCGCGGAGCAGGGTGTAGTTGAGCTTCGGGTTGTACACGGTCGGGTTCTGAAATTGCGGATTGCTCCCCTGGTCGCCAAGCTGGGAAAAGCCGTTGAGGCTCTGTGCGTTCAGCGGACGGACGATCGTCGGATCGGTTGGAATCCCGTTGGTGATGCCCGCCTGGGTGAGCAGGCTGGTCTGGCCCACGCCGATCGGCGACTTGCCGCCCTTGTTGTAGCCGACGCCGAAACGCGCCTCGAGAATTGCCCTGGGGCTAACGTTATAGGTTGCGCCGATCGCGATGTTCTTGTTCTCGATCAAGACATTGCCATTGTTGTTGCCGCCCGCAAGGCCCGGAATGTTGCCGGGAACGAAGAGGTCCGCACGATGCTGACTGTAGCGCGCGAAGAGAACCAAGCGAGCGTTCACGACATAATCCAGACGACCATCGCCCTTCTTGTCGTTGATGGTCGCGCGGGGAAGGCTGACGTGGTTGCTTGACGCGGCTTGTCCGGCAGCCGGTGGCGCGTTCTCTGCAGGCAGGGCAGCGAATACGAGCGTCGCCAGCGGCGAGAAGTCCGAGGCGGGGATCACTCCGTTCGCGTACACCTTGCCCGTGAGGGGGTTGGCGACCGGGAACCCAACCGAGCCGCTGCGCTGCAAAGCAGTGGGGATGCTGGCCGAGGTGTAGGTCTTATCGATCTGGCGCAGCCCCTCATAGTCGGCGAAAAAGAAGGCTTTGTCGCGAAGAAGGGGGCCGCCGAAGGTTCCGCCGAATTGATTGCGGATGAGCACCGGCTTGACGCCGCCCGTCGGATTGAACGGGCCGATTGCGTTCAACTTGGTGTTGCGGATGTAGTCCCAGGCGCGACCATGGAACTGATTGGTGCCGCGCCGGATGCTGGCGTTAATGACGCCGCCGGACGAGCGGCCGAACTCGGCCGAGTAGTTGTTTGTTTCGACCGAGAACTCGCCGATAGCGTCGGGCGAGGGCGGAATATTTTCATTCGCAAAGCCCTGATTCGACGTGCCGTAGGTATTGTTGTCGAGCCCATCGAGCAGGAAGTTGTTGAAGGCGCTGCGCTGGCCGTTAATGTTGAAGGACGCCTCACGGCTGGTGTTGCTTTGGTTTTCCAGCACGGACTTGCGGACGCCCGGCACAAGCAGCGCCAGATCGGCGTAAGAGCGTCCGTTCAACGGCAGATTTTCAATCTCGCGAACACCGATGACGGTGCCTCGCGAACTGGTCTCGGTCTCGAGCAGCGTGGCTGCGGCCGAAACGGTGACCGCATCGGTGACGGCGCCGGCCTTGAGGCTGAGGTCCACGCGCTGGCGGGCGTTGGTGGTTACTTGAAAGGGCGGCGTCTGTGCCTTGTCGAAACCCGTGGCCTGGCTGGCGACCTCGTAGCTACCGAGCGCGACGCTGATGAACTCGAATCGGCCAGCGTTGTCGGTCGTCCCTGTCTGCGAAACTCCTGTTGCCTGGTTGGTAAGGGTCACCGTGGCATTCGCCACGACGGCGCCGGAGGCATCCCGGATATAGCCGAGGACGGAGGCCGTTTCGAACTGCGCGAAGGCTGAAAGCGGTATCAGGAGCGCGAGTGCCAACACAAAGGGCAGCAGTTTCTTCATTCGTTTCTTCTCCTCGGTAAGCGACAGCCAAAGCAGTCAAAAGTAAAAGTCAGTTCGACTCCGGATAGCGCAATACTAAGGACGCCGAGTGTATAGACCGTGAAGCGCCCGTTTATAGCCTGAACAAGCGCAGAACTCAGAGATGAGCCCTTGGGCCGGCGCGGCAGGTCCTCCTTGTGCTTGAAAGAGCAGAGCGAACGATCATCCCTTCGGAAGGAGCCCTCATCGAGGCGCGCTTGCTGTGAGCAGCGCTAGAATCCCACCATGCTGACGATGTCCTCGAAAGCGTTATCGGCCGGCCAGGCGCGGACTTACCACGCGCGGGAGTTCGCGTCGGAGCGGCAGAACTACTGGAGCCGCGACCAGCAGGGTTTTAGCGAATGGCAGGGCAGGCTTGCCGAGCAGTGGAGTTTAGAGGGCGCGGTTGGCAATGACCACTTTGCGCGCCTGAGCGAAGGCCAACACCCGACCACCGAAGCGCCACTGGTAAAGCACCAAGTCTCGCGCACCTACGAGGGCAAGGGCGGCAGGGAAGTGACCAGCGTGGAGCACCGCGCCGGATGGGATGCCACATTCTCCGCCCCGAAGTCGGTCTCGCTGACCGCACTTGTGGGAGGCGACGAACGGGTGCGGGAGGCGCACCGGGAGAGCGTCCGCGCGGCCATAGGCGAGATCGAGCACTACACCCAGGCGCGGATCGGCAACGTGCATGCCCCGGAGATGACAGGCAAGTTCGCCGCCGCGACCTTCGAGCACGATACGGCGCGGCCCGTCGCTGGCTACGCCGCGCCGCAGCTCCATACCCATGCCGTGATCTTCAACGTGACCGAGCGCGAGAACGGGCAGACCCGCTCCGTGTAGTCGCATGAGCTATACGCCTCGCAACACTACGGTACGGCGATCTATCGCGCGGAGCTGGCGACGCGCTTGCAAAAACTCGGCTATGAGCTGGAGCGTGGCAAGGACGGCCAGCCGGAGATCAAGGGATACACGCGGGAGTACCTAGAGGCGTCGAGCCCACGGCGGCAGCAGGTCCAGGACTACAAGCGGGAGCAGGGCATCGACGACGCGGCGGCCGGGCAGATCGCCGCCCATCGCACCCGCGACCGCAAGGAGCTGCTATCGCCGGAAGAGGTGCAGCGGCAGCACCGAGAACTGGCCGGGCAGTACGGCCATCAGGCCGACCGGGTTGTGGCAGAGATGCGGGAGCGCACGCAGAAGCTTACCCAGGAGAATTCCCCAGCCCGGACGCCGGAGCAGACGGCACGGCAGGCCGTGACCTACGCCCGCGATCACCTGTTCGAGAAAGATGCCGTACAGGACCGGAGAGCGATTTACGAGACAGCGTTGAACCGCGGCATGGGCGAGATCACCTACTCGCACGTTCGGCAGGAGTTCGATCGCCGGATGCAGGCAGGCGAGTTCCGCGAGGCGCAGGTGTCCGTGCGAGGACCGCAGATCACGACTGCGCAAATGGTGCAGATGGAGCGGGAGATCGTCGGGCAGATGCAGCAGGGCAACCGGCGCGGCTATCAGGACCCGATGCTGCTACAAGGCCGGGAGCGCTTCGACACACTGGAGCGACACCCGGAGCTGAACCGTTCGCAAGAGGTCGCCGTCCGGGAGGTCTTCGCTTCGCGCGAGAAGATCGTCGGCATCGACGGCATAGCCGGAGCCGGGAAGACCACGACGCTGGCCGTCATCCGCGAAGGAGCCGAGGCCGAAGGGTATAGGGTGGAGGGTTTTGCACCCACGAGCCGCGCGGCCCAGAAAATCGGCGAGGCCGGCGTTGAGACTTCAACCTTGCAGATGCACCTGGCGCGACGGCAGGGGCCGGACACCGGAGAGAAGCGGCTCTATGTGCTCGATGAGTCCTCGCTCGCGTCCACCAGGCAGATGCACGAGTTTGTGACACGCCTGCACCCGAACGACCGTGTGCTGCTGGTGGGCGACCGCCGGCAGCATGAGGCGGTCGAGGCCGGAAAGCCCTTCGCGCAGTTGCAGGAAGCCGGGATGAAGACCATCTCGCTCGATAGATCGTGCGCCAGAAAGAGCCGGAGCTGCGGCAGGTGGTCGAGCAGCTCGCGCGTGGCGAGGTGGGAGCTGCGGTCAAGAACCTGGACAGCCAGGGCCGGGTGCATGAGTTTCAAGGCCGGGAGGAGCGGATCGACGTCATCGCCAAGGAGTATGCGAAGTCGCCGGAGAACACGCTGGTCGTCTCGCCCGACAACCGCTCCCGCGCGGAGATCAATCGGCGCATCCATGCGGAACTGCAACGGCATGGAGCTGTGGGCAGGGAAGAGCATCGCGTCGAAACGCTGGTGCCGCGTCAGGACCTCACCGGAGCGGCCCGTACCTGGGCCGAGCGGTACGAGGTAGGAGAGGTGCTGCGCTATAGCCGGGCGTCCAAGGAGACCGGCATCGGCAAAGGCGAGTATGCCCGCGTAGTTGGAATCGACGCTCCGCATAACCGGATCACGGTGGCGCTGAAGGATGGCACGGAGCGGAATTACGACCCGCATCGTCAGCAGGGAGTTTCGGTCTACCGCAAGGAACAGCGCAGCTTCTCCACGGGCGACCGCATCCAGTTCACCGCGCCCGCAAATGACCTCAAGGTCGCAAACCGCGAGCTTGGCACTATTGAGAGCATCACCGAAGGCCGCATGTCGCTTCGCATGGACGATGGCCGCTCGTCGAGCTCGATCCAGCCAGGCATCCGCATCTCGATCATGGCTATGCCGTGACCAGCCACTCCAGCCAGGGGCAGACCGCCGAGCGGGTGTTAGTGCATGTGGATACAGAGCTGGGCGCGAAGGACCTGCTCAACAATCGCATGGCCTATGTCGCTGTCTCGCGCGGAGCCCACGATGCGCAGCTCTTCATCAACGACCGCGAGAGGCTGCCCGCCGCGCTGGGGCATGAGGTCTCCCGCGAGAGCGCCCATACGCCGCAGCACAAGCCCGAGCAGACCATCCAGCCGCCGCAGCAGGAGATCGCGCCCAAGCAGGAACACAGCTATGGATTGGGACTCGGCCTCTAATTCTTATCTGGTTTGGGGGCAAATTGGGAGTAGCACCTATACTGATTTTGTGAGGCGTTTGCTCCAGCTCGGGTTAGTTCTGCTCCTAATGGCGTCATTTCTTGCTCCCATCGCAGAGTGTTTCGACCGCTGGGACGCGCCTGGCCTGAGCAATGACACGGAATTACCGCTATTCCTGTTCGTGCTCTTTATCTGCCTTGTGCTGATCATCGCGAAGCTGGTTTCGTTACGAGCCCTGACGCTGCAGTTTGTTTCCCGGTTGGTGCCACTACCGGTTGCGTTCGCTTTTGGGGGCATTGCCTCTGTTATGCCCACGCCGGTCCCGCCTCACAGTCCACCGCCTCTACGAATCTGATCACTCCTGAAACGTGCGTTTTCCGCGCACGGCGATTCGCCGTGTTTTGCGGAGATTTCCCGTGCTTTCCCACGGGCTGCTGCTCCGCACCTCCAAGGAGAAATGTCCCCTGTCCCTAAAACTTATCTACCGCGTCTGCGGTTTGGCCTCTCTTGCCGTCGCTGCCAGTCTTTCCGCATTTGCTCAGGTGGGGCAGCCGGGCACGATCGCCGGAACCATCTTGGCTCCTGACCGCTCTCCCGTCTTTTCCGCCGCCATCCTGCTCACAGGTCCCGATGGCTTCACCCGGCAAGGGTCTACAGAGGCGGACGGCAGCTTTGCCCTGCGTCAGATTCCCAGCGGTAGCGGCTATAGGGTCAGTATTACCGCGCCTGGCTTCGCACCAGCCGAGCAAGCCGGAGTGAGCGTCGCGGTGGGACGCACAACACAGCTCGCGCTCACGCTTTCGCTCCAAGTGACGCAGGCGACGGTCAACGTCTCTGCACAGCCCTCTCCGCTCGACACAGACCAAACCTCATCCGTCGTCAACATCGACCGTGACCGCGTGGAGGAGTTGCCTATTCCGAGCCGAAACTACCTTTCCTTCGTTCAGCTCTCTCCACAGGCCGCACCCGTAAACCCTGCGCTGTCTCAGAACACGCTTACGCAAGGCGGAGGCACACTCGCCTTCAGCTTCGGCGGTATCAGGGCGGGTAGCAATTCCGTGCGGATCGACGGCGTGGACGATGACGATGAGTTCAGCGGCGCCAGCCGAACACAGCTTTCGCCGGAGGCCATCAACGACTTTCAGATCGTCAATCACGGCTTTGCGGCGACGTCCGGCGGTGCGGCGGGCGGGGGAGTGGATGTGCAAACACGGGCCGGGCTGAACCGTCCTCACGGAGACGCCTTCATCTTTGCGCAAAACGGTGCCTTGAACGGGACGCCGCCACTCGGCCTTTATCCGCGCAAGCCGGACGAAAGCCGCTTTCGCGCGGGGGTCGCCTTTGGAGCAGCCCTGCAGCCCGACCGCTCATTTTTCTACATCGCAGTAGAGCAGGAGATGGCGCGCGGGGAGGATGTTAGTGACCTGCAAACGGGAACCGCCACGCTCATCAACACCGCCCTCCGACAAACTGGACCTTTGAGCGGCTTTACCTTGGGCACCGGCTTTTTTCCGACCACCGACCAGGAGACGGAACTGTCCGGGCGTCTGGACCGTGTGCTAAGTCCAAAACAGGCCGTCATGGTGCGGTACGCCTTTACCAATGGGCGCAACGTAAACGATGCTTTCCACACTGACGAGTTGACGGACCGGAGCGCGCGGGGATCGTCTTTCGTTGTCGATAACAGCGTCAACGGCACGCTAACATCGACTCTCGGCGGCTCACGCGTGAATAGCTTACGCTTCGAGCTTTCACAGCGCCGAGCCGTGGAGCGCACCGAAGAGCCAGGCACGCCGGGAGTATGGATTCCCGGTGTTGCTCTGTTCGGCACGCCGTTCGAGGGCAATAGTCGCCGCTTCGAGACGCACGTCGATGGCGAGGATGCGTTTTTGTTCGAGCGCGGCCATCACCTGCTCCAGACAGGAATAGGAGTGGAGCATGTGGCGCTCCGGGCGCAGGTGCTCGACGGCTTCAGAGGGTTATTCATCTTCCCAACTGTCTCTGCACTTCAGACCGGTAACGCGGATCTCTTTACCCGCTCCTTCGGCGGCTCCACAACGAACTTTGCTGAGAGCCGCATAAACGCCTATGCCCAGGATCACTGGCGAGCTGCATCCAGCGTTACGCTCGACTACGGCCTACGCTACGAAATCAACAGGCTTCCTTCTGCTCTGCCCACTACTCTTTTTGACTTCAGCCCCCGGTTTGGACTGGCCTGGACGCCGCGGAAGACGCTCGTTGTTCGCAGCGGTTTCGGTATCTTCTACGACCGCTATCTTCTCTCCACCATCAACCGCGTTCTGGAGTTCGATGGTGTTCGTGCCTCATCGCAGATCGTCGAAGGTCCTGCCGCGGCATCGCTCTATGCCAGCGGCTCGGTTCCGACGGCTCCGCTGTCCGGCGTAGCCCCGAGCATCTGGCGAGCCGACCAGCACCTCATCAATCCATACAGCGAGGTGGCCTCGCTGAGTGTGGAACAAACGCTTCCACTTCAGACGACGCTTACCGCCGAGTACCAGTTCGTGCATGGTGTTCATCTGGGCCGCACGATCAACAGCAATCTCCTGCCGCCTGTAGCGCTGACCGCAGGCAACGCAGCCTCGCTCGGGATCGATTCGTCCACCGCTCAACAGCTCGGCAGGCCTGTTTTTACCTCGGCGCGTGCCGATCCCGCTTATGACGCGGTGAATCGCTTCTCCACTACGGCAGGCTCGAACTTCAATGGAGCGACCGTCACGCTGAATCGCCAGTTTCAGGATGACTTCGAGTTGCTGGCCGGTTACACCTATTCCAAGACCATCGACGACGCCTCTTCCGATTTGGTTCAGCCGCAGAACCCGTTCGATCCGGGCATAGGGAGGGGTTTGTCGCAGCTTGACCAGCGCCATCGCTTTACGCTGAGCGGGCTGTGGCTGATAGGCCCCGATCTTGGCGACCCCGCCGATGCCGCCGCAAACGCCAGTCCAGGCCCGCTCATGCGCATCTTCAACGGTCTGGAGTTTGCACCCATCTTCCAGGTTGCGAGCGGCTTCAGGGCCAACCCACTAACCGGCCTGGACAGCAACCGGGAGCACATCTACCCCTTCGCGGCGCGACCAGCAGGTTATGCCCGCAATTCTCTATCGACTAGTCCGAACCTAGACTTCGACCTCCGCGTGCTCAAAATGGTGCCACTCGGAGGGGGGCACCTGGACATCGTTGCCGAGAGCTTCAACCTTCTGAACCATCGCAATGTCTCGCTCCTGAATACAGCATTCGGCCTAAACCCACGTCCACAGAGCGGCTTCAGCTTGCCAATTGCGACTTCTACCGCAAGGCGCATCCAGTTCTCCCTCGATTATGAGTTCTAACCGACCACAACAATACAACGGCTTTAGCGAAGGTATATGACTATGACTTCCTTATTCCCAATATCCGTCTTGCTGATTGCAAGGACGCCCCCTTTCCGCTTGTTCCTCTTCGGGAGTATTGCTTTGGCTATGTGCATCAGCGCTAACGCGCAGCCTGCGTTAGATAGCCAGCAGACATCGATGGAAGACCCACCTCAGTCCCACTCACAGCATCTTGAGACCGTCACTCTCCATCAAATTTCCGTCCCAACAGGCCCTCTTTTAGACGAGCTTCCGGATGCTCCGGGAGCGGGCATACAGGGGGGTAAGACGGGGGCTCAACAGAGTTCTGCGCCAGCCACGGGAAGCATTGCTGGAATAGCGCTGGATTTGAATGGCGGAGCGGCAAAGGGTCAGATGAATCAGGCGGAGGGCGCAGCGCAGCTTACCGGAGTTGTTTCCGATGCGCAGGGTAACGGCGTGTCCGGTGCGGAGATAACCTTGACCTCACCGGGCAAGCTGGGGCGCGAGAGGAAGACCGCCGCCGCCAGTGACGGGAGCTTCACCTTTACGGAGCTTCCCGCCGGAAAGTTTCGACTTGTCGTCACAGCGGCCGGATTCGGAACTTATACCTCTTCTGAGTTTCTCGTGAAATCCGGCGAGACAATCCTGGCGCCGAAGATCGCTCTGAACGTTACCACCGCTTCATCCGTGAACGTCTTCGCGGCTGCCGATCAGATCGCCCAGGCACAGGTGGAGGAACAAGAGAAGCAGCGCGTCTTCGGCGTCTTTCAGAATTTCTATACCAGCTACATCTGGGAGGCGGCACCGATGACCGCAAAACAGAAGTACAAGCTGGCGTTCCACACTATAGTCGACCCCACGACCTTTGTCGTGCTTGCCGGAGTGGCCGGCGCAGAACAATACAACGGCACTTGTCAGGGGTAAACTGCCAGCATGCCCGATGCCGCGGAAACTCGACCGGAGAGCTCAGCAGGGCAGGGAAGCGGCCCGGATCTGGCCTTGCTGGTCCCGGAGCTGCCCGCTCACGCCCTCACCCCGGCCCAGCAGCTGCTTCGTCGCTTGGTGCTGGACTCAGTTGCGGCCCCGACCTCGAAGCTCGCCTACGGCCATGCCCTCGATCAGCTGTTCGGTTTTTTGGCCGGCCGGCCGCTCGACCGGGCTCTGCTGCAGGAGTGGCGAGCTTCGATGGACGGCCTGGCGCCGTCCACCATCAACGTCCGGCTGTCGGCGGTGCGCAAGCTGGTAGCGGAGGCCCGGGCCGGCGGAATGCTCGGGGTCGACGAGGCCGCCCGTCTCACCGACGTCCCCAACATCAGGCAGCAGGGAACCCGCCTGGGCAACTGGCTCACCCGGGAACAGGCAAGAGAGCTGCTGGCCGTCCCCGATCGATCGACCCTCAAAGGAAAGCGCGACTATGTCATCTTGGCCCTCCTGGTCGGCTGCGCCCTCCGCCGGCAGGAGCTCGCCACCCTCGACGTCCAGACCATCCAGATGCGGGAGGGCCGCTGGGTGCTGGCCGATCTGGTGGGGAAGGGAAGACGGGTCCGCACGGTTGCGGTTCCGCTCTGGGTCAAGCAGGCCATCAATGTCTGGCAGACTGCGGCCGGAATCGAGAGGAGGGCCGGTTGCTCCGCTCCATCCGCAAAGGCGGGGAGGTGGGGACAAGCCTGAGCGATTGGGCGGTATGGGATGTGGTCCAGCGGTCGGCCAACGAGATCGGAATCGAGCGCTTCGGCGCCCACGATCTCCGCCGCACCTGCGCGAATGTATGGTCCGCCGCCTTGTCGCAAGCGAAAAGTGATCTGACAGGGTGGTCTGCGCAAATGTATTCGACCTTTAGCGGAGTGTACGACTCCTGGCCAGGATGGAATGCGCTACGCCCTCTTCCTATTTAGCTCTTCAGTCTTGGCGACTGCTTGGCGCATCAGGCTAGGAGAGCGTCGGGTTCGACCGTTATGCCATCTCAATTGTCCGCCAGCAGACCTGGCAGGAAACTCGATTAGACCGTCGTCGGTGGGTTGTAGATGTGGAAATCGCGATGGCGGTTTCCAAGCCTGACGTCAGGTAGGCATCATCTGCAAGCTATGTAGGTTTGGTTCCGATTCCGTAAGCAAGGAGGGTCGATAAGCCTCTCCTCTCGCCAGAACCACCCAGGCGATCCGGGCCATTTTGTTTGCCAGAGCGACCGCAGCGACATTAGTTGAGTGCGGGAGCACTTCCTGCGCACAACGACTTCGCCCCGCAGGTTCAGGCCAACCACGTGAAAGACCGTCTTGCCGAGATCAATGCCGATCGTGTGTATTTGCATGGGAACCTCCTCCGTGCAGCTCTTATATCCCCAGACCAATCAGGGCGGAAGCGGCGGACCATCCCATTAGCTCTGCAGGAAAGCCGGCGGCGATCTCGAGCAGATCAAGTTTCTGCTCGGGCACTCGTCTATACAGACCACGGAACGGTATCTGGGGTCAGAGCAGGAGATTGCTGCCGCGGTGAATGACTGTCTGGGGCTTTGACATCTTATTAGGGAACACTGGTAAAAGCGACTTGGCCAAACAGAGTTCCAGTGCAGCGCATCACCGAATACAAAGGCCTGCTAGGGAGCGTGTCAGCCCTCCTAGAGAAGGGTCGGCGCAGCACCGCAAAGTCGGTCAATGCAGTCCTCACCGCAGACTTTTGGCTGGTTGGTCAAGGCATCATTGAGTACGAACAGGTCGATTTAGGTCAGACTGCCAGACCAAAAGGTGATCAGCTGCTCTGCCCCTTTTGCTTATTAAGAGAACATGACGCCCTCACTGGAATTCAACAACACTGTGTTCGGGCCTGACAGGGGCGACGGCACCTGTTCGGGCTTAGGTGTGATCGATGTCGATGATCGTGTCCAGGTTCACTGCAAGGTTGTTGGAGTCGAAAAGAAAGTGGTCGGTCGAGATCACTACGAAGTGCACTGACGGCGGAAACCCGCGAGACTTTTCTCGCAGCCAAACAGTGCCATACCGAGTGGCCGTGCTTTCCAGTTTCTCAGCAGGGCTGGTTCCTGCCATTCTTTGCCCGGGCGGTGCGGAGCAGACGAACTTAGATGTTGAATCGGCGGAAAGCGGCCAGAAGGTTTGCAAAGACGGCCATCTGATGACACCACGGGAAGGTGTTTAGGGGACTAATCTCCACTGCCAAGTGCCTCAACGTCGCTGGCGGCGCGGAAGAGCTCATCGGATCCGTCCTGCGAGCAAGGCGGCCGTCAGCCAGCAGGAAGTAAAGTCCCGCTCGTCTCCAGTAACCCGCAAGGTTGACCCGGACCACCTCCGTAGAGGATGACTGGCCTGACCTCTTTAGGTTGTTGTAGAAAAGAGCTGCACCGAACGTTCACGACCTTCGCTCCGACGCTTGTCCTACCGCAGGCGGTACTGCTTGCCGACCTGAAGTGACGATCCGCGAGGCGCGTTCGCGATACATGGCCGAGCACGACCCTTGTGTGGTACGTATCTTTGTAAAACGACGGAGCTGAGGCGCAACGCTATGGGAGCAGGTACCTCCAAGAAGCATCACTTGATCCACGTTCTAATCTATTCCTCTGCAATAGCTTTCATTGCCATTCTCCAGCTGACCGGCTGGATGGAAACGTCGATAAAGACGCTGCACATGTGGCAAACGCTGATCTACTTAGCGATTCTAGCGTTGTGCTACCGAAGGATGATCGCGGGATATGGTGCCGGAATCGGTATAGCGTTGTTCTGGAACGTGGGCAATTTGTTCGTCACGACATTTATCCGGGAAGGCTGCCTTACTCTGGTCCACTTAGTGCGGACCGGCCATGATCCTCATCCTGAACTGATTGTCGCTCCTGTGGCGGCCGCTGCGCACTTTGTTCTGATCGCTGCGTGCCTCGCGGCGTATGTGCTTAGGCCGAAGAAGCGTCCCCTCGATCTCTTAATTCTAGTTGCAAGCGCGTTCGGTGCTGTTGTCGCCTTCTATTTGATAGTACGAGTGTGGGGGCCGCAGTACCTGAATATATTCAGGACCATGTTGAGATGGATCGGCATCCATTTCAGATCTTGAGTTGAACGACGATGAATACCGAAACGTCGGTCTTACAACAACCAATGAGAACGGGGCAACGTCCCGAGTATGATCGCGAGCGCAGCGTGCTGCGATGATCTACTCGCAGGCCCAAGCGAGTTACGAGCTGCTGATTCGGCACGTAGGGACTCTGGTACGAGCATCTTGCATCCACACCACGTCACCTTAGCATCACAGCGGAAGATCAGACCAAGATCTCTGGAGCCATTCATGCCTGACTCTCAGCAAGCAGCTCCTCCTAAGATCGCTATCGTTTTGCCTGTTACGCTGGCCGAACGCCAGGTACATCAGACTGCATGGCGGCATGTTGATAATAACTTAGCTCGGGTTCGTCTTCAACTGCTCCTCAGCTCCCTCCTACACTTCTTTGACCTAAGTACTGTAAGCTCCTTTTGGATTGTGAGCCCGGTGTCGGAGATAGGGACGATAAAGCAGATTGCAGCCAGCACTGGAATCGGCAGCTATGTCGATGTCATCGCCGAGGATGAGATATTCACTTCGGCACCTGTGACCGGGCGACAAGCTCGTCCCGTTGTTGCCGGCTGGAAGCTCCAACAGCTAATAAAGCTGGGGGTCGCCCTGTATGTACGTGCGAACCACTATCTCACATTAGATAGTGACATCGTGTGCCTCCATAAGTGCGGTGCAGGGACCTTGATCCCAAACCGTAAGCCGCTCCTCAACTTAGAGACACTTAGCGACTACCAACGCTTGTACACCCCTGACTTTGCATCTTCCGAGGTCACTCGAAAACGGTCTCGCATGCTCACGGCGAGTAGCATCCTTCGCTTAGCAGCTCCGCGCGACGCTCCGGACAGGTTCTGCGGAGAGACGCCTGTGTTGCTAAGCGCCGATGCAGTCACACGTCTGCTTAAACACCTAAGCAACTTGTACTCTGAAGGCTGGTTGATGAAGCTTATTCAGACAGATGGTTGGACGGAGTTTGCCCTCTACCTGAGTTTCTTACAGGGCACAGGATCCTTAGTTGAAACACATCAACTGGCATCATGCGATGAGGTGCTTAGTCTCACCGATTCTGTCTGGCAATGCAATTGTATGTACCGAACAAAGCGAACATATGCTCCCGCCACGTTCTTTGCACATGCAAGGACGAGGATGACGGGTCACTTTGCCGCAGTTCAGTCCTGGTTGCCGGCACATTGCTGGCTTTCTAGCGAATACGGGAGCATTAAGGAGTACTACGAACTCTTAAATGTTGCTCTACGCGCGGAAGTAGAAGACCTGCAACGGTCGGGGGACTAATCCGTTCATGGTAACGGTCGGGCTGGTCCTACTTCCTACTTGAGGAGAGCGACAAGCGTCCGCACTGAAATCGGGTTGTATAAGTCAAGTCAGTCATTTGCGCGAATAGGAGAGACGTCTGAAGAAGAGAACCTGCCACAAGCAGAACCCCTGCAGCTGCTCCGGCTTGAAACCGTCAAAGACGGCCTCTAGGTTCTTGTAGGAGTGCCTTTCTAGTACATCAGCTACAAGTTGTGGGGGAAAGAATGCGCGCGCAAATTCAGCAGAATAAGATCTCTCTTCCTTTGCGTACCATGTATGAGACAAGTAGAGGCTATCGTGGTATCGGGAGGCGAATGCTTCAAACCACACGCTGTACCGCTCCTCTTGTGCAAGAAACGCCTGATTCATTCCATCATCTAGCTCTTTACCATATCCAAATAGTTCTCTCAGCGGATGGCCACTGGGTAGGTATACTTTAGATTCGACACACACAAGCATGCCCTCTCGTGACAAGACATTCAGAGCACCCCGGATGAATTGAACTGGATCTAACCAATGAAACGCCTGCGCAAGGCATACAACATCGAATCGCCTCCGCAGGTAGGAGAGGTGATTTCCAGAATGCATAAGAAACGACGGTCGATTAGTCAGGATGTTAGACTTCTGTACCGCGACCCTCAGGAAAGATTTAGAGATGTCGAGTCCAGTAACGTACGCGGAGATATGAGCAAGCTGCCTTGCAAGCTCTCCCGTGCCTGTAGCGACGTCCAAGATGCGTGAGCTAGCGCGAATGGGGACGGAGGCTACGATGATCTTAGATACGATCTCAGGGATTTGTCTGTACCGTTCATATGCTTCGGCCATAGAGGTACCGAACATCTCATCTTCGTGCTCAGAGGCTTCGAGAGCTTCGGCCTCAACCAACGCCTGTACCATTCGTTCGACTCCCTCCCGCGCTGTTGGAATGTCGGGCAAACCAGTCGTAAAGAGAAAGCGTCTCGTGGCCTCTTCTACCAACGTTCCGCATTCCTCAAAACATAGCACTAGAATCTTAGTATGCCGACCGAGCAGGAGAGCCTTGCCATGGTGACCTGGGAGGCGCATATATGATTCGCCTGAATATCCCATAAGAAGCGAGCTTCCAGCGACAGGGCGGAGCAGAGAGGTTGAAGCGATATGCATTGTGTTGCCTCGCTGGACACCTAGTTGACTGCAATTTGTAAATCGGGGTCTTTCTCGGCGGCCGAGATTTGTTGCAGGGATGGCCAAGCAATTAGCAACTCGCCATATAGGCCCAAGAGTTCTTGGAAGACACGTGGCGGAGACAGGGTGGGATGAGAAATGTCAGCGACCACGGGAGCGCGGGTGATCTCTAGGCGTGCCTCTACGGCTGAGGTGTATCCCTCTATCTCTCGTCGCCACATACTGCATCCTTTTGCTGACTGTGCCAAGAATCGCAAATTCATCAGCCGATTGCTCCAGTATAGTTGGCATTCGTGCAATAGCCACCTATCAAAGGAGTCGCAAGACAGTCTCGCGACCTCGCCTAAATAAACGGCAAGCGCGTGAAGTCTCTCTTGCGCAGTCTCGCCAGCAAGCCAGGATGCCGCGCTTTGAACAACGCGAATCAGAATATCAGAGAGTCTCGGGTCTAACCGACCCCAGTCGTCGCTTACCGCGACACGGGGAAGTTGCTTTGGGGTTGGCGGTAGGTGTTGTATTACCCAGGGAAGATGCCCAACAGTCGCGTGACGGAAACAAGTAAATAGGATCGCGGCAAATATACCATCCATATTCCTGAGAACCGGGAAGAAAGGCGGGAGGTGATGGTTGTGGATGCCGGCGCACATGTTCATGAAGAAGCCGCCATCGGAAATGGTGACTCGTTCTACTGAGCGGCGCACCCAAGGTGACGTACCTAGGAGCCGGTAGTCATCGTCCTCTTGCGTAAATGGCGCAGCGTGGCGCGCTAAGTGGAACCATGAGTTCTGCGAGGAGCCGGAGGCCCCCGCTACGCCAAGCATTGTGAGCAAAACGCGTCCGTTAAGGTTCAGAGCCCGCGACCTGCCGCCGATCTCACCCGATGAAATATCCTGAGCTACATCCGGGTCTTGACATAGGGCCACCGTGGACTTCCCTAACATGAGTTCGTGGAGCGCTACGAAGTCGGCCTCGCACCATGAAAGGCCCTGAAGCGCCAAGGCGGCCGAACTAAACGGCGTCAGCCTTGTAGGGTCTGCATCCGTTGTCATGAAAAGCCTTGAGTCTGATCTCATATCTGCCGTACGGACGATAACGTCATCGTCAAGGACGACAATAGAACGATCAGCAGAATCTAATAAAGCACAGTTCAGGTTAGCGCCATACGAGGAGAGATCATGAAGTCCAAAGATGGCGAAGTGGATCAGTTTAGTGTCCAGCCCAGATGCGGATGCAAGCGAGCTGACTCTTCGAAGCTTTCTGCTAGCGCCGCCATAGCGGAGCTCTCCAGGGTAAGAACGTCTCAACGTGCGAAGGTGTTCGGATGTTGCGACAGCATTGCGGTTGATCGAATCGTCGTACACACACACGGGAGTGCATCTTCCGTGGATGCTAAGGTTCCTTCCTAAAGCGACTAGGCAGCGTTTTAGGTGAGCAGGACGATCCTTAGTAACTACGTTTATCGAGCCTATTCTGTCGGGCTCCCGACCACTCGGGCTACCTTGTGGTAGTTCTAGCGGGAGGAGCAATCCCTTGTGGAGCCAAGACGAGAGTAGCTGAAGTAGGCTGTCATAACTCTCTTGAGGGGAAATGTGTCGGGCCGCTTGGGCGTGTTCTTCCACAGACTTGGATGTACGTAAGCTTGAGAAGATCAAGAACTCTTGCCGCCTAAAACGGTGCACAGAATGTGAATGATTGTCTCGAAACAGTACGAGTTCTTTGTCAAGTGCAAGAACTTGACCATCTACTTTACTAAGCAGAACCCCAGGCCCCTCGTTCACGTTCATGCCCTACCGCTCCCTTCCACTTTGCTGGAACGAGGACACCTTTGGACTATCGTGCACGCTCGAGAGCATACGACGTTCTCTCCCGCGTTGTAGAAGTCTGTGGAGCAACAGACAGCCGCCACGTGCACTTATGTGAGTGAGGTACAAGCACTCAGGAGCCGTCATTGTCACTTCATTACGCAGTTCGTGGTCGGTGTCCTGAACTCTCCTTATAACATCCGGGTAAGAAGGCTCCAAGCAGTTCCGCTTCCCATGTGATCTCATAAGGAGCTCCGTGATGGCTGTCGTTTAGATCGGGCTCATTGGTACTTAATCGCAACGTTGATTGTCAAGATCGACTGCGGCTCGGTTGCTTAGGATGTCCGCAGGGCTGAAGTCACACATGAGTCAACTAGGACTCGCCGTGCAGCTAGTCCTACCTCTCTTCGCGAGCCGACATACAGACCCTCGGAGGAACATGGCACTCGCGTGTGCCCAAAGGGCCGCTGAGGATGGCAAGAGACGTACCAGGTCTCCAGGTGCACAGGCGGGGCAACATCTGCTGACTTTACTCATACGGTTCAGCCTCACGCGTCTCGCAGGCAGCAGGGCTCGCCGGCAGCCAAGGAAGCTGCTATCGGGACAAACTGTGGAGGCGCAAGCAGATTGCGAAGCTTGACCAAGCATTCTCTTCGCTTCGTTAGATCGGGAAGGCGAACATAGCACGCCAGACCACGTCCCGCTCGCGACGAGAGGCACCAATCGCAGGGATCTTCACTTGACGATGAGTTGTTGTTTAGGCCGCAGCACTGATCTACGGGGACCAGACTTGATTACGCTCCCCGGTTCCGCTGGATGGCGTATCGAAAGATTCGCTTGACAAGCTCAGATGCAGAGGAGCAGCCTTGGAACGCTTTCAATCAGCCCTGCTCCAGCAAGCGTTGCCGAAGGATCCCTTAGCCCTTTCTCTACTCAGCAAGACTGTTGTCTTTTCGTCTTCTCGGTCAGATCTACCTTCTGGTTCAAGCAAGTCCGTCTAGGGGCTGTCACAAGAGCCCATCTGAAACAGATGTGTCCACTACACCCTGCTCGCACTTTACGGGGTTGTGGTGGCCCACCCGAAGTTTAGGAGCTCTTTGTATGTTGCGTTCACCTCTAGATCAAGACTCAAGCCTAGTCTCAATATCTATTCCTCTAAGTAAGCGTTGGCGACCATCTCAATTTAATGCTCGGTCTAAAACGGCCGATCATTCCATTTTGCTGTGGAACACTCTAACCGGCTCCTTTTCGGTTATACCACCCAATCTCACGCTGAGGGCGGAACACCTTCTCTCTCAAAAGGGAGTAAGCGGCGACCTCGACAGTCTCGGCCTGTACCTCTTGCGACGTGGATACCTCGTGCCATCCAGGGAAGAAGAACTAAATTCAACGTTGCTACGACTCTACACAGAGCATTTCAGGGATGATGTGCTGGAGCTGATACTTCTGGCTTCTGAAGATTGCAACTTTAGGTGTAGATACTGCTATGAGGACTTTCCACGTGGGACCATGTCCGCTGAGGTATGCCAAGCAGTAATACTGCACGTCAAGGCTAAGCTGCCCAGGTTGCGTCACCTTTCCATCAGTTGGTTCGGCGGAGAGCCTCTGTATGGTTGGGCTGCAATCGATGTGCTTGCTCCCGCCCTCCACGCTTTAGCAAATGACAACGGACTAACCTTTGCCTCGTCAATGACGACAAATGGCTACCTACTGACTCCCGATAAATTTGAGTTTCTTGTGCGATATGGCATGCGCAAGTTCCAAATAACTATTGACGGCTTGGAAGACCAACACGATGTGAGCCGTCCCGGACGCGAAGGTGCTCCGACATGGCGCGTAATCATGGATAACCTGATTGCCATGCATCACTCCGAGCAGGAATTTCTTGTCAACTTGAGACTAAATGTCGATCTCGCGAATCAGCCGTTTTTAAGGCCATACATCGATTATCTGAGGGAGACGTTTGAAGGAGATCATCGTTTCGTTTTAAACACTATGAATGTCGGACAGTGGGGTGGTGATGGTGACCACCTTCTCGAGGTTCAATCTCGTTCCGAAGCAGCAAGGACACGCGACGACGTAGAGATGTACGCCCAACAATGCGGTGTCCCCCACGGCACCATTCTCGATGGTAATAGGGTTGGCTCCGGCGTTTGTTACGCTGCTCGACCATACAGTTTCATTGTAGGAGCGGATGGCAAACTCATGAAGTGCACAGTTGCTCTTGGGAAAGAGGAAAGCAACATTGTCGGCCAACTCATGCCTGACGGAGAGGCACACATAGAAGCTGCCAGACTGAAGAAGTGGGTCGAGCCTTCGTTTGCCCACGACCTAGGCTGCCAAAGCTGTCACATGCTTCCCTCCTGCCAAGGGCTATCCTGTCCGCTTATACGTCATCACTCTGGAGAGAGACCCTGCGAGGCCACCCCCAAATTTACCTTACAGAGCGCTCTCCGCAGGGCATATAGCCAGCGAATGCTGAGGAGCTGACAAATGACTGCTCCGACTTGTTTAGAGGCGGCCTGGAATCTAGAGGATGGTGATGAGTTGTGGCGCAGACTCAGCGCCTTGGATAGGAACGATCTTAAGAAACAATTTCCGTACAGATATTATCCGGCATTATTGAATGCTACTACGCTCTATCCAGGGTTACAGACAGGAGAAAGAGAACTATTCGCTGCGGAGCAGACTAGGTTTGCTGTATGGAGTCATCGATCCGTAGAGCGGCTCGTACACGACCTACCATCAAGACGCCCTCTAGAGCCAAGAGATGCTGAACTACTTACGACGATTGCAAACATACTCAAGCCCAACGAGGCAGGAGTGATTGCGTCTTTTCGCTACGGCAACTACGGTGCACTCCCATACCTGCTTGCGAGTCAGGGCAGATGTGTCGTCATAGCAGTAAAACGACAGGCGCTCGAGAAGATCCGTGACCTGTCTAGACATGTTCAGATATCACCCCTTGTAGAAACCTGCGCTTCGGTAACCCTAAAGGTTCATACTGGCACCGTGACCTATCTCGACGTGGAGGATCCGCTGTTAGCTAGCACTCTGATTCGTTGTATTAAGGTTTTTGCAGCAATCATCGTTTTGTACACCGATGGTAATGTCGGCGCCCGGGGCGCAAAGGGCAACAGCGGTGTTGTCGACTTTCACAATCATCAGATTCAGGTAAAGGGCGGCGTATGCTTTATTGCAGAGCGCACAAAGACATCGCTGTTGTCCGTCCTAATGGCCTCCCCTTTCGCCGAACACGATAATCATAGGTGTGAGCAGGTTGAGATCGGAAGCAGTCGTGAGCTCAACGCCGCGCTTGCTGCCGTCTACAGAACGTTAGAACGAGTCACCGAAAGCCCATCAGTTGCCTGGTTGTCATTGTCAGCTTTTCACAAGTGGCGTGTGCCGACCCCCGGATCGGATTGTTATCCGAGTCTCCAACAAAGGTCGCTGGGTTTAAGGCGTGATCGGGTTGTAATCCTGCCTACGAAAAGAGGAGAGATGTGGTTGGATGCGTTTACATACCGCAATCACGAACTCCCGAGGCACGTGAGCTACACAATTCAGGAGATGTTCGGAGTCGCTGGACATAGCCGGACAATGACGGCTGAGGATAATGCAATCCCGATATCCCAAAGGATCATGGAGGCAGTTGAGCACCTCGCCCGAAAAGGCTTGCTCGTTGCGACCATTGATGAAGCGCCGTCAAGCCTGACGGCATAACCTCAACACACTCACCTGGAGAATAATATTATGAGCACAAACTTCACCACGCCGAAGCAGCACGAGGATATGCCTCCTGTCGAATCGCTATCCGAGGTGTCATTAGCAGATGAGCTCTCCATTCTGGAGCTGGATGATCGCCTAGAGTTCGTCAATTGGTGCGACACCAATTGCGTGTGTAGCTAGGCCTTAAATCCGAGAGCAGCCTGTTCGACTAAGGGAGAATAGGCTGTTCCCTTCGCTTCTCGCTTCAAGATCGCCCGACCAACTGTTCCGACGACACTCTGATGCAGTCGCAATATAAATTGAACCAACTCGCCCGCAGGTACCACGTGGACTACGGCCTTGATGGCGGAGCTGTAGTGTGGGAAGTTGATGGTCCGAATGGCCACATTCGACGTGTTCTGCTCGGGGTCGCATTCTCCGATGTGCTTTTAGGGTTTGCAGGCGGGGAGAGCTTTCCCAAGACTGCGCATGACGGGCAGAGGGACGAGCCCTTAGCTTCGGCGCTGAAGCGTTGTGCAGAACTGGGTCTTCTCTTAGAAGAGGGGGAATCGAAAGTCTCGCTTGCTCGGCCACAGCCAATGTCTGCGGTCAGGGGCGCTGTCACCCTTGTCAAAGAGGAATCTGTCACATGGGCTGCAGAGTGTTGTTCCATAGCATTTACGCGCGGGCCGAGACTGTTCCTGATATGTGGTATCGTCGCCAGCCAGATACGTCTAGCGGGTGAGACGTTTCGTCTACTCCAGCATGGACTGTCTGGCTTACACCTGAATCAGCTGATCAGCGTTGTCGTGCTGACGATTCTGGCGGGCTTGTGCCATGAGCTAGGCCACGCGTCGGCGCTATCCTATGTCGGCGAAGCTCCTGGAAGGGTTGGTGTAGGCCTCTACTTGGGTTGGCCAGTACTGTTCACCGACGTTTCCAGGGTGTTCAGAGTAGATCGTGGTAAACGTCTCACAGTAGATGTCGGGGGTGTGTATTTCCATCTCGTAGCTTTAGCTTGCTTAGTAGGTATAAATTGTCTATGGCATACTGTGGCGGTCAGTGTCGCTTGTTTTGCCATTGAAGTCTCAATTGCCAAGGCGCTGAATCCGATAACAAAGACGGACGGTTACTGGGTTCTAGTTGACTTCCTAAGAGTCGCAGACCCATTCGCCACCGCGATGCACGCCATCCGCTCAAAACTACATCGACGAGAGAAGAGCTGCTTCACTCGAATCGAACAGCTTGCTATCTCTGCTGTTGTCTGCACGACGGTCGCGGCAAGCGTTCTGGGACTACTCTTCGCACACAGTATAGTTGCTACAACTATCCCAGACTTGATCGCCATCAGTTCGTTGCTGTTGGGAGATATCGGAATGCTCACGGCTGCGCGAGTATGGAGCTTAGTGTGGGATTGTGGAGTAGTGCTGGTTGGAGTCAGTTGGCTGTTCAGTGCGCTGCGTAGTACAAGGTTTCTCGCTGCTTGTTTAAGAGAAGGGGTGTAGCGTGCTTTTACCATTGTGCCCCTACTACACCGGCCAAATAGTGCGTGGAGACATCTTCCGCTGGGCAGAGGACCTGGCTCAGCGACTTCAAGAGCTTCAAGGCTCGTGTGAACAAGCCAGCCCAACCTTCCTCACAAAAGCAACGAAGATGATAAACGAAGCTGCCCTAATCTACTCACTATCAGGGCGTTTCCTTGATGCTGAAAGGACATTGTTCCGTCATTCGATGGTTCTCACTTCACGCAAAGGCCATAGGAACTGTGTGGACAGAGAGTCTGGAACCCAAACAGCTTTAAATCTCGCTCGACTGGCAAAGATGAGAGGTGATCCACATACCGCGTTGCGGATCGCGACATCCTTAGATCTCTCCCTGAGTAGCTTTTGTGCAAGAGAACTGGCTATGCGGAACCGACCGCATCCTTCGGTGGACGGGGGGCCTGCGGATCCTCTTGTAATTATGGAGTGGACATACCTCATGACGAGGTGTGGCTTTGCAAAGGAAGCGATCACTGCGCTGCAGGGCCTTTCATCGAACGCAGGGGCGCGCGCGCTAGCAAGTGACGTGTTGGTTCTTTCGGCTTTGCAGCGACGCGATTTGGCTTCGGCTTATAGGCATGCCAACGAATGGATACGCTCGAGCGAGGTTCCAAACCGACACGTCGCGATGGCAAGAATGTCGGAGGTTCTCCTACACCGCGCAGAACATGCATCTGCTCTAGATATCGTCATACGCGTATGTCGAATGCTTCAAGTGGACTCGGCTACTCCGATACAAATGAGCATCGAGAGGTTACGGTTAGGTTCAGCGCTGCTTATGATGCCTTTGTCGGAGCGGGAAACATCGACTGAGTGGGAGCTGCTGGCACAACAACTTGTAAAGAGCGCTCGTCACTTAGGTGACATTCCGACACTCAGCAAGAGTATTCAGCTTCTTCAATGCCAAGAGCGGGACCGTAGGCTTTCTGGGCTCTACCCAATCATCTCTCGACATCTGTACGCATCTCACGGTTACGGCCCCGTGCCGTCATCCGGAAAGGGTGATAGCAGTCTCCAGTGTCTAAACCGCGAGCTCCAGAGGGTGTTCGCACGAGCAGAAGGATGGCGATTGACAGTTAGGGAAGAAAAGCAATCGGGGAGTGCGTCCAAGGAAAGTTCGGGGCCGCGTACATTCTTAAACCAAGGCAAGGATCTGCTGCGTCGGAAGAGGTTCGCTGCGGCTCAGGTGTGCTTTGAGGCCGCCATGCAAGCTTCTCAGGGCACCCCCCAAATATATCGAGAAGCACTGTTAAAAGCCTCAGCAAATGCAGTAATGACGGGTAATCACAAGAAATCGAGGGCACTAGCTAATAAGGCACTTCAACTAGAGAGTGACGCCACGCAAGACTGGTCGTGCGAGCTCGCCCTTAGGGCTCTGAATCTCCGGGTAGCCGGTAATCACCGCGCGGCGATGCGTATGCTTCTCGAAGCATATGAGGCTGCCTTGTTGAGTGGCAGAGCTGATGTATGTGCTACACAGCTGGCGAATATAGCAGGAACCGCACGTAAACTGGGTTACCCAACCCTTGCTAAAAGATCTCTGCGAGCTGCTGTTTCAACAGCCCGTCTGCTAGGGATGGAACTGATGTCCCCTCATAGGGCAGGGAAGAGTGGAGACCTCAAAAAGACGGAGCAAACGGATTGCAAAGTGACTGGAGGGGAGCACAATGGAAGATGATAAGTCTGTTGTAAATAAGGTCGCGATAATAATCTCAGAGATCGCCGGGCGGAACGTGACTGTGTCTGAGCAATTCCAAGAACTAGACAGTTGGGATTCATTAATGAGCGCAGACCTAGGGTTGCTGTTGGAGACGCAACTCGGAATCGACACAACGACGATGCCAATTGACGAGTTGAAGACAGCAGAGCAGATCGCTTTGTATATAAGCAGCCATTCCCAACGGATGGACGCGGGTGCAGAGGTGTTGTGAATGCTCATTCTGTTCAGCTTCCGAGATGCCAAATTGCTTTGTTGGAAGCGTCAATGTGGCATTGCACAATCTTCAGCGTAGTCGCATGGGTAAGTTCGAAACGGTGAGAAGGAGTCCTTTGTTAGGAGGAAATGTATGATCCGAGTGGCTAGCTTGTTGGGCGTTCTATTCCTAAGCGTACCGTCTCTACATATGTGTGTGGCGCAGCACACAAAAGAACCTGTAAGTCTGGAAGTAGCCACAATCAAGCCCGCTGATCCCGCCGCACGGAATCAGGGCTTTGACACTACTGGTCGCCACATTAAGATTGAGAATCAAGATCTGACGGCTCTAATCATGTTCGCCTACGGCGTGCATTCGAAACAGATACTTGATGAGCCCAAGTGGACACATGACCGATATGATGTAAGCGGGGTGCTGGACTCTGGTGGCGACCCCTCTCGTGAAGACTATCAATCGATAGTTCGTCAACTCCTAAGGGAGCGCTTTGGTCTCAAGTTTCACTACACAAAGCGTGTGCTGCCCGTCTATGAGATTACGATCGCGAAAAATGGTCCGCATCTAGAGAAAAGCTTGGCAGACGAAGCAGCTCAGCCGCAGCAAACAGGAAGTTCTAGCGCGGATGCGCGAGTTGTTCACTATAGCAATAACAGCATGAAAGATTTCGCGTTTGGATTGCAATACGATTCTGATAGACCTGTTGTTGATAAAACGGGGTTAGAAGGTCGTTATAACTTTACGCTTAAGTGGACTCCGGTTACTGCGAAGCCACTGGTGGATCACGATTATCCTGCGTTGTTCACGGCCGTAAGGGAGCAATTAGGGCTCTCGATCAAAGCAGCTACAAGCGACGCTGAGGTTCTTGCGATAGACGAAGTATCGCCGCCGAGTGCAAACTGAACAGTGCTGCTCCAAGGGTGTACTAACGCATACAGCAGTTGACCTGCCCCCTTCTTCTCAACCATTCATAACTGGAGTTGTCTCAGTTGTGACCCGACCCGCTTATCTAAGCCAGAAGTCATTGGAGATTTCGGCTTGCATGGTTCGGTTCGGCCCGTGCTGACGGGCGGATTTGCAGATACTGTAGCTCAAGTGAGTACCTCAAGC
>JAABUY010001561.1_pt1 | contig 30299 bp, 37 predicted proteins | sample 5560271 | NCBI WGS metagenome assembly JAABUY01 (sample SAMN10711886, study PRJNA513374) | rock metagenome | isolation source: Antarctica rocks | place: Antarctica: Victoria Land, University Valley | reverse complement strand
GGGGCCTGGCAGTCACCTGTACTCGAGCCTGAAGTCGTGGCCCCCTGCGCGCCGTCCCGGGTCAGCGCCCAGCACCGCGACGGGGGTTCTGCGGTCTGGCGCTGGCGAGCCTGGTCATGCATTTGGGACGCGTCGGGTGCAATATCGCGCGGGCAGGCACAAGCCCGCCGTCAGCCCATGGCACACGGGCGCAGCCTCAGGCATCGCAGGCGCGCGGCGGCAGCAGGCGCTCGGGGCCGCACACTCGCTCACGCAGTGCGCCTCGTCCACGGCCACGAGGCACAGTCCGGCGCGCGCGCGCAGCTGCTGCAGCCGATGCGCGGCATTCGCTGCCAGCTCCGGCGTGATGTAGATGAAGCTGCGGCGTACGGCCCGGTCATGGCACCGCGCTTATGGGGTGCAGCGGGTGCGGTGTGCTCGGTCAAGCCTCTGGGGCCGGTGCTTGCAGCCTTACATAATTGTCAGGCATGGCGACTATGTTGCGCCGCGTGCGCGTCGACAGAGGTGGCGACCTGACAAGTCAGAGCGGGGCGGGCTGCAGGAGCAGCACACCTACCTGCGTACCGTCACAGTCAGAAAGGCACTAACCTGGGCTACTAGCGAGCCCAGGGCGGGCACAGGGGAACCGAGGCAGTGCGGACCTGTACTTCCCCGCCCACGCGTCGTCCGTGACAGCCGCGCAGCGCTGCGCGGAGCCCAGGAAGCAGGCCGACAGGCCGCGCGCGTTGAGCGCCATGACCTGTGTGTGTGCATTCACACGCGCGCCTTGGACCACGTACGGGCAAACAGTGCAAGTACCTTGCGAGACATGCAAGCGCTGAAGGGGGGTGGTTTGCAAGCAGCCAGCCCTGGTCATACGCCAGTTCAAACTTGCCCCGGGGAACTCGAGCACCAGCTGGACCTCAGCAGCACCAACTTAATGCAAAGCAGCGCACCTGGTCCTGCATCAGGGATATGAGTGGGGAGATAACCACGCACGGCTGCTGCAGCACCAGCGGCGGGACCTGGTAGCAGAGCGACTTGCCGGCTCCGGTCGCCTGTGTGGACAGCAGAGGGTCACGCACGCGCACAGCCGGGACTTCAGCACAGATGTGTGCAAGCGGAGCCCAGCGCGCACCATGACCACCAGGTTGTCGTTGCCATCGAGCACGCTGCTGATAACGTCCTCCTGGCAGGTTCGGAACGTGCTGAAGCCCCAGTACCTGCTCAGCACGGCATGCGCGCTCTGCGGGGCGGCCGTTGCGTGCATGGCCTTGGGTAGCGCCTCCCTCCTCGCGGCGACCCTTGGCACGAGCAGATGACGAGGCTTCGGTGTCCAAAGCGCGCTCATCCAGGCCGCAATGCGTGCCATTGATGGGGGCGAGCTGTCGCCCCTTCTTCGTTTCAAGCCCGGCGCAACCCTCGACCTCGGCCACCGAAGTGGAAGCTTGCCGAGCAAGCCTATGCCGAACGAGCGCGAGTCTGCTGCACTGCGCAGCTTCCCTTTGTTTGCTCCCTCCTGTGCTGCTGCGGCCACTGTCCAAGAAGCTGGGAAGTGCGGAAAAGGCATGATTCGCTGACCGCAAACGGGGTTGCTTGGCGGAATGGGTGCCGCTGCAGGCCCCTCAGACCTGCGCAGGCAGCAGGCCGACCGCCGCAATGTGGTTGAGTGCTACAGTACCACAGAAAGTGGACGCGGCGTCGCGCACTATGCGCTGGGGGCGTTCTGGGTGCTGCTCGTGACGCTCTGGCTGTGTGCGATGAACGCCCAGCGTCTGTATGACACCTTCCTGGCGCCCTGCCCGGGGCCGGTGCTGGAGCCCCAGCCGCGGAATACGCCCTGGTGCGTCGCCTTCGCACGCGACCTGGCCAGGGAGGTCGCAGCCGCCGACGCCGGGCCGGTGCGCGCTCGAAGCCCACACAGGGTGTGTGATGGGGGGCAGGCGGCTGTGGTACGTTCTGCATGAGCTGAGCACACTGGCAGCACTCAAGGAACTGCACGGAGCTGCTCTGTTAACACAGGGTTGGGCCTGTTTGGTATGCTGACCAGGCGTTGACGCTGGGCACTGGACCCAGCATGTGGGAAGAAGTCCAGAGCATTTGCTTTTCCAATGCCGAGCTCATGCCTTGCAAAGGCTTGTGCTGGTACTGATTGTTTAATGTGACATGCCTGACTGCAGGCTGTTCTAAGGGAGCAAACCAAGTACCTCGCACACGTGCCCGAAACTGCAATCCTGTGAGCGGGCTCCATCTTTTTGTGCCGCACGCGCAGGGCGTTGACGTGGTGTTCTATGGAGACTCCATCACAGAGACGTGGCGCGGCACGGACACGGGCCGCGGCTGCCGCCGCTGCGCGGGCGTGCCCGCCGTCTTCCAGCACTACTTTGGCAAGTACTCCACGTCCGTCCTCGCGGTGGGCGGTGCGCGCCTCTCGGCCCCAAACAGTGTGGTCAGCCTGAAGATGTGCTTACTTGCATGCATGGCTAGGGCCACTGCCGCAGCAGGGCCTGGCGCAGAGTGGGTCTTTGGGGTTATTTGCGGAACCCAATCTTGCTCGCTTTTGCTGCGTGGCCCGCCGCTCGACACAGGCGGCCTCCTGCAGGTCAGCGTAGCGGGCGTGAGAGCGATGCCGCAGTCCTGTGTGTCTTGTTTAGGCAGCTTTACCTCACGCACCCTGGCCGGGCGCGACGCGCAGGCGACCAGGCGGCCCACTTGCTCTGGCGGCTGCAGCACGGCGGCACGTTCGTGCGCAAGCCGCCGGCCGTGGCGGTGGTGATGATAGGCACGAACGACCTGGGCGCGTCCGCGTGCATGGGCGGGCAGGCCGCCATTGTGCGCGCCGCCAACGGCACAGCCACCCGGTGCGATGAGAGTGCAAGTGAGGGAGTGGGCGGTGTGATGCTTGTATGACTTGCGGGGTGTCATGCATTCGCACGCCCACGTTGACACAGCTCCGCAGCACACACAGCTGGCAGACCTGAGCACGTACGGGTGCTTTCTGATAGTAGCAGCGTGCAGCGTGGCAGCATCATGCAGGGCGCTGCCGGGCACCGCGTACGGGCCGACCTGCAAACGTCCCAGAGCGCGTGCCAGCGCACTGACAGGGAGGGGACGCACGCGCGCGCGCAGCGTGGAGGCCGCGCTGGGGCACCTGCGGCGCGCCAACCCGCGCACGCAGCTGCTCGTGCTGGGCGTGCTGCCGCGCGGGTGGACCGACGCGGCGCACGTGTACGCCTGGCCCAGCATGTACGCGCCCGGCATCGCCGCGCTCAACGCGGAGCTGGCCGCCTGGGCCGCGCGCGATGCGGACGCCGTGTTCCTCAACTGCGGCGCCGCGCTGCTGCCCGGCGGGAAGGTGCGCTCGCGCGGCGCTACCCCTGCTGTGGGCGCCCAGGCCCTGTGTTGGGAGACATGCGGCGTCCGGGCTCCGTGGCTGCAGTGCAGGACTGGAGGCGGCTGCCGCAATGACCGAGCGTGCAGCATGGCTGGACATCACCTTTTTACGCATGTGTTCTGGCTCCACCCATGTTCCCTGCCTGTGTTGGGTGGGTGGCAGCTTTTGCCAGATATAGGCATCAGCCATGAAATGCACACTCTTGCGCAAGTGGCCTTGAGTGGCTGAGCCTCATGACTGTGGCGTGTGCGGTGGCGCAGATCGAGCCGCGGCTGATGCCCGATGCGCTGCATCCAAACGCCGAAGGCATGGAGCTGTTTGCGAAATGCATGGCGCCCGCCGTGGACGAGCTGTTTGCAGCCGCGTCTGGCGGCGGGCGCCGCGGGCTCTGGAAGCTGGGAGGTTAGGGCGCGCAGGCCAGGGGCTCGGGCGCCGGCGTCGAGCCTATGCGGCCAAAACAGTGTACTTTCGGGCCTAGCTATGCATTCCTTAAACTTCTCGTCACTGCTCCTTGTGGTGTGTGACTCTGAGTGTCCGCAACATGTTGATGGTTGTTTGTCGGCTGAAGTCCCAGCCTCTGCTACTGGGCCTGTCGTTGGTGCAGGGCGGGATTGAGCGCCCTGGCCGCTGATGTCCAGTTGTTGTATCGCGTGTACAGCGTGACATGAAGTGTGCTCCTGTGTGCATAAACTGGACTGCGGCGCGCATGCGCATGCATGCCACTGTCACGGATGCTGTAGGCGTGAAGCAGAGCGAGTGGTGTGAGCTGCAGCGCTCCTTCTTTGTGTGTGCCATGCAGAAACACCCATGAGACTGTGTCTTGGGGCAGATACAGGGACGTCCCTGCATGTACATGCAACGTCTCACCTCGCGCTGTGGCAAATAACAGTGCAAATCAACACTTGTTTACATGACGAGTCTGGTCATCAGCGTGAGCATGCATGGTCTAGACAGCGCTCGCACACACAGCCAAACCACACACATAGCGCCATGGACGCAAACAACTCTGTGGCATGCACGGAGGTATAGGCAGCCTGGCCTTGCATACAAGGAGAGCTCATGTGCGGACGATGACATCGTGGTGCTCGTCGAGCGCCTCCAGGCGCATGTGCTCTGCGCCATCCCGCTCCTTGGCCGCCGAGGTGTTGCGCTGCTGGATGATGCTCAGCGCGGCGAAGAAGTAGCGCTGCGCCCAGCGCCCCCCGGCTCACACGCGGGTGGCGGGCGGTGCAGGGCAGCTGCTGCACGGGCCCGGGCCGGGCGCGCGCGCCTGCAGGCTGGCCTCCGCGGCCGGCTGGCCGGACGCGAGGCACGCGTCGCGCACGGCGGCGAGGCGCGCGCCGGCGCGCAGGTGCGGCCCCACCAGCGCCTGCAGCAGCGCCAGGCTGGACCCCGCCTTCCGCCGCGCCTCCAGGACCTCCTGCGGAGCGCGCCAGCGCTGCTCAGCCTGGCTCCGGCACCTGCTGAGTCATGCACGGCCGTCAGGCGATCGGCCGGCATGGCGCAGGGCCGAGGCGGGCGCGCGCCTTGAGTGCCCGCTCGCAGAGCCCCTCGCGTGCGCGCTTCCGGGTGTTGCCGCGCTCTGCGGGCAAGGCGTGCGCTGCTTGATGATTATAAGTGACGGAGCACACGCACCAGCAGTGTGACAGTTTGCATGACGGCCCACCTTTTTGGCCACGCTCTTCTGCGCACGCAGGCCCTGTGTCCGCCTCTGCCCAGGCCTGCTCAGCCTCAGCGTCATCCTCGTTGCAATACACAATGCAGCATGCGTCGCCGCTCGCGCAGTCTGCAGCGCCTGGCTGCGCGGCTGCCTGTGTGGCTGCTGGGCTGGAGCGCGCGTCAGCATCGTTGCCATCGTCAAACAGCAATGGACAGGGGTCCTCCCAGGTGCACGCTGGGCCATGGGACGGCGGAGCAAAGGTACCAGGATCCATGCAGGTGTCATGCGGACTGGCTGCCTGGCTGCCTGCTGCGCCGAGTGCTGCCCCGCCGCTCGGCGGAGGGTCAGCGGCAGCAGCGCAGTCGCCATGCTGCCCGGGACTGCCCGCGGCTTGGTCGGGCGCCGGCGAGCAGGGCGGGCAGCCCGGCGACGCCTGCATGTCGCAGATGATGGGGCACCGCAAGCCAGCATCCTCGTCCCGGCGCTCAGCCTGGTGCAGCCCCGGCGCCAGGCAGCCCTGCTGCACAAGGCGCAAATTTGCCTTGCAGGATGCATCCTCACGAGCACGTGCGAAGCACTAGAGCGACTGCAAGTACACCGGGCTCACATGCTGGGTGGCCTGGCGGTCGTCGACGGCAGGAGGGAAGCCAGGCCCGGGCGCCGCCGCATGCATGCCCTGGCCCGTGCCTGTGCAGGCACCGGCCCTGGCTCGCATGCCGCCTGCACGCAGCAGCCCGCGCGTGTGCCGGTCATGCACCAGTTGCCGCGGGCGCGGCGCAGGATGCGCGCCTGCCAGGGCCTCCGCGCGCCAGCTCTCCCGCAGGGCCACGAGGTCGACGGGCAGCAGCAGGCCGCGCCGCAGGCCCGAAGCGCAGACCGCAGCCACGTCCGGGCCTGGCAGCATGGCCGCCGGCGTATCCGGCGCGCGCTGGGCCGGCGGGGGCAGCAGCAGGCTGTTGCGGTCGGGCACCGGGCGGAAGACGAGGCGCGGGGGCGCCCTGCAGGGTTGCGGTCAGGTTGCGACCCTGCTCCCTGCTCCCGGAGCATGGCGGAGCACCGCCAAGCATGGCGTGGCTAGCCGGCACCTGAACAGCACGCTCGGCCACAGAGCGGCCAGCGTGGCAGGCCTGAAGTCCAGCTCCAGCTCGTGGGCAGGGCCCCGGGGCTCCGAGGCCGCAGGCGCCTGCACGCCTCGCCCACCACTTGCGTGTGACTCTGTGAACATGGCGCCACTTTGTTGCACGCCGCCAAGGGCGGGTCAGACCCTTCTGGGGCGCGCAGCGGCCTGCGGCGCATGCGGCTGCGCGCAGCTGTCCGCGTCGCTGCTGCTGCTGCTGACAGGGTCCGCAGACGTTGCTGCGCTGCTGCTGCCGGCGCTCGGCGCCCCAGCGGCCTGCATCGGCAGCTGCGCCGGCCGCCTGGCGCGCAGCGCAGGCACTGCCCGCGGCTGCGGCGCGGCCTGCTCCATGGCCTGGGAAGCCTCGCGCGGCGGGCTTGCATCCTCCACGACCTCGTCTTCTGCATGTGGGGGCCGTCCCTATGTCTACGCATGCATGGAGCCATGCACACCACAGGCGCGGGCACGGCGGGGCAGGCGCGCGCGCCTGCCGGCGGCGAGTCCGGCCGCGCTGGCAAGGCAGGCGCGGCTCGCGCGCGGCGCCTGAGCCTTGGCACGCATGGCCGCCTGACTGCATGACCCTCTGGGAGGGCCTGGTCAGGGCCCAAAGGGCATGGCGGGCTGGCTAGGCGCGCGGTCTCAGCATCACCTGCGTGGGATGCCAAAAGGACTCAGATGCGACGCCTGTTCCAGCCACTCAGCATCACGAGGTGCGCAGCAGCGCACCGTCTGCATTGTCTGGCGGCGGGCTCATGTCTGCAGTCCCTGCACCCATGCAGGACAGACCGCGTCATGGACCGACATGACAAAGTGTTTCCATGGCCTGGTTTGCAGGGCGTGGCACCTGCACACACATTTGACGGCTCGCGCGTCTGTGCAGAGCATGTGCCTGCGAATGGATGTCAGGAGCAGGGACACAAACCCACCTTATGTAACGTATCATGTACCCATCATCTACCAGGAAACACACCTGGCGACGGCGGTGCGGTGCCAGGGGCGGGCTGCTGCTCCGACTCAGACTCGGAGTCATCGAATGGTGCGAATGTGTCCAATATGTCATGCATGGCAGCGCAGTCCATGGTGTCACGCGAGCTCACGAGCTCCTCGTCGAGCATGCACTGCCGCAGCGGGGCGAGCCTGGCAGCAGGTGACATGTCATGACAAGGCTGGCACGGGCCGGTCAGGCAAAGCAAAGTGCATGGCGCAGAGCGCACAGCTCCTCCACTGACGGCCTGGTTTCTGTGGCTTCAACGGCCGGCAGGTGGCCGTCGCTGCAGCTGACGCTTTTGTGGAACGCCTCGGCGTCCTGGCATACTGCGGCCGTGTCATTTGAGCGGGACGTGCTGGCTTCACACATCATCAAACCAAACACACCTTTGCCGCAGTGGCGAGGCTGAGCTGACCACTCTTGTACTGCTTGTACGCCTGCAGGGCCGCCTCAGTGAAGAACGTTGCGGCGCGACCTGCGTGGAGCCCAAGCACAAGTAGTGAGCTTCATGACAGGTTTAAAACCTGCAGCAGAGACAGCAGCGCAGCTGCGCACCTGCGGGGCCAGCAGCGCCCCGGGGCTCGGCGCCTGCGTCTGTGCTTCTGTTGGCGGCACGCTTGCTGGGTTTGTCCGTCTGGCACAGCTTGACGGCGTCAGCAGACTGCTTGAGCAGCGCCAGCTTCATCGAGCGTATGAGCTGCACCGTGCGTCAACGATGTCACTCTCCGCCTCTACCGTGAGTAGCACTATGTGGTGGTGTGGGAGCACGAGAGTGCACGACCTCAGTGCGTGCATGCAGGTTGCATGCGGCGCTCTCCACGAGCGCATGGCCGGTGTCTGCTGATTCCTGTGCGCAGCGGCTCCTGTGCTTGGTCATAGCAGCCGAAGTGCAGTGCATCTTGATGCGTGTACACGTGTGGCCAAGGTCTCTGGGAACTGAGCGCCACCTCAGCAAAGTCTGACAGGCACAGCTTCAGGTAGCGTGCGTCAAACGGGTTCCTGCGGTGGCGCTTGAGGTCGATGTCCTGCAGCGCCTTCTCGAGCGCCTCGCTTGCCATCGTGCAAGTCGGCTGACGTACAGCGCGGCCCCCTGCGCCTGTCCTTCTTCCCTCTAGCAAGCTTGCGTGAAACACCTGCAAACAAGACCCTGGCCACGGGCATATGCAAGGGTTCTGGCAGACACTGTGCCAGTATCGCCAGGCAGTCTATTGATAAGAGAAGTGAGCGAGCACCCACTTTAATTGTACGACAGTAGGCATCGGGGGTGCAAGCATAAAGAGTTGTGGTACTGCAATTACCTGTGAAAGGCTGTCCTGCAAGCTGGGCCTGCAGATGGGCCTGCGGGCTCTGCCGAGCAGGCCCGGGCTGCTGCTGTGAGTCATAGGCCTGAGGGTTGGTGCAGCCTGTGAGGGCTAGTCTGGTGGCTGCCAGGGCACGGGCGTGTGCCCTGCACGCTGACGGCTCAAGGCGAGCCCTGCAGCGCTGCCCGGCTTGCAGAGCGCCTCCAGGGACGGTTGGGACTGCTGCAGCGATGCACGTGCCGCTCTGAGGGCGGGCGCCCCCAGAGCGCGCTCAGCATGCCGTATTTGCGGACCGGCAAAGGCAAGGATGCCGCCGACATTTACTATGAGGTCAGAGGCGAGCTGCCAAAGGCGTGCGGCGGGTGTGCTGACCCGCCCCTGGACCCGCTCCCCGCTCGCCGGTCCCAGTCTACTCCGCTCCACAGCTTGTAAACGGGGGTTGGCCACGTGCTCAGTGGTTTTATTTTTTTTGGCAAACGCAGGGCATAGGCTGACCCGCTGGACGCCGAAGATGACGAGCGACCGAGCGTCGTGCTCATAATGGGTGCGCTCAGTGTGTGGGGTTTTGCTGGCGCACATGTGCGGCAGCAGTGGTGCCGCTGTCTATGCGGCTGGGGCCGCCAGCGCCCCCAGGGAGTTGGGCACTGCTTCACAGCCAGCCAGGCCTCTGGCGCTTGCAAAGATCCTGCACCTGCAGCCACGCACTTGGCAGAAGCCGCGCAGGCGCTGCTGCTGTGCCGCTGCGCAGCATGCCGCGCGGCAGCCCTGAGCACGTGCTCCCGTGTGGATGCCAAGTCCACAGTCCACAGTCGTACTGCTCTCTGTGGCGCAGGCTTTGCGTGCACGCTGGGCTGCTGGGGCCCGCAGCTGGACGACCTGCTGCGGCCGGGCGCCGACGGCGCGCCGCCCGTGCGCGTCCTCGTGCTGGACAACCGCGGCGTGGGGCGCAGCAGCTCGCGGCTGCGGCGCCGCGCGTACAGCGTCGTGCTGATGGCGGAGGACGTGCTGGCCATCCTGGTGCGGCCGCCCGCCCACTGCGCCTCTGTGCCTTGGATGCCTGCCTGCCTGCATCCCGGGCGTTGGGCTGTGGCGCGGAGCGGGTTGACACGCCAGGCGCAATGCTGACTATGCGGCACCTGTAGTCACTCTGCTGGCTGAGTAGGTGGCGACACCACGCCGTTGCCCTCATGCATCCATGCGGACAGGCTGCGCTGTTGTCGACACGCCATGCAGTGACAGGCTGACGTGGCCTGGCGGCGGCAGAGGCACCTGCGCTGGGGCCCCACGCACGTGGTGGGCCACTCGCTGGGCGGCATGGTGGCCACGCGGCTGGCGGTGCTGGCGCCCGAGCGCGTGGCCTCGCTGACGCTGGTGTGCGCGACCGCGGGCGGCTGGCAGAGCCTGCCGTGCTCCTGGCGCGTGGCCAAGTACGGGCTGCAGGCGCGGCCCGCCTGCGCGCCTCCCGGCACCTGTTCTGAGCCGCAGCGCATCTGAGCGAGGCCAGCAGCTGTGCAGTCTGTGCGGCCTGGGCGCTCGTATGGTGTTAGGAAGGTGGGTGACATCTGTTTTTTATGCTGGGTGCTTGATATGTGCAATGTACAGTACGAGTGGGACATCAAGGCAAGCGCATGCCAAGCCAGCCGCGCTGCGCACAGATGCTGTGCTCGCGCACCGCCGAGGACCGCGCGAAGATCGACTTGAAGCTGCACTTCATGCGGAAGACGCTGAACGAAGTGGTGCGTTCCTCTTGTGTCAGCTGCCTGCATGCTGACTTCCTTACCAAACATTGGAGCACAGCACCGACGCTTCACTTTATCCAGCTCTGCGTGATTGGATTTGCTGCGGGTTGTGCAGTGCAGCCGGCTTGCCGACACTGGGCAAACAGGCGCCGCGCTGACATGCAGGCGCGGCGCGCACCGCAGGACCGGAAGCACGGGCGCACGCGCCGCGAGCTGCTGCGCGAGGAGTACGTGGAGGGCGCGCAGCACGGCGGCATCGGCCAGCCGTCCACCGGCTTCCGGGTGCGCCGTCCTGTGCCGCGAGCAGCAGCACGTTGTGTCTGCCCGCCCAGTTTTGCGCCACTTTTGGCGGGCGCGATGCGCCAGGAGCTTTGGCGCCACAGCACGGTGGTTGTCCAGGGGTCGTCCAGGGCTACCCAGGACCGACCAGGAGGGCAACAGCCTGCCGACCCAATACGTGTGGCGGCTCTCTCAAGGACGGCGCGCGGCGCGCGCAGGGCCAGCTGCTGGCGGTGTGGCGGCACAGCGTGAGCGACCGCGACGCGCGCACGATCGTGGCCGCGCGCATCCCGGTGCTCGTCCTGCACGGCCGCCACGACATCGTGGCCGCGCCGCGCTTTGGCGAGGCGCTCGCGCGCAGGCGCGGCGCTCAGACACAAGTGTACTTACGTTGCATGGACATGCTGGAGGATGGGTGAATGTGTGCTCGGCGTTCCGCTTGCGTATGTGCTCTCCAGCCTGCCTTCGGTCCATTCCGGCAGGCTACTTGCTGCAGTGCGTGTGTATGCCATAGGTTGAAGCTAGCGTGTGCTGCGGCCGGTTCAGGCTGGAGGCGCCGTGCGTGATGCTGGAGGGCGCGCACTTCCTGACGCGAGAACGCGGGCCCGAGGTCAGCCAGCTGCTGCGGCACATCATCCTGCACGGTGCGCGCCCCCGCGGGTCACGGGGTGCCTGCATGCAGTGCGCCGCTGCACGCAGGTGAGCGGGCAGGGTTAACATGCGATCACGCATTGCGAGGTGCCGCTATGGTGTTGTGCCAGGGGATGGGCAGCGTGGCTGCTGCCACCATATGTGGCTGCACGACGCTCCTTGCGATGCTCGCCTATTTGACACATACGCGCACATTCCACTGCACCCCGAGTTGCCATCCAGAGCGCTTTACACGCCCTCAAGCGCCGCTCCCTGTCATGCCTGAGCAGAGTGCGCTGCTCTGAGAGGCAGCATGGCGCTGCGCCAGGCCGGCGGCTGCAGGAGCGGCCGCACCGCTACCTGGACCGCTCGTCCGACCCGGGGCAGTGCGGCGGCGTGGCGGCCGTGCCGGAGCTGCGCCTGCCGGTGCCGCAGCGCGAGGACAGCGAGTCCAGCAGCGCGACGGGCGACTCGCCGACCTCCACGATCCAGCTCATCATCAAGCGCGACTCTTAGACCTGCTGCAGCATGACGCGCCGCCCGCGTCTGCAAGGCTGCCAGCGTTCCGGACGGCGGCGCTGCCTCCCGCCAGCACCATGCTAGGAGAGTGCACGTCATTGCATTGCACCGACGGTGCTCTGTTGACCATTGGTGCATAACGAGAGAGGAGCGTGAGGCAGCGGGGTGGCGGCAGCACTGCGTGACCGCGGAGCGCGTGCGGGCTCTGTTGGCACCCTGCTGGGGCAACAGCATTTGCTGGTTGCAGAGAACAAGGTGACTCAGTCCATCTATGAGCCGTGACAGAGATATGAGACAGTCGGGTGTGGTTGTGAGGCTAGCGCGCTGTTGGCGAGTGAGATTTCTGGCCTTGGTACCCAGGGAGCGCTGCTTTGTGCCCAGTTGTCGTACTTGATTACAGCATATATACAGTGCTGAGGGGCATGCGCCTGAGCTGTATCACATTGCAGCAGCAGCAATTGTATCTGTTCTGTGCCGAGTCATGTGCAACGGACTGGAAGCATTACTGGGCCGAACAATAGTTGCAGGCTGGGACCAGGGAAGCGCTTGAATACCGGCGTGCGTGTGTCGTTTATTCTGCGCAATGCTAGTGTCTGCGCACTGATATGTTTGTGGCTGTTTTTGTTGGGATACTGCGCTGGGTGCACCGCAGAGTCTGCAGATGCTGCTCATGCATGCGCAGATTATTTGCCACCAGCGTCTGGCGTGACGCTGTCAGCACGCGCTGGTTGCGCTCTGGAGATGGCGTGGAGCTATTGCTTGTGTCAATTGATGCGGCAGCAGCGGCGACAGCGCTGGTTGCTTGGCAGCTTGTTGTAACCTGGCGGCCAGGCGTGATGCTTGCTGCAGCGGCAGGTCGCGCATGTTGGCAGCCCGCAGGCGTGACACTCATCGCGCGCTGGCCAGGCTGGGATGCCGCCCTGCCAGGAGCTGCGGGCGATGCTTGGAATTCGTGGAGCCGGCGTGTGTGAGAGTGTTGACAAGGAGCCAGCTCAGTGTAGTCTGTTAGCTTTGATGCGGCTCACCGTCATGTAGCATAATGGCAGTGTCATGCGCCATGCGATCTCCAGCCGGCTCTCACGCAACAAAGCACAAGGGCAACATTTGCACACACACACACATGCACACATGATCCCAGCCATCTTATTGCTCTGCCTCGCCTCCGTTACAGACACCTAGCAGTAACAAGTCTCCATTGCAGTGCATAAGCTCCCTGTTTACCTACTTGCTGCGCCAAGCCGCTCCAAACTGCCAAGTCTCAGGCCCCATGGGCGCTTCAGCAGCTCGTGCATGTCAATTTGACATCATCAAACTGCTGGGCACATGTCACTGCCCTGGTGATCATGCAGCTTAGACTCTGCCGCCCACGCGCGGGCGTGCTCATGCGCCGCCCTGGCCGACGGCAGGTTCGGCGCGTCGGGGGCGGGCCAGGGGCGCCAGGCCAGGCGGCGTAGGTCGGCGTTGCACAAGTTCACCCCATCAGGAGGCCTTTCAATGTCCACCTCGACCGCAAAGCGGCCCCCGCACCTGCTGATCATTTCGCGCACGAGCTCACGCGCACAGCGGTCTCTGGTACCAGCGTGGTAATAACCAATGTGCTCAGCGCACAGATCTGCAGCCTGCAGGCTAGCGCTGCAGAGGCGCCCAATGAACACGGCCATAGACTCATAATTGTGTGAATTTCCCGACATGCACACGTAGCCAGCAGCCACGACGCGAACATGACTGAGTTGCTGAAAAAGCTCGGCAGATATATCAACATTCATCCCATCCACCTCCAAGCACCGCAAGCCAGGGCAGCACTCTAGGAGAGGGATTTCCGGCACGAACACTTGTGTGTGTGTGGGCCACACAACCGGGGATGTCACACGGAGGATGTGCAGCCGCGATAGCTGCCCTGCAGAGCCTGAGCTCGGATGCAGCGCCCACGCGAGGGCCTGTAGGCATGCGCCATTTGGGAGAAACAGGTGTAGCTCCTCCAGGACGCCTGGCAGGCGCTTGGGCCACAACCATAAACACGGCTTGTGGTCAGGTAAGCCTATGTCACAGCAGTCGATGCCCAGCTTGGTCAATTGCAGGCCGCTCAGGTCCAGGGCAGGTCGCTTCCCATGGCGCTTGCAGGCCACAAGCGCCAGTGGCAGCCCAGATAGGTGCAGCAGCGTGCCGCCGTGCAGGGTAAGAAAGCTCTTGAGCAGCGGCTGCGTCCACAGGACGTCCGCAGAGTGGAACATGGCGGCCTCCACGTGGCCGGCCTGCGCGGCGTCGAGCAGCCAGCGGCGCTGGGCGAAGCTCAGGCGCGCCGCGCTGAAGTCGAGCGCCAGCGGCAGCGGTGGCGCGCGCAGCAGCTCGCGCGCGCGGCGGCACATGGAAGCCAGGCCGAGTGCGCGGCGCACCTCCTCCGCTGCAGAGCACGGCCGCATGTCCGCCCAGGCGCGCCGCAGGATGCCGCCCAGCAGCTCGTCGGGCAGCGTGAGGAAGCGCGCCTGCGCGGCCGGCAAGGCGCATGCATGGCGCGAGGCTGTGGAGCTCGAGCAGGTGCATGAGGCAGTGCAGCCTGGCTGTGAGCATCCAAAGTCAACATGAACGTGCAGACATTGCCGCACGCTCTGCGGCTTGTACACCTCTGGCCAGTGTGCTGCTGCGTCAGCACAGAGTTCTGCATGAACAGTTTCACACTGCTGTGCAGCCTCGATTCGGCCCAAGGCTGCAGAAGAGAAGTGGAGGCTGCATGCGCAGTGCACGCGTGGGCCCTCCGCGCACGTCAACGCCTTGGCAAGGCAGGGCAAGGCATGCAGCTCGCCGCACCCCGCATGCAATGCAACCGCTGGCTGTTCACTGGCGCTGCCGCGCAGCACCCGGGGCCGCCAAGCTATGCGAGAGCCCTGTACACATGTGGAGTTCTGTTGTACCAACCAAAAAAGGCTGCACCTTCTTGGCGGCTTGACCACCAGCTCCAGGACTCGCCATGCTAAAATGTGCCTGCGGTGCAAAGGAGGCTTGGGGTGCAGGCTATGACAAACGGCGCCCAAGCACTGGGCCCTGGTGTCATGTTGCGCAGCTCTGGGCCACCCTCCCACACACGCAGGGCACTGTGCACGCAGAGGACTTGAAACCGCCTCGCTTGCAGCTGTGTTCACAGCGCACAGCCATGCCTCGTGTGTCATCACGTGGTCGGTGATCAGCAAGGCGGCAGGCTTTACAGTTGTCAGGTGTCAGTGAGCACAGGCGCGCACCTGAAGTACGCGTGCAGACGGCGCGCACACCGTGCTCTCCTTGGTGGTACTGACTCAGCACGCCGGCGAGCCTGGTCAACAGCAGCGCGCCAAGCTGCTGCTCGCCCTGCGCAGCGTGCAAAGGCCTCGCTTGGACAAAATTGTCTTGAAAGCAGAGGCGCGCGCGCGCAGGAGCATGCTCCGTGCTCAAGCCGTGCGAGAGCAGGACCTGGTGTGAGGCTACTACGGCAGTGGTCCAGGCAGTCTCTATGCGTGCCTGGTCGCCTGGAACAAGGTGCGCGCGCAGAGAAGGCAACGGGCCCCAAGGTGGCAGGAGGGCAGGAAGCACCGCAAAATTAAGCGGGAGCAGCACACCTCTGGCTGCGGAGAGGCCCTAGGGCTGGGCGTGTTAAGGAGCAGGTGCACGGACTGCGTATGTGTTGCACGGCCTAGCAGCGCGCCTTCATGAGTGCTTGCTTCAGCCGCTGAAGGTCAGCGCTGTTCCTTCGAGGCAACGGTTCGGACTTGATCTGTTGTCCAGCCTTTAAGCAAGTCCAATGGTATGACAGGGTACGGAATCTGGCGTTATTCTAAAAGTGTAACGCCAGGCAAGGCCTGAACTGCAGCAATGGGCTACGAGCTATCCAGAAACAGTTGCGACACATGTTGCAAGGAGAGCAGCAGGGCAGCCGTGACACAGTGTTTCCACCCCCCACCAAGCACACCACGCGAGGCAGCTGGGAGGCGGCTGGGAGGCACGCACGTCACAACCGCGCACGAGATATTTCGCTACGCTTGCGGCTGGGCTACAGTGCTCACGTGCGTGGTGACAGGTTGCTGCGGATGCCAAACGCACGCTCATTTATCTCCGCAAGCTTGTTACAGGCGGGCTTCAGCGTGCTGCAGGGCCTGTGCTCTGTCAATTGCTTTCGGCAGCCCGGCAGGCGTGACACTCATCGCGCGCTGGCCAGGCTAGGATGCCGCCCTGCCTGGAGCTGCGCGCGGTGCTTAAACCTCGTGGGGCCGGCGTGCGTGCGTGTGATGACGAGGGAGCTCAACGTAGCCTGCTGAATTTAGTGTGCGGCTTCCGGTCTTGTCGCATAGCAGTGTCATGCCCCATTAAACATACAGCCGGCTCATGGCACATGCAGGGCAGTCTAATGTCGCTCACAACATCAAGGACAGCAGAGGCACCATCTGTAAGCACGTGCATGTTCCTGTTCAGCGACCGACCATGGCCTATGCACTGTCTTGCATAAGTAGGCTTTGCTCCAGAGCTGCGGCTGGCATGAGCAGATGCTGGCTAACATACATGTTATGCGAACACGGGTTTGGACACTGTGCTTAGGCTGACACAAGAGCGTGATAGAAAGAGCAGCACACTCACCATTCCATGCTTACAGTCCTAGCCTTTTTGACGAGCGTCCTTGCCTGTCCCACAGACACACGGCAGCACAAACAGTGTGCATGCGCTTCCTCGCCGCAGTGCATCACTCTCAGCCTCTCCAATGCTGCGCTGGTCCCGACACCTTCCATTTCCTGCTGATCCGGCCGTTGACACTGTGCATGTACCCAACCCACACCAATAAGTCAATCCTAGCAAGCATCGTAGTGCTCACCCTTTTCACTTCATCATCACCTCCAAACACATGGCGCGCCTCCCGCTGCCGCCCATGCGCGCGCGCGCTCGTGCGCAGCCCTGGCCGCCGGCAGGTCGGGCGCGCCGGGGGCAGGCCAGCGGCGCCAGGCCAGGCGGTTCAGCCTGGCCTCGACCCAGCCGCGCCCTTCAGGAGGCACTTCAGGAATGCCAACCTCCACCGCAAAGCGGTCCCCGCACCTGTTTATCATCTCGAGCACAAGCTCGCGAGTGCGACGCTCACCGCGAGTGCGGCGCTCTTCTTCATCACTACTATATGTAACCCCCGGGCCTGTACATATTGTGTGAATGCCGTCATGCGCAGCGCACAGCTCTGCAGCCTGCAAGCGGGCGTGGCAGAGGCGCTCCGCGACCATGGCCGCATCCAGCTCGTTGACCCACAGGAACACATGGCTACCAGACACTATGCGCGCAGACCTGACCTTGTCAAAGACGGCAGCGTCCAAGTCGTCAATAGGCGCCCCGGAGCTGTCCACCTCGAGATGCGCGAGGCTAGCGAAGCCCTCCAGGAGGGCTTGACAATAGCAGACGCGCAATGCTCTCTGAGCCTGATCGTCTGTTTCATACACTATATCATCGGCTCTGAAGCAGAGGGTGTGCAGCCGCGGCAGCCACCCTGCCACGCCTGCGCCCGAGCGCGGCGCCCACGCCAGGTCCCACAAGACAGCCAGGCCGAGCAGGGCCAGCTCCTCCAGGGCGCTCGGCAGGTACTCGGGCCACAAGCACTGTTCCCGTCCCTTGCCGATCAAGCTTCCCTCACCACAGCACTTGATGCCCAGCTTGGTCAGGCGCAGGCCGCTCAGGTCCAGGGCGGTTCGCGCCATGTGGCTCGCACAGGCCACCAGGTGCAGCGGCACGCCCGACAGCTGCAGCAGCGTGCCGCCGTGCCGGGCCAGAAACACATCCAGGCGCGTCCGCTCCCACAGGGCGTCCTCACTTGCCTCGCGAACTACTTGGAACTTGGCGGCCTCTACGCGGCCGGCCTGCGCGGGGCCGAGCAGCCAGCTCTCCTGGGCTACGCTCAGGCGCGCCGCGCTGAAGTCGAGCGCCAGCGGCAGCGGCGCCGCGCGCAGCAGCTCGCGCACGCGGCGGCACACAGACGCCAGGCCGGCCGCGGCGCGCACCTCCTCCGCTGCAGGGCGCGACGGCCTGTCCGCCCAGGCGCGCCGCAGGATGCCGCCCAGCAGCTCGTCAGGCAGTATCACGAAAGGCACCTGCGCGGCAAGCAGGGCACGTGACGCGAGGCTGTGGACCTCTGGTTGCGGAGCGAGGCAGCGCAGCCTGGGCATGAGCAGCCTGGTGAACATGCAGACATTGCTCTCCACCTGCGGCTCGACCTCTCACCGGTGTGGTGCTGCACCAACCAGAACTCTGCTGGCACACGCTCTCACACTGCGAGGCGCGCAGCAGCTTGCCTCGAGGTTGCAGGAGTCTCTGGAGGGAAGAGGGGGCCTGCATGCGCAGGGCACGTGTGGGACGGTTTCGCAAATCAACGCCTCGGCAAGGCAAGGCATGCAGCTCGCCGCTGCTCGTCGCAGCCTGCTCGCAACCGCAGGCTGGCTGTTTCCTGTCGCTGCTTTTACAGCACCCTCCTCCCTCAAGACTTTTTTCGTCAAGCTACGCGACAGCCCCGCACACGTGGACTTGTGTTGCGCCTGTATCAGCTTGAAAGTGCCGCACCTCCTTGGTTGCTTGATCACTAGCTCCAAGACTCGCCATGCCAAAACCTGCCTGCAGTGCAAGAGAGGTCCGGGGTGCAGGATGTACAGGCTCCTCTGCACACATCCCTGGTGCAATGCTGCGCAGCACATAGGGCCACCCTCCTACCTGCACACTGAAGACGTCTGAAGACGTCATTGGAATGAGGGAGAGTAGGGTAGGGCACATGTGCACTAGCTAGTACTGCATTAGCTAAATGGCACTGCTAATGTTAACATTAGTAACTCAGAAAATAAACAGTCTTGGACTCGGTTGCAGCAATGGGCTACGAGACATGAAGGAGCAGTTGCGGCACCTGAGCACGCCTTGGGGAGCCTGCAGCTAGCTGCCTGCCGGGTCGCTCACACTGCAAGCCTCAAAGCTATCTTGCACCTGCTGCTCCCCACCTCCTGCCGCCACTCCAATCTGCTGTGGGCTTCCAGCACTGGACCAGCAGGCACCCCTATCCAACATCCGACCATGACCTGTTGCGCTAATGCACTGAATTTCACAAGTGTGGCGTCCTCCAGAGCTGCAGCTGGAATGAGCAGGTGCTGGCCAACATTTGTCTGCAGTGAAGCACACGCGAGTCTGGCCATGCTTTTGCGCTGTGCTTGGGCGGGCACCAGAGCATGCGAGCAGGCACAACAAAAACTCACCATTTTATGCACACCAACCCAGCTTCACGGCGCGCGCCATTGCCTCTCCTACACACACATTTCAGCACAATCAGTGTGTATGTGTTCCCTCGCCGCACTTCATCACTCTCAGCCTCTCCAGCGTGCGCTGGTCGCAACACCTTGCAGTTCCTGTTCAGCTTGCAACTGCCCCTGTGCATGTACCCCTCACCCACACCCAAAGTCAGTGCTGTAAAGCATCGTCCTCACCACCATCATCACATGGCGGGCCTCTCATCGCCCATGCGCGGGCGCGCTCGTGCGCAGCCCTGGCCGGCGGCAGGTCGGGCGCGCTGGGCGCGGGCCAGCGGCGCCAGGCCAGTCGGTTCAGCCTGGCCCTGCCCCGGTGGCGCCCATCCGGAGGCACTTTAGGGAGTCCCGCCTCAACCGCAAAGCGGTCCCCGCACTTGGTGATCATTTTGAGCACAAGCTCACGAGTGAGGCGCTCCGCGTACTCATCGTCACACCTGACTCCCCCGACTAAACGGTATATGCGGATGCCGTCGCGCTCGGCGCACAGCTCTGCAGCCTGCAGGCGGGCGTGGCAGAGGCGCTCCGCGGCCGTGGCCGCATCCTCCTCGTCGGCCCACAGTTCCACATGGCCACCAGACACGACGCGCGCAGACCTGACCTTGTTAAAGACCTGAACATCCAAGCCTTCGACAGGCGCCCCAGAGCCGTCCACCTCGAGATGCGGGAGGCTAGCAAAGCCCTCCAGGAGGGGTTGGTTGTAAATGGCCAACATTGGGCTCACTCTACTGGCTGGTTCATAGGCTATGTCATCGGCTATGAAGCGGAGGGTGTGCAGCCGTGGCAGCCACCCTGCCACGCCTGCGCCCGAACGCGACGCCCACGCCAGGCCCGAGATGCAATCTTCAGACAGGCCGAGCAGGTCCAGCTCCTCCAGGGTGCTTGGCATGTAGTCGGGCCACAAGTACTCGCAGTCGTGTCTGCAGGCATAAAAATCACAGCAGGTGATGCCCAGCTTGGTCAGGCGCAGGCCGCTCAGATCCAGGGCGGGTGGCGCCCTGTGCCTCCTCCCACAGGCCACCAGCTGCAGCGGCACTCCGGACAGCTGCAGCAGCGTGCCGCCGTGCCGGGCCAGAAACCGATCAAGCAGCGGCCGCTCCCACAGGATGTCCGGAAAAGGCTCCTCATCCTCGTCTCGATCGCAGAACTTGGCGTCCTCTACGCGGCCGGCCCGCGCGGGACCAAGCAGCCAGCGGCGCTGCGCGTCGCTCAAAGGCGCCGCGCTGAAGTCGAGCGCCAGCGGCAGCGGCGGCGCGCGCAGCAGCTCGCGCACGCGGCGGCACACGAGCGCCAGGCCGGCCGCGGGGCGCACCTCCGTCGCTGCAGGGCGCGGCGGCCTGCCCGCCCAGGCGCGCCGCAGGATGCCGCCCAGCAGCTCGTCGGGCAGTGTCGTGAAAGGCACCTGCGCGGCCGGCAGGGCGTGTGACGCAAGGCGGTGACCTCAGCTGCGGCGCGAGGCAGTGCAGCCTGGGCTTGAGCAGCCCGGTGAACATGCAGGCAATGCTCTCGGCCTGCGTTTCGACCTCTGGCCAGCGTACTGCTGCACCAATCAGAACATTGCTGGCACACGCTCTCACACTGCGAGGCGCGCAGCAGCTTGCCTCAAGGTTGCAGGAGTCTCTGGAGGGAAGAGGGGCCTTGCATGCGCAGGGCACGTGTGGGGCCCGTCACGCATATCAATGCCTCGGCAAAGCAAAGCATGCAGCTCGCCGCAGCCCGTCGCAACCGAGCGCAATCGCAGGCTAGCTGTCTGGCGCTGCTTCGCAGCACCTCAGGTCCCCAAGCTACGCGAGAGGCCCGCATACAGTGCAGATGTGTAGCCCTTGTGTTAGCTCAAGAGTGCCGCACCTCCTTGGCAGCTTGATCACCAGCTACAGGACTCGCCATGCCGAATCCTGCCTCTGGTGCAAAGGAGGTCTGGGGTACGGTCAATGACGAGTGGCGCCTATGCGTATAGCCCTGGTGTGGAACCAGTGATGCCTATACATATAGCCCTGGTGTGGAACCAGTGATGTCAAGTTGCTAAGCACTCTGGGCCACCTTCCTACACGCGCAAGGCAATGCGCAGAGACGTCATCTTTAACAGGAAATCCAAAATAAATTGGGAAGGGGGGATAGGGCAGGGTACGGCGGTGCACTGTAACGTTATGGACCATTAGACTGGAGCAATGGGCTATGCGCCATGAAGGTGCAATTGCAGTGCGGGGCAACAATTGTGGGCGCCCCGCTGCCTGCCGTGTGCGCGACAGCTGGCTTGCATATGCTGCCATTCGCCTGCTGCCGCTCCAGAGGCGTGCGCGTCAGGCGGTTCTGCAGGCACCCATGCGCCAGATATTCAGCCAGTCTGCTAGAGTAGGGGCAGGTCACATGCTTGCAACACGAGGCAGACCATAGATTTGCATTCTGCCAGCACAGTGTGTACCTTGCTGGCACGAGCTGTTGTAATGTGAAGACGGAGCGCACACATTCACCACCCGCATATCCGCACCAAGAGCGTGTGAGCCGCACACCAGTTGAGGTCACACCCAATTTTTACTTCCTGCAACCACGCCACACTGAACCTCAAGGAGACTCCCGGCTAGCAGAGCAGCAGGGCAGCCGTGACACAGTGCTTCCGCCCCCCACCGAGCACGCCGCGTGGGGCAGCTGGGAGGCGGCTGGGAGGCACGCACGCCAGACCCGTGCACGAATTGTTTCACGAGGCTTGCGGCTGGGCTACAGTGCTCACAAACGTGATGACCCGGGGGCTGCGGATGCCGAGTGCGCGCTCACTTGCCTCCGCAAGCTTGTTACAGGCGGGCTTCCGCATGCTGCATGGCCTGTGCTCTGCCAATCACTTGCTTGCCTTCAAAAATGTAGTAACAACCTAGCAGCACTGTTAATGCAACTCATCACGCCGTGCCTCAGCCGGCTCATCACTGCACACAGGGATCACCGAGGGATGCCGGGCGGTGTAACAGGGCATCAACCCAGCCTCAAAACTGTCTTCAGTGTACAAACCGCTTATAAAGCCTTACAGGGTACGCATACTTTGCCACAAGCCTACCTCTGAGGCGCGCATCATTACCATTTACACAATATGCTGCTTGCCACATGTGAGTAAGAAGGGAAAAACGCGCTCCGCCTGTCGCGTGAGCACCCAGGCTGTGCGCTGCATGCGCCTGTTCAGTCACGCTGACCGACATGTACACAGTGCGCGGCGCACGAGGTCACAGACACCTGTTACAGACACCCAGGCAGCGTGGGCCGAGGGCAGGTCGGCCGCGCCTCGCCGAGCCGGAAGCCGCCCCCGGCCGCAGACGCGCGCCGCGCTCGGCGTCAGGACGTCGCGCCTCGCATCGCGCTCTCTGACAGGCTGTCGGAGTAGCCTTTTCGGCCGTCGGTGGGCTGGATTGTCACCTCCAGCACCTGCATCGGCTGCGCGTCGTGCTGCGCGGGCCGCGCCACACACTCGAGTCGGCGCCCCGCTCCGCCGCGGCGCGGGAGCGCAGCCGAGCGGCGCACCGCGCAGGCGGGCCCAGCGGCGCGGGCCCGGCACCTGCGACGGCACCTCGAAGCGCACGCCCGGCACGGCCTGCGCAGCGGCGGCGTTGGGGCCGGTGGCACGGGCGCGCGGGTGGGGTGCGCGTCAGAGCAGCCCCGGGCGGCGGCAGCCGGTCGCCCGGCCCCCACCTCACCTTGTACGTCTGGGCGACCCGGGCGCCCGACAGGCGCTCCAGCCGCTCGGTGAGGACGGCCAGCACGCTGGCCGGCGGCACGGCGTCGCCGTCCTTGCCATAGCTCCAGATGTTGCCCGGCAGCGGCGCCTGGCCGCCTGGGTAGCCGGCGGACACCGGCACGGCCGCAACCTCCAGCGCCGGGCCGCTCGCCGCGGCGCACCCCGCTCTAGCCTTGGCGCACACCAGGAACGCCGCATCGCCGTGGCCCGCCGTCGCGCGCGCCTGGCGCGCAAGCGCAGCCGAGCTCGGCGCTTAGCGCGCCGCCGCGGCGCGCCGAGGACGGGCGGGGCGCCGGGCGCCCGGCGCGCGGGGCGTGCCACGCACCAGCAGGTGCGCCAGCATGCCCTCCACGGCGGCCTGGTGCGCCTGCAGGACGCGCGCGTGCAGCAGCAGCGGCAGGGGCATCGCCTGCGGAGGCAGCTGGTAGAAGTCGGCCTCCCTGGCGTAGTCCACCAGGTCGACGCCGACCGGCAGGGCGGCCGGCCTCCCGCACCTGCCGCGCGCGCCCGGGCAGCGCTGGCGGCCGGCCGCTGCCTGGCAGCGGAGCGGCGACCGCGATGTGCGGGAGCAGGCCTCTGCAGCCAGGGCGCCTGCTGCATGGCGCCCCTTCCCGGTCCGACCACAGTGAGTCTGCATGCCCAGCCCGTTGACGGCCGCAGTTGCTGATGCAGAGGTGCACCTCAGTCAGCGGCTTGGCTGCTGGGGGACGCAGTAGCGCACCACATGTAATCATGCAGGCGGTGGAACAGCTCAGGGCAGCGGCGGAACGTTAACGTGACCGCCCGGTCCACCGCGCCGCGCTGCCAGACGCGACACACTTCGCGTCTCTCTTCGCCACATGCTGTCACAGCGCAGACTCGGGCACTGGCAGGAAATGCAGGGCCGCTGGTGCAAGCATCACCCATGGGCAAAAGCACATGCGCCCCGTCAGAACTCAAGACCGCTGCGCCGCTCCACACTGGCAGAACTTGCCGGCAACTCACCTCAAGGCCAGCCAGAGAGGCCACCAGCGTGCCGGGATAAGCGTCCAGTGTATCGGCCTTGAATTGGTATGTGTGCATTGCTTCTGGGGTGAGGCCCACAGTGCAGTACACCAGTTCCCTGCCACCGGAATAGTTTCCAAGCGGAACGCCGCCGTATCGCCCGTCGCCGGAGCCACAACCAAGGCCGGGCAGCCCAGCAAAGCTGTGGCGGTGCATTGCATCAAGCAGGACCTGAAGACTGGCCTATGTACCGTGCCCGCCACGCCGGTGCGCAGCTTATTGCAGCTCAGCAGGGCGCAACTTGGCAAGGGCCTTGCCAAGCAGCCGCTCAAGCTCAAAAGTTTGTTTTCCATCAGGGCCTGTTTAGGGTACGGCTGCTATCGGAGAGTGCGAAGGACTTCTGCGCACGGCGGGCCAGGCTTCCCAGTCCGTGCCGGCCTCGACGAGCGTGTGCGCAAGCGCACAAGTGTCAGCAGCAAGGCGCAGATCGGTCACACAAGTCGCCCGCAGTGCTTGCGGCCAGCGAGCTGGGAGTCTCGCATCTGGCAGCCGCGGCGGCAGCGGCGTCCGCGATGTGCGTCTGCTGAGCGCGGGATCAGCGCGTGATGTCGCAGGCGCAGGCGGCCCCGCCCGCCCAGCGGAGCGGCCTGTTTGGGCGGCTATGGAGCGGCAAGGTGCGGGACAGGGGCTGCCTGTGCAGTCCCCTGCACGCTCTCCTCAGCCGCACTGGCAACACACAGCGCTGCGCACCACCCCACTCGGCTGATCGCGCCAGGCGGGCGCCCGGACGTCCGGGCCCTGCGTGCGCTCAGTTGTTATGACAATGACAAGGCCGCGCGGTATCTTTGCATACCCAGCAATCCGCGCCTGCGGCAGCCCCGGAGCCTGCGCGCTCGCGCGGCGCAGGGCGCGGCCGAGGGCCGCAAGAAGCCCGTCAAGGCCAAGCTGGGCGAGAAGAACACGATGTTCTACGACGAGGAGGTGCGCCCAGGGCCGGGCGCCCTTGTGCCTGTCGCGGGCCTCTGCTGGGTGGGAGGCGCGCCGGCTAAGCGGGCGGGGCGCTGGGACGGCGGCGTGCCCTGATCGCCTTGCAGCGCGCTGTCGCGTGGCAAAGGGGCTGTTGCATGGTCACATGGCTGATAGAGGCGCGTCTGCGTCCTGCGCGTGCGCTGAGGCTCTGCGGGGCGTGCCCGCGCTTGGTGAGGCAGCCGGCAGGTGTGGTGGGCGGCAGGGGCGCGCGGGCAGCTCATCAAAGCGTTCCAGTGGCTGAGCGGGTGCGTGTGATCTGTTCGGCAGCTGAAGATGTGGCGGATGCCTGGGGAGCCCGCGCCGGAGGGCGGCGGGGCGCCGCCGCCGCCGCCGTCGCGCGCTGCGTCGCCCGCCGCGTCCGACGCCGGCAGCGGCCAGGGGGACGGCGCCGCGCGCCCCACCGGGTGCGCATACCGCGCAGAGTGAGGCACTGCACCAGCATGCCTTCCTGTGCGCTGCCCTCACGGCGCGCTACGCCGCGAAGGTTGCTGCCACTGGCGTGCGCCAAGGGGGTTGTCGGGCTCCTGCAGCCCCGCACAGTTGCGCTGGCATTGCGGTGTCTCAAAGCTGCCACCCGCATGCACAGCAGACCTGTCTGTCCGCCCTGACCTCGCGCCGCATGTGCGGCACGGGCCAGCCAGCTCTGTGATCAGCGCCAGGACCTGAGCGTAAAAACGCAACGCGCTGTGCGGGAGCGCAGGGCGCGGGGCGTGGCCGCGCGGTACGCCGACGCGGGCCTGCTGGGCGGGGGGGCGCGCGCGGTCGCGCCCGCGGACGCGCTGGCGCCCAGGCCGCCGCTTGCGCCGTCGGCGCCCACGGTGCGCGGCCACTGCTGTGGGACTCAGGGTTGGGTGAGCAGGGCAGGGTAGGGTACCGCGCATGGGCTGATACCCGCAGTTCATGTGGTCGCAAAGGCTGTGAGCAGGTGCGGCCAGTGCAACTGCGCTGGGTGAGGGCAGTCGCACAGCGCAGCGGGGTGCTGGCGTACGCATGTCTGGCAAGGTAGTGCAGGGAGGGCGGCCCGCGAGGTTGTGGCTGCCCGGTCGGCTGGGCAGCTGCTAAGAAAAGCTCAGTTCGGGAACGCCAGGGCGCCTAGACAGCCTGCCGCGGCTGTCGGGGCGCTGTTCTTCGTGCTGCCGGCAGCTGCCACGCCCCCTCCAACACGTTGGTCTGCCGGCGCAGTTCTTTGTGCCGGGCGGCGGGGCAGCGGCGGGCGCGGCGGCCGCGCAGCCGCGCTTCTTCGTGCCGGGCGCCGCCGCGTCCTCGCAGGCGCGGCCCTGTCCGCGCGCAGCACCGGCCGTTTGCATGTCCGCCTGCGCGACCCCGTGCGCAAACACGGTCCACAGTGTCTGGAAGGCGGGGGCCAGCCTGGCCGCGCGCCTTGCTGCACACCAGGCGGGGGTGCCGGTGGGCAACCCGACGGCTGGTGTTGGTTCAGCGGCGCCTGTCGTGCGGTGCCTTGTGGAACCTCACCAGGATGGCGCCGACGAGCCCGGCCTGCGCCAGGCGGGCGGGTACGCCGCATTTGGGCGCGGTGCAAAGGGCCGCGGGCGCGCCGAAGCGCGCGGCGCCGACGACGGCGAGGCGGTGGCGAGCCCCAAGCGCGCCAAGCTCGGTGCGCCGCGCTCTGCAACGTAGGGCTCCCTGAAGTGCAGGGCCCTGCGCGGGCCCTGCTGAGCCTGCGGCTCCAGCCAGAGCGCGACCTTGTAAGCACTTGCCCTCCGCAGAGCGCTCCATGCTGTGTGTGCTGACAGACGGCGGGCTGTGCAGACGCGGGCGAGCCTGCGGTCGCGGTCACTGATGACTCCGCCGCTGCTCCCGAGTCGGGTGCGCGCCCAACAGCACCGAGCGCGCCCCGGCGCCCCTCGTTGCCCTGCTGCCTCAGGCGTGGATAGCTGTCTGCAGCGGGAAACGCCATAGCTGCAATACACAGCCAGCTGTGCGGGGCTCGTCTGCCGTGTGGGCCGGCGCCGACCACCGCGGCCGCGCGCAGGCATCGCGCCCAGCGAGTCCGTCGGCGAGAACGCGAGCTGGGGCGGCGGCGAGCCCTCGCTGTCGGGCCCCGGCTGGAGCGCCGATGCGGCCGCGGGTAGCGAGGCGGATGCGCCGCCCGCCGGCTCGCCCACCAGCTCCGCCCCGGACGCGCCCGCCTGGCAGGGCTGGCGCGCGGGCGCCCCCGCCGCTGACGCCGGTGGCGCGCCCGATCCGGAGGGGGCTGCCTGGGCCGCGCCCGGTGCCGAGCGCGGCGCAGACGCGGCCAGCGGCGCCGGCATGGGGTCTGGCACGCCAGAGGGCGAGGCGGGCGGCGGCGGCTGGGCGCAGGGCGGCGACCCGTTGGACGCCCCGGATGCGGGCGGCGCCGGCGGCTGGGGGAGCGGCGCGGACCCGCTGGAGCCCATGCAGGGCGGCTGGGCGCACGGGGAGGACGCGCTGGGCCTGCCCGAGGGCGCAGGCAGCGGCGGGCTGCCGGGCGGCGACCCGCTCGACCTGCCCGAAGGCGCCCAGGGCGGCTGGGAGGGCGGGGCGGACGCGCTGGCGGCCCCGCAGGGCGGCGCCGGCGGCGCGGACGGCGGCTGGGCCGCGGAGGCCGCCGGCGGCGCGGCGGCCGGCGCGGATGCGGGCAGCCGCGTGGAGGGCGGCGGCGCGGGCGCCTGGGGCGGCGGCGGCGAGGGCGGCGGCGAGGGCGGCGGCAAGGCGGGCGGTGGCGAGGCGGGCGGTGGCGAGGCAGGGCCCTACGGAGGGTACACATGGGACCAGGCGCGGTCCCGCGCTAGCGCGCGCTCCCGGTCGCGCCCAGGCGGGCGGGGCGAAACTGCATGCACCGCAGTGCGGCTTCGAGCGGGGCAAGTCACGGGGATGGCCTCCAAGCACGGCGGCCGTGCGTTGCAGCCGCTTGTTCACCTGAGCGCGCGCGCGTTACGCACGCGCCGGCGAGGCCCCGACACACCTGCTGTCCCTCGCCGCGCTCGGGGCGTGACAGACGGCGTGACACGCGGCCGGCGCGCAGATGCATGCCTGGGCGGCGTACTACGTGGAGATCGGCCAGTGCACGGAGGCCGAGGCGGGGGAGTGGGTCGCGGGCCTGGTCGCGCAGGCCGAGGCGGCCGGCGCGCACGCGCCCGCAGCGCCCGCGCCCGACGGCCCTGACCCCGCCCAGGACGACGCGCACGCCGAGCCCGCCGGCGGCCCGTCCGCGGCGGACGCAGCCGCTGAGCACGCGGACGCGCACGCGGCGCCGGGCGCGGCCGGCGCGGCCGGCGACGGCGCGGCCGGCGACGGCGCGCCCGCATGGCCGGCGGTCGGGCAGGCGCCCGAGCCGCCCGAGGATGGCGCCGTCGCGGCCGTCGGCGCGGATGCGGCGGACGCGGCGGAGCATGCCGTTGCGGGCTTGGGCGGCGGCGCGGCGCCAGGCGACGGCGGTGACGCGCAGCGCGCCGGCCAGAGCGCGGGCTCTGCTGTGGAGGGGCACGGCGCGGAGGAGACCGCCCGCTGGCACCCGGAGGCCGCGGGCGAGGACGGCAGCGAGCGGCAGGCCGCTGGTGAGGTTGGGGCGCCTGCATCGGGCGAGTCCCCGAGCGCGGCAGCGTCGGCCGCTGCCGACGCCAATGGCGGCCTGGAGCACGACGGCGCGGCGCGGGACGCGCTGCCCGCCAAGTCGAGCGCGCCGGCCGCGGGCGCGGGTGCGCGCCGGCCCTTGCGTTGGGAAGCCGTGTGCGCCGATGCGCAAGGTGCTGCATGCGGTTGCACGCGTGCCCGATGCTTAGTGAGCGCGCCAAGCGCCGCACCTTCTGCCGCTGCGAACCTGCGCGTATGCGCGCCTGCCCGCTGTGTCGCACCCTGGCGGCCAGCGCAGGGCGGCGCTTGCCACCCACGTCCCTCTGCATGCACCAAGCCATAATCGCCTGCTTCTTCCTCATCTCAATACCACCTGTGTGCCTGGCAGTGCTGGGCCCCTTTCAGACGCGCCAATGTTCAGGTCACCTGTTGGCGCAGCCCGGCTGTCCCAGCGCCTGCTGCCCCCCGCTGCGTGCAGACGGCGGCGGCGGCGGGGGCGCGAGCGGCCTGGAGCCCGCCGCCAGCAGCTCGTCGCTCGGCGACTGGGCGGCCGCCACCAAGCGCGCGCAGCCCAGCTTCGGCAAGCTCGCCGGTGCGCGCCGCCCCGCCCGCCCGCGCGCACCGCTCCGCCTCGCGAGCGCGGCGAGGCAGCCGGTGCATCGACGCATCAGCCGGTGCATTTACGCACAAGGCCTGCGCTGTGGCCCACACTGCATGCTTACAAGCGGCGCCTGCCCGCGGCTGCCCGCGCCCATGCTCGGCCGTGCGCGCCCTGAGCTGAGCGCGCGCAAGCGCGCAGGCCCGCTGCCCTGGGACGCGGTGTCGGAGCGCAGCGCGACCGAGGAGGACGCCGTCTCGCTGGCGTCCGCGGGCGACGCGGCCGCCGAGGGCGCCGCGGGCGAAGGCGACCCTGACGGCGCGGCGCGCGCCGGCAGCGGCGCGGGCGCGCGCGCGGACCCCGCGCGCGCCGCGCCGCGCCTGGCGGGCGTGGCCCTGGCGGAGGCGGCCGAGAGCGCGGGCGGCGCGCTCGCCGGCTGGGTCACCGGCCTCGTGCGCTCGGGTGCGCGCTGCAGGGCAGGGCGTCGTGTGCTGCGCGCGTGCCCTGCCGAAGCAGGGCTGTAGGGGCGTTCTGTAGGCCAGAGCGCAACCGGTGCTTAGACCGCGCGAGCGGCTGCCGCAGAGCCTGGGATTTCGCCGGCTGTCGGGCCTGCTCGGAGACGCCTGCGCTCGGCCGACACGTCCGCGCCGCCGGCACGCCGCATCACTGCGGCAGCCTGCGCCGCCTCTGCCCGACATGCTCCCGCGCGCTGCTCTTGTGCGGCACCTCGGCCTCCCGCGACCGCTGAGGCGGCGGGCGCGCGCGCAGACGCCGTGCAGTCGGCAGTCGGCGGCCTGGGCGCGCGCTTCCCGCGTGGCGATGCCGGCCGCGAGGGCGCCGCGCCGGCGCCGCCGGCCGCTCCGGAGCACGGCAGCGACGCGGTGCAGGGGCCGCCGCCCGCGGCCAGCCCTGTGCGCGCGGCCGCCGGCGAGGCGCCGCCGCCGGCCGGTGTGGCGTTCTGGGGCGAGAACGGCGGCGGCGCCGACGACTGGCTCGCCGGCGATAACGCGCCGGCCGCGCCGCCGGCCGCTGCGCGCCCCGGCGCGCCCGCGCGCGAGGCCCTGCCCGCGCCGCAGCGGCGCGCGTCGACCGACTTCGCCGGCGCGGCCGCCAGCCCGGCGTGGGCCGTCGGCGGCGCGCGCTCGCACTCCGTGCAGGCGTACTCCGCGGAGCCATACGGCGCCAATGGCGGCCCGCCGCCCGCGCCGCCCGCCGCTGCCGGCTGGGCCGGCGGCGGCGGCGCCGGCGCCGCTGGCAGCGCGGCCGCCTACCGCTACCCGCCCTCGGCGCCCGCGTCGCCGGCGGGCGCGCTGGGCGGCGCGGCGCCGGCCGCCTTCCTGGCGCCCGCCTGGCGCGCCAGCGCGGCGTTCGAGCCGGACTTTGCGCCCGCGCGCGGCAGCGGCGAGGGATGGGGCGAGCCGGGCGGCGACCTGGACGCGCTGGAGGCCGGCGGCGGCAGCCGCGCCGGCGGCTACGCCGCGCCGCCGCCGCCGCCGGTGCCGCTGCTGGACACGACGCGCCTGCGCGCCGACGGC
>JAABUY010001560.1_pt1 | contig 30303 bp, 35 predicted proteins | sample 5560271 | NCBI WGS metagenome assembly JAABUY01 (sample SAMN10711886, study PRJNA513374) | rock metagenome | isolation source: Antarctica rocks | place: Antarctica: Victoria Land, University Valley | reverse complement strand
CTCAACAGCTACTGCGACGACATGCCCCCCGCCGAGCTCGAGGCCGCCTACTACCGTCACCACCAGACCCGGCCACCGGCCGAGGTCTCAACCGTGTGAGTCTCCGGACACGCCGGGGCGGTTCAGCCGGACCGGCCCGTGCACGACGCCCCCAGGCGTCGGCACGGCCGGACCCGCGCCCACCGACACCAGCCGGCCCAGCCCAGCCCAGGAGCTCGAGGGGACGCCCCCGGCGGCCCCCAAGACCGCAGGTCGAGGACGCCCTGCCCACCACCCCATCCCCACCACCACCGGGCTCGGCCCACACCGGCTGGTCAGCAGGAGTTCTGTAACGCACAATCGTGGTGTGAGGCTTCGGTGGGCCAAGTCCTCCCGCAACCACCGCGTCGGTCGAGCATCGGCGACCCACGTCATCACGCACCACCAGCCGACGCCGCTGGACCCGGTCCAGCCCCACCAACAGGCGCGCCGGTGGTGGCGCGGGGTCGACGAACGAGGTCGAGAACTCGACGTCATCGCCGCCGAGCTACCGACGGCACCCTGCTGGTCACCCATGTCTTTCCGGTCGCCCTCAGCCCCTCCAGAAAGGCCCCGACATGAGCGAGTACCCGACCCACGACGAGAACGGGATCCCCTACCCCGACGACGACGTCGACCTAGACGCGACCGAAGTCCTCGACGCCGCAGGTACCCGCATCGACCGGGGCTACCTCGACGATTCGGTGGAAGCGCTGCGCAAGGCCGTCGGTCGGCCGTCGCTGTCCGGCCGCGCCGGGCGCAGCCCCGGCCTGTCCATCCGACTGGACCCAGCCGATGACCGCGCGCTGCGCCAGCTCGCCCACGACCGCGGCCTCCCCGTCTCCGTACTGATCCAGGACCAGGTGAAGGAGCTGCTGGGCCGACAGACAAAACGCCCGATCAGCCCACCCGCACAGCCCGTTCGCACCGCCCAACCCGGCACGGGTAACCGCCACCAACCCGGCCGTCCAGTCCTGCCGTGCCCCGATCCGAACCACGCAGGTTGAGCAGCCGCTGCCCCGGGATTGTCAGACAGTTCGCTCGGGACGGCCGCCCATCCGGACCGCCCATCCTCTCCGGGACACCTAGAGAACAACCCGCCGGCTATCTCCTACCCCGGCACAGGTGCCGCTCGTCGGCGTCAGCGACGGCGACGGCGACTTTGCGCAGGTGCCTGGCCACTCCGGGCTGGGCGAACATGTCGACGAGTGCTGCGCGCAGGCCCCGCAATGAGGTGTCGACGGCGCCTCCCCGGCCCGCGGCCGTCACCATGACGGCTCGCACTCTGTCGCCCTCGATCGCCGGCACCTGAGAGTGCCCCCACATCGTCGAACTCGACGACTCCACCAGCCAAGCGACGTCCGGGTCGACCTCCCGATGCCGGCTCAGCAAGTCGTCTGGGCGCTCGACCCCGGCAGCCTCACAGACCCGCACGATCCGCCCATAAGACTCCCAGAGCCGCGGAACGTCCGCGCGGTCACCAACCTTGATGGTCCACCCCCACTTACCCACCACCGGCCACGAGTTGTCGTCAGCGCCGAGCAGCCTGTCGATCTGGATGCCGTAGTTCTCGTCGGAGGCCATCACCTCGAACGCCGCCGTGCGGCCGTCCGGTAGCGCCAGCATCGCGTCGACGGCACCCTGGCGGCCCCCGACGTCCCGGGGCTCGGCCACCGCGCCCGTCACCCGCTCGGCGACGAAACACGCCGCCCGCTCGTCGCTTCGAAGTTCTGTCAGCCGCTTCTTCACCCCCGCAAGCCAACTGATCTGCCCCGCGTTTCTCGGACATGGTCGTTTGCGCTCTTATGCCGCTACTCGGTAGCCGGCATGGGTTTCGCTGGGGGTCTGGTAGCCCAGGCCGGAGTGCAACCTCGTCGTGTTGTACCAGTCGTCGATGTACCTGGTGATGTTGCGGATTGCGTGCGCACGGGTCGGGTAGACGGTGCGGTGGACACGCTCATTCTTGAGGGCCGCGAAGAAGGATTCGGCCATCGCGTTATCGTAACAGATCCCGGTCCTCCCGGTTGAATGGCGCAGTCCGAGGTCGGTGAGGGCGGTATGGAACTCCGCGGAGGTGTAGTTGCTCCCCCGGTCGGTGTGGAAGATCGCCTGATCGGCCAGTCCGGTCGCTGCGGCCCGCCGGATCGCGGCGATGATCAGCGAAGTGCGGTAGTGTTCGTCCATGGCGTGGGCGATGACCCTCTTGGAGTAGCAGTCGATCACCGTCGCCAGGTATAGCCACCCTTCCCAGGTAGGGATGTAGGTGATGTCCCCGACGAGTTTGTGGCCGGGCGCGTCGGCGGTGAAATCGCGGCCGACCAGGTCCGGGATCGGACCGGCCGCGGCGTCGGCGCGGGTCAGCCCGGTGCGGTCGGGACGGGGCTGACAGGGAAGGAGTCCGAGCTCACGGGTTAGGTGGCGGACCAGCTCCCGGCCCGCGGTGACTCCGCGGCGGGCCAGTGCGGCGTGCAGCCGGCGGTAGCCGTACGTCTCGTCGGAACGGGTGAACTCCGCGGTGATCAATGCCCTGAGGGTGTCTCGGCGCCGGGCGGTCGCGGAATCCGGCCGGTTTTGCCACGAATAGAAGCCGGACGTGGAGACCTCCAGCCAGCGGCACATCGACGTGACCGGGAACGGGCAGTTCGGTTCGGTGAGCGTGGTGTCGACGAACTCGTACTTCTCGCTCACCGGGGATCCTGGGCGAAGTACGCTGCGGCTTTTTTCAGGAACTCGTTTCCAACTTCACCTCCCGGTACTTGCGTTCGAGCTCACGCAGCCGGGTCCGTTCGCCCACGTCCAGGCCCGGTTCCTCCCCGCCATGGTCGCGGCGGTAGACACTCACCCAGTTACCCAGGGTTCCCTCCCCGATCCCCAGCTCCCGCGCCACCGAAGCGATCGGCCGCGACGAATCGATAACCAACCGGACAGCGTCCTCCCGGAACTCCGGGCTGAACACCCTCTTTGCTCGACTCACCTGTTCGCCTCTCATCTGAGTGGAGGAATTGTATCCACTGTCCGAGAAACGCGGGGCACCTCAAACACGCTCCGACGCGCACCGTCTTCAGGTGCGGGCACCCGTAGATAAAGGATGCTTGCAGTCATACGGTGAGTGCGCCAGTGGGTAGGTGGGCGAGTAGCGTCGGTGGTTGTCGAGGAAATTGTGGGTGGCGAGGGGGGGTCGGGTGCGGGGTGTGGTGTTGCGCGTGGAGGAACGGGAGGTGATTTCTCGGGAGCTTGCGGGTGGGTTGTCGTGTCGGGCGATTGCTGTGGTTTTGGGTCGGCATCAGTCGGTTGTGTCGCGGGAGGTCGACCGGCATGGTGGCCGGGGGTCGTATCGGGCGGTTGCGGCCCAGGAATGCGCGGACCGGGACCGGGGTCGGCCGAACGAACGTGTTCTGGTTGAAAATAAACGGCTGCACGAGGCGGTCCGGGACGGGTTGGCGGACAAGTGGTCCCCGCGGCAGGTGAGTCGTCGATTGCGGGAGGACTTCGCCGCCGACGACACTTTGCGGGTGTCGCACGAGGCGATCTACCAGACGCTGTACCTGCAGGCCCGCGGTGCGCTGCGGACCCAGCTGAGCCTGGCCCTGCGCCGGGGCCGGACCCGGCGGGTGAACCGGTCCCGGGCGGCGGTGGCCAGGGGGAACATCGTGGGCATGGTGAACATCAGCGAACGCCCGGTGGAAGCCGAGGACCGGGCGGTGCCCGGGTTCTGGGAAGGGGATCTGATCATCGGGCAGGGTGGGCGCAGCCAGATCGCGACGCTGGTCGAGGGGGCGGAGCACCCGGTACGTGATGTTGGTGCGGGTGCCTTATGACCGGACCGCGGACCGGGTCGCGATCGTGTTGGCGCAGAAGATGGCGACCCTGCCGGAGTTCTTCCGGAACAGCATCACCTGGGACCAGGGCAAGGAGATGGCGGCGCACGCGAGGTTCACCGTCGCGACGGGGATACCGGTCTCTTCTGTGACCCGCACTCCCCGTGGCAGCGCGGGAGCAACGAGCATACCAACGGGCTACTGCGGCAGTACTTCCCCAAGGGCACCGACCTGTCCGTGCACTCCCAAGCCGACCTCGACGCCGTCGCCGCCCAACTCAACGGCAGACCCCGGGAGACCCTCCACTGGAAGAACCCCACCGAGAAACTCAACGAACTCCTGATCCAAGCCGGTGGCGCATTGACCACTTGACACCGCCATCTTCCGTAGCTGACGGCCGACAGGAACGCGAGGACGATGACTAGCCAGACGATCGACCAGCCCGTCGCGTCGGCGATGTCGGGTCGCGGGCCCCGCCGGGGCCGCCGGCTCCGGCGGCTCAGCCGGCGGGACAAGTGGGTGCTCGGCCTGATGGTCGGGATTCCGCTCGCGCTGGACCTCGGCTTCATCTGGGGTCCGGCGGTCTCCACCTTCTTCCTGTCGTTCACTGACGCGCACAGCGTCGCGCCGATCCAGTTCGTCGGCGGTGAAAACTACAGCTACATGGTCGGGATCGACCCGCGGTTCTGGCCGGCGATCCGGCACAACGTCATCTGGCTGATCGAGTTCACCGTCATCGCGACCCCGCTGGGCGGGGCTCTCGCGGTGTTGCTCGACCGGGGGATCAAGGGCGGCCGGATTTACCAGAGCATCTTCTTCCTCCCCGTCATGCTGTCGCTCGCGCTCATCGGGATCATCTGGCAGATCGTCTACTCGCCGCAGTTCGGCCTCGTTAACGGCCTGCTGCACCGGACGAGCCCCGACAACGCGATCGACTGGCTCGGCAACCCGCACCTGAACCAGTGGGCGGTCCTGCTCGAGGCGACGTGGCGGCAGGCCGGGTACGTGATGGTCCTCTACCTGGCGGGACTGAAAGGGGTCGATCCGTCGCTGCGGGAAGCCGCCGCCGTCGACGGTGCCAACGCTTGGCAGACCTTCTGGCGGGTCGTTTTCCCGGTCCTGCGCCCGATCAACAACGTCATCCTGGTCGTCACCGTGATCGAGTCCCTACGCGCCTTCGACCTCGTCTACATCACGAAAGGGGGCAGCAACGGGCTCGAGCTGCTGTCGGCAATGATCACCACCGATATCACCGGGCCGGCCAACCGGATCGGGTACGGGTCGGCGGTCGGTGTCGTCCTCCTGGTGATTTCGCTGGTGCCGATCAGCATCTCCTCGCCCAACAGTTGCGGAGGGACGAATCCCGATGAGCGCACTGGTCTCGGTCCCCGAGAGCGGCGGTGACGTCCGGGGCGACCTGGTCCGTCCACCGACGCGGGGAGAGCGCGCCGGGTTCCCGGCCCATGCGCTGCTGTTCGTCCTCGCGGTCCTGTGGCTGATCCCGCTTCTCTGGGCGGTCTACACGTCGTTGCGTCCGGAGTCGGACACCAACGCGCACGGGTACTTCTCGCTCGCTCGATCCCTGACGTTCCGCAACTACGGGGACGCCTGGACGCAGGGACAGATTCCGCTGCATCTCTGGGACTCCGTCAAGATCACTGTCCCCGCCGTGATACTGACGTTGGCCTTCGCCTCCTCGGTCGCATTCGTCGTCTCCCGGTTCTCGTTCCGCTTCAACATCGTCCTGCTCCTGCTCTTCACGGCGGGGAACCTGCTCCCGCCGCAGGTGCTGCTAGCGCCCATGTTCAGGATCTTCATCACGCTGCCGGCGCCGCTGTGGCTGAGCAGCTCCGGGACCTTCTACGACTCCACGCTCGGGCTGGTGACCATCAACGTCGCCTTCCAGACCGGATTCTGTGTGTTTGTCCTGAGCAACTTCATGCGGACGATCCCGGGCGAACTGACGGAAGCTGCGCTCGTCGATGGCGCGTCTGTCTGGACCCAGTACTGGCGGCTCACGCTGCCGCTGTGCCGCCCGGCACTGGCCGCGCTGGCGACACTGCTGACGACCTGGATCTACAACGACTTCTTCTGGGCGCTGACCCTGATGTCGACCGGGGACAAACTGCCGGTCACCTCGGCCCTGAAGAACCTGCAGGGCCAGTTCGCGCAGAACAACAACCTGCTTTCGGCGGCGGCGCTCATCATCGCGCTCCCGACGCTGATCGTCTACCTCGTGCTTCAGTGGCAATTCATCGCCGGCCTGACGCTGGGCAGTACGAAGGGCTGACGAGGTTCGGCGACCAGTCGGGCCCAGGAACCCGGGGCGCCGTAACCCGGCCGGGACCGGGGCCCAGGTCGCCGGTCCGCCGGTCAGCGCGTGGCTGGCCCGGTTCAGTCGTCCAGCGCGCGGCGGTCCTGGGCGGCCAGCCAGCGGCGGTCGTACCCGGTCAGCGACGCAACCCGGTCCACGCTGTACCCCTGGTCCAGCAGTCCGAGTGCCTGCTCCGGGGACCAGTCCCCCTGTGGCACGACGACACTGCGTACCTCGAGGTCACCGAACAGCTCACGTTTCGCCCTGGTCGTCACGAGAACCAACGGTAGGCGAACCGCCTCGACGACAGAGGCATCGACCGGGGTGGCGAGGTCGAATCGTGGTCGGCCGAACCCGTCGAAGGTCAACCGGACGAGCAGTCCTGTCGAGCCGGCGGTATGCGAGCGCGCCGCCTGGTCGGGTCAGCGGACGCCGGAGACGTCGAGGTCCCAGCTGGCCAGGATCGGCAGCAGCCGGGCGGTCGGCGAGTCCGGTTCCGCGGTGTAGACGACGAGCCGCTGGTCGGGCTCCTGGGGTGCCGCGACGATCTCGATGTCGAAGGACAGGGTGCCCGCGGTGGGGTGCCGGATGCGCTTGGCGACCGAGGCGTAGTCCCGCACGGCATGGTCATCCCACCAGCGGGCTACGTCGGAGTCGGCGGCCCGCAGCTCGTCGATGAGGGCCGACAGCCGGCGGTCGTGCGGACGGCGGCCGGCTTCCCGGCGCATCGCGGCCACCGATGCGGCGGCGAAGTCGGCCCAGTTGATGATCCGTTCGCGGGCGACCGGGTCCTGGAACAGGTAGCGGGGGAAGGACGTGCCCGGGTTCAGCGGGCGGCCGAGCACGGCGGGCACCAGCGCATTGCGCGCCAGGATGTCGCCGCGGTGGCCGAGCAGCAGGACCGGGACGTGGTCCAGGGTGTCGATCAGCCGGAGCAGGCCGGGGTCCGGTCGCTGGACCGCCTCGGCCGTGGCGCTACGGCGGCGCGGCGTTGGCGCGGCGAGGTCGCGCAGGTGGGCGTGCTCGACGTCGTCCAGGCGTAGCACCCGGGCCAGCGCGTCGAGCACCTCGTCGGAGATGTTGGCCTGGCGGCCCTGCTCCAGCCGGCCGTAGTAGTCCGCGCTCAGGCCCGCGGACACGGCCAGCTCCTCACGCCGCAGCCCGGGCACCCGTCGCACACCGGGGAAGGCCGTGACACCGGCCTGCGACGGGGTGAGCCGGTCGCGTCGGGACCGCAGGAACGCTCCCAGCGAGGCGCGGTCTCGTGGCATCCGCCCACGGTAGGAGCGGGTGCGAGATCGCGGGTGGTCCTGTCCTGCCCTGGTTCGCCGGGGTCTGGCTGCAGCCCGCTTCCGCTCCTAGACAGGGAACATGACCTCGCCCCCGGTAAGCAGCACGTTCACCGCCCCCGGCTCCCGCGTGACCGGACGCACCGCCGTCGTCACCGGCTCCACCAGCGGGATCGGCGCCGCGATCGCCCGCACGCTGGCCGCCGAGGGCGCCTCGGTCGTCGTCAGCGGCCGGGACCCGGCCCGCGGCGCCGGCGTCGTCGCCGACATCCGCGACGCCGGCGGTCGGGCCGAGTTCGTCGCCGCGGACCTGGCCGGCTCCTACGACCAGCTCCGGGCGTTCGCCGCCGAGGTGACCGCCACCCTCGGCGGGCGCGTCGACATACTGGTGAACAACGCCGGCCTCTACCCCGCGACGCTGACCGAGGACCTCCCCGACGCCGATCTCGACGCCATGCTCGCGGTCAACATCCGGGCCCCGCACGTCCTGGTCGCCGCGATGGCGCCGGCGATGGCCGAGCGCCGCACCGGGGTGATCGTCACCATCGGCTCCTGGATGGCGCGGATCGGCAGCCCGTTTGCGGCGATGTACACCGCGACCAAGGCCGCCGACGAGCAGCTCACCCGCAGCTGGGCAGCCGAGTACGGGCCCCGGGGCGTCCGGGTGAATACGGTCGCGCCCGGCGCGACGCTCACCCCGGGCAACGAGGCGTCCCGTCCGGTGCTCGACAGCCTGACCGCCGGAACTCCCGCCGGTGTGGTGGTCCAGCCCGAGGACGTGGCCAAGGGCGTGCTGTACCTGGCCTCAGATGACGCCTCGATGGTGCACGGGATCACCCTCTACGTCGACGGCGGGATCTCCGCCACGAAGCTGAGCTGAGCCGCTAAACCGGCCGCCGGATAGGCCGGGAGTGCGGCTGGAGAGCCGGCGACCCGGACGGCCACGATCGGGCCGTGCTCGTAGAGTTCGGCGGTCAGCTCGTCGTCGAGCAGGTCCGCGCCAATGCGGTCCGGTGCCGGGCCGCCAGCGAGTACCGTCGGCCCGCGCTCGTCGGGAGCTGGAACACACGCTGATCCTCGAGCCGGTCCACGACTCGAGGAGACCCCCTGTACACCGATCTGCCCGAGACGGAGCTGCGCGCCTATCGCAGCAGCCAGCGCGACCCTGCCGACTTCGACGAGTTCTGGCGCGCGACGCTGACCGAGGCCCGGTCGTCCGGCGGCGAGGTCCGGGCCGAGCCGATCTCCACCGGCCTGCAAACGCTCGAAGTCTTCGACGTCACGTTCCCCGGGTGGGCCGGGGAGCCGATCCGGGCGTGGCTGCGGTTGCCGGCACCGGCCCTACGGACCGGCGGGCCGCTGCCCACGGTCGTGGAGTTCGTCGGGTACGGCGGCGGGCGCGGGCACGCGGTCGACAACCTGTTCTGGTCCAGTGCCGGCTTTGCGCACCTGCAGATGGACGCCCGGGGCCAGGGCTCCGGCTGGAGTCGCGGCGACACCCCCGACTCCGGAAGCTGGGGGCCGCAGGTGCCGGGGGTGATGACCCGGGGCATCACCGCGCGCGAGACGTACTACTACCGGCGGCTGTTCACCGACGCTGCCCGTGCGGTCGATGCCGCCCGGACGCTGCCGGCCGTCGACCCGGCGCGGGTCGCGGTGGTCGGCGGCAGCCAGGGCGGCGCGTCGGCGTTGGCCGCGGCCGCACTGGTACCCGACGTCGCCGCCGTCGGCGCCCGGGTGCCGTTCCTCTGCGACTTCCCACGGGCACTGACGATCACCGACGCCTACCCGTTCCGCGAGATCGTCGACTACCTGGCGACCCACCGCGAGCAGGCCGACCGGGTCGCGGGTGTGCTCGCCTACTTCGACGGGGTCAACTTCGCCCGGCGGGCGAGCGCACCGGCGCGCTTCTCCGCGGCCTTGATGGACGTGACCGTCCCACCGTCGGCGGTGTTCGCCGCGTACAACGCGTACGCGGGCCCGAAGGAGATCGCCGTGTGGCGGTTCAACGGACACGAGGCGGGTGGCACCGACGACGAGCTCGCCACCGCGGCGTTCCTGCGCACCGCCCTGGCGACGGGGTCCTAGCCCGGCCCGCCCGGTCAGGCGGTGAGCGCTGCTCCGTGCAGGACGCGTCGGCCGGCGGCATACCCGGCCGCCGCCGTCGGGAGAGCACCGATCCGTCCGGAGAGCAACACTCGCATAGTTCCGGCGCCCTCGGTCGGTAACCCGATGGCAGACGTCGCGTCGGCAGACGCCCTGTCGGCCGGCACCGCATCTCGCGACGCCGTCGCGCGGTCGGCGAGCCGGACCAGTGTCTGCCGGGCGACCGCTTCGGTGGAGTCGAGCACCGTCACCCCCGGGGCCAGCGCGGCCTCGATACGGTCCCGGACCAGCGGGTAGTGGGTGCAGCCGAGCACGACAGCGGAAGTCCCCGGCCGCGTCGCCGCGACGGCGGCGGCGATCGCGGCGTCCACTGCCGCGTCGTCCCCCGCCTCGACGGCCGCTGCGAACCCGGGGCAGGCCACCTCCTGGATGTCGACGCCGCGCGCGAACCGCGCGATCAGGTCGCGTTGGTACGGGCTGCCGGTGGTGCTGGGGGTCGCCCAGACGGCCACCGGCCCGCCGGTCGCCGCGGCGGTCCGGATCGCGGGCACGGTGCCGACCACCGGCACGGCCGGCTCCAGGCGGGCCCGGACCGTCGACAGTGCCCGGACCGAGCCGGTATTGCAGGCGATGACGACGGCGTCGGGGCCCAGCGGCACGGCGGCCTCGACCCCGGCCAGGACACGCTCGGTCACCTGCTCCACCGAACGGGACCCCCACGGCATGTGGTCCGGGTCCAGGGACAGCACAAGGTCCAGATCCGGGCGCGCAGCCAGCAGTGCGTCGGCGAAACCGAGCAGCCCAAGTCCGGAGTCGACCAGCGCGACCGTCGTCCGTCGGCCGCTCATGCCGACCCCGTCCCCGTCCCCGTCGGGACCGGGCGGACCAGCTCCGGGCCGTCGTTGGCGACATTGTTCAGCGCGGTCGACACCCGTCTCGGCTCAAGCAGCGGTTCGGGCACGGCCGCGAGCAGCTCGCGGACCCGGTCCGGGTCGGTCAGCGACGGGGCCAGCCAGTCGGCGGCGAGGTCCGGGGTCAGCAGCACCGGGGAGCGTTCGTGAATGTGCCCGAGCGTGTCCGGCGCGGTCGTCGTCAGCACCGTGCACGACCAGACCCAGCGCGCCGGGTCGTCGTGGTCCAGCGCCGGATCCGGCCAGAGCTCGTACAGCCCGGCGAATGCGAGCAACGCGTCGCCACGGTGCAGGAAGTAGGGCTGCTTGGCCTTCTGCCCCGCGCGGACCTCCCACTCGTAGTAGCCGCCGGCCGGCACCAGGCACCGTCGGCGGGCGGCGGCGGCCTTGAACGCCGGCTTGTCGGTGATGCTCTCCGCCCGGGCGTTCACCAGGCGGCTACCGATCTTCGCGTCCTTGGCCCAGCTCGGGATCAGGCCCCACCGGACGCTGCGCAGCTGCCGGACCGGTCCGACGGCCCCGGCCTTCGTGGCCCCGTCGTCGGTCGTGGAGTTCCGGTCAGCGCGCGGGGCCCGGTCCAGCACCACCCGCACCTGCTGGGTCGGCGCGACGTTCCAACTGGGCGGGAGCTGGTCGCCGACGGTCTCGGCGACGGCGAAGGCACGGACCAGGTCGGCGTCGGTGGTCGAGTTGGCGAAGCGGCCGCACATCCGTCCAGTCTCCGACCTTCCGCCGGCAGGTACCGCGAGGTCCTCACCGGGCCCAGGGCCCCGGCAAAGTTGATCTGACCGTTATGTGATGAGCTGGAGAACCCGGTGTGGGCGGCGGCTCAGGTGTCGGCAGGCGGCGGCGATGTTGGTGGCTTCGGCCTGTCGGTGCAGGCTGATGGCGAGGTTGCGCAGAGTCGCCATGACGGTGGGCCCGTGGTGCGTGCGGACCTGGGAGAGGTCTTCGCCGAAGGTGACGTCGCGGACCCAGTGCAGGCGGTTTTCGACGCTCCAGTGGGCTCGGAGGGCGTCGGCGAGCTCGGCTGGGTCGGCTTGGGTGGTGGTGAGGTCGGTGATCGCGTAGACGGTCTCGGTGTGCCAGCGGGCGTTGGTTCGTCGTCGACTGCGGCGGGCGATCCGCAGTGCGGTCACGGCGTGCGGGAAGCCGATTCCGGTGGTGACGGTGGCGAGTTGGACGGTGCGTTGCTCGACTCGGCCGTGGCTGGTGTTGGTGGTGCGGTCCGCGACCGGGACCTGCGTCCAGGGCAGCGCGGCGAGTTCGGCGAGCAGCCCCGGCTGGTTGGCCTTGACGGTGAGCAGGTAGTGGGCTCCGCGTCCGGTGAGGTAGGTGGCGTGGCCGCGTTGGGTGTGCAGGGCGTCCGCGGTGACGAGGGCGTCGGTGACGTCCAGGCGGTCCAGCAGCGGAGCGAAAGCCGTTATCTCGTTGGGCTTTCCGTCCACGCAGGTCTGGGCGAGCACTGTCCCGGTGGCGGTGTCGAACGCAGCGAGCAGGTGCACCGCGCGCCCGTCATATGTGCGGGCGCCGCGCACGGTCCTCCCGTCCACGGCGATGACCCGACGTCCCGGGCTGAGACCGGACCGGCGGGCGAGCCACTCGCTGACCGCGCGGTCCAGCTGGTCGGCGTCCAGGCGTTGCAGCACACGGCGGATCGTGGACTCCGACGGTGGCCGCCGGCCCAGGCCGAGCCGGGCCCGCACCCCCGGGGCCAGGTCTAGTGACCACTCCGCGATCGCCGTGTAGGACCGGGCGCCGGCGAGCACCGCGCACACCGCGACCCCCAGGATCGCGCCGACCCGGTGGCGCACCCCGCGACGGGCCCGTGGATCAGACACCGATCCCAGCACAGCCAGCAGCTGCGGTGCGCCCACCGCCAGACCGGCGCGCTCGGCCGGGCACTGGCGTCGGACAGCACGGAGCAGGGAAGATACGGACACGGACACGGCAGCCGCCTCGGTCGATCGGGAGAGCCTCAGAACCCTCATGATCACCAGCGGCGCCGTGTCCGCCCTGCCTCTACACCCTCACCGGCGAGTCACCCCACGACACGCCCAACCAGACGACTTTGCCGGGGCCCTGTCACCGGGCCCCGGCTGCCCTTGCGGCTGTGCATACACCTGGGTCCGGACCATCGCGGCCATCGTCCCTGCCGGCTGTGACAGCGCCTGCATGTTCGGCGGCACTCAATGTCGCGGCGCTCTCCGACCGGAGCCGAACGACTGCAGCATCCTGCCTGACGCGGGCGCTTATTCACGGACCCGGTGGAAAGCGTTGACGTGATAAACGGTAGGCGTGTCGTTCCCACAAGAGCGGCCCGTTTCTCGACACGATTCTGTCACCTTACTCCTTGCGGTCATACGGTGAGTGCCTCCGCGTCCTGGCCGACCACCAGATCGGCCTGACCCACGGCCCGACTGCCGCTCGGTCCGTGGTCATCGGGTGACGGCCTGGCGACCGCGCAGGCACGACTCCCGACGCACCAGCGCGCGGTCCTTCGCGTACATCCAGCCGATGGTCTCGCGGGTGAACAGGAGGATCAGCACCGCGGTTAGGAGCATGACGCCGGCGATGAAGTACAGCCCGTAGAGGAAACCCGATGTCGAGCCGTAGCCTCCGCCGAGGCTGATGAGCGCGCCCATGATGATGGCGCCGAACCCGCCGACGAGCATGCCGGACATGTTCAGCCCGTTGCCGATGGCGATGGCGCCCGGCTCGCTGGAGTCGGAGGTCATCGCGTACAGGACCGGGTAGACGCCGTTGATGGCCAGACCGGTGAACAGTTGCACCGCAAAGAGCACCGCGAAACTGGTGCCGACGAACTGGAAGAGCAGGAAGCCCGCCGTCAGCCAGGAGAAGAGCACCACCAGGGTGTACTTGCGCCCAAAGCGGTCGGACACGAACCCCCACAGGATCTGGCCAAGGCCACCGGTGATGGTGAACAACACGCTGTAGGCAGCCACCTGCGCCAGTGGGTACTTGGCGACGAAGGCCAGGTACAGCGGCAGCCAGAAGCTGATGCCCATGTAGCCCACGTTGGCCAGCCCGGTGGCCAACGAGCAGATCATGACGTTGGGGTTGCGCAGCGCTCGACCGACCGCGCCGGGCTCGGCCTTGAGTTGCTCGGCCTCGGACTCCGCCCCCAACGGCGGAGTCATGCCCCTGCTCACTGTGTCGTCGACAAAGCGGGCGTAGTTCTTGGCGGTGGCGAAGCGCCAGTAGAGGGCGAAGAAGGGGATGACGAGCAGCGGCAGGATCAGGAAGACGTAACGCCAGTTCTGCGAGCCGTAAACCGTGTAGATGCCCGCGACGCCCAGGCCGCCCAGCAGGGTGCCCCAGGGGAAGGCGGTGTGGTGCAGGCCCTGGGCGAAGCCGCGTCGCTCCAGCGGCCACCACTCGGCCACGGCGGTCACCTCGATGGCCTCGCCGCCGCCGCTGGCCAGGTTCTTCACTGCCTGGATGAGGAAGATCGCCCCGAGACTGACGGTGAGGACGTTGACCCCGCTCAACAGCGAGAAGACTAGGTAGATGGCCACCACCGGCAGATGGCGGTACTTGCGCTCCCAGCCGTGACCACCGCGGTCCGACCAGGTGGAGATCGGCAGCGCGGCCACGCCGAGCAGGATCGTCAGGCCGCCGGAGAACCAGCCGATCGTGGTGGGGGAGACGTTGAACTCCTCCACGATCGCGGGCTGCACCGTCTGGATCCAGCTGCGCATGTTGGCGTTCATCGCGTAGACGAGCCACAGCCACAGCATCGCCTGCCAGGACCAACGTGAGCCCAGGGTGCCAAGCCGTGAGCGCGGTCGGTCGTGTGGCGTCGGCCCGACGCGGCTCTCGACGTCACTGCTCATCGTTGAGCCCCCTCAGTCGACCGTTGCGCCCTGACCGGGCGGACATCGTGGTGCGAAAGACCCATGCGTGAGCACAGCGGTAGGGTCCACGGGGAACCTACACGTTGCAGGGCGTGATCATCGCGAAGGAGTGGATGATGACCGAGAAGGCCCGGATCGACACCGTCTTGCAGGGCTACCAGGTGGAGTCCAAGGAGGGTGACATCGCCTTCTGCGGGGTCAATCTCATCGAGGCTCCCGACGGCCGTGGCGGCATCACCCGCATCGTCGTGGACACTGGACACTTCGGTCGTGGGGTCGTCTTGCGGGCGGAGCTCGCCAAGCGGGGTTTGAGCGCGTCCGACGTCGACGTGTTGTTGCTCACCCACGCGCATTGGGATCACGTGCAGGGCTTGCAGTACTTCGACAACGCCGTGATCATGGCCCACCCCAAGGAGATGGACTACATCTCCAACCCCCACGGGCGGGACTACGCCACTCCGGCCTGGACCAAGGCGATGCTGGACCAGTACGACATCCGCAGTGCAGTGGGGGGCACCGAGCTGGCCCCGGGGGTGTCGGTGGTGGAGGTGCCCGGACACTCCCCGGGTACGATCGCGGCGGCGGTCCAGACCGCCGAGGGACTGGCGGTGATCACTGGGGACTCGATCCAGAACGCACTGGTAGCCCAGCAGCGACGCAATGCGCTGGTCTTCTGGGACGAGGAGCAGGCCAACCGTTCGGTGGGCAGGCTGGTGGACATGTCCGATGTCATCTACCCCGGTCACGACCAAGCGTTTCGAATCACGCAGGACAACGCCATCGAGTACGTGGTCGAGTTCTCCTTCGGCCTGCGCCGGGTCACCCGGTATATGCCCGGTCTGACTTTCGACCTGGAGCCGGACCTCGTCCCGAAGATCTACGAGGCCCCTGCCGGCTGGATGGGCTGAGCTGTCGGCGGAAAGTTGCCGCTGTGGGACTGCTGGTCAGCGCCCTGAGCGCTGTGGCCGTCGACCCGACCGCGTCACGCGCGACCGGCCGAGTCAGCGCAGTCGCCGTCGACTATCGGCTTCTCCTCATCGGCACCGGCTGCCTCATTACTCACCACCGGCAGCTTGCCAGTCACCGGTCAGCCCAGCGCACCCCGTCCATGCCGGACCTGCCCCAAGGGCCTCGGGACGACCGCAGCCCACCACCATCCACAGCCGCCGTCTCGACTCGTCCGCACCACGATCTCGACGGTCATCGCCCTACACTTCTACCGAGGTGCCTGAGTAAGCCTCCAGGCTTGCCCTGTAAGAAGGCTGGACTGCAGCAAGCCAATCAGGACGGCGTCGAGACCTACGAGACCAACCGCTCACCCGCGTTGCGATCCGATCTTGCGGGTTCGACCCCGCCGTCTGACTGGTTGATCTGCGCCCACAGTGCATCGAGAGAGACGCCGAGGACATCGGCGATCGCAGCGATGGTCGGGAAGGCGGGGGTCGCTACGCGGCCCGACTCGATCTTCCGGAGGGTCTCCGGTGAGACACCTGCATCGAGCGCGGTACCCAGCATCGAGCGTTCCCCCCTGGCACGACGCAGGAGGGCGCCGAGGCGCTGCCCGCGCTCGACCTCGGCGGGAGTGAGCGGCAACCTGACCATGACACCGATTCTAGTACCGGGATAGTATGGCCGGGATAACTATGGGTTGCGGGAGAAGGGCGCCACATGATCGAGATCTTGAACACCACCGAACTGGCCCGGGCACAGGACACCGGCGCCCTGGTCGCTGACATCTTGCAGACACTGAGGAGCCGCAGCACGGTCGGCACGAGCCTGCTGGACATCGATCGGTGGGCCGGAACCATGATCGTCGAGGCTGGTGCGCAGTCCTGCTACGTCGACTACGAGCCGTCCTTCGGACGCGGCCCGTTCGGCCACTACATCTGCACGGCCGTCAACGACGCCGTGCTCCACGGACTGCCATACGACTACCCGCTTGCCGACGGCGATCTGCTGACACTGGACTTCGCCGTCTCCAAAGGCGGAGTCGCAGCAGACTCCGCCATCAGCTTCCTCATCGGCGAATCGAAGCCCCCGGAGAGCGTCGCGATGATCAGCGCAACCGAACGCGCATTGAGCGCAGGGATAGCCGCTGCCGGACCCGGGGCTCGCATCGGTGACATCTCCCATGCCATCGGCTCGGTCCTCAGTGCGGCGGGCTACCCGATCAACACCGAGTTCGGAGGTCATGGCATTGGATCAACGATGCACCAGGACCCGCACGTTTCGAACACCGGACGGCCCGGCCGTGGGTACAAGCTGCGCCCCGGGCTACTGCTCGCACTGGAGCCGTGGGTCATGGCGGACACCGCCGAGCTCCTCACCGATGCCGACGGGTGGACGCTCCGAAGTGCGACCGGCTGCCGGACAGCACACAGCGAGCACACGATCGCTATCACCAACGACGGAGCCGAAATCCTCACCCTGCCGAAGCAGGTGCAACCGTGAGGTCGAACGCCGCGTCATGGTGGACACCGCCAGGCGGGTCCGCGGAACGCAACCGTGCTCCGTCGATAGCGAACCGTGGGCGGCCGGGTCGGTTTCCGGTGTGCGGTCGCCAAGGCCCGTGCCGGTTTCAGGCGATAAGGTCACTGGCACGGGGATGGAGCTCCCCATGAACCGCCGACCTGGCTGATGGCTCCTGCCGCTACGGGCAGGAGGACGTGTGCACCGGTTCACCCAGCCCTTCCGATACCGGACCGGGCCTGTCGGTCGCCTGCTCACCCGGTGCCGGCGCGCGGGACCCGACGGCGTGCGACCACCGCTCAGCGGGACAGAGGGAAGACTCGTGACCGTTCCGTCCGCTGACCCGTTCCCGACGCTGCCGGTCGACCCGGACCTGTCGTCGCGCCGCCCCCGGCCCATGCATCTGCAACCCGGCCTGATCGGCCTCGTCCTGCTCGGGGGGGCGGTCGGCGCTCCGGTCCGCTACGCCATCTCCCGGGCCTGGCCCACCGCGACCGGCGGGTTTCCCTGGGCGACGTTCGTCGTCAACCTGATCGGCGCGGTCGCGCTCGGCGCGTTGCTGGAGGCGCTGGCCCGCGCCGGCCCGGACACCGGGGGGCGACGCGCGATCCGGCTGCTGATGGGGACCGGATTGCTGGGCGCGTTCACCACGTACAGCACCTTGGCAGTCGAGGCGGACCTGCTCGTCCGCGCCCATGCCGACACCCGCGCGGTCCTCTATGCCGTGGGCAGCGTGGCTGCCGGACTACTGGCCTCCCTGGTCGGGATCGTGACGGCCGCCGGTGGGCACCGCGCCCTCGTCCGGGTACGCCCACCGGCTCCCGCCGCACTGGACCGTTCCACTGGCGGCGACGACATGGCAGCGGACCGATGACCGCGATGCTCTACGTCGGCGTGGCTCTGGCCGGCGCAGCGGGTGCCGCAGCCCGGTTCGTGCTGGACGGGGTGGTCCGAGCGCGCCGGCGCACCGACGTGGCCTGGGCCGCGCTGCCGCTGGGCACCCCGCTGGTCAACGTGACCGGGAGCGCACTGCTCGGCCTGATCACCGGACTGGTGCTGTTCCACGGCGCACCCCAGGGATGGCAGGTGATCGCCGGCACCGGGTTCTGCGGTGGTTACACCACGTTCAGCACCGCCGCCTTCGAGACGGTCCGGTTGGCTCAGCAACACCGCATCGCGTTCGCGGCGGTCAATGCCATCACCACTCTTGCCCTGAGCCTGCTCGCCGCCGGCGCCGGATTGGGCCTCGCCGCGGCCATCTGACGTCGGGAGCCGCCGCGGACACCGCCGCGCCTGGATGCTGCCCTGGCTCTGGCGGGAACATCAGGAGAGGGCTACCGTCAACGCACGGTGATGGATCCCGCCGAGGCCTCTTGGCCTGAACCGCCCAGCCGGGCTGATGGTTCCTCCGCATCCGCCAGGGTGATCGGAGGAACCGTGCCCCTGTCCGAGCACGAACAACGGGTTGTGGCGGAGTTGGACGCGGACGTGGCGACGACCGTCGCCGGCCGCACCGCCGCCCGCCTGCGGGCGCATCACAGCGCGGCCGGGCTGCACCTCACCACGTTGGCCCTGGTCGCCGTCGACACGAGACTGCTGTTCCTCGGCGCGGACGTCGACTCTGTCCGCGTGATCCTCCTGGGCCTGGTGCTGTTCTGCGTCGCCCCGGTCCCCACCGTCATCGCAAACCGCTACCGCCCGGCATGGGACCTCGGCCGCACCGCAGCCGCGAGAGGGAACCGTCCGGGCGACCGGCCGCTCTGAAGGTCAGATCGCAGGCGTGAACACGAAAGCACGTCCAGCAGCCTTTCGTCCAGAGATCGGTGACGCCGCGCGGACGCGTGCGGGGGTCGTCACCGACTGATTGACCGCCGGTGGGTGCGGTTGCGGGCGCGCAGCACGAGCGTGGCGAGGGCCGCTGCGACCAGGCTGCCCGCCAGCACTCCCACCTTGACGTGGTCGTCCTGCTCGCTGCCTGCACCGAAGGCGAGTTCGCCGATCAGCAGGGACACGGTGAACCCGATTCCGCCGAGCAGCGCCAACCCGATCACGTCGGCCCACCTCAGGTCCTCGTCCAGTTCCGCTCTTGTGACGGAGGCGACGACGAACGTGGCACCGAAGATCCCGACCGCCTTGCCCACCACCAGGCCGGCGATGATGCCCAGTGCGATCGGGTCGGTGAGCGCCGCACCGAGGCCGGACACCCCCCCGACCGCGACGCCGGCGGACAGGAAGGCGAACACCGGGACGGCCACCCCCGCCGAGATCGGGCGGAACCGGTGCTCGAAGTGTTCGGCCAGCCCCGGGCCGGCGTCCGGACCGCCCGCCCGCCTGCTGCGGACCACCGGTACCGCGAAACCCAGCAGGATGCCCGCCACGGTGGCGTGGACGCCGGATGCGTGCACCAGCGCCCAGGTTGCGACGGCCAGCGGCAGCAGCAGCCACCCCGACCGCACCCGCCGCTGGACGGCCACGGTGAACCCGGCCAGCGGCACCAGCGCCAGCAGCAACAGCGCCACGGTCAGGTCCGCGGTGAAGAAGATGGCAATGATCGTGATCGCCAGTAGGTCGTCGACCACCGCCAGGGTCAGCAGGAACGTGCGTAGCGCCACCGGCAGGTGACTGCCGACGACGGCCAGTACAGCCAGGGCGAAGGCGATGTCGGTGGCGGTCGGGATGGCCCAACCGCGCAGCGCCCCGGCGCCGGTGTTCCGGTTCACCAGGGCGAACAGCGCCGCGGGAACGGCCATGCCGCCCACGGCCGCGGCGATCGGCAGGGCGGCCCGGCGCACGTCGCGCAGTTGTCCGGCGACGAACTCGCGTTTGAGCTCCAGACCGGCGACGAAGAAGAACACTGCGAGCAACCCGTCCGCGGCCCACTGGGCCGTGCTCAGGTGCAGGTGCAGCGAGCGCGGGCCGAAGCTGGCGTCGCGCACCGCGGCATAGGCGTCGGACCACGGTGAGTTCGTCCACACCAACGCGATCACGGTCGCAATCAGGAGCAGTGCTCCGCCGACGGTCTCCCGGCGCAACACCTCCGCCAGGAGCCGGGCATCCGCCAGCGGGGTGCGACCGAACAGGCCCGCGGTCGGGCGGTGCTCATTCGGGTCGGGATCGCTCGGGCCGGTCTCATTCGGGTCGTGATCGGACGGGCCGGTCTCGGTCGGAACGGGATGCATCGGGTGCTCCTGCCAGAGCGTCGGTTCAGACGTTGCCGACCAGGCTTCCCGGCGCACCGGAGCCCAGTTTACGGGGGCACTCGGCCTCCCGACCGGTTACGGTGACGCCCGCTCACATCGGGATAGGTCCGGACCCCCGTCGGGGCGCGGGCCGGGGGGTGGACGTGGACGACATCGACGCATTCGGAGCCGTCGTCCTGGTCGTCGCCGCGGCCGTTCTGCTGGCGCTGGTGGCCAACCGGATCAGCCGGCTGATCCGGATCCCGGCACCGGCGCTGTTCCTGGTCGGTGCGGCAGTCACCTCCGACGTCTGGCCGACCCTCTACAAGCTGTCCGACAGACTCGACGAGCGGATCGTCACCGTCGCGCTCATCGTCATCCTCTTCGACGGCGGCACGCGCATCGGGTGGCGGCGACTGCGGCGTTCCGCGGTTCCCGTCCTGTGGATCGGCGTCGTGGGCACCGTGCTCACCGCGGCAGGTCTCGCGCTGGCCGCGCACGGCCTCTTCGGCTTCGGCTGGCGGACCGCCCTGCTGCTCGGCACCGCGCTGGCCCCGACCGACCCGGCGGTGGTCTTCTCCGTGCTCAGCGGCCGTGAGGTCGCCGGGCGCAGCGGGACGATCCTGGAGGGCGAGTCGGGTGCGAACGACCCCGTCGGTATCGCCCTGCTGGTCAGCGTGGCCGCGGCCACCGGAACCGGCGCGTCCGCCGTACTCGACGGTCTTGGCGAGTTCGGCCGACAGATGATCGTCGGACTGGCGGTGGGCTGCGTCGCCGGGCTGGGGCTGCGCTGGGTCGTCACGCACGTGGAGCTTCCCGACGAGGCGCTCTATCCCCTGCGCACCCTGGCCGGGGCCGCCGCGGTGTACGGCCTGACGTCCGTCGCCCACGGCTCCGGGTTCCTGGCGGTGTTCGTGGCCGGGATCGTCGTCGGGGACGCCAGTGCGCCCTACAAGCCCGAGGTCGAGCGGTTCACGTCAGCATTGAGCAGCCTCGGTGAGATCGTCGCGTTCACGGTGCTGGGCCTGACCGTCTCCCTGGGAGCGCTGGTCACGAGTCCGGACCTGCTGGTCGCGCTCGCGCTCGCCGGACTGCTCATCGTGCTCGTGCGGCCGCTGCTCGTCGGCGCGCTACTGCTGCCGATCCGCCTGCGCCGCCCCGAGAAGGTGTTCGTGCTGTGGGCCGGACTCAAGGGTGCCGTCCCGATCCTGCTCGGCATGTTCCTGCTCCAAGCCGGCATCCCGGACGCGGGCCGCGTCTACCGGATCATCTTCGTGGTGGTCCTGGTGTCGGTCGTGGTGCAGGGCGGCTCGGTACCCACCGTCGCCCGGCTGCTGCGCATCCCGATGCAGGCTCAGCCGCCGCAGCCCTACGCGATCGGACTGCGGCTGCGGCACCCGCCCGACGGGTTACGCCGGTTCACCGTGGCGATCGGGTCACCCGCCGACGGCGCGACGCTGGACTCGCTCGGGCTCGGTCCCCGGGCGCGGCTGACCCTCGCCAGCAGGAACGGCTCCCTGCTGCGGTTGCGCACGCAGACCCGCCTTCGAGCCGGCGATCAGGTCCTGGTCGACGCCGATCCCGGGATCGACCCCGCGGCGACATTCGAGTCGGCCGACTGACGCGCGCTAGACCGTGCGCGACGTTCCCGAGGCAGACCATGGGCCGGGAGTCGAACGTCCTCGCCGCGACCGCTGTCCGGCGGCGATCGGCCTGCCGGCCTGGTCGCTGGACGAGACCGACGCCTGAGCGTCCCGGGCGGTCAGTCGTGCGAGAGCATCTGTCGCGCGAGGATGTCGACGCGGGCGGCGATGTCGTCCCGGACCAGGCGCATCCGCTTGATGCCGTCGATGCCCCGCTCGGATGGTTCGTCGGTGTCCCAGCTCTCGAAGCGCGGGCCCGGGACGGGGTCGACCCGCGCGTCGCGGCCCAGGGTGACCACGACGGTGGCGGCCCGCACCAGCTCGTCGGTGATCGGCTGCGGAACCGCCTCGGTGATGTCGATGTCCAGCTCCTGCAGTGACTGCGCGGACAGCGGGTTGACGGCCCGGCCGGCCTGCGTGCCGGCCGAGGTGACACGCACGGCATCCCCGACCGCGTGCCGCATCAACCCGGCCGCCATCTGCGACTTGCCGCCGTTCTTCACGCAGACGAACAGCACCGTGGGTCGGTCCATCGGATCCTCCATTTTCGGCGTGGGTCAGACTGCGGTCATGGCGGTGCGCCGGGCGGGGCGCTGGTGCTCCCGGCGCCGCGGCGAAGGCGTCGACCCGCTTGGCGATCTCCGGACGGGGGTCGGGCTCAGCTCGCTCACCGCTGGGCTCCTCGGTTGCTGACGGCTGGGGCGGTCGGGTCACCGGGGAACCAGCGCCGACCGAGGGCGAGTGCGACGTAGACAAGCCCGACGAGGACCGGGACCTCGATCAGCGGGCCGACGACACCGGCCAGGGCTTGGCCACTGGTGACGCCGAACGTCCCGATGGCCACCGCGATCGCGAGCTCGAAGTTGTTGCCCGCCGCCGTGAACGACAGCGTCGCGGTCTTGGCGTACCCGAGCCGAAGGCGGTGGCCGAGAGCAAAGCTCACGCCGAACATCACCGCGAAGTAGGCCAGCAGCGGCAGCGCTATCCGCGCGACGTCCCAGGGCCGGCTGGTGATCGCGTCGCCCTGCAGGGCGAACAGCATCACGATCGTGAACAGCAGCCCGTACAGCGCGACCGGCCCGATCCGCGGCAGGAACCGGGTCTCGTACCAGTCCCGGCCGCGCGAGCGCTCCCCGACCGTGCGGGTCAGGAAGCCGGCCAGCAGCGGGATCCCGAGGAACACCAGCACCGACAGGGCGATCGCCCCGACGGAGAACCCCGCCCTCGTGGTCGTCAGCCCCAGCCAGCCCGGCAGCACCTGCAGGTAGAACCAGCCCAGCGCGGCGAACGCCACGATCTGGAAGACCGAGTTGATCGCGACCAGCACCGCGGCCGCCTCCCGGTCCCCGCAGGACAGGTCGTTCCAGATCAGCACCATCGCGATGCACCGGGCCAGTCCGACGATGATCAGCCCGGTGCGGTAATCCGGGAGGTCCGGCAGCAGCAGCCACGCCAGGGCGAACATCACCGCCGGCCCGACCAGCCAGTTCAACGCCAGCGACGACACCAGCAACCGGCCGTCCCCGGTCACCCGGGCGGTCTCGGTGTACCGGACCTTCGCCAGCACCGGGTACATCATCAGCAGCAGGCCGATCGCGATCGGCAGGCTCACGCTGCCGACCCGGACCGCGTCCAGCGCGTCCGCGAGGCCGGGCACGCCACGGCCGAGCAGGAGCCCCAGCGCCATCGCCGCGACGATCCAGACCGGGAGCAACCGGTCCAGCACGGACAACCGCGCGACGACCGGAGAGTCAGGTCCGGCCGAACGCTGCGGCGCCTCGGCGACGAGGTCACTCATCGGCAGGCGCACGCAGCCGGCGCCGCCGCGGTGGCCGACCCGCAGCACGACGCCTTCGCGTCGGGCTCGCAGCAGGTCGCCAGCTCCGACGGCGCACAGCACGCCGCAGCGACGGGCGCGGACGGCTTGCCGGCTCGGACGATCGCGCCGTGCATCCCGGGCGCCACCTCGTGGGTGAACTCGACGCTCGCATCGACGAACCCGGCCGCGGTCAGCCCGGTCAGGTACTCCGAGCGGGAGAGCGCCCCGGCGACGCAGCCGACGTAAGACCCTCGCTCGGCCCGCTCTGCCGGCGTGATGTGGTCCTCGGCGACCACGTCGCTGATGCCGATCCGGCCGCCGCCGACGAGGACCCGGTGCATCTCGGCCAGGACCGCCGGTTTGTCGACGGACAGGTTGACCACGCAGTTGCTGATCGCGACATCGACCGCCGCGTCGGGCAGCGGGATCGCCTCGATCCGGCCCTGGCGGAACTCCACGTTGCCGGCACCGGCCTTCGCCGCGTTGGCCCTCGCCAGCGTCAGCATCTGCTCGGTCATGTCCACTCCGTAGGCGAAGCCGGTCGGGCCGACGCGGCGTGCGGAGAGCAGGACGTCGATACCGCCGCCGGAGCCGAGGTCGAGCACGCGCTCACCGGGACGCAGGTCCGCGACCGCGGTCGGGTTTCCGCACCCGAGCGAGGCGAGAACCGCCTGCGCCGGCAGCTCGCCGACCTCCGCCCCGTACAGCGCGGCGCCGAAGACGTCCGACCCCGCTTCCAGCCCGACCTCCAGCGACGCGGCGACCGCGCCCCCACCGCAGCAGCCGTCCCCGCAGTCGGCGTTGCCGGCGCCTCCTGCGAGCGCCGCCGCCGCGTGCCGGTCCCGGACCAGTTCGACCGTCTTCGCGTCCTCTGCCATCGCGACCTCCACTCATCGACTGCGGTCAATATCCCGGCCAGGGTGCGCTCAACATCGACCGATGTCAATGTCAGCGCCGGATGCGCCGATACTGGTCCGATGAACGCGCTGACCCTGACCCCGGTGGCCCGCGCGTCGAAGACCACGGTGCCGGTGAGCACCACGCCGGTGAGTCCGGCCGACGCGTCGTGCTGCACGCCGATCGTGCGGGCCGCGCTGACCGCGGAGCAGGCCGACGCCCTCGCCCGCACGCTGAAGGCGATCGCGGACCCGGCCCGGCTGCGGCTGCTGTCCCTGGTCGCCGCGCATGCCGGCGGGGAGGCCTGCGTCTGCGACCTCACCGACCCGGTCGGGCTGTCCCAGCCGACGGTGTCCCACCACCTGAAGGTGCTGGTCGAGGCCGGGCTGCTCAGCCGGGACAAGCGCGGCGTCTGGGCCTACTACGCGCTCGTCCCCGGCGCGCTGGACGCCCTCGCTGCCGTCCTGGCCACCCACTGACCGCCCCGTCTCGAGCACGCCGACCGGCCCCTTGCGTACGGCGACCGCCGCGTCCGGTGGAGCCGGCCTCCCCCTAGGGTCGGGGCATGTCCGTGGTGAAGATCAACGCGATCGAGGTCCCCGACGGCGGCGGCCCGGAGCTGGAGCGGCGGTTCGGCGCTCGGCTCGGCTCGGTCGAGGGGACACCGGGCTTCCTTGGTTTCGAGTTGCTCCGACCGGTCGCCGGCGGGAACCGCTACTTCGTCTACACCCGGTGGGAGACCGACGAGGCGTTCCAGGCCTGGAGCGCGGGCAGCGGCCGGGCGGCGCACTCCGGCGAGCGGGCCCGCCCGGTCGCCACCGGGTCGGACCTGCTGGAGTTCGAGGTGGTCCAGTCCGTTCCCGCTGCCGGCGCCGCTGTCGGCACGGTCTGACCGTTGTGCCGACCGCCCTCGTCACCGGCCCGACCTCGGGCATCGGCACCCAGTTCGCCGAGCAGCTGGCGGCGTCCGGGCACGACCTGGTGCTGGTCGCCCGGTCCGCCGACCGACTGGCCGACCTGGCCACCCGACTGCGGGCGGCTCACGGCGTCCGCGCCGAGACCATCGCCGCGGACCTCGGCGACGCTGCGGCGCTCGCCCGGGTGGCCGACCGGCTCGCCGACCCGCACCGCCCGGTCGAGCTGCTGGTGAACAACGCCGGGTTCGGGCTGGCCGGAAGCTTCCTGGACCGGGACGTCAGCGAGGACCTGCACATGCTCGACGTGCTCGTCCGAGCCCCGCTGGTGCTGACCCGGGCAGTGGTGCCACCGATGATCGCGCGCGGTTCGGGGGCGGTGTTGAACGTGTCGAGCGTCGCCAGCTTCCTGCCGCGCGGCACCTACGGCGCCATGAAGGCGTTCGTCACCAACTTCACCGAGGGCCTGGCCGCCCAGCTGACCGGGTCCGGGGTCCGCGCGATGGCGCTGTGCCCGGGGTTCGTGCGGACCGAGTTCCACGAGCGCGGCGGCATCGACGCCTCGGTGTACCCGCGCTTCAGCTGGCTGACCGCGGAGCGGGTCGTCCGCGACGGGCTGGCGGACCTGGCGGCCGGCAAGGTCGTCTCGATCCCCGGTCCCCTCTACAAGGTCGTCACCGGCAGTCTGCGCGTCGCTCCGCGAGCCCTGGTCCGTCGGTACGCACGACAGGAGCGCTGAGTGAGCGAGGGCATCGAACCGGGCACCCCGTTGCGGGACGAGGTCGACCGCGCCACCGTGGCCGGGGTGGAGTCAGCGGCCGTCCGCGACCGGCTGCTCGGGCTGATCCGCCGTGACGCCGTCGTCCGGGGCCGGGTGACGCTCAGCTCAGGCCTGGTGGCCGACTCCTACCTGGACCTGCGCCGGATCACCCTGTCGGGAACGGCTGCGCCGCTGGTCGGGGCGGTGATGCTCGACCTGGTCGCGGACCTGCTCGCCGACGGCGGCATCGATGCCGTCGGCGGCCTGACGATGGGTGCGGACCCGGTGGCGACCGCGATGCTGCATGCCGCGGCGGCCCGGGGTCTGGCACCGCTGGACGCCTTCGTCGTGCGCAAGTCCGCCAAGGCGCACGGGCTGCAGCGGCAGATCGAGGGGCCGGGGATCGCGGGCCGTCGGGTGCTGGTGGTGGAGGACACCTCGACGACGGGCGGATCCCCGTTGACTGCGGCGGCAGCCGCCCAGGAAGCGGGCGCCGAGGTGGTGGCGGTCGCGACGATCGCCGACCGGGCGACCGGGGCCGCGCAGGCCTTCGCTGACGCGGGCCTGGAGTACCGGTTCGTCTACGGACTGGCCGAGCTCGGGCTGTAGCCGCCGCCGACCCGATGAGCGGGCCCGATGAGCCGGTCCGGGACCGCTCAGCGGGGCCGCTCAGCGGGGCCTGGAGCCGGGCGCGCCCACCCGCTCGGTGGCGGACGCCGGCTCCGCGTCACGGTCGGCGGCAGCCGCCTCCGCGCGACGTCCGGAATCGCCGGGCGCCCGCCGAGACCTGACCCAGTGGCGGACGATCTCGACGCCGGGCGGCAGGACGGACACGAGGACGATCGCCAGCAGCAGTAGCTCGATGTGGTCGCGCAGGAACGACACCTGGCCGAGGAAGTAGCCGGCCACGGTGACGCCGGAACCCCAGACGAGCGCACCGATCGCGTCGTCGGCGACGAACCGGCTGTAGTTCATCCGGGATATACCGGCAGTCACCGGCATGAACGTCCGGACGATCGGCACGAACCGGGCCAGGATGATCGCGCGGGCCCCGTACTGCTCGAAGAAGGCGTGCGTCCGGTCGACGAATCCGCGCCTGAACAACCGCGAGTCGGGCCGGTCGAACAGTCGCGGCCCCGCCCGGTATCCGATCCAGTAGCCGAGCTGATCCCCGGCGAACGCAGCCAGGGCGGTCACCGAGGCGACCATCCAGATGGGCTGGTGGATGATGCCGTCGCTGGTCAGCAGGCCCGCGGTGAACAGCAGTGAGTCCCCGGGCAGGAAGAACCCGACGAGCAGCCCGGTCTCGGCGATGATCACCAACGCGATCCCGACCAGCGCGTAGGACCCGAAGCCCTCGAGCAGCTGCTGCGGGTTCAGCCACGACGGGCCGAGCGCGGGGATCGGGGTGGCCGCGAGCAGGGCCGCCGGGAAGCTCATGGCCGCGAGCCTAGGAGCCGACCCCGCGTTGACGCCGCGTGATCAGCTGCCTGGGTGGACGAGGTAACGACCCAGCCGGCGGCGGCCCGGTTGCCCTGGCTGAACACGGTCACCTGCGCACCGCGCTCGCCCGGGCGTCCGCCGTCACCAGGCACGATGCGGTGTGCGGCCGTGAGCACGGTGCGCAGGTGACCGGCGGAAGGGACAGGCGGTGACCTGGGAGGACCGGGTGGTCGGGGTCGGTCCGTGGGTGGGCCCGTGGCCGACCGACCCCCGGTACGACCCGGAGCTGCTGGCCGACGGTGACCGGCGCAACGTCGTCGACCGGTACCGCTACTGGACGGTCGAGGCGATCGTGGCCGACCTGGACACCCGCCGGCACCCGCTGCACGTGGCCATCGAGAACTGGGCGCACGACCTGAACATCGGCTCCGTGGTCCGGACGGCCAACGCCTTCAACGTCGAGGCGGTCCATGTGGTGGGCGGCCGGCGGTGGAACCGGCGGGGCGCGATGGTCACCGACCGCTACCTGCATCTGCAGCACCACCCGGAGGTGGCCGGCCTGGCGGCCTGGGCGTCGGCGGAGGGCCTGCCGCTGCTCGGGGTGGACAACGTGGCCGGCGCAGTGGCCCTGGAGACGGCGGAGCTGCCGCGGCGGTGCGTGCTGCTGTTCGGCCAGGAGGGCGCCGGGCTGTCGCCTGCGGCCGTGGCGGCCTGCCAGGGACTGCTGGGTATCGCCGGCTACGGGTCGACCCGGTCGATCAACGCCGGCGCCGCCGCGGCCATCGCGATGCACACCTGGGTCCGCCAGCACGCCGGCCCCCCACCCGCCTGATCGTCGGTCCACGGCGTGACGCGCGTCAGCTCAACGGCGGCCGGGGAAGCTCAGCGGCGACCCGGACAGCGGTGGCCCGAACCGGACCGGGACACCGTCGCTGACCAGCACGCTGGCCGGTGGCCCGACCGGCTGCGGCAGCCCGGTAGCCGCGACGAGCCCGTCGTCGAGGTCGACCAGTCCGGCTCGGCGCAACGGCCAGCTCGGGTGGTCGTTCGGCAGGTAGCGGGTCCGACCGGTGGCCGTGCGGGTGTGCAGGCCCCAGCGGGCGGTGAGGAACGACTCCAACGGCGAGGCGTCCGCCACCCGGTCCCCCACCTCGACGCTGAACCGACTGGTCGCTCCGCGCGGTGCCGGCCACCGACGGCGGGCGGTGTAGGTCAGCCGCTCGCCGGTGCGCAGCGGGTCGGTGCCGGCGGCCGGTCGGCCGTCCCGGTCCAGCCGCATCCGCGCCCACGCGTAGGGCACGTGCGGCCACACCCGGGCGGCCAGGACCGGTACCAGCCGGGTCGCGTCCAAGGTCAGGAAGACGACCCCGCGGCGGCCGAGCCGGTCCACCGAGTACAGCCGGACGTTGGTCTCCAGGAACGAGCCGACGTAGGGCACGCCGCCGAACGGGCCGAAACCGAGCCCGACCATTCGGAAGCCGATCAACCCGACCCAGCTGGCGCCGTCGAAGACGTCCGGTCGGACCCCGCTCGGCATCCGGGGCGCGACGACGTCGGGGTCGATCGGCCAGTGCAGGAAGGCTGCATCCCGCCACCACTGGGTCAGCAGCGTGGCCCGCAGCGCCCGCGGCGCGGTCGGCGACACCGCCTCCGTGGCCACGCTTCCCACCCTCCCATTGACCGGCAGACGGCACCGAGCCCGCAGAATCCAGCGAGCCCGCAGAATCCAGCGAGCCCGTCGCGGGTGCGGGATGGAACTGACGAAGATGACCGTGCGCCCCGACGCGCGCCGTCAAGGGATCGGTCGCACGATGCTGACCCGTGCCCTCGACCGGGTTCGCGCGGCTGGAGCCGGGTCGCTGGTGCTGGGCAGCAGCACCCGTCGGCGACCGGCCGGTCGGGATCGCTACTCGGATCGGGGGTGGGAGTCGGCGATGGCGAGCAGACGCACCGCCGGTCGTGGAAGCGCCCGACGCTCGGCCGAGGGGACCGCGCCGCCGCGGATCCGCGCCGTCGACCTGCCCGACCTGCACGACGCCGATGTGGGGATTGTTGCCGGCGACGCGACGGCCTCGGGGCTGCGGTTCCGCGACCTGGACCTGACCGGACGGTCACTGCCCGGACTGTCGGTCACCGAGTGCGAGATCACGACCGGCCGATTCTCCGACGCGGACCTGGCCGGATGCCGGCTCGTGGCGGTCGAGATGTCCGGCGTGGACGCAACCGTGCTCCGGGCGACCGGCGCGACCTGGCGGGAGGTCGCCGTTCGCGCCAGCCGGATCGGCGCCGCGGAGCTCTACGACAGCGTCCTGGACAACGTCGCGTTCGCCGGCTGCCGGCTGGGCTTCGTCAACCTGCGCGGTGCGTCCCTGACCGATGTCGTGTTCGACGGCTGCACCGTCGACGAGCTGGACCTGGGCGACGCCGAGCTGACCCGGGTCGCCTTCCGGGCCACCGCGGTCCGGTCGCTGGTGCTGCGCGGCGCCCGGCTCGCCGACGTGGACCTGCGAGGCGCCGACCTGGCCGCGCTGGAGGGCGTGGAGTCCCTGCGCGGGGCAACCGTCACCGCAGCGCAGGTGCTCGAGCTCGCGCCGGTGTTCGCCGCCGCCGCGGGGCTGCGGGTGGACGAGTGAGCGCTGCGCGCCATGAGTGCGGCAGGGCCGCTGTCAGCCGTCGGTCTCGAAGTCGGTGATGTCCTGCACCTTGGCCGCGGACGCCGACGTCGGGTCGAACTCGTGCCGCAACCACTCGTCGGCCAGCTTCACCGCGAGCTGGGGGGCGATGATGCGACCGCCGAACGTCAGCACCTGCGCGTTGTTGCTCAACACCGACCGTTCGACCGAGA
>JAABUY010001552.1_pt1 | contig 30425 bp, 28 predicted proteins | sample 5560271 | NCBI WGS metagenome assembly JAABUY01 (sample SAMN10711886, study PRJNA513374) | rock metagenome | isolation source: Antarctica rocks | place: Antarctica: Victoria Land, University Valley | reverse complement strand
AGCCTCTAGAACGAGAGGGCATTGCTGGAGTGTTCTTCCGGCCTATACGAAAGACGGATATCTATCCTGCACCGGTATTCGCGAGGGTTGGTTCAACGGCGAGGCTTTCTTTCGATGGCTAGCAGATGAATTGCTACCTCTATGCAGTTCCTTTCCGGCCCCGAGGAGTGTAATCATCATGAATAATGCGAGTGTTCATTGCAATAGTCGAATCGAAGAGCTCATCACCTCACACGGATGTCAGGTGCGATATTTGCCTCCCTACTCGCCGGATTACAACCCCATAGAACTCACCTTCAGCGTATTAAAGGCCTGGGTTCGTAGGCATTTTGAGGAGATATGGCCCCATTTTGAAGGCACCTTTGGTGACTTTCTTCATTACGCTGTCGAACGAAGCAGATGCGATAGATTTCCGAGGCAGCACTTCAAGCATTCAGGCTACATTTTTGAGGCAGATATCAGAGCTTTGGAACGAGAATTGGAGGTAGGAAATCAGGAATTTGACTCTATTTAACGACTCAGTTCTAATAGAGTCTTTCGGATGCTTTAGAGGGGGTGAGAGGGTCATCTATAGGGGTGAGGGGGTCATCTAGAGGGGGTGGGGTGAGAGGGTCATCTAGAGGGGGTGAGGGGGTCATCTAGAGGTAGATTTTGACTCCGGCGTTGAGGCATTTCGAATAAAACGGTGCCAAGAACGTCAGGAACGTCAACAAACAAAGAGATCTGAATAGCTTCAATTTTGGGCAATTGGGGGGGCGGTGGGGTTGATTTTCGAATTCCTCATACAATCGGATCACCGTGGGGCAGCGCGAAAATGAATGCCAAGGATTCGAAACCTTTCTGCATACGCTAATATCTCCGGAGATCATGTGCCAATCAAGTCTCAAGCAGGGAGCCATGCCATCGTTGAACTCCTGTTCCAGTATGGACGCAGACTCCAAATCCGGGAGTGCGCTCTACTCGCCGCTGCGGTAAAGCACTGTCATTCGTCCCAGCAGAGCTATATCAAAAACTCCTTGGAGTACGATAAAACTGTTTAAGCAACTGAGCATGTCATCATTGCTAAAGTTAAGAATCACTCTACTCGGGATCGAAAGACTTTACAGCTCTTATTCAACGTGACGAAGAACCTGGTGTGACGAAAGTCATGCTCAAGGCTGCAGCCCATTCAGAAATCATTGAAGTTCTGCGAAAGCATCGACCCATCTGTCAGATTACACCAGGAATACTTGTCGCTGCTGCCCAAAAAAAGCTACAAAGGGCACAAACTAATGCAGCTGCTACTTGATCACGAACCAGACGTCCCTATCACGAAAGCTATCATGATTACCCTGCTGAAGTCAGAAACGGGGTTCGGCTTAAGCGATAATCTTATTGAGCTTCTCTTCGAGCGCAATGATGAGCTACAGGTCACCGAGACTATATTAAAGGCGGTAAAGATCTGCGTGAACATGAGGGTCCTACTCAGACTAGCGCCTGATATAAGAGTGACGCAGAACGTTCTTTAAGAAAGCAGCAATTACAGCGAAGGGAAAGAGCTTGTAGCACTTCTACTGTAATTAGCGTATGCAGAAAGCTCTGCAACTCTTGACATTAATTTTTACGTTACCCCACGGTCCCTTTTGTATGGGAAATTCGAAAATTCAACTCACTTCCCTTCTCAATTGCGGAAAATTGAAGCTATTCAGACCTCTTTGTTTGTTGACGTTCTTAACGCATTTTCAGCTATGATCGGCTCACTACCTGCAGCGATTCGCTCCAGAATCGTACGACTTCTACTACTTCATTGGCAACTCGTCGTCATCGTCGAAGAGGTTCACTGCTGTTCTAGAACAGTGTATAGCATTCTAGAGAATCTCTTCATGTATTCGTCATCGTTTAAACCTCAGTTTCGCCCCAAAGAGGTCCCTCGCAAGATGTTTAAGGCAGCTGAAAATGGCCTCATAGCCTATCTCGAGGAACAGTCGTGAATCATGCAGAAAGAGATGGTCTGATACATATGAGAGAAGTGAGACATTAACGTGCGTCAATTCACGATATCAAGAATTCTGAAGAGAAGACGCTGAAGTAATAAAAAAGAACAGCGTGTAGAAGTCAGACAAAACGATGAGCTTCGTTTGAATTGAATAGCAGACATGCTTCGTTTGACGGCTGTTCAGCTCGAGTCGTCGATTTTCTACGTCTTCCGGATGCTCTAGAGAGGATGAGAAGGTCATCTAGAGGTAGATTTTAACTTCGACGTTGAGGCATTTCGAATAAAAACGGTAACAAGAACGTCAAAAAACAAAGAGGTCTGAATAGCTTCAATTTTCCGCAGTTGAGGGGGGGAGTGAGTTGAATTTTCGAATTTCCCATACAAAAGGGACCGTGGGGTAATGCAAAAATGAATGCCAAGGATTGCAGAGCTTTCTGCATACGCTAAAACACGATAAGACCGTCAACTCGGCGTCAAGTTTCCTCCGGCTCTGCTTGACAAACGTATATTGAAATATGGTCTTACGGTTTCGTATATGACTACGCTGCTGGAACATGATCCGAATCTAGACATCAACTGAGAAGGTGGTCTCGGCCATTACTAGAAGTTATCTGCCAAACGATGACAAGCAGCGGATGGTAGAATTGCTCTTGAGATACGAGAAGAAGATTGAATTTAACGAGGAGGTCCGTACGGCAAATTGGAAAGAAAGAACACGCGAGCGCTCGATCGGTAAATCAAGTACTATGAACAGCAATTTTCGTTAATATAGCCATCAGTCTCTTATTCAAGCTGAATCCTTCAATCGCTGAATATGTATTCATCCACTCTCCTTAGTTGCATGCACACATGACTCTTCAAAAACCAAGGACTTAACACCGCTTCAGCTGCGGAGCACAAAGAAGACTCGTGCTCGAGCAAGATGCAATTCTCACGGTCAGGTTCAGCTTAGCAGGACTTAAACAGGACAGAAATCGATGTATCCTCTACTAAGAATCAAGGTCAGCCCTTATGCATGTGCTTCATCTCGTTCTCAATTCATATAGATTCATGACCATACGCTTCTCGATACGCCTCGCAAGATTCACGAAGTTCAAAGCCATGCTGAGAGTGGGGCTTTGCTCGATGAACAGAAGCCATTCATTCATTGAAACCTTGACGCTAATCGGAACACACCGTCCAACCTCGTTCCCTGCGTTGGCGCTGTAGAGCTTGTTGGCAATCAAGAAGACCTTGACATCACCAGCCGTCGGATTTTTCATGCGTGTGGTAGTAGAAGTACTTCTCACCTTACCAGAATTTCAGACATGGCATATCTCGTATTATCACAGCTGTCGAGGTTCATCAATAGTATGGTTGTATTGAAGAACATAATGATACTATGGACCCTAGTGAAATACAAGATCATGATGGGAAAGTCGTTTATAGCGTGGCTTCGACATATGAGAGAGTTTCATTACTCAGACTGCAATCACATTGTATACAAGCATATAATCCCAAAATTTTCAGCCCTCATTCTAATTCTCTCTGCCGTAAGGACTTGTACTCAGATAAACAATTTCTACTACTTCACATTAACAGGCCACAGTTGATTTAATAGAGAGTTCAAAGATGAGGGTGAAGTGGTGACAGCACAACTCGGGGGAGTATTCTTGCCGAGTTTTTCTTCCTAGACGTACTACCATTCATGCAGGACTAGGCTCGATCTCAGCAGCATATCTGCGCTATCTAGGCAAGAGAGCCATATTGCAGACATTAAATCGCCCAAGCTCATTCTTTTCACTAACTCTATTACACGAAATTTTTAGCATTCCTCCACAGCATCTACCAGTACGCTTTCGTACATCTCGGCATCCCACAAAGGGTCAACCATCTTTTTAGCGGACTTGCTCTTCTTCTGAAGGTCAAGACCGGCTTGGATGCAGTCGAGACTCTTTTCGACGACTTGCGAATTCGAAGCCGTGATGAGTTTGCCTTTTTCGAGAGCCTTTGGCAGCAAGGCCACGAAAATGACGTTGCTGCCTTCGTTGTCCTTGAGGTCACTGCCAAAGATGAACTTGGCGCCGACACCGTCGGGCAGCTTTTCAGGCACGCGTCAGGTTATGGAAACCTACGCTTTGTTATTGCAGAAAAAAAACAAGTCAGCAAAACCTCTCCTTCCCCCCTCGCCGCTTTCGTTCTTTCCCAGCCCCTGCTACGTCATCTTTTTTTCTCCCCTTGATTTCCATTTTTCTCTCTCCCTGAGGCCGACACTTGTGTTACTTGCCATATGGCTTCACAAAGCTACTCGTATTATGCAGCTAGTGACCATAAATATATATTCAAACAGAGATTATCCCCACCCACTTTCGCCTCCCCCACCCCTTTCTCCTTTCAACCCTAACTAGTCCCCGTACAGCAAGCTTGTAACCAGTGATGTTTGCGCCGCGGAGTATGATAGTTGTCTTCAGAAGAGACTTCTCTTTTCGGGATTCAAAGTGTGATCTTTGAACCGGGGTATTACAGGACTGCGACCATGTCAGTTACCAATGTGAAACTGGCCCTTCCTAGGACACTGAGTACGCAAAAATCTCTCGTGCAATCGAAGGTTTTGCTGCGGTAGCATGCCACAGCCAAGCTGGGTATTCTAGAAAGCTCGACAGAAGGATCGTCGACGTCAGCAAGCCAGAGGGCATGTCATCTGGCAGACCAATCTCGAAAGACTTGTCATGAAACATGATCCGATGACTAGAATCAAGAAAACGTGCAAGACTACATTGAAGATTTATGACAAGTTGAAGAATCGAATGATAGACATGAATGTCAAGCATGAAATGAAGAGTATTAATTAATTCCTATGTAGGAATTCATTGAAGGCTGCAGTTCTGAGAAGTGTTAGATAGCAAACTCGATGAACTTGTTTTTACGCAAGTCGCAAGACTGCTTTCATATGCTTAGAATCCTGAATTCTACGCACAATTCATCGTCTTCAGCACTAGTCATAAACGAAATATATGTCATTGACTGAGTAATTGCTTCGAAAACCGAGTTCGTCTTTCCGTGAATAATTTCTAGCAGCATTGTGTCTTTCTCTATAGAATATACCCCACTGAAATAGAAGGTACTTACGTCTCGTTTCACCAACAATCCTTGGCATCATATTCAAAGTTGCTATTCTATTCATCGTCAATTCTTCGTCATGATTATTTCTCGAATGTCTCAATCAGTCAGGGTAAGTAAGAAGAAGAACGTAAATTGCAAATACGCTTCTTTCACTCTCTCTAGTTTGATACTACCGCAATATACAATGTCGAGGCCACTGGTTCAGTAGAAGGATACGATCGACTTTGAAGACTAGGGAATGAGGTTCAGGATTTGTCCTGATCTCTGTGAAAACGTGATTATATCGCGTCTTCGAACGACTTGCACTACACATATGAACTATGTAGACTGGTCCATTCCTTGATAATCAGAGTTTCATGACGTTTTGGCTGGTATCCATCCTCCGCCACTGCTATCTTCTGAACCCAGCCGAAATCCCTCCTCTCTTGCGACAACCAGCGCTCCCCGACAGCCATCACTGAACAGAAAATGGGTTTGTTTCCAGCTCATCGAACACCCAGCAAGCTTCTTGGCGTTAGCTTATCCGTCATCTAATTCCTCCGAAGCACCCACTGATGAGCCATCTCAGGCAGCCAAAGACAGAATCCAGAGCATCCATGATGTTCTCGTCCTTAAAAGGCAGTTTATCATGTCAAAGGTGGTTTAGCAGTGACTCGACTTGAGGCAAGGTGCCAAGATGAAAATTTGTTGGAAGATCCTCTGCTCCTTCTCACATACCATCTACGCCTCCTCATCTCGGCCTATATTGTGCCGGCCTATGTTCAAGGAAGGGTTGATTTGCATGTTTGTGATGAACTCTCCGCTTGGACCAAGCACTCAAGATTGTTAGTGTACTCAAAGCACTAATGAGCCGAATACGGGAAGATGTCTAGTAGAGGTATTGAGAAAACTCTTCAGTTTGAGCATGATAGTAAAAGTTACAAATTCTGGAGAGCGGGAATGAGATTGCTTTCTGGTCTCTTCTAGTTGGTATCTACAGTACCGACGTTCCATGAAACTCCATGACTGACAGCTGACTTTACCAAAGAGCTCTACCCCTGCTTTGCATATGCTTGAGCGCTCAGAGCGAAGCTATTGCTTAAGCAAATCTGCAGCCCGCTCTGCAACCGCGTAAACGCTGGCTTGGGGATTCGCTCCAGGCGTGATGGGAATAATGCTAGCATCGCAGACGTGCAAATTTCTACAACCGTAAACCCTCAAATTCGCGTCAACCACACCTCCTTTCTCTCGCGGCATCATGGAACAACTCCCTGTGGGATGATGAGCTCCAAGCCCCGCACGGCGCACGTAGTCCTTGGCCACCTCTATTTCCTCCAAGCTGGCAGGTGCACCGGTGCTGCGTTTGCCCCCAGATTTGAGCAAGCCCTTAAGCGGCTCAGCGTGAATTATTCTGTTCTCGATGAAGCGCACATGATGGGCGATGACCTCGAGGTCGAGCGAATGCGACAGATAGCGGGGATCGATACGAACGGGGGCTGAAGGCGAAGCAGAAGATATGTGCACCGAACCTCTTGAGAGCGGGTGGGCGAGTAGCACGGCGATGGTGAAGTAATTCTCGGGTCCTTGTGACGGTGACGCCATCGATCCGTCTGGATTGAAGGAAGCGTAGCCCGGGAAGGATATGTAGCATGCAGTGCCTTCCACTGGCGAAGAGAGCACGGATTGAACGAATGCCTGGTGTGCTTGGACAAATGCCGCTGTTTCTGTATTTTGTTTAGGTTGAACTGTGGTGGAACTCAGCAATTGCTGCAAGTCGCGCCTCCCTTCCGCGATGTTGTTGTTAGGAAAAGGAAGCAGCGCAGAGGCGTAAGTTCCACTACTGGCAAAGGGCCCGCCTCCTTTGGCATATGCCTCGGAGGCAGCTGCAAGGGTATCGGGTGATTGACGTGCAAGCGAATCCAAGGTCTTGATTTCCTCGACCACCTCGAAGCTCATACCACACATGAGGTGGTTCTGAAGATTCTCGCCGACATTTGAGTTATCGATTACCACAGGTACATTATGCTGCTTCAGAATTTCTGGATTACCTATGCCCGAAAGCTCTAACAGCCTTGGGGAATTGAAAGAACCGGCCGAGATAATGACCTCCTTGTGAGCTTCAACAATCTTTGTCTCTCCATCTTTAGTATACTGCACGCCCGTGACAATGACCTCATTTGAGTTAGAGTTGTCCAAAACTATCTTTTCCACCTAGGCTCCTGTGATGACCGTCAGATTCGGTCTGGTCTTCGCAGGCTGAAGGTAGGCGTTTGCGGAATAACTCCTCTGCCTAGTGGCTGGATCTATGGTTTCAGCATTGACATATCCTCCGTAAGCTTGGCCAGAAAATGGATCGCCCGACATGGGAAATCCTAGGCCAGTCAATGTATCCACCCATGCTTTTGCCCAGACGTTATCAGGTTCATCGGGAAAGGATAAATGAAGCGGACCGTCGGTGCCTCTAGCGTTTTCGTCGATGTAGTCGAGTGATAAATGTTTGACCGCTGCTTCTGATGGTCTGGTCAAAGTGTACGACTTCTTGAAGTACTTTGACACAGTGAACCATTCCCAGCCTGGATTGCCCAGCGCCGCCCATGCATCGACGTTGGATTTGGATGTAGCAACGAAGGCTAGTCCGTTTAGTGCGCTGGATCCTCCGAGAAGCCGCCCTTGGGGGAATACAATCTCTCGATCCCCAAGCTCTGGCTGGAAGAGCGAATGTGATTCAGCTGTCGTACCACTTCGTCATTGCAATGCAGGCACTTACCTGTGGAACGGTGCGGTATGCCCAGTCGGCATCAGTACCAAGAAGCATAGGCCATAGCGCTGGTGTTGTCACTCTGGAATCAGTGGATTGATCTTGGCCTGCCTCGAGCACGAGTACATGGACATCAGGGTTCTCTGACAGGCGAGCTGCCAGGACTAAGCCTGCCGTACCGCCGCCAACAATAACAACATCGTGCTTTGTGGATGGCATTTTAGATTTTTTGTTCAGGCAAGAGGTGAAACGCAGCCAACAGTGCTCGATCAAAGATAGCTGTTGCAGCTCGGTATAGGCTTAGAGGGGAAGAAAAGAATGGTGAGATCGACTTGAAGCGGGCTTCTGAAACGCTTGGTAAGCATCAGAGCACAGAACGAAAATTTTGAGAGTATGGTCGACTGCAACAGGCACCATTTAGCACTGGTGTGCTTCTGACCTTACACGACAGTCGCCGTCGTCCAAGGTGTACCCCGCAAAAGTGAATTGATGGGTAAGCTGAGTGACTCGGCTGTCTCAGACCTTGTCGGTCGCCTTGCGGGCAAGGATATGCGAGCTGTGCGTCGAGGTGTTTTTGCCATTGGTTGTGTGATCCACCTGCAACTGCGTGTGTGATTGCATAGCAAAGCTGTCTCCAAATGAAAGGCCGTCACACAGCATCAGGTAGCATGTCCTACAGCACTATAGGGAAATGCCGAGTCCACCCCCGGACACCAAGTACCTAAACTTCCTGCAGCAGGCTGGATGTTCCTTAAGCGTTGCTGGACCTATTCAGATGAAGCAGATGAAGTTGGTGTACGGCCTTGTTTACCTGTTCGGAGGAATTTGCAAGTGCCCAGCCCGCTGCAGGGAATAAGCCTTCATTGCCGGCATCGCGGCTCTAATCGCCGAGGAGCGTAAATACCACTAGTTGGAACTGGCTATTAGATACATTAAATACCCACTAAGGTACAGTACACCGATATACCGTATCAGCGCCATTGGAAATTTTACCTTACAAGGAATAATACACCCGATACTAGTAAACGGGTGGTGTGAACTGTCAACGCTTCCACCAATCTCGCCCCGGCCCGTTCCTTTAGGACTCATCCAAGCGTCTCGGTCTTGCTACTGTACTGTAAGTGAGGGAACTGCCTTAGGTGCCTTAGGTGCCTACCCTTGCTACTCTACCTTACCTTCAGTTTTAGGGTGATCTTGCCCCGCCACCCTCCCTCCACATTTGGAACACCACGCCGCATTCGTACTGCGCAGCTCATACCACCCAAAGCACCAAAGTACCGACGGAGACGCAGCACGGGGCTATGGTTGGATGTCAAGCTTTGCTATCGCCACATACCTATATGTGCTGTCCCTATTCTTCGGTCTTTGGGTGCATGGGTGTTTGACATTCCGAACACGCGCGAATGAGCGAGTTCTGTTTGAGCATACTCCTCTGCTGGTTGCATTTGTTAGCGTGTTTAGACATACCACAACCCCAGGATCGATAAGTGCAGGATTCGCTGACGCACAATCTGTCCGCAACAGAACCTGACTGTAACTCATGTAAACCCTTGCCGGAATTGGCGTGCAGTGAAGAGTTCATTCTAACGGCTAAATAGGACTTGCATACAAGAAATACAACGCTCAGGCACAAAGCGAAGCTGCAAGTAATCGTTGATGCACCGCTCCTGCAATTCTCTCTGCATGACATTCAATCGTGGCCGCTTTCATCCCACGTGTGGGTAAGGCCAACCATAGATTCCGCTTGTCATTTGCAGTCCGGACTGAATTGCCTGAGCTTGGGATTTGAGTCATCCACATCCCAACTTGCCCAGACCGATCTGCCTTTGAGGAAAGCAGCCTCACTGCTGGACATCCAGAGTATGAAGTGAGCGGGTAATTGGACTGGCGGAGATGTTAGCGGCTGTTGCGGAGATTTTGAGGTAGGAATGCTCCTCGGGAGCGTAGCAGGCTTTGCTAGGTCATTGTTAATGTATTAAGAAAAGTAACCAACCTTTGTCCATTGGTAAAGCCTCCGCTTTTGCTCCGCTTTTGGTGAAGACGGCTGTCTCAACCATGCCCGGATGGACAGTGGCAGCAAACATATTTGGTTGTTCCAGCGCAAAGAACTCGATCAGCTTCTCCTGCGCCAACTTTTAACTCATATAAGCCGATAGTCCGGGTAACATTGCGGGCGGTAATGCTACAGTCCCCGTAGTCACCCCAAGAACGGTAGCGTGAGATGGGTTTGCCGTCGGGACGAAGGCTTTAATTGCCAGCATTGTTCCCTTGACGTTCGTCTGGCAAAGGAACCAAGTCAGACGAGTCCAAGGAGTGATCATTCAAGTTAATCATACCTCAAAACTTTGCCACCACTCATTTGAAGATGCCTCTACGATAGGGCCTGGAGTGGAAATGTGTCCCGCTGCCAGGATGAGTATGTCCCATTTTCCAACCGTGGCTGCAACATCCTGCAGAGCTTTCTCCTCGGCGATGTCGATGGCATGAACGGAGCTTGATATCCCTGATGGTAGGTACGATGCCGTTTCCTTGAGGCTAGCCTCGGTACGGCCTAACAGAACGATCTTACTGGCACCGGCAGTGCTAAAAGCCAAAGCCGTCTCTCGACCGATGCCACTGCCCTGGAGAAAAGGTCAGTAAGCGTCCTTGTTGTGCAATGGCGTGTGTCGAGAGTAGAAGCAAGTTCTGGGGTAAAGTTGCCTGGCTGTAAGGGAAAGCCGCCAGAGTCTTGGGTCTCTGAGGTCTAAGTATGTGGGTGGTGGAAAGTAGCTTTGGCAAAGCTTGGCTCCGTTCCAACTCCTTAGGTGCAATTATCAAGCTAGCTAATGCTCTAACATGACATAAAACAGCTTCACTTACGGCACCAGTGATGATGACAGTCTTCCCAACAGCACTCAATTCTGGACGGGAAGGTGCGATAGCGGGGTATGTGTCGTTGTGCCAGGTAGGAGTTGCGGATGGCAACGGTGGCTTCATGTTGAGTCTGACGACGAATGTCGAGCAACAATAGATTGCAATCAAAGTGTTGGGGGCTTTGGAGCAAGATCAAGCCGGATATTTGATGATAGACATAGATAATCTCGAGCTGAGCATGGTGTGCACGAAGACCTACCTACTATATAAGCCTAAGGTAAGTCATGTCTGATGCAGGGAGATGGACTTATTGAGAGAGGGCCTTGACAGACTAAAGTACTACCCTGCCAGCTTGCTTACTTTCTCAGGTCCTCGAGGAACAGGTCCGCACGGAAACAAAGGGACTACGGGTAGATAGCTAAGGTACATGTCTAAGGTAACTGCCTACCGACTTGTAGGTACTTAGGCCAGTAACGCTGACTAAGATGAGGTTAGATAGTACGGCAGCCTCGAGCGAAATGGTAGGAAGTTATCTACGTTTTGGTGCAGCAGTTGGCGCTAGCCCCAACTAGGCTAGCGGGCAGTGTTCCTAATTAGGAACTATGTTCCGAATTGGACGACTACTCCTCCTGCTCCTACTATTGCTCCTACTACAGCTCCTATTGCTTCAACACCCTGCTTGCGAACTATGCTATGATACCTGAACAATTCTTGTAGGAATCCGAGTCACTCGGCAATATGTCCACTATGTATAGAGAGGTAAAGGCGCCACCCATACTTCATGCTGCGTGCTGGTGTGGCGCAAAGTCAACCTGAATGTCATGTCTCACCCTAATCGCATCTGGATCGTTCATCCAAGTTTCACTCTCGGCTGCAAGGGTTGGCGTCGCCGTTGCGTCCGCCTCGCTCGAATTATTACTTCTGTGAAGCTCCAAGTATTCCTCGTTGAGCACGCCATAATTTCTTCTAAGGCCTCTCTTGCTCGTTCCGCCAATGGTGTTCTGGGCCTCTCTAAGCTGGCCTGGCCCGGATCTTTTTGAGCCACTATACCATTTGGTGAATGTAGGTCTGATGTACTTCTTCACCAACGGTGCGAGTGTCGGTACACATGCAACGATGAGGCCCAGCCAGAGCTCGAGGTGGCTGATAAGACCTATAGTTCCTAGGCCCCACACGAAGTCGTTCTGGGTGACTGACTGAACGGTCACTTGAATCCTCCAAGACATGATACCCACGGTCCTTGTCAAAGCGTTAGTAAAACAACCCGCACTACGCATGGTATAGCCGATGGTAGACTTACAAGAGACCAATGCTGAACATGAAGCTAATTGCGACCTTGCTTCTGGTCGCCACTTGGAGCCCCCAAAGCGGTTTCATCGGCAATATCACAATTGCCAGGTCAATAACCATGTTGAGGCTGACCGAAGCTAATTCTTCGACCGTCAAGGTCCTGCACCAGCCATCAGGGACGGGGTCCCAAGATTGCGAAATGGGTTGGCAATTGGTCATGAATACGCATAGGAATGCAACTCCATAGCCTGCGATTACGCCCATCAAAGCCCATGCGCAGTACTTGAATTTTTTTGTAAAAAAGATCCTTGTATAGAGCCAAACAATGGAGAGCTTCACGAAAACAGTTGCCAAAAGCCAGGTCACGCCGCTCGCGACAATTAGCTATCTCGCATCAGTCAGCAAAATCTTCTGGTTTGCAAGTAAACCTGCCTTAAATTGCACTCCAAGCTCATAATTATTGAGTTCTATGGTATGCGCACCCAGCCCGTTGGCGATGCCCCATATTGTCGCCCCCTCCAAAGCAAGTGTATTGGCCTGAAAGCGTCAAACAGAGTCCATCATAAATAAGCGATGCTGGCGACACTCACGTACGCAAATACCACCATGAAATCATCCGGATAGAAGAGCCTTTTCTGGACCCTCGCAGCCCAGAAGCGCAGGAAGAGGACTATAGTACAGACTACAGTGAAAACGATGATCCATATCAAGAGCGAGATGCCGTGTTCGCTGAGCAGCATGAGGGGTAATGGTCCGATGGTTTGTACAAACAAGAAGAAGAAGAAAAATTGCAGTGGATTATCGGATTCTAACGTTCAATGCAGCTTGACATAAAGTTTATTGAATGGAAATCACAGCGTCTGTGCTCTCGGAGAATAAATGTCAGGGATGGGAAGCACGGCCTGACCCGCTTCAGAAACAGGGCAATCGGCTTAGCTATTGCCATTCCGACTCTTAACGTTCAGCTGCAGGAATTGGCAATTAGGAATCAACATTCGGGTCAGCTTCTGCGGGGTTTTTTGCTTCAACGGGTTAGTAGTCTTATCTGGAGTCGTAAGGAAAGAAGAATCTCGGAAGCTTCAGAGAGAGGTAGTAAACCAATGCGTGTTGCGTGTGTTGTTTGCTTGCCCGCGAGTCGCATGGGGGGTGTTTGTTTCAGTCATGGTAAGTGGTTGATATCCATGCACTCGTAGAATATAATTATGCATGCGAGAGCGGACGGCCCCAGAATCCTCATTCTAGGGTCTCTGGCACAGCGCAGTGCCCCATTTTTGACTTCACCGCAGAAGCAAATACCCCTGCAGGGATTTGAGATCGGACGATGAACCCTTTTCTTTTTTTCTCTGGTTACTGTTATTCGCAAGCCCCATTGCACCGTGCTTACGATACTAGCACGAATTGTTAAAATACAGACCCTAACTACTTCCGTTTGATGGTCAGGCTCGATCTCGTTGCTATCATTATCGGTTTAATCTGGAAACACAATTCAAAGGTCGAGATCGAAAGGCTCATTAAATTACAAATGGACGATTGAGTTAACAGAGCTGTGGAAGAAGGCAAACGTCGCATGTGGAAGCATGCATTACTCTTTGCTTATTATCTTCAAGTTCCAAGAATACGCTCAGACGGGTTGAGATGTTCTTCACAACCTCACAACGTTTTCGGCGGTGAAGACCGGGGTGAACGGGGTGCTCTGGAAGTTACCCAATGATGGTAACCTTCCTCTTTGGGCCGAGGAGACCCCTCGTAGTGTACTTACTGCAATATTTCTAAAGCGCTGCAGTATCTTTATCTGGTTGCTCTGCAAGTAAAAATCCCCCGCACAGGATTCAGCGTAGGATGGTAAGGTTTGAGCCAAGTCGGACTCGACTGCACGAAAGGCAACCACACTCCCCAGGCATCAATTACGCTAGACGGGTTGATCCATGGCCTACCATTGGGCCAGCTGCAGTCACACTCAACGTTGCAGCGTCATGGAAACACAAGAATGACTCGACGCGTTAAGGTGGCCAGACCACATGGTTCTCTGCAGTAGCTTTGGTGATTGAGTTAAACGATCGTGGGTATGGGATTACACGAACGTTCCACAGCCATCAACTCCTTTCACGTTGAGTCAGAAGCCCGAACCTACTCTTCCCTCAGCTTGAATACTAGTTGCAACCTTCCCGGATTAGACGTGAACTGGTCTCTCAGATCCCTTGCTACGCGCTCTCCTGTTTCCTCTGGAGCGTAGCTTGTGTGGTACTTCTTGACCAACCGCGCTGTAACGAACCTTATGGTATCGGTTGCCAGAACACGTCCAAGGCAACTGTGGTGGCCTATCTTCATTTAGTGGGGAGCGATGTCTTGCGATTGGGGAAGTCTTACCTGTACCGAAGGGCGTGTAGGCGGCCTTGTTGCGGATCATGTCAGGTTGGCTATACCACCTTTCAGGGATGAATTTCCATCCCTGGATGAAGCAATCCTCTCCTATAATGAAAATAGAGTCAACAGCTATCATGTATAGACCGAGCATGTCTTGTAAGTGGGCTATGGCAAAGCGAAACGAGACTTACTTCTTGATATCGAGTATCGAGGAGCAACGATCGTGGTATTCTGTGGAATGAATGTTCCGCCAATTGTAGCTCCGTTCTCAGTTGTTTTCCTGGCGCCTCCTGTGAGGAGGGCAGGGTAGAGGCGTAACGCTTCGTTTATAACCCCATTCAAGTGTGGAAGTTCTGCTACCAACTTGATGTCACGGACATCGATGTTCTTTACCTCTTGATGTATCGTCTCTGCATGATGAGGATACCGTGCAAGTTCGCAAAAGACGGCGACGAGGGCAGAAGCAGTTGGCTCGCTATGGACGGGTCAAATGCTATTTCAGATGGGTTGTGAAGTGACGAACCTTCCAGCTACTATAGCCAGTAAGCTATCCCCTTTCAGCCAAAACCAACTGTCTTCCTGAAGCTTGTTCGACCTTGCATCTTCCATCAGGTATTGTGCCACGTCTGGTACTCGCGATTTATCCCCGTCTTGCTGCTATCTACTCAGAAACATTACGCAAAACTTCTCTCGAAGAGCGCGACCTACCGATATCCGCTCGCGCATTTGCTTCTCACACCAGCTTACCATATCAAACCAGTCTTTCAGGACACCGACTGGAGGTATTAACTTGAACCCAACCTGGACCAGCCATGGAGCTGGGCTTAGAGGACCCAGCAAAGACAAAGCACGCTGTAAGCGAATAATGATGTGGTGCCATTGCTGATTGCGTAGCATGTCAAATGACTTGTTGAATACGAAGTCACCCATTGTGTCAAAACCAAACCAGTAGAAAAGGTCCGAGATTTCCGAAATCCTACCGGCTTTGGCATCGGCTTCAATGCAGCTGTCAAGCTGATCAAGGTACTTGAGGATTTTCTCCTCATACTGCGATATAGCTAAGTAACCCTCAGCATTGCCGCCGCGCGTGCATTTGATTTTCACGCACCTGCAGTTGAGAAACCACGATTCCACTGTTGGCGGCGGGTTCGGTGGGTGCTCTTGACCCGTGCCGTAACGAGGGCAAGACTTGGGTGAAGAATGTCATACCATTCTGACTTTATACATTCAGATTTGGGGCCGTCAACAACCGAGAAAACCTCAGGATGGAAGATGGTGATTTCGCTGGGGCCTATACAAGAGATTAATGGATATTGTAAATACATCAATCACGCTCGTGCTCTCACCAGTTCTAACAAAATCCCCGTATTGTCTACGAAGATCCTCCAGAACCAAATGATTCCTGGAATGTCTGCATTGCCATACATGCCAAAGCTTGGTGACACGCGCATAGAATGGTCCGGGAAAGCTAGCTCTCGTAAGGCGGTGAAAAAAGAGACGGTACAACACAATGCTGGTCACAAGAGAAGCGAGGTAACTAGTGAAAATAGAGATTGAAGCATCAGAAAGCCACTCGTATCCAAGCTCTTTGCAAACGTGTCTTTCGATAAACAGCGACATAAAGAAAAAAGCATGGAATAGTAGGATATTGGGAGCTTGTGTGTGCCATTCTCCATGAATGAACACTCCATAGTGAGTTAGTAGACCCCCGACGGCTCCCAACCCGAGTGTGAATACCTGACCAACGGATACCTGAGGGATTTCCATAGTCGTCTGAAGACGGTGCGAAACTGGTAGGAAATAAACCACCGCCGTCCATAGACACCAAAGTTTCCATGTCCGACTATCCTCCTCCGGGGCGCACTTCCGTACAACCCGGAAAGTAATATAGAGGCCCAACACCATCGGCAGAGCATAACCCCACCCACGAAGACCCCAAAAGAAAGCACAGCAGCAGGACCATATGGGAACGAACAGACCAATCATCCAGCGAGAGACATTCTCTCCTAGTACGAGTGGGATGGTTTTGCGACCACGCCCTCGATCTCCAGTCTGATCTTTAAGATCTTGGACCTGCATCGTGGTAAGAACGATGCCGCTGACTAGCCCTATCCAGATGTAGCCTTGGTGGGTAATATCGGACTCGGGCCCTATGGCTATGCTTAGAGACCCGCCATTGTAGAGTCCAAAGGCCACTGCGATAATGAGGTCTCTGATAATTTCGTCGCCACCTCTGAGGTCATTGTAAAGCCAGGTAAGAAGAAGAATGAGCGCGCTCTCCCGCCACACACCTAAGCAGTAGTTGAAGAAAAGGACGGCAGGGATGACAACTAACATTCCTTTGCGCGTCTGTTCGGCGGTCACTTTACCAGTGGGCAATGGCCTCCAAGGCTTGTTTGCAAGATCTTCTTTGATGGACTCTGGTGACCTCTGATTGGCAAGGTCGAATATGAATACATTAGACCAGTTGAATAGAACGACAAGGGGAAGCCTTTGGAGTATCTCAGCGATAGATGAGACGTGGCCTTGTGTGAGTGAAGGACCCGAAAAAGCTCCAAGAACACCAAAAGCAGTGTTTGGTAGAACGAATGTACAAAAATTGCTTTCAGTGAACTCCCAGATCAGATACAGCACGTGTTTGGCAAACACCAGACTGCGAACCTAGCTGATATCAGTTTTCATTCTGGATGGAATTTCTATTACACACAGCTGTTTGTCCCAAACCTCCCTTTGCCTTGCTAGTAGACATTTCCGGAGTGTTGGAGCGAGTTGATTAGCTTAAGTATTCAAATTAAAGTAGCCACGACAATCCTCTAGGAGACCGAGACTCAAAGCATGGATGTAAGACAAGAAGGGCGTTCATCAGCCGCTATGACTGGCTTGAAATGTCAGGCAGTATCTTATTGTAATTAAATTAAGTAGTATACGACGGCCACAATCAGAAACGACGAAACGAAGCGACAGGAGAAATGAAGATATAGAGATTGTTCCAGCTCGATGTTCGGGTTTGACCGCTATTGCAAGTATCAGTTCGTCAAGCATCAACAGCAAGTCATAGCCTACCATGGCTTTGGAACATGCCAAGCTCCACGTCTTTGCACGACCCTCCTGTGCGTCATGCCTTGCTGCAAGTCAGGCCATGCACGAGTAACGTTACTCTGGCCTCGGGCATACAAGGCTAGTTGAAAATACCAGTCAAATACTGTTTTGGCAGGTAAGACCATGGGTTGGAGAAGAGGAATCTATGGTGGGTGGTATCCTTTCGCAACCGACTAGAAATTGCATGTTAGCGGAAGCCTCTGGACAAGGGTTTCGTACGAACAGCTGAGCCCGGACACGTCTGTTCGCTTACCCCCGCTTGGGGAGCCTATCTATCTTATCAGACACGCCCCTTAATAATTGCATCGCATGCACGGCACGTGGAGCAGACAGAACTGGCCTTAATATGGCAAGTCGAAGTGTTAGAACTATACACCTTAGATCGTGGCTCTGACCATCTTAATGGCGTTTGGCCGGCTGGGCAAGATGATCACTGCCCTTAACGAAGACAGTCTTACATCCAGGCTAGGTTTGGGTTCCTTACTTGCGAGTATTTAGAGGCAGGCAGTATCGAGGTTTGAACTCCTACCACCTTTCACAATTTCCAGCTCGGTGTGGTTTAGAGAAAGGCGCTGTCTCATACTTGCATTGGTCATTTTCCACATTCGAAAACATCGCCATGGCGTCTGCATCGATCTTTTCTGGTTATGTGGTGCTCTTACTCTCAGCTCTGGCGATCGCAGCTCCGGGACCTGTACCTGAGAGTCGTCACTCGCAATCCGAAAATACTTCTTCCTGTCGCTGTTTTCCTGGGGATTCCTGTTGGCCTACCACTGCAGAGTGGAACCAGTTCAACGGTACTCTAGGCGGAAAGCTTATTGCAACAATTCCTATTGCCAGCAGTTGCCATTATGACTCTTACGCATCATACAACGCGGGACAGTGCGCCCAATTACAATCAGTCTGGGGTTTCCCTCAAACCCACTATGAGTCTTCCTCGTCGGTCATGGCTCCTTTTTTTGCGAACCGAAGCTGTGACCCTTTCACTCCACCAAGCGCCCAGTGTGTTATTGGTACCTATGTTCAGTATGCGGTGAACGCTAGTTCCACGTCGGATTATCAGAAGACGATAGCTTTCGCCCAGAAGAACAACATTCGTATTGTGATACGTAACACTGGTCACGATTATTTTGGAAAGTCAACAGGAGCTGGAGCCCTAGGTATATGGACACACAATGTGAAGGATATACAGGTTATAAACTACTCCTCATCCAATTACACCGGAAATGCAATCAAGGTTGGTGCCGGCGTCCAGAATTTTGAGGCGCAAGCGGTAGCGCATGCTCATGGTCTTACTGTCGTGGGTGGTAATTGCCCAACGGTCGGTTTTGCTGGCGGCTATACCCAGGGCGGTGGCCACGGGCCCCTCGTATCAAAGTACGGTCTTGCAGCAGACCAGGTCCTCGAGTGGGAAGTGGTCACCGGCACAGGGGAGCTTCTAACAGCAACCCCTTCCCAGAATTCCGACCTCTATTGGGCTCTATGCGGCGGCGGAGGCGGGACATTTGGCGTGGTGCTGTCCATGACGAGCAAGGCCCACTCGGACATGCAAGTGGCCGCTGCTAATCTCACCTTCACCAACGCGGGAGTCTCGCAGGATACTTTCTACAATGCTATCCAAACTTTTCTTGTCAACCTCCCTGCGATCGTGGATGCGGGCGCTGTCAGCATCTGGCTCCTCATGAACACGACTTTCCTCATGCAGCCGACTACAGCGCCTGGCCTGACAACAGCACAACTGCAAGACCTCCTGAATCCTACACTAGCTCAATTGAACAAGAGCGGTATGCCATACGGTGAGTCTGGAGCTTTTAACCCCCCCCCCGAACCCCAGCTTTCCTAACCTAGATGCATATAGAATACTTTATTGGCGAATTTCCCACCTACCTCGACAGCTTCGAAGCGATGAACCCTACACCCAATGTAACTGAATTTAGCCTCGGTGGTCGGCTGATGCCACGGTCGCTAGTGGCTTCAAATTCCTCTGCTTCTTCCTTGACGAATGCTCTGCGATACATCAACGACAACGGCGCTGTTATCTCAGGGGTTTCAACGAATGCTTCCCGCGGGGCCTCGCGAGCCTCCAACTCGGTCAACCCTGCGTGGCGAGACGCATTGTTCGACGCTGTAGTTGGCACGTATGTTTCTCTCTCTCATCTTCTCAGAAGCCTTTGTCTGACAACTTTTAACGCATAGACCCTGGAGCCGAACAGATTATGCTTCGTCCCTTGCCGGCCAGCAGGCAATCACGAATACGCTGCTTCCTCAGCTGGAGCAGCTAACGCCCGGAGGCGGCGCCTACCTCAACGAGGGAGACATCCACCAGCCCAACTACCAGCAGGTGTTCTACGGTGGAAATTACGCCGCTCTGAAGGATATCAAGGACAAATACGACCCCCAACATACCTTTTACGCCCTAACTGGCGTCGGAAGCGAGTACTGGACTCAGCAGAGCGACGGAAGGCTGTGCCAGACGAATTCGTAGGCCTGAGGGGGTCGGCGCTAGAGGGTGTTTTTAGCCGAGGTATCAATAATCGTCCATGGTGGTGCCGCTCGTACTAGGATGCTCCTACTCGTACTGTCGTATTCCGTACAGTCTGACAGATGTCCAGGACCATCAGATTTGCAAATGAATTTCTCGATAATAAGCAAGCCGCTTGTGGTGCTTCCTAGTCGCTGGCCCATGCATATTGTTTCCGTCGCTTTGAGGGCTAGAGGGTGCACAAGCGGTCAAAGCCCAGAGTTTCTAGGTCCCAGCCGTGCCAGCCACGCCCAGGGTCTCCAATGAAGTTACTTGTCGCCACACCCATCCGCGAATAGATTCCGTGCCGCAGTGCAGGGTCAGCCGAGCATCATGTACACCGCTGAAACCTTATCACATACAATACGGAAGTATGTAGGTAGCACACTGTAGCGCAGCCCGGGATTCGAGTCCTACAATGCACAGTTGGCCTGCGAGCACACCAACGTCGCCTCATGCAAAGTGCAAGTAGTCCTCGGAAGATTAATGGTCCAACCACGTACCTGCTCGAGATTGCAAATCGCGATGCCTTCTTGCGATCGCCGACGGCAGCGGTATCGAGTGTTTGGTAGACTCATAGATTGCGTGCTGTTCTTTGCCTCATGATAATCTCGGTAGCTTTAGCCAATGATCCACTGGAAAGCACGGAAGCACGGAAGCACTATCGATGGATGTTCTCGTCCAGTCTACAGAGGCCTGCCTTCCATGTGCTTTACTCTGTGCAATGACTGAAGCAACGTCAAGCTGGGATGATCTCGCCTGCTCCAGTGAGTGACACTAACCGAAACATCAGGACACTGAGATCGGGACACTGAAAGAACTGCAGCCAAGAATTCGCAGAGCTTTCCCCCTTCAGCAATCCGCGTTCTTCCACACGCTCGCTGGCGTGTGCCATATGTACATACCTTCGAGGCCTAGGAGGTGCATTTAAAGGAAGGCTAAGGAGCCTCGACTAGTATGGTAAGGCTGTTGTACTTAAGGCTAGGTACCTACTCGTATTGACGGGGTTCCTGCGCACACTGGGTTTCCGCGCGTGCTAACCTATACAAGTTAGTCTCGAGTATAATTAGGTTTAGCGCCAACGAAAGGACACTAGGTAACTCTACTAGTTATAGTTAGCCTGCGCGGAAACCCAGTGTGCGCAGGAACCCCGTAAATACGAGTACCTAGCCAAAGAGAAAGACAACCACAACACCATTGTACCAGCGCTGTTAGGAATCGAACCTAATATAAACTAAATCACTCAACGACTCTAGCCACTCCAAGTCCGGTGGGGAACTTCTTACCCGGACGCACTTGCCATGTTGCCTAGGATCCACGTGATCTTCCTTTGAAGCGTATGTATGAGGCTAGGTGATCCTTCATGCTGGATCAGCTGTAAAATTGGCAATCCTAAGCTATGTGGGTATCTACCTAATGCCGGTGATTCCGAGAAATCAATTCGTGCATTCTGAAGGATCATCCCCCTTGACAGACCTCGGATCAATTGACTACCGAAGACCGGAACGTTGGACACGATAATGCATAATATGCTGGCGATGACATGTTGTGAAAAGAAGAGTACTCGTATCGATACTAAAGCCTTCGTAACATGCGGGCCGATTTAGCGCTGTATGGTATCTATCACTAGACGTATTCCCGGCTCGACAAGCGTGTATTAAACATGTTCGTGCCCTATTTCTAAGTTCAGTTCTTCGATTCTAGGCTTATCAAGTAACTCTTTGAACGTTTGATTCTTCTAGCAAAAGAATCGATCGCGGCATGGTCGTCAACTGAAAATCCTACTATTGGTTTCTACAATTTAGGTTGCAAAAGAATGTGAATTTTCTAAGTTACTGCCCTACAATCGTCTGTCCCTTTGCTGCAACATATGTTCGCCTTGTCTCATATTGCCACCGGCTGTAAGCCCTCGAATACGATGCTCCGACATGTTATCTCCATGCGAAGGAGCTGCCGGCGCATTTCTCCCATTGTTTGTGTACTTGTCTCGCCAAAAAGTCTTTCTTCTTGGCACGGAAATACCCACCAATCGATGCCGGCTGTTGAGCGCTCACTGGACGATTGAATTGGAGGGAACTTCCAATACTAAGGAAGCAGAGGCTAGACTTTTCAGCGATACGAGTAAGTGACCTACTCTAGAGTCTTCGCACAGGTTTTGAGGACTCGCTTTCACCAAGACTACCACCAGCGCTTCTGCTTCGATTTCCACTGAGCTTTCTCTATGCTTAAAGAGCCATCTTGGCCTCCAGTTGCAATGCTTTTCAGTCCTGACTTTGCTCTCCGCTTTGCCTCACTTGCAATCCTTCGCATTCGAACCACTTCATGTGACGGTATATTCAACACATTTCAAACCATGTCGCAGACACCCAGCAGCATCGCTCTTGAGGCCGCACTACCCAGCGAGGGCGAAGATGCGACAGCTAACATCGTTGACTGGGACGGGCCGAATGATGCAGCTGACCCGATCAACTGGCCCAGCCGCAAGAGATGGGCGCATATTATCACAGTCGCCATACTCGGACTTATCCCGTAAGCATACGTCGTTGAAACCGATGTCTCGTATTCTCTACTAACATGGATTACTTTCCTGCAGGAATATGGCTATGACAATGGTTGCGCTCGGTATTGATGGTGTGCTGGCCGACTTTAACGTTAGTTCCTCAGCCGTCAGCTCTCTTACCGTTACCATCTTCCTACTCGGCTTGGCTTTGGGACCCATGTTCCTTGCCTCCATGGGAGAGGTATACGGTCGCTTACCGGTGTACCATGGTGCCAATATAATCTTCATCGCCTTCATGATCGGCAACGCGTTGAGCAAGAACATCGCGCAATTCATGGTCTTTCGCTTCATCTCAGGCTGTGCAGGCGGCATGCCTCTGGCGATGGGTGGCGGCACTATTGCAGATGTTACTCTCCCGGCGAAAAGGGGCTTCGCCACCGCATTGTTCAGTTTAGGGCCGTTGGCAGGACCAGTAAGTTGACATTCCCCCCTTGTATTTCGATGCTGAAGGCTGATCTGTATTCAGGTACTCGGCCCTGCTATCGGCGGCTTCCTTGCAGCTGGCAACGGCTGGCGCTGGACCTTCTGGCTGCTGGCCATCCTCGGCGGTACCGTCGAAGCCGCCACCCTTATCCTGATGCGCGAGACATCTCCCAAGATCCTCCTTGAGCGTAAAGCGGCCCGTCTTCGTTTTTCCACGGGCAATGCGCATTCGAGATCCAAGCTTGCCCAAAAGTTGACCCCACAACAGGTCCTCGCTCAGGCCTTGGTTCGTCCTACTATGCTTCTGATCCGCTCGCCTGTCGTATTGGCTCTCTCGCTATACGCTGCTTTGGTATTTGGGGTGATATACCTCCTGTTTACCACCTTCAACGGCGTATTCAGGGGCCAATACGGATTTTCTGCATCTATATCAGGGCTCGTATACCTAGGGCTGGGCATCGCGTTGGTCCTGGGCGTGGTCATTTTCGGCAACCTGAATCCTCGGATCCAAGCAGCGCGCATGAAGGCCGATGGCGTAGGCAACCCAAAGCCCGAGTACCGCCTCCTGCTCATGATCTGGCTCAGCCCCTGCGTGGCTCTGGGCCTCTTCATTTATGGCTGGACGGCGTACTACAAGGTGCATTGGATCGTGCCTATCATTGGGACCTTCTTCATTGGTCTTGGAGCCTATTTCGTTCTCGTAAGTTCCATCTTATGGTATTACAATGCGTATCAAAGTAGAGCCAACCTCCACCAAATGCCCACGCAGCTCTACCTCATCGAGCTATTCGGCTCCAAAGGTGCCGCTTCCGCCCTGAGCGCCAACAATGTCCTGCGATACATGGGCGGTACGTTCCTGCCGCTGGCTGGGCCGAGTCTGTACAGGGCGCTGGATTACAGTTGGGGCAACACTTTGCTCGGCTTCCTCGCGCTGTTGTTTGCCCTGCCTCTTGTTCTGATTTATAAGTACGCCGAGCGGCTTCGCGCGAAGGAGGCTGTCGTGCTCTGAGTGGGCTTGAATATGAAGAGAGGATACTGACGTGTTCCTGTCAATCGCGGGGTAAGATCATTGGGGGAGCTTCAGACTGAGGATCTAGATTGGTCTGCCTTGGTAGCAGGTAGAGTATGAACCAATTTATCTAATACAGCAAGATAATTTATGATAAGTTGATTAAGGGCAGAACGATGAGATGTCTGAGGCACCGTATCATTTTGAATGCTAAACCCATTGTATACTATCAACTTCGTACCTATGTAGTGCGTCATAGATAGTATGCCGGGGGGGGTATAAGGGATGAAGACAAGGGAAAGTCGAGAAAGATGGAAAAGCAGCGGAAGCAGAACGTTGGGGTACCTTCCATTATACCTCAGGCGGCGGTCTACGTAGTAAAGATTTAATATCCAGCTAAGCAGCGGAATCCCGCCGCTTACATAGTATGAAAGAACGCGCACAATTGCTCAGAACTGTATTAAATTAGCTTCAACTTTTGCCATCATTGATCATCATTTGAATGGTCTTTTCAGAAAATCGTTGACGCTCAACGACAGCAAAAATGTCGTTTCTCATCTTTCTGTTTGTCGATAATATTTTTGTTGCGACGGGTCATGGAAATCTGAATGTTACACACTGCGAGTACATAGATTGTAAACAGGGCCAAAGAGATATAATCCTGGGATGAAAGGCACACTGTGATTGGTGGTTCAAAACACTTCTCGGCGGCACGAGTAATCGCTCGCCTAAGGTACGTAGTACTCGAATTTAGCCGCTTGTAGTTCCATCGCTTTGTGCACTCACTGGGTCAACGACCAATGGGGTGCATTATGTGCGTGGGCAGACAGCTGCTGCCTGAATCCTATTCTCTTATCAAACACCAAGTTTTGTCGCTATATAGACCGGCGGTTGGCATTGAGACTTCTTGGCCGCCATAACATGAATACAACGCGTTATAACTTTCAACTTCGTTGCACTGTTTCTCTTCATCAGCGCAGCTCTTTTGATTGAACCACCCACCTGTAGTCTACAAATCAACCGCTTCTTCAAAAACCCTTCGCCGCTATGACCAACGACCAATCAACTACGTACTCCCGCGATGAGATCGTCTCCGAACTCACGTCATTCTACGAGTTTCTCGTCGGACTGCATCTCCTACCGTCCGCCCTCGAAATCCCACCGCCAGGCGGATGGCCCAACCTCACCCCCGAATATCTCGCGTTCCTGAAGAAGAACGACACCGTCGTCGATCTCATCCAGCACCTTCCCTATGTAAAACAAGATGACGAGTTCAATCCGTACCAGATCTACGAAACGACCTGCGCCGTCGACTACAGCGGGCGCTACTTTCAGAGCGCCGCAACTTTTGCGCACCCGAGCCCCGTTATTGCCGATCCCATCGAAGAAGAGACGACGATTCCATCGCATGTGATGACTCTTGCGAGGACCCCCGGAGGGAGGGATGGGTATTTCTTCTTTATTGACACGGAACGAGGCACGATTACGATGTGTGATTTCCAGGATGGGAGGCCATCGGCTACGAAGTTATCGCAGGTGGGTAAACCAACTCGCCTCTCGTTTGAGCTTCAACGAAATGTGTCGTGAGAAGTGATGTTCGAAGGCTAATGCTGGGTTGTTTTGTAGGTAGTAGATGACGATTCCAAAGAGGACTGGCGGACTTTCGGAACATACACCGTCAAAGAATTCTTCGAGATACTGAAGGAGGAGTACAGATCACTTAAAGTGGTATGTGCTTTCGGATTAATATCGTTGACGCGGGATAAGCACTCTAACGTCCCAGTGCAGATGCCTACCGAAGCAACGGATGTGAGAATGGTTTCCAGGTGCTCTAGATTCGATATGGATCGGTTGAAGGGTATTTTCCGTGCATATGGTTGGCCTTCGGAGAACTACAGGAAAGAAGAGTGTATGGAGAAGGTAAAGGAGGCGTGGGACGAGATCTTGGATGAATTTTGAAGGCGGTGAGAAGTCGCCTTTCGTTCATGGAGGTTTGAAGTTGTAGAGCGCACTAAACGACCGTCCTTGAGCTCTTGACATGCTCTTCGCTCGTCTGTTTTCGCCAAGTATTGGATTATGAACGAGTCACATTCGATTCGTAATTAAAGGGTATTCCAATCCAGTGTGCGAATCGTTACCAACGCTCACGCTATGCATTGCTGAAAGAGCAGAGACGCCGTCGCCATACAAGTGAGACAGAACTAAACCCAACAGATCATTCCCTCCTAACCCTCTTTCAATGCCTAAAGCTGCCTCGATAGTAGGAGACAGGCTAGGATGTTACCGTTGCCAATGGGAGCTCGGGGGAGGCCAATTTCCGGTTCTCGACCCTGATTTCTAGCGTCGTAGCTGCTCTAGGATTGATAGTAGGAACAGTGTCAACATTTGTAGAGTATTTCATGGCCGGGCCCTTTTCACTGATAAAGAGGACTTCGTCTTCGTCTTCCAAGGCTCTGCGCTCTTTAGAGCATGTACGGTCAGCACATTGAATAATCTCGAAGTCTCGCTCTATCTCCTCGTCCGTAAGCCTGCGTGTGATATTAACATCATGGATCGCGAGGCCATCGTCGATAATCTCGAGAGCCCGCTTGGAAGGCAGGTTTCCCGGGGGTGTTTTGTTCCGGCCGTTGTCGTCGTCGGGATAAGGCCGCTTCTTTCCCTTCGGGCCATCTGCCGCCTCTATCATCTCTTTCGGTGGAGGCTTTGCGTATAATGATCTTTGGTCCCGGACCTTGGATGGAGCGGTGTCGTACCACTTGTCGTCTGTTAAGAGCGCATAGCCAGGGTCATTGGGGACGATGTCTTCCGGCCAGCACGGGTTTTCCCTGAGGTCCCAGTCGTTGTCCTGAGACGGCATCGTCGGTCACAACTTGTCGAACTGCATTTCAAAGACCGTTCGCGTGAACCTGGCCTCATACTCGGTGGTTGTGGTTGTTTTGTCGTTCGGGCCCTTGTTCTTGATTTCCTTGCCCGGCTTTTTTAGCGAGACCAAATCTTCGTTTACTTGGCCTCGCTTAGGTTCCTTCTTATCATCCCTGTGGAACTGGCCATTGCCAGCTCCACCGTCGTGATTAGTGCAGAACTGTCTCCATTCAGTATTTGCCGCGCCGCTATTTTCAGAACCGGGAAGCCATCTAATCATCTGACCGAGATTCTTTTCCTTTGCGTCTGGTGGCATGAAGTATCCTGGGGGAAATTCGTCCGCCTGGCAACGAGGCTTTTGGTCATCTCCTTGATCTTGGAATTTGTAGGTGGGTTTGGTGTAAACCATCCAACCTGAATGAGCGTGCTGTTGGGTCCACTTGCTAGTTGCGATGGCGTTCTCCCGCGCGTTGCTATCAGCGCATGCAAACGTGCTCTTCACCCAGTCGTAATTGTGGATCGCCGAATAATAATGGTAGCAGGCCTGAGGGTATTTTGAGCCGCTGCACGTCTCCGTGATCGTTTTGAGATCCTCCGTCGATTTCGTGATCTTTGTGACATGCTCGTTGTCGTTGCAATCGTTATCTGTGGGGAGGCGTATCAGTCAGTGTCAGAAGCACGAGAACCTGTCCCGAGAACATGATGGAGAGGCTAACTATCTTTGCCGCCGGGTGCACGCCTTATAGACTGTGGCTTGTCTGTCGTCTTTAGCGGATCACTGGTCTTTGGTGGATCAGTCTTTTTCGGTGGATCCTCCTTTGGCGAATTCGGATCGCCCTTGTCGCCGGGCTTTCCGCCGCCCTTTGGCACGCCCTTGGGAACATTGAAGCCTTTCGGCAGTACTTGAGGACTGACGCTGTTCATGATGTCCAAACCCTTTCTGAGGTCATCGGGAATATGAGAAGTTCCGCATGGGTTCAAAAAGTTTGAGAATGCGTCGAGGCTTGCATCGGCTGCATCGTAAGACCACGTGGCTAGTTTTGCGGCCTCAATACCTGCAACTGCTAGAAGTCAATATCTGCATGGTTTTCGGGATCGTGTTCTGCTTCAGCCTGATCTGACTTACTCGTTCCGCCATCTATTGCCTCACCAACTCCAGGAATCGCCAATGCGCCAACCTCAACAACCAGTTTGACCGCTGCCATGAGGATGTTACATCCGACCTAGTGGGCCAATGTCAGCGACCGGTACAAGTGGGCATGATCGACTTGAACATACCTCTGCGATTGTTGGCAATGCTTCTACAAAAGTCTCAGCCAATTGATTGAGGAAAGAATTGTTGTACGAGCAGTTGGCCGGTGCAACCTTAATAGAGCTTAACAGAACGAGTCAGTCGAAGTCTTCGGCTGTGTTGGAGAGAGCTTTAGAGCTGAGGAATTTGTCGTTGGTGCTGCAATGCTTAAACTCAAACAGTCAGGGATGTTACACATATTTAAGGTCTCCGAAAGCGATACAAGCTACTGCAGCCGTTCGGCCGGCTGCAACGGCATTAGCCACCTCGTCGCCGCAGATGTCCTTGCACTGCGCGATAGAGGTCGTTACGTCTGGTGGGTCGAAAACAACGCATTTCATTGAATTTCTTGCTCTGGCATCTGCTTCAAGGTTCGGATTGTCAGCTGGAGGCCGGTGCCTGTGGCAACGCTGCAGAAAACTGTAAAAAGCCTCCTATGGTAAGGAGTGAGATAGTGAGACGCTTCATTTTTAGTAGCTAGTAATCCTGACCAGCAGGTAGGTGAATATGAGATGCTAATGTTCAGATACATGTAATATTCAAAAACAAGTAGACATGATTCTGTTGCTGATAAAGTGTGTGATTGTCCTTCTGCCAAAGACGTGGGAGAGAAGGGCTTTTAAGTTATCTGGATTATCTTCGACGAGGCACTAATGCAAAAAGGTAATGCAAAAGCAAAAAACCGGAAAAATTTCTATATTTAGCTCTCTTGACGTCATATTCGATTGCTTGGCGAGTTGAGTCGGGTCAGCGAATCCTGACTCGGCTCGAGGTCAATACTAGGTCGAGTCATAATGTTGAGATCGAGTATTCGAGCCGAATCACGACATTGATATCGAGTACTCGAGCGGGTCAGAAAGTAGGTATGAAAACTCGGCTCGACGATCAGTCTAATGATGAGTATGTAGAATGATAAGTAAAGTGATGAGTATGTAGAATGACGAGTAGAATGATGAGCATGTAGAATGCAAAGAACGAAGATGTTGTCAAACTGTTTAATGATGCTATTAATCATTTAATTATTTATGCATAAAGATAAATGATTTAATTTATCAGTTATTAAATTTAAGTATGAAATTAATGATGTAATTTAATGATGTTTGATTGAATTTCTGATTTGATTATTTATTAACGATGTCAATGATGTCAACATGATGATTAGCTGCATGTAATTAACTAATTAGCACTTGAGAATTTGTCGATGAAACTTTCAAAGTTGCATATCATTTTCAAGATATCTGTTTTAATTCATATAAAGTTTTGTTTAAATGATAAATTAAAAAAATCTTATTTGATTCTTTTTACTCAAATCTTGATGATTGCTGCATTCAGATTTTCTCTTTTAAATGTACTTTTAAAAAAGTGATGATGATGTTCATTTATTCAACTTCATAATCATATTTAATCATCAATGTTAAAAGCATTTTAATGATCATGATTTTGATTATCAAAGCAAAGATTTCATCATAGTCAATTTTCTGCTTCTGAATCAGTAAATAACTCAGTAGAAAGATTGATTGAAAGATCAGTAGAAAGTTTGATTAAAAACTCATTAGAAAGTTCAGTTGAAAGCTTAATGTCACGATCCTAGCCTTGCCAGACTCAGCCTTCTAGCCTTACCAGGCCTATTCTCGCTCCGTCATCTTGACTAGTTCCTATTGAGCCTAGCGTCGGCTGAGAAACACACATATGTAGCCAGCTTCTTTCTCGTAGCTACCTTTCTTCCTTAGTATTTATCTTCTAGTTAAATGACACCTCTATCTGATTCGCTCTAGACAGGCCTCTAACATTAGATAAATGCTCATCATCTACTATTCTGCTATCGACGAATAGACAATACGAAACAATCTATTCAGTAAGAAAAATTTGCAAGAGATTCTTCAAATTTGCATCATCATTTTAGGCCGCAAGGAATTCTTCGATTCTACATTCATTTTCATCATTCTATTCGCAAGGAATTCTTCGAATAAAGCACTCAATTATTACCTGAAATTCACAAGAGATTCTTTGAATTTTCACTCATCAAAAAACATCAATTCAAAACATCAATCCCTCATCTATTCTTATCTCAACAACTTCTATCTTCTCTCATCATGACACGCGATGTCGAGCCAGTTGGGTCCCGAACAACTCGCCTGCTTAGAAGCACTGTCAATAGAAGAGTTTCACTTCTACTCATCGATGCTTCAGTCGAAGCTGAGAAAGCTGTCATTTCATGAAACATAAACATCGAAGAACAACTGTTTCATTGAGTCAGCAATCAACTCGACGAAGTCATCAATATGCTGAACGAGCTTCGAAGTCAGCGAGACTTGACTCTACAACTCAATGAACACTGA
>JAABUY010001551.1_pt1 | contig 30476 bp, 27 predicted proteins | sample 5560271 | NCBI WGS metagenome assembly JAABUY01 (sample SAMN10711886, study PRJNA513374) | rock metagenome | isolation source: Antarctica rocks | place: Antarctica: Victoria Land, University Valley | reverse complement strand
GAACCTGTGGGCACGCCTGAAGGAATGGCGTGCTGTCGCCACCCGCTACGAGAAAACCGCGCGTTCCTTCATGGGCATCCTCTGCCTCGTCGCAGCGGCCGATTGGATCAAGCTCTAACAGGCCATAAAAGGCGAAGGACGGCATTTCATGCAAAGATCGCCGCCACGCACGCCGACGGGCATTAATCGTCGTACAGCACGCGAAGCACGACAAACCAGCTATAGCGGGGGTCGACCACTTGGCCGTCCTGATCCGCCAGCGTTCCAGCGGCCGCGGTCGGAACATGCTTCATCGTGACGCCGCCATCCACGTTGCCGCCCACGACCGAGAGCTGGCCAGGTTGCGCGGCCACCACGAGGTCGCAATGGCCGAAGAACCGGGCGCCTGACAGATCCTCAAACCGCATGGACCGCGCGCTGCCGCGGCTGACGCAGATCAGGTCACCGGGCTGCGGGGCATAGGCCTCGGGCCGCTCGGTCCGCAGCGCACCCGTGCCCTGTGCGGCGGCGTTGATGTAGTCGGCGTGCAGCGGCGAATACAGAAACCGGTTTCCCGCTCCGGCCGAGCGCATCACATACGAGACGAACGCCGCCGACCAGGCCGGGGCGTCGCCCTGATAAACCTGGCCGAACTCATCGTACTTACTGGTCCACCCACTTTCTCGCGATGCGGCGTCCTGTCCCAGCCACCAATATTCACCGACCCGCTGCCAAAGGCCGGGCTGCTTATCCGGGCGCAGGCTGCGGGGCAGGGGATGGCTGTCCGGCGGGTCGTCGTCCACCACGCTGCCGAACCCGCGCCATTCCCGCAGCGCGATGCCGACTGCATTGACGCGGGAGAACGGTTCGAAGGGACGTCTGGCGAAATCCGGCACGTGCTGATCGCCCGGCACGGCTGTCAGCGTGATCGCCGCCGGCGTCACCGGCCGAGGCGCGCAGGCAGCTAGCAGGAGCAGGAGCGGCAGGGCGCGTAGGAACATGGGCATCGTTATGCGCCATATCAGCGCAATAAGCGCGACTTCGTAATGTATTCGCCTCAGGCGTGGTCCGGGAACATCGCCTGCAGGCTCTCGACTGTCGCCTCGCAACGGCCACGCTCGGTAATGAGCCCGGTCAGCAGCCGCGCCGGGGTCACGTCGAACGCCGGGTTCGCGGCCGGGCTGCTGGTCGGCGTGACGCGGACGGTCGCGACCTTGCCGTCCAGCCCGCGCCCGGTCACCGTCGTCACCTCGGAGGCATCGCGCTCCTCGATCGGGATCTCGCGCACCCCGTCCGACACGGTCCAGTCGATGGTGCTGGACGGCACCGCCACCCAGAACGGCACCCGATTGTCATGCGCCGCCAGCGCCTTTAGATAGGTGCCGATCTTGTTCGCCGCGTCCCCGGTCCGCGTCACCCGGTCCGCCCCCACGATCGCCAGGTCGACCCGGCCGTGCTGCATCAGATGCCCGCCGGCGTTGTCCGAGATCACGGTATGCGGCACGCCGTGCTTGCCCAGTTCCCATGCGGTCAGCGCGGCGCCCTGGTTGCGCGGCCGCGTCTCGTCCACCCACACGTGCACCGGCAGGCCGGCGTCGTGGGCGGCGTAGATGGGCGCCAGCGCCGTGCCCCAGTCGACCGTCGCCAGCCAGCCGGCGTTGCAGTGCGTCAATACATTCACCGGCTCACCCGGCTTCGCGCCAGCCTTCGCGTCTGCCGCCTGCTGGATCAGCGCTTGGCCATGCCGGCCGATCGCGGCGTTCTGCGCCACGTCCTCCTCGGCGATGGCGGCGGCCTCGGCGTACGCTGTGGCGGCGCGCTGCCCGGTGGCGGTGTTGCGCAGCCGGGTCAGCATCCGGTTGAGCGCCCAGCGCAGGTTGACCGCCGTCGGCCGCGTGGCCGCGAGCTGTGCCGCCGCACGCTCCATGGCGTCCGTAGCCGGGTCGTCGCGCAATGCCAGCGCAAGGCCGTATGCCGCGACGGCGCCGATCAGCGGTGCGCCGCGGATCTGCATGCTGCTGATGGCGTGCGCGGCCTGCCGCAGGGTGGTCAGCCGCAGGAACTCGAGCGTCCAGGGCAGCTTCGTCTGGTCGATGACACGGACCGACCATCCGTCGCCCTCATCGACCCAAACGGCGCGATACGGGGTGCCGTCTATCTTCATCGGTGGTTCCTAGATGCGGCCGTGTTAGATACGCTGGTGCAGCACGCACACCAGGGTGAACAGCCGGCGAGCCGTCTCATGGTCGATGCTGGCCTTGTTCTCCAGCCGCTCGCGCAGCAGGGTGGCGCCCTCGTTGTGCAAGCCGCGGCGGCCCATGTCGATGGCCTGGATGCGCTGCTCGCGCCCTTCCTCAACAGCCATCATGTGGCTGTCGACCAGCATCTGATAGTCCTTGATCAGCCCGCGGAACGGGCCGAGCGCCAGCACAAGCATCTGCAGCGGTGCGTCGGCGATACTGCGAACGTCGAACACGAGCCGCCCTTCCTGCACCGACAGATGCAGCACATAGGGTCCTGGCACGGCGACGCGCTCAGCCGTACCGCATAATGCAAAGTGGTTCTCGGCCTCGAGATCGGCGACGGCCTGCGCCCGGTCGGCGTCGAGCAGCGGGTTGAGCCGGGTCAGGGCCTCCCCAGCCAGGACGACGCGGTCGAGGCCCCGGGCACGCGGCGGATGCGGGGCGTCGGTCACTCGTCGTCCGATTTCGCCATGCCGAGCTTCAGCATCAGCCCGAGCGTGGCACCCTTGACTGGCCGCAGCAGCAGCAGCGTCAGCAACAGGCTGAATGGCAGCCAGATGGCGGCGTGGATCCAGAGCGCCGGCTTGTAGGCGCCGTCGACCCAGAACATCAGGCCCACGATGATGTGACCCACGATGAAGATCGTGAAGTAGGGCGGCGCGTCGTCGGCCCGGAACTGGCCCAGCGGCGCCCCGCAAGCGACACACGTGGGCACAACCTTCAAATAGCCGTTGAAGCAGTGGGTTTGGCCGCAAGCCGGGCAGCGGCCCATGAGGCCACGGCCCATCGCGGTGAACAACGGCGGGACGGGCCAGGGCGGCGACTGTGGGCTGCGGTCTGGCTGCCAACGGACGGGCGGGGTCTGGTCGGGCAACATAGGCCTCTCGTGCCAGGGTTATGCGAGATCGTGATGGCGTAGGCTCGATCCTCGCGCTTGCGCGGTCAACAGTCAGATTATGCCGCCAAGCCGCATGATCAACCTTGGCGCCGTGGCTTAGCACCGGCTGACGCCTCGGCTCGCGCCCTGGCGGCTGGCTTGCCGAGCCGGCTGGCCGATCCTATGACCGCAGCCAACGGCTGCTACAGCAACAGGGGAAAGCGTTCCATGCAGATGCACGATGTCCGGGCCCATCCGTCGAAGTCGAAGCTGCTGCGTGAGGATCAGCTGGCGTGGAAGATCGCTTCCGTCGCCGCCGACCCGGTCGCCGTGCCGGGCGACACCGCAGAGATGATCGTGAACCGGGTCATCGACAACGCCGCCGTCGCGATCGCCAGCGTGAACCGCCATTCGTGCACCAGCGCCCGCGACATGGCGTTGGGGCATATGCGGCCGGGCGGCGCGACGGTGTTCGGCATGCCCGATACGACGCGCGTCAGCCCCGAATGGGCCGCCTGGGCCAACGGCACCGCGGTGCGCGAGCTGGACATGCACGACACCTTCCTCGCCGCAGACTACAGCCATCCCGGCGACAACATTCCGCCGATCCTCGCCGTGGCGCAGACGTTGCAAAAATCCGGCGCCGAGCTGCTGCGCGGCCTCGCCACCGGCTACGAGATCCAGATCGACCTCGTCCGCGCCATCTGCCTGCACGAGCACAAGATCGACCACATCGCGCATCTGTGCCCCGCCCAGGCCGCCGGCATCGGCACGCTGCTCGGCCTTGACGCCGCAACGATCTACCAGGCCGTTCAGCAGGCGGTGCACGTCAGCTTCACGACGCGCCAAAGCCGCAAGGGCGAGATCAGCTCGTGGAAGGCCTATGCCCCCGCCCATGCCGGCAAGCTGGCGATCGAGGCGGTCGATCGAGTGATGCGCGGCGAGGGCGCGCCGAGCCCGATCTACGAGGGCGAGGACAGCGTGATCGCCTGGATGCTGAACGGCCCCGAGGCGCTGTATCAGGTGCCGCTGCCGGGCCCTGGCGAGCCGAAGCGCGCCATCATGGACAGCTACACGAAGCAGCACTCGGCGGAATACCAGAGCCAGGCGCTGATCGACCTCGCCTTCCGCATGGGCAAGCGGGTCACGGATTGGAGCCAGGTCAAGGAGGTGGTGATCGAGACCAGCCACCATACCCACTACGTCATCGGCACCGGCGCCAACGACCCGCAGAAGATGGACCCGCACGCGAGCCGGGAAACGCTGGACCACTCGATCATGTTCATCGTCGCGGTGGCGCTGCAGGACGGCGAATGGCACCACGTGCGCAGCTATGCGCCGGAGCGGGCGCAGCGGCCGGACACCGTGGCGCTATGGCACAAAATACGCACCCTGGAAGACCCGAAGTGGACCGAGCGCTACCACGCGCGCCGGCACGAGGACCTGGCGTTCGGCGGCCGGATTGAGATCAGGATGCAGGACGGCAGCGTGATCGCCGACGAGATGGCGGTGGCCAATGCACACCCGAACGGCGCGACACCGTGGAAGCGCCCGGACTACGTCAACAAGTTCCGCGTCATGACCGAGGGCCTGATCACCGAGGACGAGGCGAGCCGCTTCCTGCGGGCCTGCGAGGAGCTGCCGGATCTGCCCGCCGGCGAGCTGCATCGCCTGAATGTCGCGATGCCGGAAGGCACCGTCCGTGCCGGGAAGCCCGGCATCTTCTAAAAAGCGGGCCGGGAAACCCGGCATTTTCCAACAGGGGGGAACGCGTCATGTCCGAGACCGCACCGAAACCAAAAAAGTCCGTAGCCCTTTCGGGCGTCACCGCGGGGAACACCGCGCTGTGCACTGTCGGACGCACCGGCAACGACCTGCATTATCGCGGCTACGACATCCTCGACATTGCTGAAACCAGCGAGTTCGAGGAGATCGCGCACCTGCTGGTGCATGGCTGGCTGCCGAACCGGGCCGAGCTGCGCGCCTACAAGACCAAGCTGCACGCACTGCGCGGCATTCCCGGCGCGGTCCGCACCGTGCTGGAGGCGCTGCCGGCCGCCACGCATCCGATGGACGTGATGCGCACGGCCGTGAGCGCGCTCGGCTGCGCTTTGCCTGAGAAAGATGATCATAACCAACCCGGCGCCCGTGACATCGCCGACCGGCTGATGGCAAGCCTCGGGTCCATGCTGCTGTATTGGCACCACTGGACGCAGAACGGCCGTCGGATCGAGGTCGAGACCGACGACGACAGCATCGGCGGGCATTTCCTGCATCTGCTGCACGGCACGCCCTGCTCGCCCGAGTGGGAGCGGGCGATGCATACCTCGCTGATCCTGTATGCCGAGCACGAGTTCAACGCGAGCACGTTCGCCGCCCGCGTCGTGGCCGGCACCGGATCGGACATGCACTCCGCCATCACCGCCGGCATCGGCGCGCTGCGCGGCCCGAAGCACGGCGGCGCCAACGAGGCCGCGCTTGAGATCCAGCAGCGCTACACCTCGGCCGACCAGGCGGAAGCCGACATCCGCGCGCGCGTCGCGGCGAAGGAGGTGGTGATCGGCTTCGGCCACCCGGTTTATACCGTCGCCGACCCGCGCAACGTCGTGATCAAGGACGTCGCCCGGCGGTTGAGCGAGGCATCCGGCGGCATGACCGGCTACGACGTCGCCGAGCGGATCGAGTCGGTCATGATGGAAACAAAACGGATGTTCGCCAACCTCGATTGGTTCAGCGCCGTATCGTATCACCAGATGGGCGTGCCCACGTCGATGTTCACGCCGATCTTCGTCATCGCCCGCACCAGCGGCTGGGCGGCGCACGTGATCGAGCAGCGGGTGGACAATAAGATCATCCGCCCGGCTGCGAACTACGTCGGTCCCGAGGATCTGGCGTTCGTCCCGCTCTCGGAACGGTGAGATCACGGTCTATTGCGCTGCCACATCAGGGATTTGCATCAAAAACATTACTTGGATTGCTGGTTTTCATTGACATGGGCCTAGCTGCCGCGTGACGTCATTCCGGTTGGTACGTTTACGATTCGCGCGGCATCGGGCCGTGGGTCGGCGTGCCCCCGCGATGTGCATGCTGCAACCCGGTCAAGGAAGGCTAGTTACATGAGCGACGATAGCACGACGAAGCGCCCGCGGGCGCAGGCCATGGCAGTACGTGCCCCGGCCAAGACGACGAAATCGGCTGCCAAGCCCGCGGCTGCCGCCAAGCCGGCCGGCAAGACGGCTGCGGCTAAGCCGGCCGCTGCTCCGAAGGCCGCCGCTGCAAAGGCTCCGGCAAAGAAGGCAGCTCCGGCCGCCGCTGCAAAGCCCGCCGCCAAGAAAACGGCCGCTCCGAAGGCAGCCGCAGCGAAGGCTGCAGCACCCGAAAAAAAGAGCGAGGCCGCGAAGACTATGAAGACCGCGAAAAGCCCCGCAGCACGCAGTGCCGCCGCGAAGACGCTAAGCACGACCAGCCCGGTCACCAAGAAGAAGTCGAAGTCAGCCAGCGCCGCCACCTGATCGCCGCCGCACGCCGCGGCGTCGCGCCTCGCAGCCGCTTGCCATGCCTGGAACGCTCCGGGCATGGCGGGATCGGCTATCCGCGCGCAAACCGCTGGACGACGTTGCCCAGCATGGTCGCGACCGGGTTGTCGTAGCCGCCGCGCCATAGGCTGCCCAGGAACGTAATGGAGCCGGTGCTGAACACGGCGCCGCCGTTTGCGGTTTCGAAATAAACGATCTCGGCCCGGACCAGTTCGGCCGGCCGCTCGCCCGTGACCGTATGCACATGGGACAGCAGTTCCTCAGGCACTGCAACGAAATGCGGCTGGTGGCCTTCGGAACGTGCGATGATCACCGCATTGGACGGCGTGCCCAGGCGCTCGTCGGCCCGGTCCAGCTCGAACCCGGCCGCGCCGCCGCCTGAAAGTCCGTAGTCGCCCACGATGTCGCCGTCCACACCTTCGGTGATCCAGGCCACGGCCGGGTCGCGCGACGCGGGAAGCAGGCGGTAATACGACCCTTCGAACAGGCCCTGCGCGGAGAAGCCGACACCGGCCAGCGTCTGCGGCGGGCGCCCGTTGCGCCGCCACAGCCCGCCATAGCCGCCGTCCAACTGGTGATAGGCCTCGCCGGGCCCGGCGTCCCAGGCGCGGATGCCGCCCTCGGCGCGCCGGACCTCGAGCACGTCCGGCACGGCGTCGCTCACCGCGATGCGCCAGTAAAACCCATTGCCGCCCAAGTAACACAGCCGCCCACCGCCGCCGACATAGGCCTGCAGTGCATCCAGCGTTTCCGGCGTGTGGTATTCGGGATGGCTGCCGGTCAGTACACACTTGTAACCCTCCAGCAGCGCCACGCCTTCGCGGTGCAGGTCATGGTCGGTGATCACGTCGAATGGCTGCCCGGTCGCCTCCAGCCAAGCCGTCAGGTGGCTATCGGCCGGGAAGTGCCGCAGGCCGCTGCCGCGGGCGTCGTTGAAGGTCAGGAACCCCGGCCGCACCGTGAGCGCCGGGCGCCGCCATGAGGACAGGCTGATGCCCGTGCCGTCCGGATGGCGGTTATAGGTCGACGCGCCGTACTCCGGATGCTCGTCCGGATTGTTCGGATAGGCGCCCCACTCGGCCACACGCGCCTTGAAGGCGGCGTCGAAGTTGCCCCGGACGTGGTTGATGTAGGCCTGGTAGGTGAAGGTCGAGGCCAGGAAGGCGACCGGCGCCCGCACGGTGCCGCGCGGGGGCAGGACCCAGACTGGAATGATCTCCAGCGCCTCGCCGCAGCGCAGCCGTATGCCATACACGCCGCTGGGCAGGTCGCCGGGCACGGTCCAGGTAAAGTCCGTCGCCCAGCCGCAGTCATATAGGGCCGTGCTGCTGAACCCGATCGCCGCGTAGTCGCGCGGGGCGTGCCGCCAACATTGCTCGGCGTTGCGCCAGCGCGAGCCGCGCAGGCCGCGCGTGGGCAGCTGGCGCAGCGTGCCGTGCCAGCCATGCGGGCCGCGGTCGGTTATTTCTTGCGTCGGGGTCCCAATGGAGAAGTCCCAAAACGCGAGTACTTCCGTGTCATCGACGCCGCTGAGCAGCATCGGGTCCTCGATGCGCCCGTCGAAGAACGCGGCGCCATCGGTCGCGATAAGCACCTGCTCGCCCGAAGGTGGAGCTGCGCGGCCTTCGGCTTCGCCGCTATCCGCGACGCCCCAGCTTTCCTGCAAGGCGGTTTGGCTCAACTGGACCGTGCCGCCCTCGAATACCGCACGCAGCTCATACCAGCAACGATCCCGCATCGGCGCAGTCACGTTGCATATGATGCTGCTGTCCCACGCTAACGCCGCGCCGTTTGGCCCGGCCAGCAGCGCCATGCCGCCGATCGCCAGCACGGGCCGTGCCCCGGCCGACACCAAGCCCGGCTGCACCCGCACGACGATCGTGCACGCCTCCGGCAACGCCAGCCCCGGCGTGTCGATCACGGCGCACGATCCTGGCCGGACCGGTTGCCCGCGCGATGGATACTGACCGGCAAGCGCACCCGGCATCGGAACAAGCTGCATGCCCGGCCCGGCCGGATTCGGGTCGGCGCAGACGATCCGCACGAGGTCCGCGTCATACGGCGTCGCAAGCTGGCTCGACACCTTTACCCCGACCGTTTCGCCGGGCCGGGCGGAGATGCGGTCGAGGTAGCCCGTCAGCGGGATCATGCGGCCTGGCTGTCCAGCACGCCCGCCGCCGCCAACTCGGCCTCGTAGTCCCGCAGCGTCGCCGCCAGCCGGTCGGCGATCATGTCCACCTCGTCCTCGGTCACGATCAGCGGCGGGCTGACCATGACCCAGTCGCCGTATTCGCCCCCGCCGGTGCGCCGGCAGTATAGCGCGAGGCCGTGGCGCGATCCCAGTGCCTGCAAGCGATACGGCGCCAGGAGCGGCAGCGGGATCATGCGCTGGGTCGCCTTGTCGGCCACCAGCTCGATCGCCAGCAGCAGGCCTCGCCCGCGCACATCGCCCACGATGCGGCTGTCTTCGGCGATGTGTTCCAGCCGCTGCCGCATCCGCGCGCCCATCGAGGCCGCATTGGCGATCAGGTCGCGGCCGGTGTGCACGCCCGTCAGCTCATCGAGCACCGCCGCGCCAATCGCGCAGGACAGCGGGTTGGCGAAGTAGGTGAACCCGGCCATGAACCCGCCCGACGCCGCCAGCGCCTCGGTCGCCGCCTCCGCCACCATCACAACGCCCATCGGCGTGTATCCGGCGCTCACCCCCTTCGCCAGCACAACCATGTCCGGCCGTGCGCCCGGCCAGTGGTCCGCCGCCAGGAACCGCCCGGTGCGCCCGGCGCCGCTCATGACCTCGTCGTAGATCAGGGTGACGCCATGCCGGGTGCAGATCTCGCGCACCAGCGTGTAGTAGCAATCGGGCGCCACCAGTGCCCCGGTCGCCAGGCCGCCGACCGGCTCCATGATGAAGGCCAGCACCGTCTCGGCGCCCTCGGCCAAAATCGTGGTTTCGAGTGCGGCGGCGCAGGCGCGGGCGTGGCTCTCGGCGGTGTGGTTCGGCGGCAGGCGATAGGTGAACGGGGCCGGCACCTTCGGCATGGCGCGCAGCAGCGGGCCGAACAGCGCATGCGCCGCCTTGTCGCCCGACACGGCCAGGGCACCGAGCGTGTTGCCGTGATAGCCGGGCTGCCGGGCGATGACCTTCCAGCGCGACGCCTCGCCCCGCACCACCGCCGATTGCCGCGCGAAGCGGATGGCGGTCTCCACCGCCTCCGACCCGCCGGATACCAGGAAGGCGCGGTCGAGCCCGGGGCCGCACAGCCGGGCCAGCCTCTCCGCCAAGGCGACGTTGGCCGCGCTCTCGAACTGCAGCGGATAGGCGAAGGCCGCCTCGCGCGCCTGGCGCATCATGGCGTCCAGCACGCGCGGGTTGCCGTGGCCGAGGTTGGAGGCGACCGGGCCGGAGGACGCGTCGATCAGCCGGTTGCCGTCGGTGTCCTCGAACCAGATGCCCTCGGCGCGGCGGATGCGCGGCTTGCGCGGCGCATCAGGGGCCAGAAAGAACGACTGGACTGCGGCTCGGGAGGGCAGGGCGGCTGACATGGCGATGTGTCCTGCAGGGATCGCCCAAGGTCACGCGCGCCGCTGCGCTTGGCAAGGCGCATCCTGTGGCGCATCGTCCGCGACAAGGAAGCGCTAGGCATGGCGAACGTCGTCCAGATGCTGTCGGACATCGAGGCCGAGCAGCGGAAGTGGCAGCTCCGCTGCGACATGGCGGCGGTGTTCCGCGTGTTCGCCCGGCACGGCTGGAACGAGCAGATCGGCAACCACAACTCGCTGATGCTGCCGTAGCGCGGTGGGGCGCCCGATCTCACGCAAACTGACCCACTATCCGCCCTGCCTGCAGGCTGACGGAGCTCGATCCAGTTCGGGACCGCCCGTTCGTTCGGCCGTGTCGCCGATCGCTGGCCATGGTGGTATGGCTTGGCTCGGCCGCAAGCAGAGCTGGAGGGACGGGTATGAGGGATCGATATCGGAACTGCCTCCGGCTGGCGCTTGCCTTGGCGACCGCGTTGCTTACAGGCTGCGTATCGCCGTACTATTCGGCTTTCCCGCCGCCGCTCTACGGGCCGGATCCATCCTACGCCACTCGCCCGGCGATCGAGGCTCCATTGCCGGCTCCGGTTCCAATTTACCCGATGCCGCAGCCCAGGCCAGAACCGGCGCCGGCATTCGAGCCACCCGCGACGTTTGCAGAGCCGCCGCCGGAATCGGACTCAGCGCCGCAGCCGCAGCCTAGTCCCGAGGCGCCCGACGTCGCGACTCCAGCCATACGCCCTCCTGTCCAGGCAGGACCGGGCTCCGACACGCCGCTCCAGGGCTTCCGGCCCATGCGCGGCCAGACACGGCCAGGAATTTAGACCATCTGCTCCGCCTCGCGCAGCCGCTGCACGCGCAGCGGCACGGGGGGATGGCTGAAGTTGACCAGGGCATATAGCGGGTCGGTCGTGAGCGTGCTGGCGTTGTCGCGCGACAGCCGCAGCAGCGCGGATACCATCGGCCCGGCGCCCACCATACGGCGGGCGAAGTCGTCGGCCTGGTATTCGTGACGCCGGCTGATCCAGTTCGCCATGATGCCCAGCGCCGGCCCGGCCACCTGGACCACCAGCACGCCAACCACCAGCGCTAGCGCGTCGTCCTGGTGCGCGATGCCGAAGCTCGGCAGCAGCCAGGGCTGCTTGCACAGCCAGCCGATGGCGAAGAACGCCAGGAACAGCAGCACGGTCGTCTGCAGCAGGCCGAGCAGGATGTGGTTCAGCTTAAAATGGCCGAGTTCGTGCGCCAGCACCGCCTCCAGCTCGGCCTCGCTGTTGCCGGAGACCAGGGTGTCGAACAGCACGATGCGCTTGCTGCGGCCCAGGCCGGAGAAGTAGGCGTTGCCATGGGCGGACCGGCGGGACGCGTCCATGACGAACAGGCCCGAGGCTTCGAAGCCGCAACGGCGCAGCAGGCCCTCGATCCGGGTGCGCAGCGGACCCTCCAGCGGGGTGAACCGGTTGAACAAGGGCGCGATCCAGCGCGGATAAACGTCCATCATGGCCAGCATGATCAGCACGAGGCCGAGCCATGCCCATACCCACCAAAGGCCAGGCCGGCCCATCAGCCACAGCAGGCCATACAGCAGCGGCACGCCGAGCGCCAAGGACAGCGCAGCACCCTTGAGGCGGTCCAGGGCGAAGGCGCCGGGCGTCGTGCGGTTGAAACCGAAGCGCTGCTCCACCCCGAAGGTGCGCAGCAGGGCGAAGGGCAGGTCGAGCATCGAGGACACCGCGCCTGCCGCGACCAGGAACAGCACACTGCGGGTGAGGCCGTGGGGGATCAGGCTTGCTGCCGCGCCATACAGCGCGTCGTAGCCGAAGCAGGCCCAACCGAGCGCCACCACGAGGCCGAACAGCGACGCCGCCGCGCCGAGGCGTAGCCGCGCCCGCTCGTAATCGGCGGCGCGCTGGTGGTCCGCGAGGCTCACGGTATCGGCGAAGCCCGGCGGGACGGCGCCGCGGTGGCGTGCCACATGGGCGGCTTGCCGCGCGCGCAACGCCAGATCGAACACGGTGAACCCGATCGACACGAGGACGAAAAGGAGAAGGAGAGTTGGCATAAACGCGATATAGGCGTGCGCTTGAGCCAGACTACCCGCTGATAAAGCCGCGGTGCGGATCGTTGGCGGGCAGTTCGTCTCGGATATAGTCGCGCGATTTCCATGCTGGCGCTGGCGGCGTATGGCCGGACACCGGGGGATGCACGCTGGCGGCCACAGTCTGCAGCTCCGGAATGTAGCGTGGGCAGTTCGGATAAATGTAGGCGGCCTGGAACCGCACGACCGACTTGGCGCCGTGATGGCGCGCCAGCGTCTCGGCGTCGCGCACCAGCGTGGCGTCGCCCGTCATGCGCGTGAGGGTCGATGCGGCGTCGAAGCGGATGAACAGCAGGCCGACGCGCGGGCTCAGCGCAATGTTGCCCAACGTGCGATACATCGAATTCCCGTCGTATTCCGGCCATTCCAGGGTGGCGGGTCCCACCACCTGCACGAAGCCCGGCGCCCCGCCCTTGAAGCTGCAATCCACGGCGTCGGCGTAGTGCGAGGCGACGAAGAAGAACGGCGCCGAGGTGATCAGCGCGACCTCGTCCGGCCAGAACTCGTGGTGCTTGCGCCGGGCCTCGAGCGCGTCGGCCACGCGGCGGCCATCGAACTCGTCCTGCAGGGCGCGCATGCCCGCGTGAAACATCGAAGATTGTTCCATGGTTGCTCCTTCAGCGGTGCCGGCACGTTACGCGGCAGCGTAGCCGGCCGCTACCGCCGCAGGGCGCCGACGGCACGGTCGCGCAGTTCGCTCCATATCTCGGTCGCGAGCCATCGCACCAGTGCGGCATACAGCACGGTCCCGATGACGCCGATGACCAGCACGCGCACGAACTGATGGCCGCTGAACCACGGCAGCATCGAGGCGAGCAGGGCCAGGCCCACCGCCGTCCCAGCGAGGACCGTGGGCCGCAGATAGATGACCGCGACCTGGCGGCCGGTGATCCCCAGCCGCCGATAAACGGCCCAAACATAGAGTGGCTGCGATATGGCATAGAAGGCGCAGACTGCCCAGGCGACGCCGATGGCCTGGCCCAGCAGGGCTCCGACCCCGACCAGAAGGAAAAAGAACGGCCCCTGCAGCAGCGAATAGCGCAGCCCGGCCACGAACTCCCCACGGGCGTTGAGCAGCGAGCCGGCGATCCAGGACACAGCGTCGAAGGCGAGGCCGATGCTGAGAAGCTGGATGATCGGGATGGACGACAGCCATTTGTCGCCGAACAGGCTGGCCACCAGCGGCGCGGCGGCGGCGGCCTGCAGCATCGCTACCGGCATGACGCAGAACGACAGCAGGTTGGACGCCTTGAGCGCCGCGTCGCCCTGCCGCTGCGGATCGCCTTTCAGCTGCGCCAGCGCGGGGAAGATAACCCCGCTGAAGTTGCCCGCCAGAAGCCAGAGCGGCTGGGCCGCCAGACGGAAGCCGAAGTAGTAGGCGCCGACGACATCCTGGCTCGCGACCAAGCCGAGGACGATGTAGTCGCCTTGGTTGATGAAAGTGATGATCGTGCGGGACAGGAACGTGGCCGCGGTGTTGCTGACGACATACTTCCACCGCTTCCGCTTGGGGCGGAGGCTCACGCTGGAGTTCGCCAGGCGCCACCAGATCACGGCGCGCGCGACCGCCAGGATCGGCGCCGGGAGGACGAAGCTGTAAGCGCCGGCGCCGGCCCAAGCGAAGACGATGGTCAGCAGCGCCTGGGCGAACAGCTCCACGCTGCCGTAAAGGGCGAGGACGCCGAACTGCATCCGGGCGCGCATGATCATCCCTGGCACGCTGGCCAGCGCCCCGAGCGGCATTGCCAGCGCGGCGACGGCGAGCAGGCCGACCAGCTCGGGCGCCTTGTAGGCGGCGGCGGCTATGGGCGACACCGCGACCACCACCAGCGCAGAAAGCGACGCGAGGCCGAGGATGATCCAGAAGGCGGCGCCGGTCCAAAGCCGCAGTCCCCGTTGCCGCTGCGTCAGGACATCCTCGATGCCGATGTTGGCCAAGGTGGCAGCGATGCTGGTGACGGTGTAGGCGAGGCCGATGAGGCCGAAGTCGGCCGGCAACAGCAGCCTGGCGAGAACCAGCTGGCTGACCAGGCTGAAAGCGCGGCTTGCGACGTTCTGCGCCAGCATCCACACCAGCCCATGCAGCGCGCGACGCCCGAGCGTACTCGGCGCCAGGCTTGCAGATGCCAAGCTTTCAGACGCCAGGCTCTCAGGCGCGGACTTGTTTTGGGCGGCCGCTATGTCGATGATCCGATTATGCTAGGGCTGGTATGCTAGGGCCTGGCGAGCCGGCTGTGTATGCGCCGGCCGGGCTGGGTGCAAGACGAACTCATGCGAACTCATGACCAAGCCCATCCCGAGCTTCCAAGAATTGATCAACGGAGACGGTCATGCGCGATGATGCCCCGCAATACGAGCTGTTCGCCCTGCGCTACGCCATGCGCAACGCATCGCGTTCGAACCACTTCATCGGCGGGGACCCGCATGACGGGCCGATGCCGATGGACTACTTCGTCTGGGTGATCCGCGGGCCGGGCCGGGTCATCGTCGTGGATTGCGGGTTCACGGCCGAGGTCGCCGCACAGCGCCAAAGGACCTTCCTGCGCTGCTCAGTCGACTCGTTGCGGCTGCTCGGCGTGCAGCCGCACGATGTCGAGGATGTGGTGCTGACGCATCTGCACTACGACCACGTCGGCAACCTGCACCGCTTCCCCGCAGCCGAGTTCCACCTCCAGGAGCCGGATCTGCATTTCGCCGTCGGACGGCACATGCGCTACGCCCACCTGCGCCATTCCTTCGAGGTGGAGGACGTGGTGGGGCTTGTCCGGCTCAACTATGCCGGGCGGGTGCGGCTGCATAATGGACCGGTCGAGCTTTGCCCCGGCGTCACGCTGCATCCTGCGCCGGGCCACTCGGCTGGGCTGCAGTTCGTCTGCGTCAACACCCAGCGCGGCGTGGTCGTGCTCGCCTCCGACGTCACGCATTTCTATGAGAATATCGAGGCATACCGTCCGTTCCCGGTCTGCGTCAGCGTGGCCGACGCGCTCGAGAGCTTCGACCGGGTCCGGGACGCTGCGCCGTCCATGCAGCACATCGTGCCCGGCCATGATCCGCTGGTGATGCGGCGCTACCCGGCGCCCAGCCCCGAACTGGAGGGCATCGCCGTCCGGCTAGACGTGCCGCCGGCCGAATGACGCCTGGCCGCGCGGGTCAGCCGGCGTCCAGCTCCTTGAAGGCCTCGCGCGCGATCCGGAAACTGTCGATGCCGGCGGGGACGCCGCAATAGACCGCGACCTGCAGCAGGACCTCCTTGATCTCGTCCCGCGAAACGCCGTTCTTGACCGCGGCCTTGACGTGCAGCTTGAGCTCGTTCGGCCGGTTGAGCGCGCTGATCATCGACAGGTTGGCGATGCTGCGGCTGCGGCGGTCGAGGCCGGGCCGCGACCACAGCGCGCCCCAGCAGAACTCGGTCGACCACTCCGCCATGGTGCGGGTGAAGTCGTCGGCGCCGGCGATGGATTTGTTGACGTAGTCCTCGCCCAAGACTTCCTTGCGGATCTTCAGGCCGCGTTCGAACAGGGTCTCGTCGCTCATGCTGCTTGCTCCTTGATGCGGTGGACGCCGGGACACTGCTATCCACTCGATGCCGTTTGCAATACGAGCGCCGTTTGCAATACGAGACCCACTTGAAATACGAGCTTTGCGGATGACCTCGCTCCGGCTGCTGGCCGATGATCTGACGGGCGCCTTGGACACCGCCGCCGAGCTGGTCGGGCTCGTTGGCCCGGTTCCGGTGTTCTGGCATGGCGCCGTCCCGCCCGTCCTGCCGGCCAGCGCTGCGCTGGACAGCGGCACGCGGGAGCTGGGCCGGCCGGCCGCCGCCGCGGTCGTCTCCGGCTTGGCGGCCAGCCTGTCCGGCGCGGACATCGCCTACAAAAAGATCGACAGCCTGCTGCGCGGCCCCACGCTGGCGGAGCTGGCCGCCTGCCTGCGTACCGGGGGTTGGCAGCGCTGCGTGCTGGCGCCGGCTTTTCCCCATCAGGGCCGGGTTACCCAAGGCCGGCGGCAATACGCGCGGAATGGCGAGGCGGGCTGGTCCGCCGTCAGCGGCGACATGGTGGCTGCGCTGCGTGCCGAGGGCGTCGACGCGCAGGCCGGGCAACTCGATGCTGACCTGCTGCCGGGCGTCAGCGTGTTCGACGCGGGAACCGATGATGACCTGCGCCGGGTCGTCGCCACGGCGCGGCGCTGGCCCGGCGACGTGCTGTGGAGCGGCAGCGGCGGGCTGGCCCAGGCGCTCGCTGCTGATGCGGAGGCGCCAGCACCGCGTGTATTGCCATTGCCAATGCTGGGTTTGTTTGGTTCGGACCAACCGGCGACGGCCGCCCAGCTCGCCGCCTGTGCGCCGCATTGGATCGAGCTGCCGGCCAGTGCGGAGGTCGGGCGTCGGCTCGCGGCCGATGGCGTGGTTCTCGCCAGCGTCGGCCTGCCGCCCGGTTTGGCGCGCGAGGACGCGGCGCGGCGCATCGCTGCGGAACTCGCGAGCCTGACGCGCGGCATGCAACCCCCCGGCACGCTGCTGGCGGCTGGGGGCGAGACCCTGCGCGGGCTTTGCATATCGCTGGGCGCGTGCGGCCTGGAGGTCCAGGGCCGCATCGCGCCGGGCTTGCCGTGGTCCGTCATGCAGGGCGGGCGCTGGGACGGCGTCACCGTCATCTCCAAATCCGGCGCTTTCGGGCACCGGACCTTATTGCGCGAACTTATCTCCGAAAGGACTGCATGATGGCTCCGCGCCAGCTCGCGATCACTCCCCATTTGGCGATTACCATGGGCGACCCGGCCGGGATTGGCCCCGAGATCATCGTCAAGGCGGCGGCGCGGCTGCGGCCCCGCATCGAGGCCGGCGAACTGCGCCTGATCGTCATCGGCAGCAACCCGGCGCTGCGGCAGGCGCAGCGGCAGTTCGCGCCCGGCGCCGACATCGCCGAGGTGGAGATGGACGCCGCCGAATGGCCCGCTCTATGCGCCCTGCAGGCGGGACCCGAAGGCGAGCCGATCGTGCCCGGCATTCTTTCCGCGGATGGCGGCCGCTTTGCCTTTCAGGCGGTGGAGCGCGGCGTCCGGCTGGCGCTCGCGGGCCGGGTTGGCGGCATCGTGACGGCGCCGCTGAACAAGGAGGCGCTGAACCAGGCCGGCTACCATTATCCCGGCCATACCGAGATGCTGGCGGAGCTCACCGGCGCGTCCGGCTCCTGCATGATGCTGGCGCACGGCAACATGCGGGTGAGCCACGTGACGACCCATATCGCGCTGGAGGACGTGCCGAAGCGCGCGACGCCGGAGCGGCTGCGTCGGGTGATCGGCTTGACGCATGACGCGCTGGTCCGGCTGGGGCTGGGCCGGGCACGCATCGCCGTCGCGGCGCTGAACCCGCATGCGGGGGAGGGCGGGCTGTTCGGGCGGCACGACATCGACGTGGCCGGCTCGGTGATCGCGGCGGCGGTGGCCGCGGGCCAGGACGTCGTCGGCCCCGTGCCCGGCGACACGGTGTTCGTAAAACTGCGCGCCGGGCAATATGACGCGGTGATCGCCAACTATCACGACCAAGGCCATATCCCGGTAAAGCTGCTCGGCTTCGAGATCGATCCGGCAACCGGCAAGTGGAACGACCTTTCGGGCGTCAACATCACCCTGGGCCTGCCGATCATCCGCACCTCGGTCGACCACGGCACGGCGTTCGACATCGCCGGCAAGGGCCTGGCGAACGAACAGAGCCTGGTCGAGGCGATCGAGTATGCCGAGCTGCTCGCTAGGGGAACGGCGGCCTGAGATGCACAGCCTTGTCACAATTGGATGGCTTCCAAGGTAGGCTTCTCTGGCTATCCTGCAACGCGCTGCGGCGAGTTAGGGCGAATTATCATGGCATCACAAACCCCACTGACGACGAGCGTCGCCTCCTCGCCTGGCGCGCGTTCCTGGCTGGAGCGGCTGTGGTCGTCGGTCGCCGACCGCGGGCGGCCCTATGCCGAGGTGCTGCAGCCCGAGGCCGCCGCTTCGCCGTTCGAACGGTCGCGGGAACTGGCGTCCGCCTTGCTGTCGGAGCGCGGCGAGGCGTCCGGCGCCGCCATTGCGCGCGAGCTGCACATGGCGCTGCGCGGCCTAGGACCCGACGACCGGCTGGCATTCTACCGCTTCCTGACCGGCAACTTCCTGCCCGCCGAGCTGCGGCTGCGGGCGGCGGCGGAGGCCTATCTCGCGGACCCATCACCGGAGCGCGCCACCGAGGTGAGCGAGGCGGCCGAGCCGACCCGGCAGGAGCTGCTGCGGCGGATGAACATGTCGCCCGGCGGCACCGCGTCGCTCGTCGCCATGCGCCGCGACCTGCTGGGCCACCTGCGCGACGACCCCTCGCTGAAGCCGCTCGACTACGACCTGCGGCATTTGCTCGGCTCCTGGTTCAACCGCGGCTTCCTGGAACTCCGCCGCATCGACTGGCAGACCCCGGCGGCGGTGCTGGACAAGATCATCGCCTACGAGGCGGTGCACGAGATCCAGGGGTGGGAGGACCTGCGCCGCCGGCTCGCCGCCGACCGGCGCTGCTTCGGTTTCTTCCATCCGGCGCTGCCCGGTGAGCCGCTGATCTTCGTGGAGGTCGCGCTGACCCAGGGCCTGGCCGCCTCCGTGCAGCCGCTGCTCGCGCGCGAGGGCGACGAGGCGGCGGAGCGGGCGCGCGAGCGGGCTGCGGACACGGCGATCTTCTACTCGATCTCCAACTGCCAGGACGGGCTGCGCGGCATCTCGTTCGGCAATTTCCTGATCAAGCAGGTGGTCGAGGAGCTGAAGGCCGAGTTGCCGGGACTGGTGCGGTTCTCGACGCTGTCGCCAGTGCCGGGTTTTCGCCGCTGGCTGGAGCGGCGGCTCGCAGCCGAGGACGCCGCCAACATCCTGCGCGAGGACGAGATGGCCGATTTGCGGTCAGCCGCGGCGGAGCCGATCCAGGAGGGCGACCCGGCGGCGCTGCTGAGCGGGCTGCTTGCCACCGAGCGCTGGTGGGAGAACCCACAGCTGGCGGACGCTCTGCGCCTGCCGCTCACCCGGCTGTGTGCGACCTATCTGACCACTCCGGTCGAGAGCAGGGGCGCCAAAGGCAAGGCGCCGGCGGACCCAGTGGCGCGCTTCCACCTCGGCAACGGCGCCCGGCTGGAGCGGGTGAATTGGCTCGGCAACACGGCGCCGCGCGGGATCGGGGAGTCCTACGGGATCATGGTGAACTACCTTTATGACCCCGACCAGATCGAAGCCAGCCATGAGGCGTTCGTGCGCGGCATGGTCGTGCGGTCCGCGGCTGTGGATGCTTTGATAGCGGCTGCTTAGCTGGGCCAGCCTTGAACAAGATGCAGCAGGCGCCGCCCGAACGCGCCGGTCAGTTCGAAATCTGCTCCAGCTCCAGGTCGCGGGTGCGCGGGCCGTAGATGCCGATGGACAGCACGACCATGAGCATAGCGAAGGCGATGAGGCCGAACACGCCCTTGGTCCCGGCGGTCTGCAGGAAGAAGCCGATGATGAAGCTCGCGAACACGGCGCTGATCCGGCTGAACGAGTAGGTGAACCCCACCGCCCGCGCCCGTATGCGGGTGGGGAACAACTCGGTCTGATAGCCGTGGAAGGTGTTGGACAGCACGTTGTTGCAGAGCGTGATCAGCACGCCGAACAAGATAAGCAGCGCCATGGTGCTCTGGAACGAGAACAGCACCCCGAACACGCCAACGCCGCAGGCGGCCCCGACCAATTGCCATTTCCGTTCGAAGCGATCGGCGAAGCCCATTGCCAGTAGCGGGCCGAACGGGCTCGCAATGGCGATGATGAACGAATAAAGCAGGCTGGCGCCGAGGTTGATGCCGGTCTGCTGCGCGATGAGCGTCGGCACCCATGCGGCAAAACCGTAGAAGCCGAAGGTTTGGAAAAACTGGAACACCATCAGCATGACGGTTCGGGTGCGGTAGGGCGGCGCCCAGATCTCGGCGAACCGGCCCATTGCCTCCGCGCGCTCGACGGCGTGCGGCGCGGGTTCGGGCATCCGGGCGCCGCGCAGGTCGGTGCGCACCTTGCGCTCGATCGCCGCGGTGACGGCCTCGGCCTCGACGACGCGGCCTTGCTGGAGCAGCCAGCGTGGGCTTTCCGGCACGCCGCGGCGCAGGAACCAGACGAACAGCGCACCGAGCGAGCCGATCACGACCACCCAGCGCCAGCCGTCGAAGCCGAACGGCGCCACCGGCACCAGCATGTAGGCGAGGAAGGCGACGATCGGCACCACGGCGAACTGGATGGCCTGATTATAGGCGAACGCACGGCCGCGCACGTGCTTCGGCACCAATTCGGCGATGTAGGTGTCGATCGTCACCAGTTCGACGCCGAGGCCGATGCCGGCAATAAGCCGCCATAGGCAGACCGACAGGCCGCTGTCTTGGAAGGCCATGACCAGGGTGGCGGCGCAGTAGAACAGCAGCGAGTAGGTGAAAATCGCCCGCCGGCCGTATCTGTCGGCGACGAAGCCGAGGACGAAGGTGCCGATGAACAGGCCGGTGAAGGTCGCGGCCACGAACAGCGCCGGCCCGGTGAAAATGCCGACTGCGACGTTGGCCAGCAGGCCCGCCTTGACCAGGCCCGGAATGATGTAGGCGGTCATAAACAGGTCATAGAACTCGAACATGCCGCCGAGCGAGAGCAGCGTGACCAGCCGCCAGATGTGCCGCGTCGCCGGCAGCCGGTCCAACCGGGCCAGGATGGCCGCGGCCGCGTTTTGGTCCACCATCAAGTCTGCCATGATCCCTGCGTGCCACCTTTGATTTGAGCTACGGTGCTTTGAATCCAGAGTGCACGAGAGTGCCGGACAGATGCAACGGAGGGCAGGCTGGGCGCAGGGCTATCGCATTTGGAGGAAGGTCGTTTTGCTAAAGCCCTCTCCCGGGGGGAGAGGGAACAGAATGCGTCATATGCGATTGCCCTGGGCAGGGCGATAGCGATCTGGCGCACCTTGCTTTCTTTCCCCAGCAGAGGGCCGGGGCACGGGCTGTAAAAACGCCGGATTGGTTTGTTGACGAGTTCTTGTATCCGGTGTGTAGCGCTGTTGCGTGATGGGAAGTTCTATCCGTCAGATTCGCACCATACGAACGACCGCCGCTTAGCCCATCTCACACCGAGATTGGCGCACTGGTCACCGGGATCACTCCCAAATGCGGCAAGAGGTCCAGGTTGAACCCCGCCGCGTCCCGGGCGCCCGCACGCTGGGCCACCAGGCTCACGTGCTCCTGGCTTTCGGAGAAGCCGACGAGCAGCGCCGCGCGACTCAACCCGCCGGACCCGAGGGCTCGCACATAGAGCGCCTCGCCGGCCACGTCGGCGGGCCGGCGCAGGGTGTTGGTATAGAGCGCGTCCACCAGCGTGGTGTCCGACGCTGCCGCGCCATAGCGGTTGGCGAACTCGTCCGATCCCAGGAACGACAGCGCCACCTGTTGCAGCGACGTGTTGTTGATGACGGCTGGGACGAAGGTGTTGAAGCCCGTCGGGTCGGCGTCCCGGCCGAACGCGGCGTCATACAGCCGCGCCACCTGCGCCTCCGCCGTTCCAGCATAGGTTAGGTTCGGATTGGTGGACAGAAAGCCCCGCGCCTCGTCGCCGTCGGAGAATGCGACCAGCGTGGTGCCCCGGCTGTATCCGCTTTGCAGCAGCGGCAGGAAGAATTGCAATTCAGCCGCGCTCGGCGCATGGCCCACCGTATTCTGATATAATTGGGTGAGGAAATCAGCGGCGGACCGCGCGCCGTAGCGGTTGGCGAACTCCGCCGAGGACAGTAGGCCATCCGCGATCTGCTGCAGCGACTCGCCATGCCGCAGCGCGCTGTATTGCACCATCAGCCCGGCACCGTCTGCATTGCGGCCGAAGGCGGCCACATACAGCCGGGCAACCTGGTGCTCCCGCAATTCCTGGTCGGTCAGCGCCGGCAGCCCGGCGTCCCGCAGCAGCGCCACATCCAGCGGCTGCACGGTGCCGGCCCCCTGGACGATGGTCGTCACCGCGAGGCCGCCCCCGACTGTTGTCGTGTCTGGGTCCGCGCTCACGACTGGCACTGGTCCGCCGTACACGGCCTCGGCGTTCGGTCCGTTGAAGGTGGTAACGGAGTCGGGCGGCCGCTGCACGAACACGACGCTCTTGTCGTAGATTGTGCTTGTGAAAACGCGGTCTAGGATTGCGAGATTCCTGTGGAAGGCCCGGATGCCGAGGGCGTGGCCGAGTTCCCGCTCTATCGGGGCGAGCGCATCACTGGGAGCACGCGCTCCCGTGACGTAGGCGGGGTTGACGAACATGGTTGGGTTTGGAAACAGCACTGGGTCAGCCGTGCGGCCAACAAATCTCAGTCCGAAGGATTGGACCAGAACGTCACCGGAGCCGACCTTGGTGAGGTCCTGCGCGTTCAGGCTGACGTCTGCCGGCTGGGTGAGGGCACGGAACGACACATTGATCGTGGAGGTTCCGGCCGTGTAGTCGAAGTGCCGGGCCCATTCGTTGAACGCCTGCGTCAGCACGGTCCGGATCGGCTCGGGGCCGCGCGAGCCCAGATCGGCGGGATCGGTGAACTGGACGTCGAGCGTGGCCACCATAACGCTGCCCCGATATTCGTTTGAACCAGCATAGTCGTTCGTCTGGTAAACAGCGAGGAGAAGTTATCGGCTGCAAGTCGCGCAGCCTTCGTAGGGCAGCGTTCAATCTATAGGGACCCGATCATCCCTTCAGCATACGAAACCGCGACTTCAGCCGCAGGCATGGCTGCTCGACGAAGCGCCAGGACAGCCAGGCGCAGGCGAGGGTGATCGCGATCGTGACCGCGAATGTCGAGTAAACAGACAGTCCGTTTGCAGCCGCTATGACCGAGAGCGTCACTGGGTAGCCGAAGAGATAGATGCCGTAGGACAGGTCGCCCACCGCACGCTTCAGCCGGGTGCCGATGCCGCCCGCCATCGAGGCGTATAGCACCACGTAGGGCAGGAAAAGCTTGAGGCAGAGTTCGCGCCCGTCGGTCGATGCGCCCGCATAAAGTCCGATCAGGCTGATTGCCAGCAGTCCGAGACTGAACGGCATCCGGTCGCGGAACACCCAGGCCGCTGACCCGGCAAGGAAGTAGCTGGCGAGGTCGATGAATGGATATGCATGGACGCTGGTCAACAGCGATATGCCGGGAACCGTGTAACTCAGCCCGAAATGCTTGGCGGCGGGCTCAGCCAACAGGCTGATGAGGAACAACGGCATGACCGAGCGCCGGAGCCCAAACACCAGCGTGATAATCGGCAGGATCATATAGAACGAGCACTCGATCGGTATGGTCCAAAGGGATCCGTTCATCATCCAGGGTGGATTGCTGTTGGGAAAGACGCTGTAAAGCTGTGCGTCTATGCTGAACACCGTCACGTTCCATAGATGCTTGAAGCCAACGTAGCTCAGGAAAGTCCATGTGCGGTCCTTGGTGAACGCCAAGCCGATCACGAACACCTCGACGATGCTGATCAAAGTCAGCCCGGGAACGACGCGGGCAATGCGGGCGAACACGTAATCCTCGACGCTGCGTTCCTGCAGCGACCGCGTGACCAGGAAGCCGCTGATCACCAGGAAGCCGTAAACCGCCAGCGTGCCTCCGAAGCCATAGTGGAAATAGCTGGCAAACGGCTCCCAATCGAGGTTTCTGAGCGAGAAGCAATGGCAGAACACGACAATGATCGCGAAGCAGGCCCGCAGCAGGTCGAAGTTGTTTCGCGATGGGTCGAAGCGCGTCGCAAAGGTAGTGGCCTGCCGCTCCTGCACGGCCGCCATGTCGCTGTAGTTCAATGTAGTCTCCGGATGCGGATGGCCTCGATCAACCGGCTTCTGCCATGCAGGACGCTGGCCAGGTAAACATTTTACAGTGTGGGGCGGGTGGTCAGCCCCGGCCGACCGTGCACTCGATCTGCCCATGCGGCTCGCCGGTCGCGACAAAGACCGTGTTGTTGGCGGACAGCCGGTCCCGCGTTTCGGGTAGCGTGGTGTATTCGTCTATGACATAGCCCTCCCAGCCGGACGCGGTGGACTTCATGAAAGTGTAGCCGGCCAGCCCCGATACGACGGTTGGCGATGCGTCCCGCGCCGCCGACGCCACCGCCGTCGGCTGGCCGTTGCTGTCCAGGATGAAGCTGTGCGGATGCGCGCCGCCACCCAGGGCGGCGCGGACCCATTTCCGTGGCCGGCCGATATCCGGCTGCCCCTATCCGCTTGCAAGGTAAACACGAACCCGATGCCATGGCATCCATGAACGCATCCCCCGCACCCGTTTGGCTTCGCAACCCTCTTGCCATACTGGCCGATGCGCCCGGCGGCGTCGTGGTGCAGGATGGGCGCGTCCTGGAGCTGCTGCCCGCCGGCGGCCAGCCATCCCTGCCGACAGAAGTGTTCGACGCGAGCCGCCACGTGGTCATCCCTGGGCTCATCAACACCCACCACCACTTCTACCAGACGCTTACCCGCGCCTTCCTGCCCGCCCTGGACCGCACGCTGTTCCCTTGGCTGCAGGCGCTCTATCCGGTTTGGGCGCGGCTGACCCCGGCGGCGCTGGAGGCCGGCGTGACCGTCGCTTTGGCCGAACTGCTGCTGTCCGGCTGCACCACCACCACCGACCACCACTACGTGTTCCCCGCCGGGCTCGATGACGCCATCGACATCGAGGCCGCCGCTGCGGCGCGGCTCGGCATCCGCGCGGTGCTCACCCGCGGGTCGATGGACTTGTCGGAGCGCGACGGCGGGCTGCCTCCGGACAGCGTGGTGCAGGACGCGGACACCATCCTGGCCGATAGCGAGCGGCTGATCGCCCGCTACCACGATCCCCGCCCGCACGCGGCATTGCAGATCGCCCTGGCGCCGTGCTCGCCCTTCTCGGTCACGACCCGGCTGATGCGCGCGACCGCGGAGCTCGCCGCACGCACTGGGGTGCGGCTGCACACCCATCTGGCCGAGACCGCCGACGAGGCGGCGTTCTGCCAAGCCCGGTTCGGCTGCTCGCCGCTGGACTACCTGGACGAGTGCGGCTGGTTGCGGCCGGGCACTTGGCTGGCGCATGGCGTCCATTTCTCGCCTCCCGACATCGGGCGGCTGGCCGCTGGCGGCGTTGGGGTGACGCATTGCCCGTGCTCCAACCAGGTCCTCGCTTCCGGGATTTGCCCGGCCTGCGCTATGGAGCGGGCCGGTGTCCCGCTAGGCTTGGGGGTGGATGGATCGGCCTCCAACGATGCATCCAACATGATGCAGGAAGTGCGGGCGGCGTTCCTGCTGCAGCGTCAGGCGAATGGCATCGATATGGTCAGCCATCTCGACGCGCTCCGCTGGGCCACCGAGGGCTCGGCCGCCTGTATCGGCCGGCCGGAGCTGGGGCGCATTGCGCCGGGCGCGGCGGCGGACCTCGCCTTGTTCCGCCTGGATGAGCTGCGCTTCTCCGGCGCGGGCGATCCGCTCGCGGCGCTGGTGCTTTGCGGGGCGCACCGGGCGGACCGGGTGATGGTGGGCGGGCGCTGGGTGGTGGCCGACGGCGTCATACCGGGTCTCGACATTCCGGCGCTCATGGCGCGGCACGGGCGTGAGGCTGCGGCGTTGGCGAATGCTGGCTGAACGTCTCGGCTAAGCTCCCGCATCCAACGCCGTGCGGTCCGACGAACCCGGTTGGTCCGCCGCGGGCGTGTGCAGGGAAACCGACCGATGTACCCGTATGACGCCCTGTTTGCCGAGCGGGCGCTCTTGGAGGTCCCGCGCCTGCTTCCAGCCTACCGGCAGTCGTTGCCGCTTCGGTTGAAGGCGCGCACGCGGCCGGCCGCTATCACCACCTCTGTCGTGCAGCGGAACGAGTAGGCGCGGGGGAATAGGCCGAAGTCGTCGGAGCCGCCCGCACGCGAGTTTCGTCCGCTGACCCCGCCGACACGGCCAGCATCCAGGGTCTCATAGATAAGGCGCTCGCCGTCGATGGTCGTGAACACGTCGGAAGGCGGGCCGAAGCGCCGGATCAGCTCGGACTTGCTGTGACCGACGAGGCTGGAGAGCACGTCGTAAGGGTCGATCTGCGCGGCGAACGGCGACGAAACCGGCGTCGATAACAGCAGCAACAGCACAATCGGCCCGGCGCGCCTCGCCCACATGATACTTTGCATTTCCAACTCTCGGCGTCTCGATAATCCCGACCGCGCAGCGCATCCTCGTCTGCATTACTTGAACATGCCGGGCTGGAGCTGTCACCCGACGTAGAAAAACGGCCGCACCCGGCAACGCAGCGCAATATGTGGAATTCTAGCCTGAAGGGCGCTCAGAAGAAACTGGGGAACGCCTGGGCCATCGCCCAAACCCAGCAGGGTCGTCTCTCTATGGCGGCAAGTTCCCGCCAAGGAAGTTCTACGAGATGACGCTGCTTGAGTCGCAGGTGAAGCTTCACCCGGACTATGGCCCGACAACGCTCTGGGCCTTCGACGGGACCTACCCCGGCCCGGTGATCCAGGCGAATTATGGCGAGCCGCTGATGCTGCGGCTGCACAACCATCTGCCTTCGGTCAGGCAAGAGCCGGATTTCGGCATCGCCGAGATGGCCACCCATCTGCACAATGCCCATACCCCGACCGAGAGCGACGGCTTCCCGAACGACTACGTCAACTCAATCAACGATCCCAACACGATCAATCCGCACGGCTTCAAGGACCACCATTACCTCAATGCCTATGCCGGCTTCGCTGCCGCGGGCACTACGGTGGGTGATCCGCGGGAGGCGCTGGGGTCGTTGTGGTATCACGACCATCATATCGATTTCACCGCGCAGAACGTCTATAAAGGCATGGCGGGCATCTATCTGCTGCACGACGACCAGGACACCGGGAACGAGACCACAGGCCTGCGCCTGCCAAGCGGCGCCTACGACGTCCCGATCATGTTCAACGACTTCCTGCTCGACGCCGACTTTGAGCTGGTGTTCGACCTGTTCAACCTCGACGGCATTCTGGGCGACAGGTTCACCGCGAACGGCGCGATCCAGCCCGTTTTCAACGTGGACAAGCGGCGATACCGCTTGCGGCTGTATAATCCGGGTCCATCGCGCTGGTGGGAATTTGCCCTGTTCGACGGAAAGAACTTCCTGCCGTTCTGGCAGATTTCGACCGACGGCAACCTGCTTCCGCAGGCCGTCCAGGTGACCAGCGTCCGGCTTAGCGAGGCGGCGCGCGTGGACATCATCGTCGATTTCAGCAAGTACGCGGCGTCGCGGATCTATCTCGTGAACCGGATGGAGCAGGTGAATGGACGCGGCCCCACCGGCAAGCTCCTCAACCCCGGAACGCCGATCGTGCAGATCAACGTCGGCGCCGCGGCACCGGACTATAGCCGCGATCCGGCGGACCCGAAGCTTGGCCCCTATATGCTCCGCGCGCTGCCCGATCCGGACTTCAACGCGTTGCTGGCGAGAGCGGCGAAGGCCCGGACTCGGGCATTCCGGTTCGAACGCGGAAACGGGGCCTGGCAGGTCAACGGCAAGTTCTTTGACGAGCACGTGGTCAACGCCGACCCAGCGCAGGAGTCGGAGGAGGTCTGGGTATTTCAGAATGGCGGGGGCGGCTGGGCGCATCCAATCCATGCCCATTTCGAGGAATGCCGAGTCCTGTCGCATAACGGCGTGGCGGTGCAGCCGAACACGTCGGTCAACGGCGCAATCGCCTATTCCCGAAGCGACGTCGTGCCGCTGGCAATCAGCGAGGAGTATCGCCTGTTCTTCCGCTTCCGCGACATGAAGGGCCGCTATGTCATGCACTGCCACAACGTCGTGCATGAGGACCACGCCATGATGATACGCTTCGACGTGACATGATCGCTTCATGCATTGGATGACCTGACTGGCGCACGCGGCCAGCGTGAGATTTCATTCACCACCCTGATCTGTGTCGTGGCCCAGCCCGAATCTCATTGCTACATTGATACGAAAAAGTGAGTTCCTATTTAGTTGAAAATCGTATAATATTTTTAAACTAAAAGATGAGCGTTATCCGCCGACGAGAGATGCATCAAGGCGTAGGCGCGAGTTGCTGCAGTCAAGGAGATTATATCGGTGAAGAACGTTTCCGTTCGGGGCGCCCGGCGTGGGTGCCTCGTGCTCGGCTGCCTGCTCGGCTGCCTCACGGCGCATGCTGATCCAGCTGTCGCACAGGTCGGAGGCGCTTGGACCGCTGTAATCCCGCTGCCAAACAATCCAGTTGCCGCCGCTCTTCTGCCCAACGGAAAGGTCCTGACCTGGTCGTCGAACAACGAGCTCACCTTCGAGGGAGACGTTGGCGGCGCTCCAACCCAGACCCAAACGGGGCTGTTCGATCCTGTCACGCAAAAGGCCACCCTTCGCATCGTGACGAACACGTTGTCGGACATGTTCTGTCCCGGAACCACCAACCTTTCGGACGGCCGAATACTGGTGAATGGCGGCAGCAGCAGCCGCAGCACGAACATCTATGATCCCCAGACTGATGCGTGGTCGGCCGCCGCGCCGATGAACGTCGCTCGGGGATACAATGCCGACGTCATGCTGACGGACGGCTCGGTATTGACGCTCGGTGGATCGTGGAGCGGATTGCGCAACGACAAGATCGGCGAGGTCTGGTCGGCAACTACCGGATGGACCCGGCGGCCGGGCATCTCGGCGGTGCCGATCACCGGGCCAGACCCGGAAGACAAAGGCCTGGGCTTCATCTCGCGCGGAGACAACCACCTCTGGTTGTTCGCAGTGGGCGACGGGCTGGTCTTCCACGCTGGTCCCAGCGCACAGATGAATTGGATGACGACCTACGAGGACGGAGCGATCATCTCTGCCGGAACCCGCGCCGATGACGCCTACAGCATAAACGGCCAGGCGGTGATGTACGACGTCGGCAAAATCATGAAGACCGGCGGGGCTCCCGCCTACCAGAACATGGCGGCGACCGCGAAAACCTACGTGATAGACATCAACGACGCCGTCGCAGACCTGAACAACCCGGTCGTGGTCCGCGCGACGGCGCCTATGGCCTATCCTCGGGTGTTCGCCAACGGCGTCGTGCTGCCAACCGGGCACGTGCTCATCGTCGGGGGACAGACTTTCGCCACCCTGTTCAGCGACGACCGCGCCGTGCTGGTTCCGGAGCTATGGAGTCCCATCAGCGAAACCTTCACTGCCGTCGCGCCGATGCAGACCCCCCGCGTTTATCACAGCACAGCGCTGCTGCTGCCGGACGCACGCGTCTTCGTCGGAGGCGGAGGACTTTGCGGCGGCTGCGGGTCCAATCATGAGAATGCCGAGATCTTCTCGCCGCCCTACTTGTTCAATCCAGACGGAACTCCGGCGAAACGGCCAAGCATCAGCTCTGCCCCGACTGTATCCGCTCTTGGGTCGAGCATCGCGGTGACGACCGATACTCCGGGTTTGAAATTCGAGGCGCTGCGGATGTCCTCGGTCACTCACACCGTAAACAACGATCAGCGGCGCATTCCTTTAGCAGCGACATCGAGTTCGGCCACTGCTTACAGGCTGACGCTGCCAAGTGATCCCGGCGTGGCTCCGCCTGGTTATTACATGCTGTTTGCAATCAGCCCGCAGGGAACGCCCAGCGTCGCTCGCATTATCAAAGTAGGATGGTGAATGCCCATGATGTCTCGCCATCATCTGCACCCAAACCGTATGCGCAGCCGGGCGATATGGGCGTTTCTCGGCCGTATTGCGGGCGTGCTGGTCGTGGGATGCTTTCTTCAAACGGCGGCGGCCGGCACGTCCGCTAACCCGGATAGCTCCGCCTCGACCGGTCGCCGCATGTTTCTGGGCGAGAATCCGTTGCAAGGTGCGATCGTGGGCCACGCCGAGCCGCTGCCTGCTCGGATGGTTGCATGCGCCAATTGTCACTTAGGCAAGGCAGGTCTCGGGTCCGACAATCCGTTTGGGCCTTCGTTGGATCGACCAAGGATGATGCAGCGCATCGCTCGCCGGGGCGGGCCGCCCTCCGTGTTCACCCCCACCAGCTTCTGCCGAACGCTCCGCACCGGGGTTGATCCCGCCTACATTCTCATCACCCGGCAGATGCCGCGCTACACCCTCAGCGATGATCCAGCAATTCTAAGTGCTTCCCGCTCGCCATGAGTTCACATCGCGATCTGGGCTGCGATGTCGGGGGGAGGTTTTGAGTCGATGAGGGTCTGCATGAGGGTCT